>Ga0307515_10000598_pt1 | contig 84186 bp, 82 predicted proteins | sample 17_EM_MG_FD_194513 | JGI IMG/M metagenome (GOLD analysis project Ga0307515, IMG submission 194513) | Populus trichocarpa ectomycorrhiza microbial communities from riparian zone in the Pacific Northwest, United States - 17_EM | ecosystem: Host-associated > Plants > Roots > Unclassified | place... | reverse complement strand
GCCAAGGCATAACCAAATTGGCACTGGCTTATCTAGCACCCTGTTGAGTTCTCAAAGAACAACCACACACCGAAACACTAGCCGCCGTACCCGGCGACCCGCTCCCGGGGCACTCGTTCAACTTTACCCGCGCTATTTCTCTGCGTCAAATCCGGGTTTTTCCGGTTCTGCGTGAGAATTTCGCGCAAGTCCTCGATCCGTAACCTCGGTCGAGAGCCGCGCACGACTCTATCCCGATGCTATTTCCTGAGGTTTAGCAGGACGGCCGGTAGCTGATCTCCCTGACCGATTTTGCCCGGTCGGTTCGTTCTGCTTGCCTCGCCCGTTTCCCTGCTGGCTCGCAAAACATTACCCGCTCCCCCCAGGAGCGCCAAATCGGCCCCCCGTGTCCCACGCCACAGCCCTCCGGGTGGGCCGATTTCGGCCGATCAGAGGCCCGTTGAGCAGGGAGAAGAGCACTCGGTAGCGGCATCATCCGATCGAGTAACGACGCCGCCCATCCCGGAAGCCGGAGGTACGGCGCTCAGGGGTGTAACGCGACGGGGGCACGCAGCGCTCTTCGGTACGCGATGTCGCGGCGGCGAGCTCGCCGATCGGTCTCACGAGGCCCTTCGGCTTGTTGCCGGTGCACGGCCGGACCCTGGGCATGAGGGTTCGGCCGGGTTGCTCGACGCCGCCGGAGCCTCCACCCCCGGGGAGGCTCCGGCGACGGCCGGGCGGCTGTGGCCGGCTTCCTCGTTGCCCGGCAGCGCGCTGTACCGCCCGCGCCGTCGAGGAGAGGCGACCTTGGAGTCAGGACGACCGCAATGTGGGTGGCCCTCGGCTTCGATGTCGTCGCTTTCGGTGGCACCGCCTCGGCGGCGCGGACGGGCAGCCCCGGGAATGCCACCCCAGAGCCACGAAGCACAGCCGGACCACGAACAACGGCCAGGCTACAAACAACGCACAAACCAGAAACAACCGAAAAGGCCGGGACATTCCGGACGACAAGCGACAGAGCGCCCGGCGAGAAACAAGGCGATGACGATGAGACAAGAGAGCAGCGCCGTGGATCCGGTGTTCCTGGACCGCACCGGCCGGCGCCGGCGGCTGTTCGTGGCCGCGGGCTCGATCGGCGCTCTGGTGCTGCTGATCGCCGCGGTGGCGCTGGTCGCCGGGTTCACCGGGACCGGACCGGGCTCGGTGCCGGGCTGGCCGGGCGGTGCCGACGAGCTACGCGTCGGCCGACCGGACGCCGCCGTATCGGTCCGTCCCCGGAAGACGCGACCGCCGGCCACGACACCGGCTGCCGTCCAGCGCACCACCGCCCCGGTCGCGCTCGTGACCACGCCTCCGGCACCCACTAGCGCCGCGCCGAGCAGCACGCCCGCCGCGTCCACGAATCCGCACCGGCGGGTGCCCACGCACACGCCGAATCCGCGCAAGAGCAAGGACAAATGACGGATGGGCAAACGCGTACGGCGGCCCGCTCCGCGCGCGCACTGGGCGCTGTTGGCCCTGCTCATGCTGGTGTTGCTGGCGGAATTGTCGCTGCACGGGTACGTGAGCCATGTCGGCGCGGAAGGCAGCGACGAGCCCGCCGCCACGAACGCCGGTGGCCAGGTGCCGGCCGCCGTACGCGACGGCGCGGCCGTGCAGCGCATCGGCGCCGACGGGGCGGTGAGCAGCCGGGCGATGCCGGCCAGGACCATCGCGCTGACCTTCGACGACGGACCGGACCCGGTCTGGACGCCCCGGATTCTCGCGGTGCTGGCCCGCCACGGCGCCCACGCCACGTTCTTCCAGGTGGGGTCCCGGGTCAACGAGCATCCGGAGATCTCCCGTCAGGTCGTCGCGGCGGGCAGCGAGATCGGCTCGCACACGTTCAGCCACCTGATCCCGGCCGGCGCCCCGGGCTGGCTGCTGGACGCCGAACTGGCCCTGACCCGCAATGCCGTCGCGGCCGCCACCGGTCGCCGGCCGGTGCTGATGCGGCCGCCGTACTCCTCTGCGCCGGACGCCGTCACCGGCGCCGACTTCGCCGCGCTGCGGCGGATCGGCGCGCAGGGCTACCTGGTGGCGCTGACCGACCGCGACACCGAGGACTGGCGACGACCCGGCGTCGATGCGATCGTGCGGGCGGCGCAGCCGGCCCGCGACGCCGGCGCCGTGGTGATGCTGCACGACTCCGGGGGCGACCGGGCGCAGACGGTGACCGCTCTGGATCAGATGATCCCGGCGCTGCGGAAGCAGGGTTACCGATTCGTCACGCTCTCCGAAGGGCTGGGGCTGCCCGCGGCGCCGCGAGCCTCGGCCGGTGAGCGCTGGCGCGGGCACGCGCTGCGGCTGGCGCAGGTGTCCGGCGGCTGGCTGGCCCGGGCGATGACGGTCCTGATGCTGATCGCGGTGGTGCTCGCCGCGGTGCGCCTGCTCGTGCAGCTCTGGTGTGCCCGCAGGCACCTGCGCCGGGTTCGCGCGCTCGACGCTGAACCGCTGGTCAACCTCGGTCTGGTGTCGGTGATCGTGCCCGCCTACAACGAGGCGGCCAACATCGCCGGCACGGTGCGGTCGCTGCTCGCCAACGACTATCCGCTGCTCGAGGTGATCGTCGTGGACGACGGTTCCAGCGACGACACCGCCGGCATCGTGGAGCGGCTCAGGCTGCCCCGCGTCCGGGTGATCCGGCAGCGCAACGCCGGCAAGCCCGCCGCGCTGAACACCGGCGTCGGGTACGCCCGCGGCGACATCTTGATCCTGGTCGACGGGGACACCGTCTTCGAGCGTGCTGCCGTCGGACGGCTGATCCAGCCGATGCGGGACCCGGGTGTCGGCGCGGTGTCGGGCAACACCAAGGTCGCCAACCGCGGCGGGCTGCTGGGCCGCTGGCAGCACCTGGAATACGTGATCGGCTTCAACCTGGACCGGCGGATGTTCGATGTCGGCCGGTGCATGCCCACGGTGCCCGGCGCGATCGGGGCCTTCCGCCGGGCGGCCGTCCGCGATGTCGGCGGGGTCTCGCAGGACACGCTGGCGGAGGACACCGACTTCACCATGGCGGTGATCCGGGCCGGCTGGCGCGTGGCTTACCAGCCCAGCGCCGTCGCCTGGACCGAGGCTCCGGCGTCGCTGCGGCAACTGTGGCGCCAGCGCTACCGCTGGTGCTACGGCACCATGCAGGCGATGTGGAAGCACCGGCGGGCCCTGGGCCAGCGCGGCCCGGCGGGCCGGCTCGGCCGCCGCGGCCTCGGCTATCTGCTGGTCTTCCAGGTGCTGCTGCCGCTGAGTGCGCCCATGGTTGACGTGTACGGCCTCTACGGTCTCTTCTTCCTACCGCTCGACAAGGTCGTCGCGGTCTGGGCCGGATTCACCGCGATGCAGGTCGCGACCGCCGCCTATGCGTTGAAGCTCGACGGCGAACGCTACGGCCCGCTATGGAGCCTGCCGCTGCAGCAGATCGTGTATCGCCAGCTCATGTACCTGGTGGTGGTGCAGTCCGCGGTGATGGCCCTGCTCGGCGGGCGGCTGGGCTGGCAGCGGTTGGCGCGGACCGGCGCCGCCACGGCACATATCACCGCGTCGACGCCTGAACCGCTCCCGACTCCGTGCCCCGGGCCGTCGGCCGCACGGTCCGCCCACTGGCCGATCAACTAACCGGTGCGGGTCACCGGATCACTTCGACCCCGGCGAAGGTTCGCTTGCCCCGGCGCAGGACCAGGAACCGCCCCTGCAGCAGGGCCGACTCCGGGACCTGCGCCTCCGGGTCGGTGAGGCGCTCGTTGTTCAGGTATGCGCCACCCTCGGCGATGGTCCGGCGCGCCTCTCCGCCGCTCTTGACCAGCCCCGACGACTGCAACAACGCCGTCACCGTCGGCAGCTCACCGCGTACCTCGGTCAACCCGGCCTCGGCCAACGCTGCCCGCAGCGTCTCCGCCGAGAGCTCCGCCAGGGATCCTCGGCCGAACAGCGCCTGGCTGGCCGTGACCGCCTGCTTCGCCTCTTCCTCGCCGTGCACCAGCGCGGTGATCTCGAAGGCCAGCTCGCGCTGCGCCAGCCGGGCCTGCGGCCGTTCGGCCGTGGCCTTCTCCAGCTCTTCGATCTGCTCGCGGCTCTTGAAGCTGAAGTAGCGCAGGTATTGCGGGATGTCCCGGTCGTCCGCATTGACCCAGGACTGGTAGAACGCGTATGGCGAGGTCATCGCCGGGTCAAGCCAGGTGGCGCCGCCCTCGCTCTTGCCGAACTTGGTGCCGTCCGCCTTCAGGACCAGCGGGGTGGTGAACGCGTGCACCGGGCCCGCGCCCCGGCGGCGGACGAAGTCGACGCCGGCGGTGATGTTGCCCCACTGGTCGGAGCCGCCGAACTGCAGCGAGCAGCCGTGCCGCCGGTGCAGCTCGTGGTAGTCGTTGGCCTGCAGGAGCTGGTAGCTGAACTCGGTGAAGCTGATGCCGGTCTCCAGGCGGTTCTTCACCACGTCGCGGGCCAGCATCTTGTTGACCGGGAAGTGCTTGCCGACGTCCCGCAGGAAGTCGATCACCGACAGCTCGCCCGTCCAGTCCAGGTTGTTGACCATCGTGGCCGCGTTCGCACCCTCGTAGGTGACGAACGGGGCAAGCTGGTCGCGGATGCGCAGCAACCAGCCGGCGGTCACCTCGCGGGGGTTGAGCGCGCGTTCGGTCGATTTGCCGCCCGGGTCGCCGATCTGGCCCGTCGCGCCGCCGACCAGCAGCAGCGGGCGGTGCCCGGCCAGCTGCAGGCGGCGGGCCGTGACCACCTGCATGAGGTTGCCGACGTGCAGGGAGGCGGCGGTCGGGTCGAAGCCGACGTAGAACGTGATCGCACCGCCGTCGAGGTGTTTGCGCAGCTCCTCGGGGTCGGTGGAATCCTGGATCAGTCCGCGCCACTGCATGTCGTCAACGAGAGTCACCCCGAAATTGTCCCGCATCGGGCGGACGCGATGACACCGGGTTTGGGGATGCCATACGGACGCCCTGGTGCAAGGCTGGCGGCATGACGCGCCTCGCACAGGTCGATCTGTCGGCCAAGCTTCCGAAGAAGGACGCCCTCGCGCGGCTCGCGGCCGCCCAGCAGCGGCTCCTGCGGCTCCGGCTGCTCCTCGGCGGTCAACTCGGCGAGCACAAGATCGGGCCGCCGCTCTGCGTGCTCTTCGAAGGCTGGGACGCCTCCGGCAAGGGCGGCGCCATCAAACGCCTCGTCGAGCCCCTCGACCCCCGGCACGTCCGGGTCTCCCAATTCGCCGCGCCCACCTATGACGAGAAAAGACACCATTTTCTCCAGCGGTTCTGGGCCGTCCTGCCCGGCTGGGGCGGAATGACCGTCCTCGACCGTTCCTGGTACGGCCGCGTCCTCGTCGAACGCGTCGAAGGCTTCGCCACCGCGAAACAATGGAACCGCGCATATGACGAGATCGCCGAGTTCGAACGCACCCTGACCGCCGAGGGAATGATCCTCGTCAAGTTCTGGATGCACGTCTCCCCCGAGGAACAACTGAGCCGTTTCCAGGACCGCGCCCAGGACCCATTGCGTTCCTGGAAACTGACCGACGAAGACTGGCGAAACCGCGACCGCCGCGGCGACTACGAAGACGCCATCGAAGACATGATCACCAAAACCGACAAAAAGCGGGCGCCCTGGAAGATCGTCGCCGGAGACAGCAAGTCGTACGCCCGGGTCGCGGTCGTCGAGCACGTCTGCCACACCCTCGAAACCGCCCTCACCGAGCGCGGCTACGACCTCCACGACGCCGACTGACAGCATCCGACAGCGGGCGTGTCAGACCAAGGATAGAAACCGTCTATTGATCTAAACATGTGAATACATTCCGCTCTGCGGCCCGGCGCTCGGCTCGGGCCCGACCAGAGGGGGATTCCACATGCGACTCAGTCCACCGTTGGCCCGGCTGCGTTCCGCGGTCCTGATCGGCGGGGCAGCGCTGAGCCTGGCAGTAGCGGGCATGGCCTCGCCCGCATCGGCCGCGCCCACCGCGGCGGCCGACCCGAACGCCGCCGTCGCCGACGACAAGGCACCGCCGAGCGGCGGGCAGCTCCTGACGAACGTCGCCGGCTCGGGCGGGGCCGGCGCCTCGGGCACCGCGGGCACCGGTGACCTCGCTCCCACCAAGTCGCCCGAGGTCACCGGGAAGCCGCCGGCCGGGGGCTTCACACAGACGGTGATCGGCACGGACAGCCGGGTTCGGGTGAACCCGACCACGACGTACCCGACCAGCGCGATCGTGCAGATCGTCCGCACCGCCGGCACCACCACCTTCGGCTGCACCGGGTGGCTTTACGGCGCGAGCATCATCGCGACCGCGGGCCACTGCGTGCATCCCGGCGGCGGGGCCGACGGCGGCGGGGGCAACGGCTTCTACCCGCGCGCCAACTACACGATCATCCCGGCCCGCAACGGCGGCACCAACCCGTTCGGCACCTGTACGGCCACGCAACTGCTGTCGGTCAACGGCTGGACCGCGAGCGGCAACGAGGGCAACGACTACGGCGCGATCCGGCTCAGCTGCAGCGCCGGCACCAGCACCGGCACCTTCGGCCTCTGGTGGCAGAGCGCCTCGCTGAACGGGACCGCCACGACCGTTTCCGGCTATCCGTGTGACAAGACCTTCGGCGAGCAGTGGCGCCACGCCGGCCTGACCGTCGCCGCCACGGAGACGCAGCAGGTCTTCTACCAGAACGACACGGCCGGTTGCCAGAGCGGCAGCCCGGTCTACCAGAACCGGGCCGCCGGCAGCTCGTTCTGCACCGGCCAGTGCGTGATGGCCATCCATGCGTACGGGCTGCACGGCTCGTCGCCGCATTCGACCAACAACCACGGCACCCGCATCACCGAGGCGGTCTTCAACAACCTGATCACCTGGCGCGGCTGACCCGCCGCACCATGCCCGGGTGGCCCGCCGCCGGTGGGCCACCCGGAACCGGTCCGGCCACCGGCCCGTCCAACCGACGTCAGCGCCGGCCACCACGAAGGAGCACCTCGTGCGGACTCCACGCCCGATGACGATCGCCCTGCTCGCGGCGGTGCCACTCCTGCTCGGCGTGGGGCTGGTCCTCGCCGGCGGCGACCAGCCGGTCTCCGACACCGACCCGCCCGGGCCGCGGGGCGGGCCGCCGGTCATGGGCACGATCGCCGGCGCCGTCGCCCGCCCGGACGGCAGCCCGGTCGCCGACGCCGGCGTGCTGGTCGCGTCGCTGGAGGACCCGGCCGTCGCGATCCCGGAGATCGGCGTACGCACGGGCACCGACGGCCGCTACGAGTGGCAGCTGCGCCGCGGCCGCTACGAGGTGACCGCCGTCGCCGGCACCAGGAGGACGGCGGGGACCGCGACCGTCGTGCCCGGTCAGACCGTCACCCTGGACCTGACCCTCCGCTGACCGCCGACCGACGGGTTCACTCCGGCGGCGAGTAGGCGGGCAGCCCCAGCACCTTGCGGATCGACACCTGGACCTGCTCGACGGCCGGCCGGGCGTCGATGCCGTGGACGACCTCCTTGCGGCGGAAGAGCTCCAGCACCGGCCGGGTCTTCTCGTGGTAGTCGCGCAGCCGGCCGGCGAGCGCGTCCGGGGTGTCGTCCTCGCGGGTGATCAGCTCGGTGCGGCAGATGTCGCAGCGGCCCTCGACCTTCGGCCGGTCGGCGATGAGGTTGTAGTCCATGCCGCAGCCGGGGCAGAGCCGGCGGCTGAGCACCCGGCGGCGCACCTCCTCGTCGGGCAGTTCGAGGTGGATGACGCCGTCGATGTCGTAGCTCTCCATGAAGAACTCGGCCTGCCGGCCGTTGCGCGGGAAGCCGTCGATGATGAAGCCGAAGTTCCAGTCGTGCTGGTCCAGGCGGTCGCGGACGACGGCCTCCACCATGTCGTCGCCGACCAGCTCGCCGGCGTTCACGGTGCGGCGCACCTGGGCGCCGAGCTTGGTGTGGTGCTGCACGTGCCATCGGAAGACATCACCGACGCTGATGTGCACCAGGTCCAGGTCGTCGCAGAGCAGCTCGCTCTGGGTGCCCTTGCCGCTGCCCTGCACACCCATGATCACGTACTTGCGCATGGTGTCGTCCTCTCTCAGTCCGCGGCGCCCACGCGCAGCGGGCCCGGTGCCTGGCGTCCGTCGAGCCGGGCCGGGTCGATGCTCCACCCGTCGGCCACACGCAGCACGTCCTGTTCGGATACGAGCACGGTGCTCTCCTCGTCGGCGAAGGTCGCCGGCAGCCCGGCGGAGCGTTCGGCCGGGTCGGGATCGCCGTGCCAGGAGGTGACGTCGCCGGTCTGTCCCACGAAGCCGAAGGTGCGCACCAGCTCGCCGTCGACGGCGCGCTGCCAGCGGTGCGACTCGGTCACCCGGTGGGTGGCGAAGAACTGCACCTCGGTGTGCAGGCGCGCGGAAAGATCCACGACGTCCACGATCGTGTCGGGGCGCAGCAGATAGCGGCCGGCCACGAGCACCCAGGACGTCTCCCGGGCACCGGGCAGCGCGGGCGTCACCGCGACCCGGTCGTCGCTCAGGTGCGCCAGGTCGATGCCCGCGCGCCAGGACACCTCGCCGAGATCGCGCAGGCCGAGGGCCGACAGCACCTGCTCCGGGTCGCCGTCGCGGACGGCCAGCCAGGCCTGCTTGCCACCGAAACCGACCATGACGTCCGTATCCATGTTCACCACGCTAGTGGTCAACTCGGGCCGGCCGCGCGTTATGCCCAGCCGTGGTCGCGGCGCAGCACCCCGGCGACGAGGTCGAAGCGGGCCCGGTCGAGGATCGCGCCCTCACGGCGGATGCCGTCCTCGTCGACCTCGAGCACCCGGTCGAGGCGAATCCAGCTGGGCCGCGAGTCGCGGTCCCACTCGCCGGGGCCGAGACCCAGCCAGTTGCGCTGGCCGTCGCGCTCGCTCTGGCTGGAGAGCATCAGGCCGAGCAGGGTCCGGCCGTTGCGCCCGACCACGAGCACGGGCCGGTCCTTGCCCTGCGACGGGTCGTCCTCGTATTTCACCCAGGTCCACACGATCTCGCCCGGGTCGGCGTCGCCGTCGAGATTCGGGGAGTATTCGAGATGACGGCCGCGGCTCGCGGCCGGGGCGGGCCGCGGGCCTGGGCGCGGGGTGCCCTGCGGGGCCGGGGTACGGCGTCCCGCGACGCGCCGCAGGGTGCCGGCGATGCCCTTGAGGAGTCTGCTCACCGGGGCACTGTATCCGCGAGCGCCTACCGCTGCTCCTTGAGCGTCGTGATGAACTCCGTCCACGCCGGGCGGCCGAAGATCAGGGCGGGGCCCTCCGGATCCTTGCTGTCGCGCACGGCGACCATGCCCGGAAGGTTGTCGGCAACTTCGACGCAGTCGCCGCCGTTGCTGCCGCTGCGCGTGCTCTTGTGCCACCGGGCACCGGTCAGGTCAGCCATCGCTCTCCTTGATGATCGCGCCGATGAGGTCGTCGGAGGCATGCCGGCCCAGGGCGACTTGTTCCAGCTCGGACCAGATGCCGCAATAAGTCTCGACCTCACGGGGCTTGTCCAGATAGAGGGCACCCGTCAGATTTTCGCAGTAGATCGTGGTCGGCTCCGGCGCCGCGGCACCGGGCGTGGGAAAGTCGAGAATGGTGAACGAACCGGCACTGGACGCGCGGTGCGGCCCGGCCCCGAAGGGCACAACCCGGACGCTGACCCCGGGCCGCTGGGAGATGTTGACCAGATGGGCCAGCTGCTTCTGCATGCCCAGCGTGTCCGCGATCGCGCGGTGCAGCACCCCCTCGTCGACGATCACGTCGAGCCGCGGCGGGTGCGGGCTGGCCCGGCGCAGCAGGGACTGGCGTTCGAGGCGGACGGCGACCGCGTTGCGCACCCCGGCCTCGTCCAGGTCGGTGCGCCGGCGGAAGACGCACTCGGCGTACTCGCGGTTCTGCAGCAGGCCGGGGATCACGCTCGGCGCGTAGTGGCGCAGGCGCTCGGCGGCGGTCTCCATGCCGACGTACAGCTCGAACCAGCCGGGGACGACGTCGCCGTAGGCATGCCACCAGCCCTTGGACTTCGACTCGCGGGCCAGCCCGACGAGCACCTCGGTGATCTCGGCCGGGGCGCCGTAGACCGAGCACATCGCCAGCACGTCGTGCTTGCGCAGCGACACCTCGCCGTTCTCGATGCGGTACATCCGGGCCCGGGAGAACTCCAGCTCCACGGCCGCGGCCATCAGCGAGATGCCGGCCTGCTCGCGCAGCTGCCGCATGAGCCGGCCCGCCTGGCGCCGCGGGACCGTGGACCCCGTCTCGACGGTCACGCCATGACCTCCTGTCGTGAACATGTCAGCTGTACCGAACGAGACAGGGAGAATCCGATTTCGAGAATCTCGCCTACCGCCCATTGATGACTGACACTATGTCAGGCACGCTCCTCTGTGTAGCCCTTGCGTTGCTCAGCGTGAGATTCAGGAAGGCGGAGGGTGCGTGATGGCCGACCTCGGCGTGCATGACGGCGGCGGCTGATGCTGCTGCCGCGGACCGAGCACCTGCCGACCCGCCCGGCCTGGGACTGCTCGGTGTGCGACCACTCCTGGCCCTGCGCGAACGCGAAGGCCGACCTCGCCGAGCAGTACGAACGGTTCCCGGCCGGCCTGGCCATCTACATGGCGTCGGTGCTGTACGACGCGGTCGAGGACCTCACCGCCACCGGCGAGCCGACCCCCGCCGACCTCTACGAACGGTTCCTGGCCTGGGTCGGCTGAGCGGGTCCGGGCGCTGCCCGCGTACCCGGGTTCTTATGTCTTCGTGTGTCGATCCTTAAGCGCACCTGAGGAGCCGCCTGCCCGGCGGCCGCGGGCCGCATAGTCGATGGGCCGCCGTCCCCCACCCGGCAGCCCGCCGCGCCCGCGTGGCCGCAGCCCCCGATTCCCGAGGTGACCGATCCCGTGCCGATGTCCGCTGCCCACAGATTCCGGTACACCCTGGTGGCGGGAGCGACGGCCGTGGTGATCGGCGCGGGCTTCACGGTCGTCGGGCTCAACCGGCAGGCCGCTCCCCCGGCCACCCGCGCCGCGTCGGACGTCCCGCTGGTCGTGGCCGATCCCGGCGGCGACCCGGGCGCCGGCACCGACCTGCTGCTGGACGACGACGCGCCGGCGACCCTGCCGAGCGCCGCGGCGCCGTCCGCCCGGGCGACCAGCGCGACACCCGCCACGAAGGCCCCGGTCCCGGCCGTCAAAAAACTGAAGGTGACGCCGGCCAAGCCCAAGGCCACCACCGCGGCACCCGCGGCGAAGGCGAAGAGCGCCCCGGCGACCAGCGGTTCGATCCTCGCTCAGGTGCTGGACCACATCAACGCGGCCCGCGCCGAGGAAGACCTGGCACCGCTGGCGCTGGACGCGAACCTGTCGAAGGCCGCGGCGCTGCACAACCAGCTGATGAGCGGCGCCTGCGGCCTGGAGCACCAGTGCCCGGGCGAGGGCGGGATCGGCGCGCGGTTCAGCGCCCAGGGCGTGCAGTGGCGCTCGGCGGGCGAGAACATCGGCTACGGCTGGGCGGGCGCCACCGACGCCGCGATCGTCGGTGCGGCGAACGGGCTGTGCGACAGCATGCTCGCCGAGGTGCCGCCGGAGGACGGGCACCGGAAGAACCTGCTGAGCACGAGCTTCAAGCGGATCGGGCTGAGCGTGGTCCGCGAGTCCGGCGGCCAGGTCTGGCTGACCCAGGACTTCGTCGGATGACCGGCCAGTGGCCCAGCGGCCCGGCCCGGCGCCGCAGGCTGCGCGACATGTTCGGCCCGACGCGGCCGTTCGGCCCGAAACGGCCGGGCGGCCCGTGCGGCCCGGTCAAGCGCACCCGCCCGGCGGGCCCGCGACGCCCGGCGCGCTGACCGCGCACCCCGAGATGGGCAGCGGGGTTGCGGCGGCCGGTAATACTCACCGGAAGTCAGCAACGATGCCCGGCCTACCCCGGGTACGCCCAAGCGAAGCGCCGTGATTCACGGCCGGTCACCGTCGTTCGACTGTCCACAGTGGGTGCTGTGCGGATCGGGCTGGTGGCATTTCACCACGGGGGAAACACAGTGCCGTCCATGTCTCGTCGTGCCGCACTGAGCCTTCTCGCTCTCGGCGCCGTCAGCACCTCCAGCGCCTGCGCCAGTGCCAGCGCCGGTGTCCGTCCCGACCACGGCAAGAAGCCGGCGACAGACCGCCATGCCAACCCGATCGTCCGGGAGAACCTGCTCCAGGGCGACGACGGGTGGCGGATCGCCGGTGCGCGGGCCTCGGATGACGTCACGCGCCAGATCCAGGGCTACGCGGCCCGGACCTCCGTCAACGCCGGCGACTCGCTCGACTTCCACATCTCGGTGGCCCGGGACGAGGCGTTCACCGTCTCGGTGTACCGGCTGGGTCACTACGGCGGGGCGGGCGGCCGGCGGATGGTGACCAGCGGCCGGCTCCAGGGCAGGGAGATGCCCGCACCCTCCGTCGACGACGGCATGGGGCTGATCGCCTGCGACTGGCCCGTCGCCTGGACGCTGGCGGTGGCCGAGACCTGGACGTCCGGCTACTTCCTGGCGGTGTTCGAAACGGACGACGGTCACCGCAGCTGCACGCCGTTCGTGGTACGCAACGATCAGCGCAAGGCGGACTTCCTGGTCGTGGTGCCGTTCACCACCTACCAGGCGTACAACCTCTGGCCCGCCGACGGCCGGACCGGGAAGAACCTCTACAAGGGCTACGTCAGGCCCGGCAAGCTCGGCGGAATCGACGAGCGCGCGTTCCAGGTCTCGTTCGACCGCCCCTACTCGCGGGACGGGATGCCGGCCTGGTCCGACCTGGACCTCGCCGCCGCCCGCTGGCTCGAAGCCACCGGCTTCGACGTGACCTACGCATCGAGCCTGGACCTGCACGAACAACCGGTGCCGCCGGGCCGGCCCGCCGCGATGATCTTCCCGGGTCATGACGAATACTGGTCGCAGGCGATGCGGGACACCACGGAAAAGGCGGTCGACAACGGCACGCACCTGGCCTTCCTCGCGGCCAACAACATCTACTGGCGCATCCGCTTCGACGCCGCGCGGGACGGGCGCCCGAACCGGGTGGTGACCTGCTACAAGGACGCCCCCGACCCGCACGCGGACAAGCGCGGGCCGACGACGAACTGGCGGAAGATCGGCGAGAAGAAGTACGGAGAGGCCGAGCAGCGACTGCTCGGCGTGCAATACAACGGGATACTGGCGGACCCGGTGCCGATGGTGATCGCTCAGAGCCGGCACTGGTTCTGGGCGGGCACCGGCGTCCGCGCCGGCGACACGGTTCCCGGGCTGGTGGCGGTCGAGGCCGACGGCTGGAACCCGAACATCAAGATCCCGCGCGCGGCAAGCCAGACACTGCTGTCCAATACCCCGTACGAGGACCGGCTCGGTCGCGGGCCCCGCGTGCAGAACACGAGCCTCTACGAAACCGCCGACGGCACGCTCGTCTTCGCCGCGGCGACGTTCCACTGGAACCTCGCGCTGATCGACTCCCCCTACACCGACGTACGGATCCAGCGGGCGACGAAGAACCTGCTCGTCCGCATGCTGGCCGGACCTCCTGCATAGCGGTGCACCTCGCTGCGCGGGCGGTTCCGCGCAAGCGCTCAGATCTTGGAGGCCTGCGGCGAGCTCGGCGGGGTTGCGTATCAAGGTCGCGACCATCGGCGACGATATGCGGGTTTTGCGAAGTTTGAATCCGGAGGGAGGGACCGGATGCTCAGGAGGTGGTCACCGTGCCAGGTATGTGGGACCGGGGCCATCAGCTGGACGTGGTGCCCGCATGGTGGACCATCGAGAGCAGGGCCAAACGGCCTCGTCGCGGGATGCGGGTCCGACGAGTGAGCCAGCCGCGGGTTTCGTCACGGGATGTGCCGTATCGGTACGGAGCTCACCGGATCGCTACGAGATCCTCCCCAACCCGCCGACCCCCACTCGACATAGTTACGTGCCGGCGCGGAGCAGACCACTCGACTTTCGCCATTTGCGCCGGCGTGGCCGCAGGTCAGGCCCGACTCGAAAGTAGATCTTGCGTATCGCCTGGTCAGCGCCAAGCCGCAGTATTCTCGGCGCCGTGTCCGACATGCGGGATGAGCTGGGCGGATGGTGGATGCCCTGCGGGGCAAGCGATCCAGAAATGGCGAAAGTCGAGAGACCACACCGCCACAAGATCCGGTCACGGCCCGAGCCTGCGACCGACCGAACTCGGCAAATCTTGGTAACCGATGGCCCCGCCAGGGAGTGTTGTTCGGGAGTGCCTTGCTTGCTGTCGGCAACGCCCGTCAGGGTGACGTGCGGTTCCTGCAGGGCGGGTGTGGTGCTCTGGTTTTTGGAGGATCTCCGGCTGCCGGCCCGTTCGTCTCCGGTGTGCCCGGGGCCCTTCTCGTAGGGGTGAGGGTTTACGGTGGTGTGGGGGTGGCGATTTTGGTGACTCCGGGGTTGGTCCACGCCTGGGCGTATCAAGGTCCGCAGCATGTGGTCGGCGTCGGCGTCGGCGTCGGCGCGGGCGTGGGCGTGGGCGTGGGCGGGGGTTGCTGGTGGTGCGTCAGTAGCTGCGGTCGTTGGACCTTGGTGCGCAGCGGTCTGCTCCGTGCCCGTGTGCATCAATGTCGCGGAGCCTGGCAGCGTTATGGGGCGTTATGTGAGGTTGTGGTCCGGGGTGTGGGACGGGATGCCCGGGATGTGGTGGCGGTGCCCGGTGGGCGGGATCGGGGTCCATCAGTTGGACTGCCGCCGGCGCGGGTAAGGGTGGAGTTGGCGGGAAGCGGTTCCGGCGAGTCGCCGAGTCCGGACGCGGCCACCAGCTCGGCGGCCCGGATCGCCTGGCCCGGGCTGGGTGGTGGGGGCATGGCGGCGCGCGACCGTGGCAAATCCGTGCAGGGGTTGCCGATCCGGGGGCGATGGTGGTGTGGGCGGGTGCGGAGCGGCCCGCGCCGCTACAAGATCCGGCCGCAACCCGGGGGCGTGATAAGCCGGTGATGCGGAAAGTCTCCTCGGCGCCCGGTGTCGGGTGAATCCCCGCGGCGGCCCGGCTTCGGGAGGTGTCCGCCGGGAGGTCACTCGAACGGACCGTGCCGACTGGCGTCGGGTCGCTCCTGAACAAGACTCCAGGAGAGCCATTGGTCACCAAGATCTGTGACCGCAGCCGTCGGTCGGTTCCTCTCGGCCACACCGCCCCGAACAATCTGCCGAAATTCTCGCCAAGTAGAGAACGTCGCCCGCCGATGCTAGGCCGCCCCGGGGGACTGGCCTGAATAGCGACCGCTGGGCCGGAACCGGCTGGGCTCGTCCGCGTATTCCTCCAGGGCGTGCGCGATCCAGCCGGCCGTCCGGGCGACGGCGAAGATGGTCTCGCCCGCGTCCGCCCCCATGCCGTTGAGCAGGGTGAGGGCGGCGAGCGCGAAGTCGATGTTCGGCGCGGCACCGGAATGCCGGTTCATGGCCGCCGTCATCTCGGCCATGGCGGCCCGGATCGCCCGCTCGCCCGGGGCGCCCGGAGACTCCGGCTGTCTGCCGAGCAGGCCAGCCGGCGGAACCAACTGCACGTCAAGCGAGGCAGCCGGCGGATCCAACTGCATGCCGAACGGGACGGCCGGCGGAACCAACTGAATGTCAAGCGAGGCAGCCGGCGGATCCAACTGCATGCCGAACGGGACGGCCGGCGGATCCAACTGCATGTCAAGCGGGGCGGCCGGCGGATCCGTCAGCATGCTGAGCAGGGCGGACGCGCGTGGGTCGCCGGTCGGGTAGAGCGGGTGGCCGAAGCCCGCCACCCAGCCGTCGGCGCGCAGCCGGTCGGCGATGGTGCCGACCGCGTCCCGGGAGCGCGTCACCTCGGTCAGCAGCCCGAAAACGATGTCGCTGGCCGCTCCGTGCAGCGGGCCGTCGAGCGCGGCCAGGCCGGCCTGGATGACGGCGTACGGATGCGCCCGGGTGGAGGCCGCCACCCGGGCCGCGTAGGTGGAGGCGGCGAGATCGTGGTCGGCGAGCAGCACGAGCGCCGCGTTCAGGGCGGCGAGGCCGGCCGGCGTGGGCGCGCGATCGGTGAGCCGGCACCACAACGCATCGGCAAGGACCGGCCCTCGCGGAGCATCGGCACGGGCCGGCCCTCGCGGAGCATCGGCACGGGCCGGCCCGCGCGGAGCATCAGCGAGGACCGGCCCGTGCGGCGCATCGGCGGGAGTTGGCCCGTGCGGCGAGGATGCCCGTACGGGCAGAGCCGCGACCATCGTGCCGAGGATCGCGCGGCCCCGGGCGATGACCGCGGCCGGCGTGGTGTCGAAGCGCAGCCGGTCCGCGGCGGCGATCGCGGCCACCGTGACCCGAAGCCGGTCGGTCGACCGGGCGTTGGCCGGCAGCAGCGCCGTGACGGCCTCGGCCAGGGCCCGCAGCTCGGGGTCGGGCTGCACCGGGACATGTGCCAGCTTGCCTGTCCACAGCAGAGTGACGACCGACTCGAAGGACGCCGTGCCGGCGAGCGTTCGCGCGTTGTGGCCGCGGTAGTACAGCTCGTCGCCGGTGATCAGGGTGATGCCGGTGTGGATGGCCGGCGCGTCCGGTGTCGTTCCCGGCCGCTTGCGGCGGGCCACGAAGGCGGCCACGTCGGGCTCGGCGAACAGGCTTTCCTTGCCGTCGGCGTTGCGGCGGCTGCCGAGGAGACCGCGGCTGACGTACGCGTAGACCGTCGCCTTTTTGACGCCGAGCCGGCGCGCCACCTCTTCCGTCGTCAGCAACCGCTCCGCGCCCATGTGGTCATCTTCTCATGTTGACTGAATCAATGTTGACATGAGGATTGTCGGGCACGACATTGAAGCGATGCTGACCGTGAAACCAGGGCTTGCCGACGTCATCGCGTTCGACACCCGGATCGCCGAGCCCGACCGCACCGGCGGATCCCTGCGCTATCGCGGGGTCGACATCGCCAGGCTGGTCGAACGGGCGACCTTCGCCGACGTCTGGGGGCTGCTGGTCGACGGCGACTTCGCCCAGGAGCTGCTCCCGGCCGCGCCGTTTGACATCCCGGTCCACTCCGGGGCCGTACGGGTCGACCTCCAGGCGGCGACGGCCATGCTCGCCCCGCGCTGGGGTCTGCAGCCCCTGATCGACATCGATGACGCGCAGGCGCGGGAGGATCTCGCCCGGGCGTCGGCCACGATGCTGTCGTTCGTGGCCCAGTCCGCCCGCGGGACGGCGCTGCCGGCCGTGCCGCAGCGCCGGATCGACCGGGGCCGGACCGCCGCCGAGCAGTTCATGATCCGGTGGCAGGGCGAGCCGGATCCGCGCCGCGTCGCGGCCGTCGACCGATACTGGGTCTGCGCGGCGGAGCACGGCATGAACGCCTCGACGTTCACGGCCCGGGTGGTCGCGAGCGCCGGGACCGATGTGGCCGCGTGCCTGTCTGCGGCGGTCGCCTCGCTCTCCGGGCCCCTGCACGGCGGCGCACCGTCCCGGGCGCTCGGCATGGTCGAGGCCGTGGAGCAGCGCGGCGATGCCCGCGGGTACGTGCGCGAGGTGCTGGACAGCGGCAAGCGCCTGATGGGCTTCGGGCATCCCGTCTACCGGGCCGAGGACCCCCGGGCCCGGATCCTGCGGGCGGCCGCCCGGGATCTCGGCGCGCCACGGTACGAGGTAGCGCTGGCGCTGGAGAACGCCGCGCTGGCCGAGTTGCGGGAACGCAAGCCGGAGCGGGTCCTCGAGACGAACGTCGAATACTGGGCCGCGATCGTGCTGGACTTCGCCGGCGTACCGGCGGATCTCTTCACGCCGCTGTTCGCCTGCGCCCGTACCGCCGGCTGGAGTGCGCACATCATCGAGCAGAAGCGGCTCGGAAAGATCATCCGGCCGTCGGCCGACTATGTCGGCGAGGCCGACCGGGAGCCGTCCTCGCTCGCCGGATGGGACCGCCTCGGCGCCACGGACTAGCGTACGGCGGGTGGACGACTACTCCTGGCTGCGGATTCCCGCCTCGGACGTCGACCGGGCGGCGCGGGAACTCCTCGGCTGGCGGCTCGCCGCGAACGGGGTCACCGTCCGGCTCACCGAGGTCGAGGCGTACAGCGGGCTGGGCCGGGATCCGGCCAGCCATGCGCACCGCGGGGTGACCGGCCGCAACGAGGTCATGTTCGGGCCCGCCGGGATGCTGTACGTCTACCAGATCTACGGCATGCACTTCTGCGCGAACGTGGTGTGCGGCGAGGCGGGCGTGGCCGCGGCCGTGCTGTTACGGGCCGGGGAGGTCGTCGACGGGCTGGAGGTCGCGCGGTCGCGGCGCCCCGCCGCCCGTACGGATCGGGATCTGGCCGCCGGGCCGGGCAAGCTGATGCAGGTGCTCGCGCTGGACCGGCGGGCCAATGCGACCTCCGTCGTGGACGGCACCGGACCGCTGACCATCGGACCGCCGTCGGAACCGGTGCCGGCCGAACTCGTCGAAGCCGGGCCGCGGGTCGGCGTGACCGCCGCGCACGACGTTGCGTGGCGGTTCTGGATCCAAGGCGACCCGACGGTCAGCGGCTACCGGCGGCACACGCCCCGACGCCGCGCGGCGTCCTGAGAGTCTTGTTCGGGAGTGACCCGACGCCATTCGGCAACACTCGTTCGAGTGGCTTCGCCGCGGACACCTACCGCGACCGGGCCACCACCGCGGGAATCCACCCAACCTCGGGCACCGAGCAGGCCCTCCGCATCACCGGCCTACCACGCCCGGGGTCGCGACCGGATCTTGTGACAGCGCGGTCCGCTCCGCACCCGCCCGCAACCACCATCGCCCCGGATCAGCGACCCCCGGCGCGGAACGTGCCACGGTCACGCGTCGCCATTGGCCACCACCGACCCTGGCGACTCCTCCGAACTACCTCCCGCCACTTCCACCCTTACCCGCACCGGCAGCAGTCCAACTGATGGACCCCGATCCCGCCCACCGGACACCGCCACCACATCCTGGACATCCCGTCCCACACCCCGGACCACAACCTCGCATAACATCCCATAACGCCGCCGGACTCCGCGACCTTGATACGCACGGGCACGGAGCAGACCGCCCCGCACCAAGGTCCAACGCCCGCAATCGCTGCGGCACCGCCAGCAGCCCCAGCCCCCACCCGACCAACCACACGCTGCAGACCTTGATACGCACGAGCACGGAGCAAACCGCTGCACACCAAGGTCCAACAGCCGCGGCTGCCGAGATCATCGCGAAACCGGAACACCACAGCCCGACCCTGCTGAACGTGCACGTCACCCTCACGGGTGACGCCGACAGCAAGCGAGGTACTCCCGAACGACACTCCTGAGGCATCGGTCGGTTCACCAAGATCGAAACGCGGCAAATCGGGTGTTCCGGCCCGGCCTGCCCAGCCGGGAACTAGCGTTTCTGCTGGTGATCTCGCGTCGGATGTTGCTGCTGCTCGACGTCATGTGTGTGGCCGGCGTCGGGTGGGCCGGCGTGCTCATCGGCGCCCTGCTCGATGGGGTTCGGCTGGTGCCGACCGCCGTCGCCGTCGTGGTCGCGCTGGTGCTCGTGCTGCCCGGGTTCATCGCCGGGGTCGTCACCAACCGGCGGATCGTGCGGGGCCGCCAGCCGCAGAGCGGGTGGGTCCGGTCCGTCTGGGCGCCGCCCGACCTGCCGCGGTGGGGGCTCGTGCTCACCGGCCTGGCCTTCTTCACCTTCTGGTTCGCAGGGGTCAGCGCCATCGCCGGGATGAGCGAAAACACGCCGGCCGGGGACAGCGCCGCCGGGACGAGCGAGCAGGTCAACCATCAGCAGCGGTTCGCGCTCGGGGTGCTCGGTGGGATCGGGACCGGGGGGACCGCGCTGGCCGCCGCTTCACTGGCCCGCGGCCGGCGCACCGCACGCGCCGCCGAGCGGGAGACGGCAGCGCGGCCGGCGGACAGCACGCGCCGCTGAGCGGGAGACGGCAGCGCGGCCGGCGGACAGCATTCGCCGCTGAGCGGGAGATGGCCGCACGGTAATGGGACAGTTTCTTTATTGACAACTAGTTATATCTGCGTGCTTCTATAGGCTGCACGCAAATGACATCGTTGTCACCCGAAGGGACGGCTACCCCCATGCTCCGTACCCTCGCCGCGGCGGTCATCCTCGCCGCCGCGGTCCTCTCGGCACCGCCGGCCGCGCATGCGGCCGCGGATCCGGACCTCACCTCCTACGTCAATCCGTTCGTCGGCACCGACGACAGCAACTCCCCCAACCCCGTCGGCGGCGGGGCCGGCGGCAGCACCTTCCCCGGCGCCACCGTGCCGTTCGGGATGGTGCAGTTCAGCCCGGACACCCCCACCGCCTCCCCGTCGGGCTACCGCGACCGGGACCGCACGATCGAGTCGTTCAGCCTCACCCACTTCAACGGTGCCGGCTGCCCCAACAACGAGGACATCCCGATCCTGCCGGTGACCGGCGCGCTCGGCGCCTCCCCCGGCTCGAGCTGGACCAGCTACGCGTCCGCTTACACCAAGACCAACGAGAGCGCCGCGCCCGGCTACTACCGCAACCGGCTCGACCGGTACGGCGTGGACGCCGAGCTCAGCGCCACCAAGCGCACCGGCGCGCTGAAGCTGACCTACCCGGCGAGCACCACCGCCCGGGTGCTGATCAACGCCAGCCGCTCGGCCACCGGCGACCGCGACGGCAACGTCACCATCACCGGCAACCGGGTCTGGGGCGAGCACACCGCCGGCGGCTTCTGCGGCGGTCAGACGTTCAAGATGTACTACTCGATACTGTTCGACCGCGCGCCCACCGGCTTCGGCACCTTCAAGGCCGGCACGGTGACCGCCGGCTCGGCGACCACCAGCGGCACCAGCACCGGCGCGTACGTCACCTTCGACACCACCGCGAACCCGGTCGTCACCGCGACCGTCGGCATCTCCTTCGTCAGCGTGGCCAATGCGCAGAACAACGCCACCGCCGAGGCGGCTCCCTTCGCGACCGTGCGCGCCGACGCCGGCGCGGCCTGGAACGCGGCGCTGAACCGGGTGCAGGCCACCGGCGGCGCCGACACCGACCTGCGGAAGTTCTACACCGCGCTCTACCACGTGCTGCAGAACCCGAACCTGGCCAGCGACACCAACGGCGAATACCGCGGCTTCGACAACGCCGTGCACACCGCCGCGCACCCGGTCTATCAGAACTACTCCGGCTGGGACATCTACCGGTCCTGGGCGGCGCTGGTCGCGCTGATCGCCCCGGACGTGATGAGCGACATCGTGAAGTCGATGGTGCTGGACGGCCAGCAGGGCGGGCTGCTGCCCAAGTGGTCGCACCAGACCGTCGAGGACTTCGTCATGCCCGGCGACCCCGGGCCGATCATCGTGGCCAGCGCGTACGCGTTCGGCGTGCGCGGCTTCGACACGGCGGCGGCGCTGGCGCTGATGAAGAAGAGCGGCAGCGGCGGCTCGACCCAGGGCGTGGTGCTGCGCGGCAACCAGGCCACCTACCAGGCCAACCACTTCATCCCCGGCAACCCGTCGGAGACCCTGGAGTACGCGGCCAGCGACTTCGCCATCGCGCAGTTCGCCGGTGCGCTCGGCGACGGCGCCGCGCACGACACCTACGCGGCCCGCTCGCAGTACTGGCGCAGCCTCTTCAACGGCGAATCGTCCTATCTGCACACCCGCGACGGCGGCGGGGCCTGGTCGGCGGCGCTGAACCCGGCGCAGGAGAGCCCCTACGTCGAGGGCAACGCCGCCCAGTACACGTGGATGGTCCCGCACAACATGGGCGCGCTGATCACCCTGATGGGCGGCCCCGGCACCGCGGCGCAGCGGCTGGACCACCACTTCACCGAGCTCAACGGCGGGCTGAGCCGGCCGTACTTCTACATCGGCAACGAGCCCGAGCACAACGTGCCCTGGACCTACAACGCCGCCCGCAAGCCGGCCGGCGCCAGCGACGCGGTGCGCCGGGTGATGGCCGAGTCGTTCACCACCGGCGCCGGCGGCCTGCCCGGCAACGACGACCTGGGTGCCACTTCCGCCTGGTACGTCTGGTCGGCACTGGGCCTCTATCCGGTCACGCCCGGCGCGGACACCCTGGCCGTGCACGGCGCGCTCTTCCCCAGCGTGGTCATCCGGCGCGGCCCGGGCGACATCACCATCACCGGCGGCAGCGCGGCCGACCGCTACGTCCAGTCGCTGTCCGTCGACGGGGCCCCGACCAGCCACAACTACCTGCGGTACGGCGACGTCGCGGACGGCGGGACGGTCGCCTTCACGATGGGCGGCAGTCCGTCGGGTTGGGGCACGGGCGCTGCGGACGTACCCCCGAGCTTTGCCGATGGGGCGACCCAGCCGCCCGCGGAACCGGATCTCGGGCCGAACCTGGCCCTGGGCCGGCCGGCGACCGGCTCCGCGGCGTGCGCCGCGACCGAGAGCGCCGGCAAGGCGGTCGACGGCGCGCTCGCGGGCAACAGCAAATGGTGTACGGGCACCGCGCCGCGGCAACTGCAGGTGGACCTCGGCTCGGCGCGCACGGTGTCGTCGTTCGTCGTCAAGCACGCCGGCCTGGGCGGGGAGAGCACCACCTGGAACACCGGCGCGTTCACGATCGCGACCAGCACCGACGGCACCACCTTCACGCCCGCGGTGACCGTCACCGGCTCGAAGAGCAGCCGGACCTACACCCCGATCGCCGCGCGCAGCGCGCGCTACGTGCGGTTCGAGACCAGCCAGCCGGCCGGCGACAGCAGCGGGGCGGCCCGGATCTACGAGCTTGAGGTGTACGGCAGCAGCAGCGCCCCCGCCGACCTGGCGCTGAACCAGCCGGCCGCCGCGGATTCGTCCTGCGGCACCGCCGAGGGCCCGGCCAAGGCGTTCAACGGCAGTTGGCTGGGCGGCTGGGCCGACAAGTGGTGCTCGCAGGGCGCGAGCAAGTGGGTGCAGGCCGACCTGGGCAGCCGGCAGCGCGTCGGTGCGGTGCTGATCCGGCACGCGGGGGCCGGCGGCGAATACCCGGCCTGGAACACCCGCGACTTCGACGTCCAGACCTCGGACGACGGGTCCGCGTGGACGACGAGGGCGCAGGTGCGGGGCAACACAGCGGACTCCACGACGACGACGGTCGGCGTCGACGCCCGCTATGTCCGGGTGGCGGTGCTGACCCCGACCTCGGACGGCAGCACCGCAGCGCGCATCTACGAGGTGCTAGTGACCGCGTAGGCGAGCCCCGGGTGGGCGTCGGGTCCCGCGACGCTCACCCGGGCCGGACCGGGGTGAGGACTGCCACGCACATTGCCCTCGTCCCGGGCCGTGGCGTCCGGCCGTCCTGGCCCGTTAGGAGAAGGCAAGGTCCAAGGCGGGGGCCAGCCATCTCTAGCGGAGGTCTTCGGTGACTGACAACCAGATAAAAGCCCGGGTCAAGGCGGTGCTCGGCGGCACCTCTCACGACAGCGCGACGTCGGAGAACCCGCTGGTCGTGCCGGGCGGCCCGCTGCACCCCGACCACGCGCTGCAGGTGCTGACCCTGGCACAGCGCACGGCCGAGGAACACGTCGCGATAGCCAAACGCCAGTCGGACAAGATCCGTTCCGACGCGCAGGCGGCGGCGGACCAGTCGGCCCGCGACGCCCAGGTGCACGCGCACAACGTGCGCTGCGAGGCGGACAAGGTGCTCGCCGAGGCGCGCGCCGGCTCGGAACAGGCCGCCCGCGACGCCCGGCTGCGCGCCGACGACGCCAAGCGCACAGCCGAGCAGATCCTGGCCGAGGCCAGGGGCGCGGCCGACACCGTCGTCAGCGACGCGCAGGGGCACGCGGAGCAGCTCAAGCTGCAGGCCCAGCAGCGCTACGAGGACTCGGTCGGCAGCCTGATCGCCAAGCGCGAGGCGCTGCAGCGGCAGATCGAGGCGCTGGAGCACTTCGACCGCGAGTACCGGGCCCGGCTGACCTCGTTCATGCAGGGGCAACTGCGCGCGCTCTGGGTCGACCGGCCGCGGGTGGGCACCGGCCTGGAGGTGTTGGAAATCGCGGCCGCCGAGCCCGAGGCGGCCGCCGACGCGCTACCTCACTCCTCGTAGGCCCAGCGGCCCACCAGCGCCTCGTGCGCCTCCAGGCGCCGCTGGGTGCGCTCGGGGTTCGCGTTCGCGATCGCGTCCAGCAGGTTGATCGCCAGCACCACCACGGCGGCGTGCGAGTCGAAGACCAGTCCGGTGCCGACCGGGACGACGAGCAGCACGTCGACATCGTCGGCGAACGGCAGCAGGGCCGTGTCGGCCACCACGATCGTCGCCATGCCCAGGCCGCGGGCCTGCCGGAGCGCGGCGACCGTGGCGGCCGGATACCGGGGCATCGCGAAGACGAGCAGCGCCGTGGCGCCCTCCTGCTGAAGCTGCAGCACGGCGTCGTCGATGCCGGCCGCGTCGGTGAGCGTGTGCACCGAGGGCAGCACCCGCCGCGCGAAGTAGCTGAAGTACTGGGCGAGGGCCGCGGAGGCGCGCAGGCCGACCACGCCGAGGGGCGCGGTGGCGGCCAGGAGCCGGACGGCCTCGCCCATCCGGTCGCCGTCGATCACCCGCCGCAGGCTCGCGAGGTTGGCCCGTTCCTGGTCGATGGCGATGACCACGGAGTCGTGCCGGTCCGGATCGGCCGGGCCGGCCGGCGGGCCGGCGAGCACCACGTCGCGCAGGGCGGCGCGGAACTCGGGGAAGCCGGCGAAGCCGAGCGCCACGGCGAGCCGGGCCACCGTCGGCTGGCTGACGCCGGTCAGCTCGGCGATCTCGACGGTCGACAGGAACGCGACGTCCGGGAACATGCCGAGCATGCGCTGCACGATCTGCCGCTGGGTCGGCGAGAGCCGGTGCCGCTGGGCCAGCTCCACCAGCCAGTCCGCGGCAGGCCCGTGGTCGGATCGTCCCCGCTGTGCCATGCGCGCCCCCACAACTGAATATCTTGAAACACGGACGCTATATCGTGCATTCTATGATTCAGGCACAGCCGATCTGGTTGCGGTTCCTCTCCGGCGCCGACATCGATGGCCTGGCCATCAGCCCGGCTGACGCGATCGCGGCGGTGGAGTCCGTCGTCGGGGCGCACGGGCGCGGCGAGACCGTCTTCGAGCCGCGGACGCACCTCGTGCCGGACAACGGCGGCGTGGGCCACTTCAACATCCTGCGCGGACACGTCTCCACGCTCGGGCACCGGGGCATCAGCGCGGTCAAGGTCGTCGGAGACTTCGTCCCCAATTACCAGCACGGCCTGCCGAGCGAGCTCGCCATGGTGACGCTCTTCGACCCGACGACGGGGGTGCCGCTGGCGATCATGGATGCCACCCTGATCACCGAGGTACGCACCGGGGCGATGACCGCCGTGGGCGCGAAGTATCTCGCCCGCCCGGACTCGCGGATCCTGGGCCACGTCGGCGCCCGGGGCACCGCGTTCGCCAACGTGACCATGCTGGACGGCCTGTTCCCGCTGGAGGAGATCCGGGTGACCAGCCGGCGCCCGGAGTCCCGGGAGGCCTTCGCCGCCCGGTTGCGCGAGGTGACCACCACCCCGGTACGCGCCGTCGCCACCGCCGACGAGGCGTACGACGACGCGGACATTCTCGTCGAGGCCTCGCGGCTGGAGCAGCCGGAGCCGCTGCTACGCACGGCGGCGGTCAAACCGGGCGCCTTCGTGGTGCCGTACGGCACGGTCAGCGCGGTCGAACTCGATCTGCTCGACGTGATGGACAAGGTCGTCGTGGACGACTGGCGGGAGTCGCAGTCCGGGCGTTTCGGGGCCCTGCGCGCCCACGTCGACACCGGGCGGCTGAGCGAGCAGACGCTCTACGCGCAGCTCGGCGAGATCGTCAGCGGGCGCAAGCCGGGCCGGGAACGGCCGGACGAGCGGATTCTCTTCTGGCACCGGGGCCTGTCGATCCTCGACGTCGCGCTGGCCCATCTCATCCTCACCCGGGCCGAGGCCGCGGAGACCGGCACGATGCTGCGGTACCGGTGAGCGTGGTCGCCGTCCATCGGATCCGCCGCGCGGAAGACCTCGGCCCGGCGCTGATCGACGGGCTCGCCCGCGGCACCTGCCGGGTCACACTCGCCCCCGAACTGCTCGCCGACCTGGCCGTCAGCCGGGCGGAGACGCTCGCGGACCTGGCCGGCGACCAGCCCGTGTACGGGGTGAACACCGGCATGGGGGCGCTGGCCGACGTACGCCTGGACGCCGAGGCCCGCGACCGACACCAGAACACCCTGATGGCCGGCCGGGCGGTGGGTTCGGCGCCGTGGCTGCGGCGTGCGCAGGCCAGGGCGATGCTGGCGGTGCGCCTGCGCACGCTGCTGCACCCGGCCGCGGGCGTCTCCCCGGAGCTGTGCCGGTTCCTCGCCGACCTGCTCGACGCCGACGTGGTGCCCGCCGTTCCGGCCCGCGGCTCCGGCGCGGCCGGCGAGATCATCCCGCTCGCCCACCTCGGCGCCGCCGTCCTCGGCTCCGGGCAGGTGCTCGACGCCCGGGGCGACGCCGTGGACGCGGGACCGGCGCTGGCCGCGGCCGGCCTGAGCCCGCGCGCCTTCGCCGCCAAGGAGGGTGTCGCCTTCCTGGAGGGCGTGCCCGGACTGACCGGGTGTGCGGTGCTGGCCGGCCGCGACGCCCGGCTGCTGGTCGCGCAGGTCGTGGTCGTGTCGGCGGCGGCGCAGGCCCTGGTCCACGCCAGCCGCGACCCGCTGCACCCGGCGCTCGGGCACGGCGACGACGAGTTGCTCGCGGTGCTGGCCGCCACCCGCGAGCTGCGCGGCGACGGACCGGTACGGGCCCTGCAGGCACCGGTCTCCTTCCGGGTCACCGCGCCGGCCCTCGCGGTGGTGATGCGCGCGGTCGACGCGCTCGACGCCGCCGCGGAGCGGGCGCTGGCCGGCGTGACCGACTCCCCCGCGCACGTGGACGGCCGGTTCATCGGCACCGCCGGTTTCGCCGGGACCGACCTCGCCGCGGCCGCCGGCGCGCTGACCACCGCGCTGGTGCACCTGGGCGAGGTGGGCGCCGCCCGGCTGCACCGGCTGCTCGACGACCGGCTCACCGGGCTTCCCCGGCAGCTCTCCGACGCCCCGGGGTTGCACGCCGGGATGGCCGCGGTGCACAAACGGGCCGTCGGGGTGGCACACCGGCTGCGCCGGTTCGCCGTGCCGGCGCTGGTCGGGGCGATGGAGACCTCGACCGGGCAGGAGGACGTGCAGAGCTTCGGGTTCGAGGCGGCCGAGTGCCTGACGGTGGCGGTCGACGGGCTGCGCGACATCCTGGCCTGCGAACTGCTGGCCGTGCATCAGGCCGCCACGCTCGGCGGACCGCCGGCGGGCGTGGCCGGGGCGCTGGCCGCCGCGCTGGGTCAGGTCGCCGGGATCCTGCCCGCCGGCGCCGGCGACCGGCCGTTCGGGCGGGACCTGGACAAGATCATCGAGCTGCTCACCGCGGGCTGGGCACGGAGTGCGCCGAGCGCGCTGGCGCCGTGGTCGAGCCGCGCACGATGAGCTCGGGCCGGAACGGCGGCGGGGCGGACGCCGACCCGGTCAGCAGGCCGCCGAGCTGAGTCACGGCCGCCTCGACGATCGCGTCCTCGTCCCAGGCCAGGGTGGTCAGCCCCGGGCTGACCAGCACCGCGAGCTGATGATCGTCGTAGCCGACCACCGAGAGGTCCTCCGGTATCCGCAGGCCCACCTCCCGGGCGGCCCGGTAGACGGCGAAGGCGAGCGAGTCGCTCAGGCAGAAGACCCCGCTCGGCCGGTCGGGATCCGACAGCATCGCGGCCGCGGTCGCGACCGCCTCGGTGGTGGCCACGGGTGCGGCGATCGCGATCAACTCGACCTCCAGGCCGGCGGCGATCTGCTCGGCGAGCACCTCGGCCGGCCGGCCGGGCGTGGAGGGCAGGGACGGCGTGAGCAGACCGATCCGGCGGTGTCCCAGGCCGGCCAGGTGCGCCAGCGCCGTCTGGACGCCGTGCCGGTTGTCGAACAGGACGCTGCCCGAGCCCGGCCGGCCGACCAGGGCGTCGCCGATGGACACGACCGCCACCTGCGGGCCCAGCAGCCGCCAGTATCCGGCCGTCGGATCGACCGGAGACACCACCGCGCCGTCGATGCGCTGGGCGGCGAACTGCTCCACGATCAGGCGTTCCTGCTCCGGGTCGCCGTCGGCGTCGGCGATGGTCGCATATTGCCCCCGCCGTCGCAGGGACCGGGTCAGCAGCACCGACAGATCCTGCTGCCACAGGTCCCGCAGCGAGCCGCTGACCCCCACCGAGCCGGTGCGGCCGCTGGCCAGGGCCCGGGCGATGGGGTTGACGGTGTAGCCCATCTCGTCGGCGAGCTCCCGGACGCGGCGGATGGTGGCCGGCGATCCGCGCACCCCGCGCAGGGCGTAGGAGGTGGCGGCCAGCGAAAGGCCGGCGGTGGTCGCCAGGTCCTGCAACGTCCGCCGCGGTTGCTGCCGTGGCATCGGGCCAGGGTAACACCGCGTACCGGAGCCTGAGATCCCGTTGCAATCGGGGGACGGAAGCGCTTCACTTTACCAATGTGAAGCGCTTCCGTCCCGTCAAGGCGGAGGCGAGGACGAGGAGCACGCCATGCGGATCGACTGCCATCAGCACCTGTGGCCACCGGGGTTCATCGACGCGCTCCGGCGCCGGCGCACCCATCCCTACCTGCGGGGATGGACGCTGTACCTGCCCGGCGAGCCGCCGTACGCCGTCGACCCGGCCGCCCACGACGTCGAGGCCCGCCGCGCGCGGGAGCTCGCCGAGGGCACCGATCAGGTGCTGCTCTCGCTCTCCAGCCCGCTCGGCATCGAGCACCTGCCCGCCGGCGACGGCGCGGAGCTCATCGCGCTCTGGCACGACAGCGCGCTGGAGCTGGGTGACCCGTACCGGATCTGGGCCGCCGCCCCGGTCCGCGACCCGGACCCCGGCGACCTGGTCAAGCTGCTGCGCGATGAGCGCATCGCCGGCCTGCAACTGCCCGCCACCGCGCTGGCGGACCCGGACGGGATCGCCCACCTGGAGCCGCTGCTGGCCGAGGCCGAGCGCGCCGGCAAGCCGGTGCTGGTGCATCCGGGGCCGGCGCCGCCCGGGCCCGCGGGCCTGCCGGCGTGGTGGCCGGCGCTGGCGCCCTACGTCGCGCAGCAGCATCAGGCCTGGCTGGCCTGGCACATCGCCGGGCGGCGGCGGCACCCGCGGCTGCGCATCGCCTTCGTCGCGCTCGCCGGGCTCGCGCCGCTGCATCACGAACGCCTCGCCGCCCGCGGGGGCGCCCTCGGCCCGCTCGACCCGTACGTCTACTACGAGACGTCGTCCTACGGCACGCGGGCGATCGACGCGCTGATCCGGGTGGTGGGCGTCGACCCGATCGTGCACGGCTCCGACCGGCCCTACGCCCAGCCGGTCGACCCGGGCCTGGGCGGCGCCTTCACCCACGCCCTCTTCACCGCCAACCCCCGCCACCTACTGACAGGAGAACCCCGATGACGACAGCCGACACCGTTGCGGCCACCGACCCGGCGGCCCTGCCGGCCCTGCCCGGGCGCGTGCTCAGCCCGCGGGAGCTGCAGCTGTGGGTGGCCGAGCTGGCCACGCGGACCCAGCTGTGGGAGCCGCTGGTCGGCCACGACACCGGCAAGCGGCACTTCGCCTCCCTGTACCGCGACAGCGACATCGACGTCTGGGTGCTGAGCTGGAACCGGCGCGACGACACCGGCTGGCACGACCACGACGTCTCCTCCGGGGCCGTTGCGGTGACCCGCGGCGCGGTCACCGAGTCCAACCCGAGGATGGGCGGCGAGCCCGTCGTCCGGGTGGTGCCGGCCGGGCGCGCGTTCGCCTTCGGCCCCGATCACATCCACCGGATGGGCGGCTCCGTCGACGGCTCCGTGTCGATCCACGCCTACTCGCCGCCGCTCTGGCGGATGGGGCAGTATTCGATCAGCGCGAGCGGCGTGATGCGCCGCCAGGCGGTCAGCTACGCCGACGAGTTGCGGCCGCTGGACGGCGTGGACGGCGACGACGCCGACGAGCCCGGCCTACAGCTCATCGCCGACGGCGTCGGCCAGTAGCGGCAGCACCCCGGCCGCCCGCTCGAGATCCACCCCGAGCGGGCGATCGGCGACGTCGTCGTCCAGCACCCCGGCGGCGAGGTCGAAGGCGTGCCGGGCGATGCCGCCGGTGAGCCGCTCGGGCGCCATCCGCAGCGCCCGGACGGCCGCGACCAGCTCGGCGGCGAGCAGCACCGGCGCCAGCTCGGTCATCGTCCGCAGCGACCGCGCGCCCTGGGTGGCGAAGCTGGCGTGCTCCTCCACGCCCATCGAGATGCTCAGCGTGCCGGTCAGGATGGGCGGCACCCGCATGCAGATCTCGGCCAGCAGGTCCTGGACCACGTACTCGCCGATCATCAGCCCGGAGCTGCCCGGCGGGCCGGCCGCCAGGAAGGCCCGCAGCCCGGTCAGGTCGGGGCGCATCAGCAGGCCGAGCCGCGCCGCCGAGAGCGACAGCACCGGGAAGAACGCGCCGCGCACGGCGTCGAGGCCGGCGGCCAGGGTCGCGGTGTGGAACTGCCCGTGGTGCCGGACGCCGTCGTCGGTCGTCAGCGGGTTCTCCGCGGCGGCGTTGAGCTCGGCGGTGAGCACCGCGCGCAGCGCGCGGGCCGAGTGCAGAGCGGGCGCCGTCACCTGCGGCACGACCCGCAGCCCGAACGGGTCCTGAATGCGCGCGGGCGTGACGCAGCCGGCCACCATGCCGTTCAGCGCCGCGGCGACCTCGGCCTGGCCCGGATGCACCCGGGCCGCGTGCACGGCGGGGTCGTAGGCCTCGGGGTTGCCGCGCAACGCGAGGAACGACAGCGCCGCCACGACCGTGGAGGCGCGCAGCTGATTCCGCATCTCCGTCACGCCGAGCGCGGCCGTGGCCACGGTGAGCGCGCTCGAGCTGATGATCGGCAGGGCGTCGGCCGGGTCGATCGCGATGACCGGCCCGTGCCCGGACCGCCAGGGGCGCTCCCCGGCCAGGGTGAGGCCCAACTCGGCGAGGGAGGCGAGATCCGCCGTGCCGATCGCGCCCCAGCGGTGCAGGCTGGGCACCGCGCCGTCACGCAGCGCCACGGCGAGCGCCTCGGCGACCCGCGGGGAGACCCCCGAGCCGCCGGCCAGGAGCTGGTTCAGCCGCACCGCCATCACCGCCCGGGCGGCGCCGTCGTCCTCCACCGGCCCGATGCCGGCGCAGTGGCTGCGGAGCAGGCTCAGCCCGTGCCGGACCGCGGCAACCACGCCGTTTCCGCTGGTCAGCTCGTGTCTGTTGGCCCCGACGCCGGTGTTGGCCCCATAGACGGCGCCCTGCTCCCGGGCGGCGAGCAGCACCTCGTGCCGGGCCTCGACCAGGCGCAGCGCCGCCGGGTCGACTGCGATACCCGCCTTGCCGTACGCGACCGCGGCGAGGCCCTCTATCGTCAGTGTGCGCCCGTCGAGCCGCACCGTTTCCGGATCCCCTTTTGCCTGCATGCTGCCTCCAGCCGCGTGTTTCCGGACCGTAAAAGCTCGCTCGGACCGTTGACATCTTATTCACCGCAACAGAAGGTGAATAGCAGTATTCAAGGGTCACCCGCCATCCCCGGAGCCGCCATGATCACATTCGACGACATCGTCAAGGTCTATCCCGGCGGAGGTACGGCGGTCGACCACCTCTCGCTTGAGCTGCCAACGGGGAAGATCACCGTCCTCGTGGGGCCGTCCGGGTGCGGCAAGACGACGTCCCTCCGCATGATCAACCGCATGGTGAGCCCGACCTCGGGCCGCGTACTCATCGACGGCCGCAACGTGGCCGAGCAGGACGAGGCCGTGCTGCGCCGCGGCATCGGCTACGTCATCCAACACGCCGGGCTGTTCCCGCACCGCACGGTGCTCGACAACGTCGCGACCGTGCCGATGCTGCTCGGGCGCAGCCGCCGGGAGGCCCGGGCCGCGGCGATGGAGCTGCTGGAGCGGGTCGGCCTCTCGACGGAATTCGCCGGGCGCTATCCCGCCCAGCTCTCCGGCGGGCAGCAGCAGCGCGTCGGGGTCGCCCGCGCCCTGGCCGCCGATCCCCCGATCATGCTGATGGACGAGCCGTTCAGCGCGGTCGACCCGGTCGTGCGGGAGGGGCTGCACCGCGAGTTCCTGCGGCTGCAGCAGGACCTGGGCAAGACCATCGCCATGGTCACCCACGACATCGACGAGGCGATCAAGCTCGGCGACCTGGTCGCGGTCTTCCGCGAGGGCGGCCACCTGGCCCAGTTCGGCACCCCACGGGAGCTGCTGGAACAGCCGGTCGACGAGTTCGTGGCCGAGTTCGTCGGACGGGACCGCGGCATCCGCAGCCTGTCCTTCGACACCGCCGCCGAGCTTGCGGTCCGGCCGCCGGCCGACGCCGCCCAGGACGGGGTGGAGCTGGTGCTGGACGCGTCCGGCAGGCCGATCGGCTGGCGCCGCGCGGGGGAGCCGGAGTCGCTGCTCGCCACCGGCGGGAGCTTCACCGGCGCCGACTCGCTGCGGCTGGTGACCGACCTGGCGATCAGCTCCCCGGTGGGGATCGCGGTGCGGGTCGGCCCCGACGGCAAGGCCGACGGGATCGTCCGCCACCACGACCTCGTGGACTACCTCGCCGCCCGGCGCGACCACCGTCCCGCGAAGCCGACGCCATGATCAACTACCTGTCCAACAACTCGGACATCATCCTGACCGCGCTGCGCCAGCACCTCTATCTGGCGCTGCTGCCGATCCTCATCGGCATCGTGGTGTCGGTGCCGATCGGCTACCTGGGGGTGCGCTTCCCCTGGCTGTACCACCCCCTGGTCAACACCTGCGGGGTGCTGTACTCCATTCCGTCCCTGGCGCTGTTCGTGTTCCTGCCGGTCGTGCTCGGCACCAAGATCCTGTCGCCGATCAACATCGTGGTCGCCCTGTCGATCTACACGGTCGCGCTGCTGGCCCGTACGGTCGCCGACGCTCTGCGCGCCGTGGACCGCACCATCGTCCAGTCCGCCACGGCGATGGGCTACCGGCGCTTCCGCCGCCTCGTCGACGTGGAACTCCCGGTCGCCCTGCCGGTGATCCTGGCGGGCCTGCGAGTGGCCACCGTCTCCAACATCAGCCTGGTCAGCGTCGGCGCCCTGATCGGCGTCGGCGGGCTCGGGCAGCTGTTCACCCGCGGCTTCCAGCTGTTCTACCTGGAGCCCATCCTGGTCGGCATCATCCTGTCCGTCCTGGTCGCCGGCCTGGCCGACCTGGCGATCGTGCTCGTGCAGCGCGCGGTCACCCCCTGGACGCGCTATCAGCACGGCAACGGCGGCGCGGCATGAACCTGTCGTACCTGTTGGATCCGGCGCACTGGCACCTGACCGCGCCGGGCAGCCTCCCGCAGCTGCTGCTGTCGCACCTGGGCTACGTGGCGCTGGCGCTGCTGATCGGCACGGTCATCGCCCTGCCGGTCGGCCTGTACATCGGGCACACCGGCCGCGGCTCCTTCATCGCCATCAACGCCGGCAACGCCGGCCGGTCGCTGCCGACCCTGGGCCTGCTGATGCTCATGGTCACCCTGCTCGGCCTGGGCCTGACGCCGGTGCTCATCGCGCTGACCGTCCTGGTCATCCCGCCGATCCTCACCTCGGCGTACGCCGGGATGCGCACGCTGGACCAGCAGGTGATCGACGCCGCGCGCGGCATGGGCATGCGCCCGTGGCAGGTGCTCACCCGGGTCGAGTTCCCGATGGCCCTGCCCGTCCTGATGAGCGGCTTCCGCAACGCCGCCCTGCAGGTGGTCGCGACCGCGACCGTGGCGGCGGCGGTCGGCCTCAACGGCCTCGGGCGGCTACTGATCGACGGCCTGGCCGTCAACGACTACTCCCGGGTGCTGGCCGGCGCGATCGTCGTCGCGGCCCTGGCCATCGCCCTGGACCTGCTCTTCGCGCTCGTGCAGCGCTGGATCGTCTCTCCCGGCCTGTCCGGGCGGGTCCGGGCCCGCGCCCGGCGAGCCACCACCTGAAATCTCCACCCACCGGAAGGCAGACCATGTCCCGCATACGTTCGGCCGGCGCCGCACTGACCGGCATCACCCTGGCCCTCGCCCTCGCCGCCTGCGGCGCCGACAGCGACCCGCTCAGCGACGACAGTGGATCGTCGTCGACGGCCGTCACCGTGGGCTCGGCCAACTTCGCCGAGAGCGAGCTGCTGGCCGAGATCTACGCCCAGGCGCTGGAAAGCAAGAAGGTCGAGGTCAAGCGGTCGTTCAACATCGGCGCCCGCGAGCTGTACCTGAAGGCGCTGCAGGACGGCTCGATCGACCTGCTGCCCGAATACAACGGGGCGCTGCTGTCGGCGCTGTCCACCGGCGGCGCGCCCGAGGGCGTCAGCAGCCCCACCGACGTCTACGCCGCGCTGCAGAAGGTGCTGCCCAAGGACACGATGGTCCTTGAGCAGGCGGCGGCCGAGGACAAGGACACGCTGAGCGTCACCCAGGCGACCGCGACCAAGCACAACCTGGCCAGCATCGAGGACCTGAAGGCCGTCGCCGGTCAGCTGGTCGTCGGGGCCGGCCCGGAGTGGGCCGAGCGCTACCAGGGTCTCAAGGGCCTCAAGTCGGTCTACGGGGTGGAGTTCAAGCAGTTCAAGCCGCTCGACGCCGGCGGACCGCTGACGGTCAAAGCGCTGGTGGACGGCGACATCGACGTCGGCAACGTCTTCTCCACCGACTCGGCGATCGCGACCAACAAGCTCGTCGTCCTCAAGGACCCGAAGAACCTCTACCTCGCCGAGAACATCGTGCCGCTGATCCGCACCGAGGCGAACAACGCCACGGTCTCCGGTGCGCTCAACGCGGTCTCCGCGAAGCTGACCACCGAGAACCTCACGACGTACCTGGCCCGCGTGCAGGTGGACAAGCAGGACACCGCGACGGTGGCCAAGGCGTTCCTCACCGACACCGGCCTCATCTGAGCCACCCCGCCGGCCGTACGGCGACCCGCGAACCCCGCGGTCGCCGTACGGCCGAGCGATCCTTCTCGATTCGCATCCGGTCCTTCTCGTCTTGCGAAGGCCGATCCCTGGACTCGTGGTCCGGCCCGGCGGCACGCTCCTGTCATGACATTGACCCGACGCGCACTGCTGCGCGGCACCGCTGCCGCGACGGTGGGGCTGGCGGGCCTGGGCGCGGCGGGATGTAGCGGGCTGGCCCCGGGGCGGAGCGCCACCGGCTCGCTCGACTACTGGAATCTGTTCGGCGGCGGCGACGGCATCCGGATGACCCAGATGCTCGACGGCTTCCGCGCCGCCAACCCCGGCATCGCCCTCAGCGCCGTCACCCTCTCCTGGGGCAATCCGTACTACACCAAGCTGGCGCTGGCGACGCTCGGCGACAAGCCGCCGGACGTGGCGGTCGCGCACCTGACCCGGATGAAGACCCTGGTCAGCTCCGACCTGTTGGAGGAGCTGCGGCCGGCGGACCTGGCCCGGCACGGCATCACCGCGGACAAGTTCACCGCGCGGGCCTGGCAGGCGGGGCTGGTCGACGGCCGGGCGTACGCCATCCCGATCGACACCCACCCGTTCGTCATGTTCTACAACACCGACATCTGCGGGAAGGCCGGGCTGCTCGACTCGTCCGGGGCACTCACGCCGCTGGACACCCCGGAGAAGTTCACCGACGCGATGCGCCGGGCCAAGGAGGCCTCCGGCGGCTACGGCGGGGTCGTGTCGATCAACAACGACACCTCGACGCCGTGGCGGATCTTCCAGTCGCTCTACAGCCAGCTCGGCGGCGAGACGCTGGCCGACGAGGGCCGCCAGGTGGTGATCGACGACGCCAAGGCCACCCAGGTCCTCACCTTCCTGCAGTCGCTGACCAGCGGCGGGCTCTTCCCCGCGGGCATCGACTACCAGGGCGCGGTCGCGACCTTCGCCAACGGCCAGGCCGGCTTCTACTTCGAGGGCGAGTGGGAGATCTCCACCTTCCAGACCGCGAAGATGCCGTTCTCCATGACGCTCTTCCCCAACCTCTACGGCGGCAGCAAGTACGCCGTGCAGGCGGACTCGCACACCCTGGTCATCCCCCGCCAGCCGGATCAGAACCAGGACCAGATCGACCGGTCGCTGCTGCTGATCCGCTCGATGCTGGACCAGAGCAAGACCTGGGCCGAGGGCGGGCACGTGCCGACCTGGCTGCCGTTCCGCGACAGCCCCGAATACCAGGCCATGACGCCGCAGTCGAACTACGCCGCGGCCGCCGACGGCGCGGTCTACGACCCGGACGGCTGGTACTCCGGGTCCGGCTCCAACTTCGAGATCGTCACCGGCTCCGCCATCGCCACCGTGCTCGCCGGCCAACAGTCCCCGGCCGACGCGCTCGCCCAGATGCGCCGCCAGTTGCGGAACCTGTCCACAACCGCGTCACCCATCTGAGGGGGTCCCCGGTGACCACCGAGACCGTCGTACGCCCCCGCCCCGCCACCGAGGACGGGCCCGCCCCGGAGCGGCGCCGCGGCAGCGGCCTGCCCGCGCTGGGCTTCCTGGCGCCGTTCCTGGTGCTCTACCTGGCGTTCATCATCGGCCCGACCCTGTACGGCCTGGTGATGAGCTTCTTCGACACCAGCCTGGTCAAGCCCGGGCTGTCCGGGTTCGCCGGCTTCGGCAACTACACCGAGGCGCTGCAGAGCAGCGACTTCTGGTCGTCGCTGTGGCACACCGTCTGGTTCACCATCCTGACCACGCCGCCGCTGATCCTGCTCGCGTTCGTCTTCGCCCTGCTGGCCGACCGGGCCAGGCAGGGGCGGTGGTTCTTCCGGCTGGCGTTCTTCGCGCCGTTCATCCTGCCGTCCGCCGTGGTGGCGCTGATCTGGATCTTCATCTACACGCCCGGGCTGGGCCTGATCGAGACCGGGCTCGTCAAGATCGGCATCACCTCGCCGAACTGGCTGGGCGACCCGAACTGGGCCATGCCCTCGCTGGCGTTCACCACGATCTGGTGGACGCTCGGCTTCAACTTCGTGCTCTACCTGGCCGGCCTGCAGGAGATCCCACGCGACCTCTACGAGGCGTCGGCAATGGACGGCGCATCGCCATGGCAGCAGATCCGCAAGATCACCATCCCGATGCTGGGCCGCACCACCACGCTGGTGGCGGTGCTCCAGGTGATCGCGTCACTCAAGGTCTTCGACCAGATGTACATCATGACGCAGGGCGGTCCGAACTTCGCCACCCGCTCGATCCTCGAATACGTCTACGACGAGGCCTTCACCAACTTCCGGGTCGGCTACGCCGCCGCCGTGTCGATGCTGTTCTTCCTGGTCGTGCTCATGGTCTCGGCGGTCTGGTTCGCCCTGGTACGCCGCCAGGAGAAGGAGGTGTGATCCCGTGACCGACCTCGCCCAGCGGGCCGAATTCCGCGTCAAGCTGTTCAACCGCATCTGCTTCGGAGTGCTCATCGCGTTCGCGCTGCTCTGGCTGGTGCCGCTGGCCTGGGCGCTGGACACCGCGCTCAAACCCAACGCCGAGACCACCCGCACCACCTGGGCCATCGCCGACCCGACCCTGGACGCGTTCGGCCGGGTGCTGCGCGACACCGACATCCTCACCTGGCTCGGCTCCAGCCTGTTCATCGCGACGCTGTCCGCGGCCGGCACCGTGCTGGTGGCCAGCCTGGCGGCGTACGCGCTGTCAAGGATGCGCTTCCGCTACCGCAACGTGGTCTTCTGGATCGTGCTGGCTGGCATCATGATCCCCGGCCAGGTGCTGATCGTGCCGTGGTTCCGCGAGTTCGACGCGCTCGGGCTGCTGAACACCTACTGGGCGGTCAGCCTGCCGCAGATCCCCACGGCCATCGCGGTCTTCATCTTCAAGCAGTTCTTCGACGGCCTGCCGCGCGAACTCGAGGAGGTCGCCCGCGTGGACGGAGCGGGCTACCTGCGCATCTACCGGCGGATCATCATGCCGCTGGCCCGCCCCGCGGTCGCGGCGGTCGCCATCTTCACCTTCGTCACGTCCTGGAACGACCTGCTGTGGCCGCTGCTCGTGCTGAGCAACCCCGACAACATGACGGTGCCGGTCGGCCTGGCGACGGTGCAAGGCTCATTCGGCATCCGGTACGCGGACACGATGGCCGGCGCGATCCTCGGCGCGATCCCGCTGGTCGCGGTGTTCCTGATGTTCCAGCGCCACATCGTGGAGGGCATCGCGGGCAGCGGCCTCAAGGGCTGACTATGCGCTCCGCCACCATGTCCGGCCGGCCGGCGCTGACCGACCGAGCCGGCACAAGATCCTCGCCGTCTCGCCGACCCTAAATCGACGTTGTTGCGTGCGGGCACGAAGCGAACCGCGCCACCACAAGATCCGCGCCAGATCACCGACCCTGAATCAACGTTGATGCGCACGCGCACGAAGCGAACCACACCGCCACAACATCCGCGCCAGATCACCGACCCTGAATCAACGTTGATGCGTGCGGGCACGGAGCGGACCGCGCCACCACAAGATCCGCGCCAGATCACCGACCCTGAATCGACGTTGATGCGTGCGGACGCGGAGTGGACCGCGCCACCACAAGATCCGGCTGCGGCTCGAGTAAGCCTGCGGCGTGATCGCCTGATCGGGGTGTGGCGATCGACTGGCGACCTAGCCACGCAGAAGTCGCTTGCTCCGCACCACCGCGTACCAAGATCGCGCACAACGCGGCCGGTGGGCGAGAGCCGGGGATGCCGACCGCGCCTGGGCGGGCATCAACCGCGCACACGCTGGATCTTGTTGAGCGACGGTCCGCTCCGAGGCTTGTCCCAAGTATCGAAGGCTGTCCGTCAGGTCGCCCGCGTGGTGTCGGCGCCACATTCACGATGTAACGGATTTTTCGGGCGGGTTGAGGTGCCCGGTTCGCGTGCCTGCTGCCGGCTGCAACTGACTTTGGGCAGCCGCTCACAGATCTTGGAGACGTGCGGCGTGCTCGGCACCCTCAGGTATCAAGGTCGCGACCGCCTGCGGCGATATATGGGGTTTGCGCGGTTTGAATCCGGAGTGTGGGACCGGATGCTCAGGAGGTGGTCACCGTGCCCAGCATGCGGGACCAGGCTCATCAGCTGGACGTGATGCCCGCATGGTGGACCGCCGAGGGCCGGGGTCAGGGGACCTCGTCGCGGGACGCGGGGCCACCTCGCAGAATGCGGGACCACCTCGCGGGATACGGGACCACCTCGCGGGATACGGGGCCGACGAGTGGCTTGGCCGTGGGTTTCCGGTCACGCGGGTGGGCTATTGATGGAACACACCGGACACTCCCTGGTGCCGACGATAGCCAGTAGTCGTCAGCTGGCGCGGTCGCGGGCGGCGTCGCGCCAGCCCAGCTCGGCGGAGAGTTCGCGGGCCGTGCGGACCAGGTCGAGCGCGTACCGGGAGGGGTTTTGGGCCCGCCACAGGATCGACCAGGGATAGCGCGGCACCGACGGGCCCAGCGGGCGCCAGGTCAGGTCGGGATCCGATGAGGCGCCGGCCGTGGAGGCCGGGGTGCAGAGCACGCAGCGGCCCTGCGCCACCAGGTCGACGGCCGCGCGCAGCGTCTGCACGCTGCCCGGGAACAGCGTCGGGAAGAAGCCCGCCGACCGGCACACCTCGGCGACGAAGGCGTTGAACTCCGGCGCCTGTTCCTCGTCGGCCAGCAGCAGCGTCTCGTCGCGCAGTGCGGCGACCGGGACGCGTGCCAGTCGGGCGTAAGGGTGTCCGGCCGGCACCAGGACGCCGAGCGCGTCTAGCCGGAACATTTCGGCGGCGATCTCCGGCGCGGCTCCCGGCAGCCGGCCGATGCCGACGTCGAGCCGGCCGTCGGCGAGCAACCGGCGCTGCTCGGGCACGCCCGCGAGCACCTGGTGGATCTCCAGATCCGGGTAGCGGGCCTGCAGCGCGCGCAGCACGGGTTGGACGGCGTCGTAGCCCTCGTCCAGCACGCCGATGCGCAGGGTGGGCGCGGCGAGCGCCATGCCCTGGGCGAGCACGGCGGCGCGGTCGACGTGTTCGAGGATCTGGCGGGCCTCGATCAGGAAGCGGGCGCCGGCCGGCGTCAGCGCGACGTGCCGGGTGGTGCGATCGACGAGTTGCACCCCGACGGCGCGTTCGAGTCGCTGCACCTGGGTGCTGAGCGCGGACGGGACGATGTGCTCGCGGGCGGCGGCGCGGCCGAAGTGCAGCTCCTCGGCGAGGGTGACGAAATACCGCAACTGGCGCAACTCGATGCGGCCGCCGATCGGGTCGGGCACCGCCCGGATGGTGACACCGGGCCGTCCGCTGCCCTCGAGGCTCGGCTGCCGGGGCGGGTTCCTCATGCCGAGACCTCCTCGATCGCCCCATCGATGCGTATCTCGCAGTGTTATCGTTAACATTCCCGTAGTCAAGGCGTAACAGCACGCAACGGAAATTGCCGAATATCTGCTGTTAGCGGTCACATTCCAGGGCGAGCTGGCGCCGCTCGAAAGACTCCAGGCGCTCGCTCTGCTCGGCGGTGATGACGTCGCAGACCCAGTCCCAGTGCAGCGACACCCGGTCGCCGGGTCGCAGGCCGGACAGCAGCGAATGCCCGCCGGCCGACCAGCTCACCACCTCATCGCGCACCGGACCAGGCGCGAGCACGCGCGCCGAGCGAGGCGCGAGCCCGCGCCCCGGACCGGGCGCAAGCACGCGCGGACGAGGCGCGAGCCCGCGCCCCGCACCGGGCGCAAGCACGCCGTCGCCGAACAGCAGCGGGCGCGACCTGACCGTGGCCGTCTCGCCGTGCACCTCCCGCACGACCCCGGTCCGGATCCGGCACCGGTCGAGCACCGACACGGCCGCCGGGTTGCCCGTGCGCCGCAGCATCGCCGCCCACGGGTACACCTCGAAGACGTGGAAGCTGTGGTGGGCGATCGCCCGGGTGTCCGCGTCCTGCCAGGTGCCGCCGGCCTGCCCGGCGAACCGCGTGCGCAGAAACGGCAACAGCTCGTCCGGCGCCACCAGGCCGAGCAGGTCGTTGCCAACCCAGTACGCCTGCACCACCGCCTCGTCCAGCGGATCGGCGACCCCGGCGGCGCGGGCGATGAACTCGAGATAGCTCCACGCACCCTCGAACTGCCGGGCCCGCCGGGCGATCTCCTCCGGTGCGTCGCCGCGCAGCAGGGCCGCGGCACCGTCCGGGCCGCAGTAGCCAAGCTCGTTCGGCGGGTAGGCATACCGCGCGAACAGCAGCGCGCCACGCGCGCTCATGTCAGCAGATCCTGGGCAGCTGCTCGCCGATCGGCATGGTCACCACCCGGGTGCCGCCGAGCGCCGTCCTGGCCACCACCATCCCCGGATGCTCGCTCACGCAGGTGCCGATCCGGCGCGCCCCGGCGCCGTACGGGTGGGCCCGCATCGCGGCCAGGACCTCGCCGGCCTGCTCGGCCGGCACGAAGGCCAGCAGTTTGCCCTCGTTGGCCACCTGCAGCGGGTCGAGGCCGAGCAGGCTGCACGCGTCGGCCACCCCCGGTGGTATCGGCAGGTCGCGTTCCACCAGGTCGACGCCGATCCCGGAGGACCGGGCGATCTCGTTCAGCGAGGCGGCCACCCCGCCGCGGGTCGGGTCGCGCAGCACGTGCACGTCGGCGCCGGTGGCGAGCATCGCGGCGACCAGGCCGTGCAGGGGCGCGGTGTCGCTGGACACGGCCGTGCCGAACTCCAGGCCTTCCCGGCAGCTCATCACGGCCACGCCGTGCACGCCGATGTCGCCGCTGATGAGCACCGTGTCCCCCGCCACCGCCCGGCGCGGGCCGATGTCGACGCCGTCGGCGACGAGGCCGATCCCGGAGGTCGTGATGTAGACGCCGTCGCCGCTGCCGTTGTCCACCACCTTGGTGTCGCCGGTGACGAGCCGGACCCCGGCGGCACGGGCGGCGGCGCCCATCGCCTCGGCGATCCGGGCGATGTCGGCCAACGCGGTGCCCTCCTGCAGGATGAACGCGGCCGACAGGTACAACGGCGTCGCGCCGCCCATCGCCAGGTCGTTGACGGTTCCGTTGACCGCCAGGTCGCCGATCGAGCCGCCCGGGAAGAACATCGGCTTCACCACGTACGAATCGGTGGAGAACGCGATCCGGCCGCCGCCGGCCGGTAAGACCGCGCAGTCGCCGAGGTCGGTGGTGGCGCCGGCCGCGCCGAAGCCGGGCAGGAACAGGTGCTCGACCAGCTCGCCCGACATCGCGCCGCCGCCGCCGTGCCCCATGACCACCGTGGGCGTGTCCCGCAGCGGCACCGGGCAGGTCCAGTTCTCGAAGTCCAGGTCGGTCATGAGATCTGCACCAGGTCCAGCCGCCGGTACGCGTAGTAGGCCGCGCACGCGCCCTCCGACGAGACCATGGTCGCCCCGAGCGGATTGCGTGGGGTGCACTGCTTGCCGAAGGCCGCGCATTCGTTCGGTTTCAGCAGCCCCTGCAGTACCTCGCCGGAGCGGCACAGCGCCGACTCCTCGGTGTGCAGGTCCGCGACGTCGAACCGCAGTTCGGCGTCGAAGTCGCGGTAGCGCTCGGACAGCCGCCAGCCGCTGCGGGGAATCATCCCGATGCCGCGCCAGGTCCGGTCGGTCACCTCGAACACGTCGCGCAGCATGGCCATCGCGGCGAGGTTGCCCTCGGCGCGCACCGCCCGGGGGTACGCGTTCTGCAGCTCGTGCCGCCCGGATTCGAGCTGCACCACGGTCTGCCGGATGCCCTCCAGGATGTCCAGCGGCTCGAAGCCGGTGACCACGATCGGCACCCCGTACTTCTCGGCGAGCGGCGGATACTCGGCGGTGCCCATCACGCTGCAGACGTGGCCGGCGGCCAGGAACGCCTGCACCCGGCAGCGCGGCGACTCCATGATCGCGGCGATCGCCGGCGGCACCAGCACGTGCGACACCAGCAGGGAGAAGTTGGCCACGCCGAACCGCCGGGCCTGGTAGACGGTCATTGCGTTGGCCGGCGCGGTGGTCTCGAAGCCGATGCCGAAGAAGACCACCTGCCGGTCCGGGTTCTCCCGGGCGATCTTCAGCGCGTCCAGCGGCGAATACACCACCCGCACGTCGCCGCCGGCGCTCTTGACGGCGAACAGGTCCCGGCTGCTGCCCGGCACCCGCAGCATGTCGCCGAACGAGCAGAAGATGACGCCGGGCCGGGCGGCGATGGCCAGCGCCTTGTCGATGATCTCCAGCGGGGTCACACACACCGGGCACCCCGGTCCGTGGATCATCTCGACCCCCGCGGGGAGCAGCTGGTCGATGCCGTGCCGGATGATCGAGTGGGTCTGGCCGCCGCAGACCTCCATCATCGCCCAGGGCCGGGTGGTGACCGCGTGGATCTGGTCGACCAGCTTGCGGGCCAGCTCCGGATCGCTGAACTCGTCGAGGTACTTCACCGTTCCGCTCCCGTCTGATCGCCGAATTCCTGATCCAAGATGCCGAGCCGCTCGAAGTTGGCGAGCGTCTCGATCGCCGACGCCTCGTCGAGGCGCTGGATGGCGAATCCGACGTGCACGATGACGTACTCGCCGGACGCGACGTCCGGAACGTATTCCAGGCACACGTCCTTGCGGATGCCGCCGAAGTCGACCTGCGCCATCAGGGTGCCGTCGACCTCGGAAATGCTCAGGACCCGTCCGGGCACGGCCAGGCACATGCGCGTACTCCTCTCTTCGGGCCTCAGCCGGCTGCGGCGACGACGAGTTGGCCGAGGGCGATGCCGCCGTCGTTGGGTGGCAGCAGCCGGGGGCGCAACACGGTGAAGCCGTGCTCGCGCAGCGCGAGCGCGGCCGACTCGATCAGCAGTGCGTTCTGGAACACGCCGCCGCCGAGGGCGACGACGTCGAGCCCGGTCTGCACCCGGCAGCGCCGCGCGAGGGTGGTGATCAGATCGGTCACGCCGGCGTGGAACCGGGCGCCCACCACCGCGGCGGGCACGCCGGCGCGCACCTCGCCGGCGATCGCGCGGATAACCGGTCCCGGGTCGGCGACGATCGGGCCGCCGGCCGGCTCGTGCAGCCCGAAGGCATACCGTCCGCCCTGGTCGGCCCGGCGGGCGAGTCCTTCCAGGACGACGGCGGCCTCCGCCTCGTACTCGGCCCGGTGCCGGACCCCGGCCAGCGAGGAGACGGCGTCGAACAGCCGGCCCATGCTGGAGGTGGGCACGCACCCGAAACCCGTTTCGAGCTGGTGGGCGAGCACGTCGCGCTCGGCGGCCGGGCAGGCCGCCACGGCCGGCAGATCCGGCTGCCAGCGCACGCCGGCGGCGCGCAGATGGGCCAGTGCCATCCGGTACGGGCGCAGCACGCTCGCGTCCCCACCGGCCAGCGGCACGTACCCCAGGTGGGCGGCCCGGCGATAGGACTTGTAGTCGGCGATCAGCACCTCGCCGCCCCACACCGCGCCGTCGTCGCCGAAGCCGGTGCCGTCGAAGGCCACGCCGATCACCTGTTCGTCCGGGCCGAGCCCGTGCTCGGCCATGACGGAGGCGATGTGGGCGTGGTGGTGCTGGACCAGGCGCACCGGCCGCCCGGCCGCGTGGGCCCGCAGCCAGTCACCGGAGCGGTAGCCCGGATGCCGGTCGGCCACCAGGATCTCGGGCCGCACGCCGGTGAGCTCCTCCAGGTGCCGCTCGGTGCGGCCCAGCGCCTCGATCGTGCTCACGTCGTCCATGTCGCCGATGTGCTGGCTGAGGAAGGCGTACCGGCCGCTGCCCAGCGCGCAGGTGTTCTTCAGGTCCGCGCCGACGGCGAGCGTCGGCACGACGTCGAACGGCAGCGCCAACGGCAGCGGCGCGTAGCCCCGGGAGCGGCGGATCGGCAGTTCGGCGCCGGCGACGTGCCGGCTCACCGAGTCGTCGCAGGGCACCCGGATGCCGCGGTCGTGCCGCAGCCACGCGTCGGCCAGCGCCGCGAGCCGGGTACGGGCCTCGGCGTCGTCGGTGACGATGGGCTCGCCGGCGAGGTTGCCGGAGGTCATCACCAGCGCGTCCGGCCCGGGCGGATCGCCGGGCAGCCCGAAGAGCAGCACGTACAGCGGGGTGTAGGGCAGCATGATCCCGAGGTCGGGATTGTCCGGGGCGACCGCGCCGGCCAGGCCGGCGGCGGTGTCGTCGCGGCGGGCGAGCAGCACGATCGGCCGGCGGGTCCCGGTGAGCAGCCGCTGCTCCTCGCCGGTCATCGTGACCAGCCGCCGGGCGGCGTCGAGATCGGCGACCATCACCGCGAACGGCTTGCCGCCGCGGCCCTTGCGGCGGCGCAGCTCGGCGACCGCGCCGGCGTCGCGCGCGTCGCAGGCGAGGTGGTAGCCGCCGAGGCCCTTGACGGCGACGATCCGGCCGGCGGCCAGCAGTTCCCGGGCGCCGCGCAGCGCCTCCGCGCCGAAGGTCGCCGCGCCGTCGGCGGTGACCAGGTCGAGCCGCGGACCGCAGCCCGGGCAGGCGATCGGCTGGGCGTGGAACCGGCGGTCGCCCGGGTCTTCGTACTCGGCGCGGCAGGCGGCGCACATCGCGAAGCCGGCCATCGTGGTCGCTTCGCGGTCGTACGGCAGCCGGTTGATGATGGTGAACCGCGGGCCGCAGTTGGTGCACGTGATGAACGGATGCCGGTGCCGCCGGTCGTCCGGGTCCCGCAGCTCCCGCAGGCAGTCCGCGCAGATCGCGACGTCCGGGGACGCGAGGGTACGGGCCGGGCCGCCCCCGGTGGACGCCGCGATGGTGAACCCGGTGCCGCCCTCGACCGGAAGCTCCGTCTCCTGGACCGCGGTCACGACGGCCAGCGGGGGCGCCGCCTCGCGCAGCAGCCGGGCGTACTCGCGGACCGCCTCCGGGTCGCCCTCGACCTCGACCACCACCCCGTCGGCGGTGTTGCCGACCGATCCGGCGAGGGCGAGCGCGGCGGCCGTGGCGTAGGCGAACGGGCGGAACCCGACGCCCTGCACCAGCCCCGAGACCGTGAACCGGCGCCGGATCCGGCCGGCGCGGGCCCGGCCCATCAACTCCAGGCCGCCCATCGCCTCCTCGGCCCCGGCGTCGTCGATGACCTCCAGCGCGAAGCCCATGTGGATCAGCACCCACTCGCCTGGCCTCGGCGGCGCGGAGAGCATCCCGATGTTCACCCGGCGCTGCGCGCCGACGACGTCGACCATCGCCAGCTGGCCGGCGTAGCCCGGCTCGATCCGCAGCACCCGTCCGGGTATGCCCAGGCACATGGTCAGGACCTCCGGGTACGGGCCGGTTCGGCGGCGGTGAGGCGGCGCACGAGGGCGAGGACGGCGGCGATGGCGTCCGGAACGACGGCGGCCACCGGCGGGCTCAGGCCGATACCCTCCTCGACGACGCCGGCCCGGCAACCGACGACGTACGTGGGCGGCAGCGTGCCGCCGAGCCGCTCGACGCCGGCCAGCATCGCCATCGGGCTCATCCCGTGCGCGTCGAACTCGCCGCCGCCGAGATCCTCCGCGGTGACCTCGAGGACCACGATCTCGCCGGGGACCCCGCCGGGCAGCGCGTCCACCAGCACCAGCGCGGCGCAGGGTTGGAGCAGGTCGTAGGCCAGGTGCATGCCCCGGATGCCGTAGTCGGCCACCCGGACGCCGGGTGGCAGCGTGGGCCGGCCGGCCAGCCTCCGGACGACCTCGGGACCGAAGCCGTCGTCGCCGAGGAAGAGGTTGCCGACCCCGGCCACCAGCACGCCCGCCGCCTCCGTCATGGCCATCGCCTTCCCGGCCCTACATCGAGCGGATCTTGAGGTATCGGCGGATGTCCGGCAGGGACTGGACGAACAGGACCGTGGCGCACACCGCGACGGCCGTGGCGACAACCGTGGTGACGACGCCGATGGCTTTCACGATCGGTTCTCCTCTCGGGACACCGGGCCGGCGGCCGCCGGCAGCGGCACCAACTCGTCGGGGGCGAAGTAGAAGTAGCGGCCGTACCAGTCGTGCAGGTCAGCGGCCGGGTCGTCGACGAGTACCACCGCCACGTGCACGCCGCCGTCGACGTCGCCGACCACGGCGGTCACCCGGGCGGTCTGCCCGGCGAAGAACAGGTCCTGCGCGTCGGCCCGGCGGGTCGGGTGCACCCGTACCAGGCTGCCCTTGGCGACCCGGACGCCGTCGATGACCACCGCGTCGGTGTCGGGGTCCACCTCGGCGTCGGCGGCCGGATCCCACCAGGGCACGTCGCTCCGCCCGCCGTGCAGCCGCTGCAGGTCGGCCGCCGACATCGCGTCGCACCGGTCGACGATGGCCCGGGCGCGCGGGTCGGTGGCGCGCGCCTCCGCCTTCTCGGCGTCGGTCATGGTCATCACGCGGAGGGTCAGGATCTCGTCGATCTCGGTCGAGTCGAACAGCGCCCCGGGGCTCTGCTCGGCGACCTGCGGATGGTCGTACAGGATGATGGGCGCGCCGAGCACGACGTGGCTCGACCCGGGCGGGCCCGCCAGCACCGGCCAGCAGCGGTCCTGGCGGCAGCGGGCGGCGGCCGCGGCGGCCGCCGGCGGCGGTTCGAGCAGCGAGACGAACGCGGCGTCGTGCGCCTCGACGACCAGGTGGGCCCCGATCAGCGACCGGCGGATGGCGTCGTCGCGCTCGGCGACCTCCGCGGGATGGTCGTTGGTCACGGCCACGGTCAGCCGCAGGAAGCCGTCGTCCGGCTCCACCCGGGTACGCAGCCGCGCGGTGAGCGCCCAGCGCCGGCGCACGATCCGGCCCGCCGGCGGGAGCGGTTCCACGTCCTCGGCGCCGGGCACCTCGACCGGGAACTCCGCCGCGCCGCGCAGCGGCAGGTCCGCCCAGGCGATCTCGTGTTCCACCGCCTCGTCCCAGCTCAGCACCGCGGCACCGGCGACGGTCAGCGCGTCGACCGGCACGTGCGAGCCGTCCGGCCGGCGGCGCTGCACCTCGCGGGCCTGCAGGTGCAGGAAGCGCAGGCGGACGGTGACGCGGCCCGGCCGGCCCGCCGGCGCGAGCAGGCACTGCATCGCCATGTCGGGTGCCTCGCCGAAGGCCCGCGCCGCGGCCCGCGGCGGGCCGAGCACCCCGAACTGCCACCGCGACCGGTTCTTGGCGGCACTCGCCCGGTACGGGTAGAGCAGGTACCCCTCGTAGAGCACCGTGTCGGCGACGGCCCGGACCTCGTCGAGGCTCACGGCGTCGTCCCGGCCGCCGCGGCCAGCAGCTTCTGCATCGTCTCGTCCCAGCTGACCAGGCCGTGCCGCGAGCGGTAGTCGGCGAGCTCGGTCAGCACCTCGGAGCCGACCCGCAGCCAGCCGGTGTTCGGGTAGTAGGAGTCGATCATCTGCCGCCAGACCGCGACCGGGAGCGAGTGCCGGGCCTCGCAGGCCCACGGGATCTGCTCCACCTCAAAACCCGAGGTGCCCCGGATGAACACCGTCCCGGAGAAGAGGAACGCCAGCGGCACGTCGCCGGCGTCGAGCGCGTGCAGGTAGCGGGTCCCGATCACCTCGAGGTCGTAGGTGCAGGGCAGCGCCAGGTCGGCCTCGCTGCGGCTGGTGAAGCCCTGCACGGTGGTGTTGCACTGCATCCACTGGAACGGCTTCAGGGTGTCCGCCCAGCGCTCCCGCTCGCCGAAGAGCCCGCGCAGCCCGTTCTGCTCGGCCGGGTCGTAGCGACGGCGCTGGGGCTCGATGCGTACCTGGCAGCGCAGCACGATGGCGTGGATCCGCTGGCCGGTGGTCTCCTCGACGCGCAGCCGCGCGGTCAGTTGCGGTGCCATCGCGTACGGCTCGGCGACCACCTCCAGCACGGTGAACCGGAAGTCGCTCATGGCGCGTCCAGCTGTGGTGCGGGCCGGCTCAGCGCCGCCACCCGGGCGAAGAACTCGTCCATGGCCTCGTGTGCCTCGCTTCCGCCGTCGAAGCCGCGCCACCGCGTCCGGAGCCGGCCGACCAGCTCGTAGCACGCGTCGATGGGCACGAGATGACACCGCGCCTCGGCACGGTGGCTGTCGCCGGCGCCGGCCGGGCGGCGCACCAGCACCGCCTCCACGTCGGCGCGCAGCAGGGACAGTTGGGGGGTGCGGGCCACGATCCGCTCCCAGGCCGGCAGCGGCAGGTCGGATTCGGTCGCGCCGGCCGGCCCCGGATAGAACGCCACCATCCGGTCCTGCACCGAGTTGCGGAACAGGAACGCGAGCCCGACCGGGATCTGCAGCTCATCCCAGGCGCGCTCGTCGAACGCGGAGCCGGGCAGCGACAGGTAGCGCTCCGGCACGGCCCGGTAGTGCAGGTTCGCGTGTTCGTCTGTGAACAGCAGATAGCACGGCCGGCACGTGCACAGCAGCGCCCGGCTCTGGAGATCGACGACGTGCGAGTGCCCCGCGCCGATGCCGGCCGTGCACATCTCGCAGCGCTCCCCCGCGGCCGGTGCGGGGCGGCTGCGGGCGATCCTGCGCAGCGCGGCCAGCGGCGGCCCGGCGCGGCCCGGGGTGCTCATGGCGCGACCGCGGCGCCGGCGCCGGACGCCCCGGCGGTGTCGGCAAGCCGGGAGAACAGCGCCGAGACCGGGATCACCGCCGGCGCGGTGTCGGCCCGGCTCTCCTCGATCTCGATGGCGGTGATCTCCGGGGCGGCGGCCTCGATCGCCGCCTCGGCCGCGCGTCTGAGCGGCTCCGACGACGCCCCGCAGCCGCCGTGGCCGCCCGGCAACCGCAGCCGGGCCACGCCGCCGGCGGTGACCTCGAGCAATTCCACCTCGCCGCCGGCCAGTGCCCGCTCGATCCGGGTGACCACGTCGTACGGGTGCAGGCCGTGCACCAGCAGCAGGCCGGCAACGAGGTCATCGCCGGCGACGGCGTCGATCACCTCGTCGGTCAGCGCGCCGCGCTCGTGCAGCAGCTCCAGCAGCCGTTCCAGCCCGGCGCCGTAGAGGTCGGTCACCACGCGGACCAGTTCCTCGGCCCGCTCGCGCGCCACCGGGCCACCGGACGCGCTGGCGCCGATGAGCGAGTCGATGCGCGCCCCGGCCGCCTGCCAGCCTTCAGTCCGGTCAAGGGCGGTGGCGGGGTGGTCGGATGGGCAGCCCTGCTCCGGCACGTCTCACTCGCTCCCGGCGGACTGGGTCGGGGAGTGCAGCAGCTCCAGCTTCTTGCCGCCGCCGAGGTACATGTGCACGCCGCAGGGCAGGCACGGGTCGAAGCTGCGCACCGTACGCATGATGTCGATGCCCTTGAAGTGCTCCCGGTCGTTCTCCTCGAAGATCGGCTGGCCCTGCACCGCGTCCTCATAGGGCCCGGGCGTGCCATAGCTGTCGCGCGGGTTGGCGTTCCACGGCGTCGGCGGGTACGGGTGGTAGTTCGCGATCTTGCCGTCCCGGATGACCATGTGGTGCGAGAGCACGCCCCGGACCGCCTCGGTGAAGCCACAGCCGATGGCCTCCTCGGGCACCTCGAAGGGCTCCCACGTCTTGGTGCGCCCGGCGCGGATCTCGGCGAGCGCCCGCTCGGCGAAGTGCAGGGCGCAGGCCGCCGCGTACGCCTGGAAGTAGGTGCGGGCCCGGTTGCGTTCGATGGTGTTGCTCCAGCGCGGGATCTTCCATTCGAAGGAGACCGGGCCCTTGAGCGCCGTCTTGGGCAGGTTGATCTCCACACTCGACCCGGTCGAGCGTACGTAGCCGATGTCGACCAGGCCGGCGAGCGCGGTCGACCAGAGCCGGGCCAGCGGCCCGCCGCCGGTGTCCAGCGCCAGGTAGTCCTTGCCGTCGTACCAGCGCGGGGACATCACCCAGCTGTACTTGTCGTCCAGGTCGCGCTTCTGCGGCTTCGGGTTGGTGTGCTGGTTCCACGGGTGCCGGCGGTCGACCGGGTTACCGAGCGGGTCGTGCGTCACGAACATCTCCTGGTCCTCCCAGTCGTCGTAGTACGACGAGCCGAGCAGGATCCGGATGCCCAGGTTGATCTTCACGAGGTCGGTGGTGATCAGCTTGCCGTCGATGACGATGCCGGGGGTGACGTACATCTTCCGGCCCCAGTCGGTCATGTCCGCGTAGGAGAAGTTGCAGTGCTCCGGGTCCTGGAAGGACCCCCAGCAGGCGAGCAGGATGCGGCGGTTGCCGACCATCTCGTAGCCGGGCAGCGCCTGGTAGAAGAAGTCGAACAGGTCGTCGTGCATCGGCACGACCTTCTTCATGAACTCGACGTAGCGCATCAGCCGGGTCAGGTAGTCGGTCATCAGCTGGATGGTCGCGACCGTGCCGACGCCGCCCGGATACAGCGTGGAGGGGTGCACGTGGCGGCCCTCCATCAGGCAGAACATCTCCCGCGTCATCCGGCTGACCTGCAGTGCCTCGCGGTAGAACTCGCCGGTGAACGGGTTCAGCGAGCGCATGATGTCGCCGATGGTGCGATAGCCGTGCTCGCCGGCGTGCGGCGACTCGGTGCGGTTCGCCATCTCCAGCACGCCGGGATTGGTCTCGGCGACCATCTTCTCGCAGTAGTCCACCCCGACCAGGTTCTCCTGGAAGATGTTGTGGTCGAACATGTACTCGGCGGCCTCGCCCAGGTTGACGATCCATTCGCCGAGGTGCGGCGGTTTCACCCCGTACGCCATGTTCTGCGCGTAGCAGGAGCAGGTCGCGTGGTTGTCGCCGCAGATGCCGCAGATGCGGCTGGTGATGAAGTGCGCGTCGCGCGGGTCCTTGCCTTTCATGAAGATCGAGTAGCCGCGGAAGATGGAACTGGTGCTCTTGCACTCCGCGACGATCCGCTGCTTGAAGTCAATCTTGGTGTAGATGCCGAGGCTGCCGACGATCCGGGTGATCGGATCCCACGCCATGTCGACGAGTTCGGTGCCCTGGCTCGCGGTGTCCCGCCGGCCCTGCGTCGCGGTCATGTCGTCTCTTCCTGTCACCAGGTCCGGGTGGCGCCGGTGGTCAGCTTCCGGCCGGGCCTGCGCCACTTGGGCTCCCGGTCGAGGGTGTGCGTGGTGATGTCGCGCAGGCGCCGGATCGTCGCGCCGTAGGGTCCGATCACGGCGGTGGACAGCCGGCCACCGGGCGGCTCGTCCATGAACGGCATGAACTTGTCCGGGAAGCCCGGCATGGTGCACCCGATGCAGATGCCGCCCACGTTGGGGCAGCCACCGACGCCGTTGATCCAGCCGCGTTTGGGCACATTGCACTTGACCACCGGGCCCCAGCAGCCCAGCTTGACGATGCACTTGGGCGAGCCGTACTCGGTGGCGAAGTCGGCCTGCTCGTAGTAGCCGGCCCGGTCGCAGCCCTCGTGCACGGTCTGCCCGAACAGCCAGGACGGGCGCAGCGCCTCGTCCAGCGGGATCATCGGCGCCTGGCCGGTGGCCATGTAGAGCAGGTAGGTGAGGGTCTCCGAGAGGTTGTCGGGCTGGATCGGGCAGCCCGGCACGCAGACGATCGGGATGCCCGCCTTGGACTTCCACTGCCAGCCGAGATAGTCGGGCACGCCCATCGCGCCCGTCGGGTTGCCGGCCATGGCGTGGATCCCGCCGTACGTCGCGCAGGTGCCGACCGCGACGACCGCGGTGGCCTTGGGCGCGAGCCGGTCCAGCCACTCGCTGGTCGTCATGGGCTGGCCGGTGGCCGGGTCGTTGCCGAACCCGCACCAGTAGCCCTCGTCGTGCAACTGCTCGTTGGGGATCGATCCCTCGACGACCAGGACGAACGGCTCCAGCTCCCCGCGGTCGGCCCGGAAGAACCACTCGAGGAAGTCGTCGGCACCGCCGTTCGGGCCGCACTCGAAATCGATCAACGGCCAGTGCACGGCCACCTGCGGCAGCCCCGGGAGCGCGCCGAGGGCGATCTCCTCGATGCTCGGCTGCGTCGCCGCGGTCAGGGCGACGGAGTCACCGTCGCAGCTGAGCCCGGCATTGATCCACAGAACGTGGATGAGCGTGTCGGCTGCTCTTATTGCTTCTGCTGAGGGCATGGCTGACCCGCTTCCCGGGGCCCGGGGGACCCCTGCGGCGCTGGTAGGTCGACACTCGGCCTCGTGCGTGTGACGCAGATAACACATTGCCCTCACGCGTGCGACAATGTCAACCGATCGCACGGCGTCCCACCCGACCGTGGAGCCGCGGGCCGTCGACGCCGGCCGAATCGGGGCTGAATGCATGAACTGTCGATCGCGCAGAGCATCGTGGACACCGTGTGCGCGCGGGCCGGCGAACGGCCGGTGCGCAGCGTCATGATCCGGGTCGGGGCGCTGACCGCGGTGGTGCCGGAGGCGATGCGGTTCTGCTTCGAACTGGCCGTCACGGGTACGGTCGCCGACGGCGCCCGGCTCGACATCGAGCGCCGGCCCGGCACCGTCCATTGCCGCCGGTGCGGCGACGACGCCACCATCGACGACCTCATCCTGTTGTGCCCGTGCGGCAGCGCCGATGTGGCGGTCACCGCCGGGCGTGAGCTGCAGATCGTCTCTATGGAAGTGGGCTGAGCCATGTGCGCGACCTGTGGCTGCGGCGATCATCACCACCATCCCGCCACCGAGACGATCACGCTCGAGGAGCGGGTACTCGCGAAGAACGACATGCTCGCCGAGCGGGTCCGCGGCCGGCTGGCGGAGCAGGGCATCCACGCCGTAAACCTGATGAGCTCGCCCGGCTCGGGCAAGACCACCCTGCTGGAACGCACCATCCGGGACCTGCCGGGCGGCCGCCCGGTCGCCGTCGTCGAGGGCGATCAGGAGACCCCGCTGGACGCGGACCGGATCCGCCGCACCGGCTGCGCCGTCGTGCAGGTGAACACCGGCGCCGGCTGCCACCTCGACGCCGCGATGATGAACGACGCGCTGGACGAGCTGGCTCCCGCCCCCGGCTCGCTGCTGTTCGTGGAGAACGTCGGCAACCTGATCTGCCCGGCGCTGTTCGACCTCGGCGAGGCCGGCAAGGTCGTGATCATCTCGGTGACCGAGGGAACGGACAAGCCGCTCAAGTACCCCTACATGTTCGCGGCGGCGGATCTGGTGCTGGTCAACAAGATCGACCTGCTGCCGTACGTGGACTTCGACCTCGACGCCTGCCGGCGCCATGTCGCGGCGGTCAACCCCGGCGCGCGGGTGCTCCCGCTCTCTGCCACCCGCGGCGACAACGTCTCATCCTGGTACGAGTGGCTCAGTTGACGCTCGGTTCGGCCCGGCGCCATACCTGGTGCAGCTCGGCGCGGGTGGTGGTGCCGAAGACCCGCAGCACCCGGTCGGCCCGGACGTAGCTCGAGACCTCGGCGGTGACCTCCTGCAGGAACGCCGAGGCGGTGACCACGACCGGCAGGCGACCGGCCTCGAGGAAGTGATCCAGCGTGACCTGCCAGCGCCAGCCGGCGCCGCGGTGCCCGACGTGCACCGGCACGACGTCGTGCCGGGGCAGCCGGTTGCGGAGCCCCGTGATCATGGCGTGCTGATCGGGACGCGCGCCGGAGGTCGTGCCGATCACCACCAGCAACTCGTCGGCGACGGCGAGCTCGGCCAGCCGGGCCACCGCGGCATCCGTGCCGGCGTCCCGCTCGTGCAGGATCGCGACGGTCGTCGTCGGGCCGGCGGGGGTGACCTGATCGAGCTCCGCCTGCGCCCGCCACCACGACGCCTCGGGCTCACGCACGACCATCCGCGGCACGCACCCGGACCGGGGCCGCGGCTTCTGCCGCATCATCGGGATGTGCCGGGTGACCGCCCGGCGTCGCCGTGCAGTGCCGCCGCCGCGCGGCGTGCGGGGATTCTTTGCCAGATCACGATGCCACCCCTGAGTCGTCTACGGTGCGTCCTACGCACGGTGACCAAGCCTGCACTCACATTCCGGCCACCGCCAGACCCAAGCGTGTCCGCACACATGTGGCGGGCTTTCGCACCGTTCTGGAGGCAAAACTGGCTGCTCAGCGGCACCGACCGGACACTTGTGTCCGGTATCGGGCACAGGCCCGCGTACCCGGGAGAGTGACAGAGGTCACGGCACGGTCAGGCCCGGCCGCAGCGACACCTGCAGTAACCGGGGCAACGCAGGGGGTGTCTCCACGACAACGCCGGTCACTTCCGGGGCCGCCTGGGCCACAGCCTCCTCGATCCGGTGCACCGCAGCCTGCCGGGACGACGGGCAACCGCCGGCCCCGGCCAGCCGCAGCCGCACCACCCCGGCGTCGTCGATGCCCAGATACTCCGGTTCGTCGGCGAGACGCAGCCGCGCCAGGGCGCGCTCGATCCGCGCGCCGGCGTCCAACGGGTGCAGGTCGTGCACCAGCAGCAGGCTCTCCACCAGCGGATCGGCGCAGAGGTCCGCGAGCCGGCCGGGGCCGAGCAGGCCCGCGATCCGGGCCAGCCCGGCGCCGTAGAGCTGCACCAGGCAGCGGGTCAGTTCCTCGCCGATGTCGGCGGCGCGCCGATCGGGACGCGAGCGCAGCTCCTGCAGAAGCTGGTCGATCCGCTGGGCGGCCACCTCGGCCGGGTCGGGTGCGGTCATTGCATCATCCGCTCAGTTCACCATCCGTACGGTGAAGCCGCGAAGCGTCCGCACGACCGGCGCGTATCCGGCGCCGGACGGCACGGCACCGGCCGCCGGCGCCTCCATGAAGGGCATGAACTTGTCGGGAAAACCCGGCATGGTGCAGCCGATGCAGATGCCGCCGACGTTCGGGCAGCCGCCCACCCCGTTGATCCAGCCCCGCTTCGCGACGTTGCACCGCACCACCTGGCCCCAGCACCCCACCTTGACGAGGCAGGTCGCCGACCCGTACCCCATGGCGAAGTCGCTCTGGTCGTAGTAGGAGGCCCGGTCACATCCCGAGTGCACGGTCGACTCGAACAGCCACTGCGGGCGCAGCGACTCGTCGAGGGCGAGCGGCGGCGCCTGCCCGCTGATCTGATAGAGCAGTTGCAGGATGGTTTCGGCCAAATTGTCCGGGTGGGTGGGGCAGCCCGGCACGCACACGATGGAGAGCCCAGCCTTGGATTTCCACTCCCAGCCGAGATAGTCCGGCACCCCCATGGCGCCGGTGGGGTTGCCGGCCATCGCGTGGATGCCGCCGTAGGCCGCGCAGGTGCCGACGGCCATCACCGCCGTCGCCTTCGGCGTCAGCCGGTCCAGCCACTCGCTGCTGGTGATGGGCTGCCCGGTCTGCGGATCGTTGCCGAAACCGCTCCAGTAGCCCTGCTCCTTGTTGGCCTCGTCCGGCACGGACCCCTCGACGATCAGGATGAACGGCTCCAGCTCGCCGCGGTCGGCGCGGTGGAACCATTCGATGAAGCTGTCCGGACCGCCGTCCGGGCCGGTCTCAAAACCGAGGTACGGCCAATGCAGCGCGATCTGCGGGGCACCCGGCAACGCCCCGAGCACCAGGTCCTCGATGCTGGGCTGGGTCGCCGCGGTCAGCGCCACCGATTCGCCGTCGCAGCTCAGGCCGCCGTTCAGCCAGAGGATGTGCAGCACCTGCTCGTCGTCGCCGGCGGCCGGGACGTTCACAAGATGTCTCCATCCGATCAGCGGGTCCCGTCTCCGATCGAGGTGAGCCTATGCGCCGGGGTGGCACCAGGAGAAGAAGCCGGCCAAGAGCATCACCCGATCGGGTGCGGTCGGCGCCGTAAGCTCGTCTGCGAGTCACATCGGACCCGGCGGAAGGGGACGCCATGGCGACGTCCGCACGACCAGCCGCGGACCACCTCGAGGTCCTGCCGCTCGTGGTGGTCGCCCAGGCGTTTCCGGCGCGGCCGTCCGCCCTTCCGGACATCCGCGACTTCGTACGCCGGCAGCTGACCACCACGGCCGTGTCCGACGAAGACGTCCGCACCCTGTGCGACCGGGTCGCCGACGTCCTGCTGGACGCCGCCGGCACCAGCGGCACGATCCAGATCTCGCTACGGATCTTCCCGGACGCGGCGGAGGTCGACGTCCTCTTCGCGCCGGACCACGAGCCGGCGCCCGGCCTCAACGGCGGCGGCCTGACCGTGGCGCCGCGCCCGGGCGCTCCGGCGGGCGGCGGCGGCCCGCTACTCGACCGCGGTGCCCGGGCCGCGCCCGGCGCCGCCCACCCGGCGCCGAACACCGGCTCACCGTCCTTCGCGGCCTGGCTGTCCGCCCGGCTGCGGGCGGAGGGCCTGACGATCGAGGCGGCGGCCCGGAAGCTGGACGTGTCGACCAAGACGGTCAGCCGGTGGATGAGCGGCACGACCGAGCCCCGCCTGCGCGACCTGTACCGGATCCGGGACGCCTTCGGCGAGCCCCCGTTCCACTGAACAGTGAGTGAAGTCACCGTCCGTTTCCGCTCCTTGGGACGGCCGCGGAAATAGTCCACGAAATCCACCAAGTTAGTAGACAAGGAAGGAGTTCTTCGCCGACACTCGACCGATGGATCTCACCCTGGCGCTGGCCGGACTCGGTGTCGGCATCGTGGTCGGCCTCACCGGCATGGGCGGCGGCGCCCTGATGACGCCCATCCTCGTGCTGGTCTTCGGCATCCCGCCGGTCGCCGCGGTCTCCAGCGACCTGGCCGCCAGCGCCGTGATGAAACCGTTCGGCGGCTGGGTGCACGCCCTGCGCGGCACCGTCAACTGGCGGCTGGTCGGCTGGCTCTGCGCCGGCAGCGTCCCGAGCGCCTTCTTCGGCGTCCTGCTGCTGCGCCTGCTCGGCGACAGCGAGACCGTGCAGCACACCATCAAGATCGCCCTCGGGGCGGCGCTGCTGCTGGCCGCGGGCGGCATGCTCGTCAAGGCCTGGGTGACCCGCAACCAGCGCGCCGACGGCCCGGCCGAACCGATCGAGATCCGCCCGATCCCGACCCTGCTGGTCGGCATCGGCGGCGGCATCATCGTGGGGCTGACCTCGGTAGGCTCCGGCTCGCTGATCATCGTCGCGCTGCTCGCGCTCTACCCGAAGCTGCGCGCCAACGACCTGGTCGGCACCGACCTGATCCAGGCGATCCCCCTGGTCATCTCGGCGGCCGTGGGCCACGCCCTCTTCGGCGACCTACGACTGGACATCGCGGGCGCGGTGCTGCTGGGCTCGATCCCGGGGGTGCTGCTGGGCGCCCGAATCTCGTCGCGAGCACCGGGCGGCATCGTCCGGGCGGCCCTGGTGATCGTGCTGCTGGCCAGCTCCCTGAAACTGCTGGACGTCCCAACCCCGGCGGTCGGCCTCATCACCGCAACGGCCGTCCTGGCGGCGATCGGCGTGGCAATCTGGCGCCGCAGCCTCCGACCGACCCTCGCCACACCCACCCCGAGCGACCCGCTGGACGACGACCGCCGAGAAAGCGTAGGCGCCCGCTAGACGAACACGCACGCCCCGCCAGCTAGACGATCCCAAGAGGGGGTCGCATGATCGGCCGGCCGGCGCCTGACAGCCGCGGTCCGAACAGCAACGCCACCGACCCTGAATCAACGTTGATGCGCGCGGGTGCAGAGCGAACCACGCCGCCACAAGATCCGCGCCCGACCACCGACCCTAAGTCAACGTTGATGCGTGCGGGTGCCGAGCGGACCGTGCCGCCGCAAGATCCGGGCGTGGCTCGGGCGGGGGTGGCTGCCGAGTGGCGTGGCCTATCGCTCCAGCCCGGCGGGCGGTCGCCGGGCTGGAGTTGGTCGGAGCTACGCGCTGGTGGCTTGCGGCGGTGTTGCGGTTGGGCTCGCCGCTGCGCGTACCGGATCGGGGTTTAGCGGGGCACCACCTTTTCGATGGACCATTCGCGCCATCCATCCAGTTTGTCCGACGCTGTCTGGAGCTGATCCGCCACCGGGCCCGGGCCGGTTGAGCCCGGTGTGGTGCGGGCCGCCAGCGCCGAGCGCACGCTCAGTACCTCGCGGACCGACGGGTCCAGGTGCTCGCTGACCGTTTTCAGGTCGTCGTCCGAGACGTCTTCCAGCTCGCACTCGCGGGCCGCGCACAGCGCCACCAGGCGGCCGGTGATCTCGTGCGCGTCGCGGAACGGGACGTGCTTGCGGACCAGCCAGTCCGCCACCTCGGTGGCCAGCGAGAAGCCTACCGGCGCGGCCGCCGCGAGGCGATCCACCCGCACGGTCATGGTTGAGATCATTCCGGCCAGCGCGGGTAGCAGCAGCTGCAGCGTGTCGATCGCGTCGAACGCCGGTTCCTTGTCCTCCTGCATGTCGCGGTCGTAGGTCAGCGGCAGGCCCTTGAGCATGGTCAGCACCGCGACCAGGCCGCCGATCAGCCGGCCCGCCTTGCCCCGGGCCAGCTCGGCGATGTCCGCGTTCTTCTTCTGCGGCATGATCGACGAGCCGGTGGCGAACGCGTCGTCGAGGATCACCCAGCCGAATTCCTGCGAGGTCCAGAGCACGACCTCCTCGCCGAGGCGGGACAGGTGCACGCCGATCAGGCTGGTGATGAAGAGGAACTCGGCGACGAAGTCGCGGTCCGACACCGCGTCCATCGAGTTTTGCGCCGGCGCCTTGAAGCCTAGTTCCTTGGCTACCGCGGCCGGGTCCAGCGGCAGCGACGAGCCGGCCAGCGCGCCCGAGCCCAGCGGTGAGATCGCCGCGCGCGCGTCCCAGTCGCGCAGCCGGTCCAGGTCGCGCAGCAGCGGCTGGACGTGGGCGAGCAGCCAGTGCGCGAAGCTCACCGGCTGGGCGTGCTGAAGGTGGGTCATGCCCGGCGCCGGCGTGTCGAGGTGCCGGCCCGCCTGCTCCAGCAGGGCGTCCGCCAGCTCGACCACCGCGGCGGCCACCCCGCGGGCGTGGTCGCGCAGGTACATCCGCAGGTCGGTGGCGACCTGGTCGTTGCGGGACCGGCCGGCGCGCAGCTTGCCGCCCAGCGAGCCCAGCCGCTCCAGCAGGCCGCGCTCCAGCGCGGTGTGCACGTCCTCGTCCTCAACGGTCGGGCGGAACTCCCCCGCCGCGCACGCCGACTCGAGGTCGTCCAGCGCGGCGAGCATCTGCCCGAGTTCGTCGGCGTTGAGCAGATCCGCGCCGGCCAGCACGCGGGCATGTGCCCGCGAGGCGGCGATGTCGTACGGCGCCAGGCGCCAGTCGAAATGCACGCTCACGCTCAGGCGGGCCAGGGCGTCCGCCGGTCCGCCGGCGAAACGGCCACCCCACAGCCTGGTCGGGCCTTCGTTCTCCGGCACGCGCTCACTCCTTAATTCGGTTCGATGTAGCAACGATAGGGTCAGTGTCATGACGCTCGACCTGCACGATGATGTTGTCTCATTGACCCGCGCGCTCTGCGACATCCCCTCGGTCAGCGGGGACGAGGCCAAGCTCGCGGATGCGGTGGAGGCCTCCCTGCGCAAGCTGGGGCACCTTGAGGTGCTGCGCGACGGCGACGCCGTGGTGGCCCGCACCAACCTCGGCCGGGACAAGCGGATCGTGCTCGCCGGGCACCTGGACACGGTGCCGATCAAGGACAACCTGCCGACCTGGTTCACCGGCGAGGGCGACGCCCAGCTGCTGCACGGGCGCGGCACCTGCGACATGAAGGCCGGCCTCGCCACCCAGCTGCGCATCGCCGCCACAGTCACCGAGCCGCGGCACGACCTCACCTTCGTCTGCTACGACAACGAGGAGGTCGCCTCCGTCAAGAACGGGCTGGGGCGGCTCGTGCGCAACCACCCCGACTGGCTGGCCGGGGACTTCGCCATCCTGGGCGAGCCCTCCAACAGCGGCGTCGAGGGCGGCTGCCAGGGCACCATGCGGGTGCGGATCACGCTGCGCGGCAAGGCGGCGCACACCGCCCGGGCCTGGCGCGGGGTCAACGCGATCCACGCCGCCGCTCCCGTGCTGGCCATCCTCAACGCCTACGAGCCGCGCCGCCCGATGGTCGACGGCCTGCAATACCACGAGGGCCTCAACGCCGTGAACATCCAGGGTGGCATCGCCGGCAACGTGCTGCCGGACGAGTGCGTCATCGACATCAACCACCGGTTCGCGCCGGACCGCGGCATCGCCGAGGCGTACGCGTACCTCCAGGAGGTCTTCGCCGGCTACGACCTGGAGATCCGCGACCAGGCGCCGGGCGCGCGCCCCGGCCTTGACCAGCCCGCCGCCGCCGAGTTCCTGGCCGTGGTCGGCAAGGAACCGGCGCCGAAGTTCGGCTGGACGGACGTGGCCCGCTTCGCCGAGCTCGGCATCCCGGCCGTCAACTACGCGCCGGGCGACCCGCTGCTCGCCCACACCGACGAGGAATACGTGCCGGTCGCGGAGATCCGCGAGTGCGAGCGCGTGCTGGCCGCCTGGTTGCGTTAGTTTCATTTGTCCTGGGGACCGGCGCTTTGCGCGATGGCGCCGGGGATCGCGTACATGTGCGCGAAGGCGCGGGCCTGCTCGCCGGTCCACAGCGACGAGCCGTAGCCGTAGACGACGCCCTGCCGGGTCGCCGCGTCGAGCAGGCTGTACGGGCTGCGGCTGCCGAGCGGGATCACGTTGCCCTTCTGCAGCCGCACCCGCACCTCGCCGGTGACCCGGGCCTGGCTGGAGTCGAGGAACGCCCGGAAGTCGTCGAGGATCGGGTCGTAGTAGACCGCCTCGTGCAGCAAGTCGCCGTAGGTGGTGCCGAGCGTGGCCTTGGTGGCCTGCTGCCGGTTGCTCAGCGTCAGGCGCTCCAGCTCGCGGTGCGCGGCGATCAGGGTCAGCATGCCGGGGGCCTCGAAGCCGACCCGGGCCAGGTTGCCGACCATGGTCGAGCCCATGTGGATGCCCCGGCCGACGCCGTGCTCGGCGGCCAGCGCGTTCAGCGCGCGCAGGATCGCGTAGTTCGGCGCGCCCGGGCCGGTGCCCTCGATCGGCGTGCCGTCGAGCGTCGTCGCCGAGGTCACCTCGCCCTTGTCAAAGGCGAAAATCAGCTCAATGCCGTCTGCAGGGGCGTCCTTGATCGCCTTGGTGCTCTCCCAGGCCTCCTCGGGCAGGTAGTCCCAGGAGCCGTAGGTCTCCTTGCCGCCGATGGAGGTGCCGATCAGGCCCTCGTTGATCGAGTACGTGGTGACCTTGTCGCTGGTCTTGAAGCCGTGCTGTGCCAGGAAGTCCCGCTCGAACTCGCGGGTCAGCCGCTCGTCGCGGATCGGCGTGACGATCTCCAGCTGCGGGGCCAGCGCGCGGATCACCGAGTCGTACCGGACGTGGTCGGCGCCGGCGCCGGTGGAGCCGTGCGCGATCGCGTCCGCGCCGTTCTCCAGCGCGCACTGCACGACCTTCTCGGCCTGCACCAGCCGCTCCGCGCCGACGCAGGACGGGTAGCCGCCGTTGCGCAGGTAGTTCGCCTTGATCGCGTAGGTGACCACGCGCGCGTACAGCTCCTCGCGGGCGTCGATGACGAAGTGCCGCGCCGAGCCCAGCTCCTCCGCGCGGGCCCTCACCACGTCGCCCTCGCCGCTGTGCAGGCCGCCGGTGTCGATGTTGGCGGTGAGCACCTCCCAACCCTGCTCGCGCAGCGAGACCAGGGCGTACGAGGTGTCGAGGCCACCGGAGAAGGCGAGGACGATCTTGCGCTTGGACATCAGAGTTTCCTTATCAGGACGCGGGGATCTCGAGGATGGGCACGTAGGTCGTCCCGTCCTTGACGAGGTGGCCGGGGGCGAGCACGTAGAACGTGGACTCCCGGGCCTCGATGGCCTTCTGCATGGCCCGCTGCCGCTCGTAGTCGAACGGGTCGAGCAGGAACGACGGCTCCGGCTCGGGCCCGGCGACCGGCACGGTGAAGTCGTTCTCGTAGACGAACGAGCCGGGCGAGGTGTGGAACGGCACGGTGGCGACCATGACGCGCAACCGGCCGAAGCGGGTGTGCACCCGCAGCGCGCTGTTGTCGTACTGGGTGACGCCGTCGAGCTTGCGCGCCTGGTACGCCGAGAGCGCCAGCGCCTTGAGCGCCTTGCCCAGCCCGACGCTCGTCCACAGCGACCACAGCGACCAGCCGACCCAGGTGCCCGGTGCCGCGCTCGGCGCCGCGCAGTAGCCGGCGATCGGGATCGGCCCGTTGTAGGCGCTCTGCTTGGCCTTGTCGAAGACGGCCCGCATGTGCCGCTTGGCGTCCTCGTCGAAGGCGCTGGTCTCGAGGATCTCGGTGAACGACGACTGCGGCAGCGCGGCGATCACCGCTGCCGAGGGCATCAGGATCAGGTCGACCATCACCCACTGCGGCATCGGGATGCCCCGGTCGCCGAACGCGATGCCGTTCATCACGTTGAACAGGTTGAGGAACTCGCCGGTGTCCCAGCCCTTGTCCTCCCCTGTGTCGGTGAAGTCCAGCCAGGTGAGCTTGTGACCGTACGGGGTCTCGTTGAGGTACGGGCGCAGCGACTCGTTGGACGCCAGGTAGAACTCCAGGCCGTGGCCGACGAGCCGCTGCATGTTGTCGGCGAAGTCGGGAAAATGAGCCTCGACGGCCGTCATGGCTGGCTCCCTTCAGGGTCGGCACGGCTCCACGCCGTGAGCTTCTCGGCGAGCGCGGCGCCCGGCCCGTCGCCGGAGTCGCGGGCCACCACGAGGATGGTGTCGTCGCCGGCGATGGTGCCGACGACGTCGGGCAGGCCCGAGCGGTCCAGCGCACTCGCCAGGAACTGCGCGGCGCCCGGCGGCACCCGCAGCACCACCAGGTTGCCGCTGACGTCGACCGAGTTGAGCAGCTCGCGCAGCAGCCGGATCAGCCGGGCCGGGGCCTGCTCGACCGGGCGCAGGGCGGGCAGCCCGTCCTCGGGGATGACGTAGACCCCGCCGGCCTTGACGGCCCGCAGCTCCTCCAGGTCGCGCGACAGCGTCGCCTGGGTGACCTGGACGCCGTCGACGCCGAGCAGGTCGGCGAGCTCGGTCTGCGAACGCACGTCCTTGCCCCGGACCAGGTCGACAATGCGCGCGTGCCGAGCCGCGCGCGTGCCCGGACCCGTCATTGCTGGTCCAGCAGCCAGGCCAGCAGCGCCTTCTGCGCGTGCAGGCGGTTCTCGGCCTGGTCCAGGACCGCGCTCTGCGCGCCGTCCATGACCTCGTCGGTGATCTCCTCGCCGCGGTGCGCCGGCAGGCAGTGCAGCACAACCGCGTCGGGCGCGGCCACTGCCAACAGGTCCTTGTTGATCTGGTACGGCCGGAACGGCGTGTGCCGGTCGATCCCGTCGCTCTCCTGGCCCATGGACGTCCACGCGTCGGTGGCCAACACGTGCACTCCGGTGGCCGCCTCCCGCGGGTCCCGCAGCACGGTGACCGAACCGCCGGTGCCCGCCGCGATCTCGGCCGCCCGTGCCACCACGGCCGGGTCCGGGTCGAAGCCTTCCGGACCGGCCACCCGCACGTGCAGGCCCGCGGTCGCCCCGGCCAGCAGGTAGGAGTGGGCCATGTTGTTCGCGGCGTCGCCGACGTAGGCCAGCGTGCGCCCGGCCGTGCCGCCCAGCCGCTCGCGGATCGTCTGCAGGTCGGCCAGCAGCTGGCAGGGGTGGAAACCGTCGGTCAGCGCGTTGACCACCGGCACGTGCACGTCCGAGGCCAGCTCGGCCAGCCGCTCGTCGCCGGAGGTGCGGAACACGATCGCGGCCACGTACCGGGAGACGACCCGGCCCGCGTCGAGCAGCGACTCGCCGCGGCCGAAGTGGGTGGCCTGGGTGTCCACCACGATGGCGTTGCCGCCCAGCTCGGGGATGCCGGTCTCGAACGACAGCCGGGTACGCAGGCTGACCTTGTCGAAGAAGACGGCGACCGACCGCGGGCCCGCCAGCGGCCGGTAGCCGAACCGGTCGGCCTTCATCGTCGCGGCAAGGTCGAGCACCGCGCTTTGCTCGGCCGGCGACAGGTCGTCGTCACGCAGCAGATGCCGGGTCATGAGAGGGCCTCCCCGAGGGCCGTGACGAACGCCTCGGCCTGCTCGGTGGTGAGGATCAGCGGCGGGGCCAGCCGGATCACGTCGGGTTGAATCGGGTTGACCAGGAAGCCCGCATCGCGCAGCGTCGCGGCCAGATCCGCCGAGATCGGTTCACTCAGCACGATGCCGAGCAGCAGGCCCGCCCCGCGCACGCCGACGATCGCCGGGTGGCCGAGACCCTCGACGCCACGGCGAATCAGCTCGCCGACCCGCTTGACGTGGTCCAGCAGGCCCTCGCCGGCGATGGTGCGGATGACGGCCAGACCGGCCGCGCAGCTCACCGGGTTGCCGCCGAAGGTGGTGCCGTGCGAGCCGGGCTGGAACAGGTCGGCGGCGGCGCCGAAGGCGATGCACGCGCCCAGCGGCAGCCCGCCGCCGAGCCCCTTGGCCAGCGTCACGACGTCGGGCTCGACACCCTCGCTCTGGTGGTGGAACCAGTGCCCGGTGCGCCCGATGCCGGTCTGCACCTCGTCGAGCACCAGCAGCGCGCCGGTGGCGGTGCAGATCTCCCGGGCCGCGGCCAGGTAACCGGGCGGCGGCACGACCACACCCATCTCGCCCTGGATCGGTTCGAGGATGACCATGGCGGTTTCGTCCGTGACGGCCGCGCGCAGTGCTTCGCTGTCGCCGTACGGGATATGGGTGACGTCTCCCGGCAGCGGCAGGAACGGCTCCCGCTTGCCCGGCTGGCCGGTGAGCGCGAGCGCGCCCATCGTGCGGCCGTGGAAGCCGCCCTCGGTGGCGACCACGTGGGTGCGGCCGGTGAGCCGGGACAGCTTGAACGCGGCCTCGTTGGCCTCGGCGCCGGAGTTGCTGAAGATGACCCGGCCGGGGCGGCCGGCCAGGGCGAGCAGCAGCTCGGCCAGGGCCAGCGGCGGCTCGGCGATGAACAGGTTGGAGACGTGCCCCAGCGTGGCGACCTGCTGGGAGACGGCCGCGACGATGGCCGGGTGGGCGTGGCCCAGGGCGTTGACCGCGATGCCGCCGAGCAGGTCGACGTACTCCGTACCGTCCTCGGCGACCACGACGGCGCCGGAGCCGCTGATCAGGCCGAGCGACGGCGTGCCGTAGTTGTTCATCATGCTCTGCGACCAGCGGTCGGTGAACGAGTTCATGAGGGGACCACCATCGTGCCGAATCCTTCCGAGGTGAAAACTTCGAGCAGCGTCGAGTGCGGCACCCGGCCGTCCACCACGTGCGCGGAGGGGACGCCGCCCTGCACCGCCCGCAGGCACGCCTCCATCTTCGGCACCATGCCGGACTGGAGGCTGGGCAGCAGCTTCTCCAGGGCGTCGGTGTCGATCTGGGACGTCAGCGAGGAGGTGTCGGGCCAGTTCGTGTAGAGGCCGGGCACGTCGGTGAGCACGACCAGCTTGCGGGCGCCGAGCGCGATGGCCAGGGCGGCCGCCGCGGTGTCGGCGTTGACGTTGTGCACCACGCCGTCGGGGTCGGGCGCCACGGTGGCGACGACCGGGATGCGCCCGGCGGCGATCAGGTCGTCCACGGCCGAGGTGTTCACCTCCGCGACGTCGCCGACCTGGCCGATGTCGACCGGCTCGCCGTCGACGACGGCGTGCCGGCGCACGGCGGTGAACAGCCGGGCGTCCTCACCGGACAGCCCGACGGCGAACGGGCCGTGCTCGTTGATCAGGCCGACCAGCTCGCGGCCGACCTGGCCCACCAGCACCATCCGGACCACGTCCATCGCCTCCGGCGTGGTGACCCGCAGGCCGCCCTGGAACTCGCTGGCGATGCCCAGCCGGCCGAGCATGGACGAGATCTGCGGGCCGCCGCCGTGCACGACGACCGGCCTGATCCCGGCATACCGCAGGAAGACCATGTCGGCGGCGAAGGCCCGCTGCAGCTCGGGGTCGATCATCGCGTTGCCGCCGTACTTGATGACGACGGTGCTGCCGTGGAAGCGTTCGAGCCACGGCAGGGCCTCGATCAGGATCGCGGCCTTGTCGGCGGCGTTCACGAGGAATACGCCGAATTCTCGTGCACGTACGCGTGGGACAGGTCGGTGGTCCGGATCGTCGCCGACATCTCACCCTCGTGCAGGTGCACGGTGATGGTCACGTCCCGGCCGCTCAGGTCCACCTTGGACCTGTCCTCGGCGGCGGCACCGCCGCGGCAGACCCACACACCGTTGACGGCGACGTCGATGCGGTCCGGCGCGAAGGCGGCCGCCGTGGTGCCGACCGCGGCCAGGATCCGGCCCCAGTTCGGGTCGTTGCCGAACAGCGCCGTCTTGACCAGGTTGTTGCGGGCGACCGTGCGCCCGACCTCGACCGCGTCGGCCTCGCTCGCCGCGCCGAGCACCTCGATGGCGATGTGCTTGGTGGCGCCCTCGGCGTCGCCGATGAGCTGGCGGGCCAGGTCGTCGCAGACGGCAGTGACCGCGGCGGTCAACTCCTCCTGGCTCGGCTGGACGTCGGAGGCGCCGCTGGCCAGCAGCAGCACGGTGTCGTTGGTGGACATGCAGCCGTCGGCGTCGATGCGGTCGAAGGTCAGCCGGGTGGCCTCGCGCAGCGCGGTGTCCAGCGCCTCGGAGCCGGCAACGGCGTCGGTGGTGAGCACGACGAGCATGGTGGCCAGGGCGGGGGCGAGCATCCCGGCGCCCTTGGCGATCCCGCCCACCGACCAGCCCTCGCCGCGCGCGACCGCGTTCTTGGCATGGGTGTCGGTGGTCATGATGGCGCTCGCCGCGGCCTCGCCGCCGTTGGCGTTCAGCGCCTTCACCGCGGCGGTCACCCCGGGCAGCAGCTTGTCCATCGGCAGCAGCTCGCCGATCAGGCCGGTGGAGCAGACGGCGACGTCACCGGCGCCGACCAGCAGCGGCTTCGACCCGCCGCGCAGCGCGGCGGCGACGTGCTCGGCGGTGGCGTGGGTGTCGCGGAAGCCCTGGCTGCCGGTGCAGGCGTTGGCGCCGCCCGAGTTGAGCACGACGGCCCGCACGATGCCGCCCTTGAGCACCTGCTGGCTCCACATGACGGGCGCGGCCTTGACCCGGTTGGCGGTGAAGACGCCGGCCACGGTCGCGTCGGGCCCGTCGTTGACGACGAGCGCCACGTCGGGGCCGCCGCCGCTCTTGAGCCCGGCGGCGACGCCGCTGGCCCGGAAACCCTTGGGAGTGGTGATGGTCACGGTGCGACTCCGAATACCGAGAGGCCCGCTGTTTCCGGCAGGCCGAGCATGAGGTTGGCGCACTGCACGGCCTGGCCCGCGGCGCCCTTACCCAGATTGTCCAGGGCGCTGACCACGACGATCCGGCCGGAGTCGACGTCGAGGGTCGCCTGCAGGTGACACGAGTTGGAGCCGGCGGTGGCGGCGGTGTGCGGCCAACTGCCGGCGGGCAGCACGTGCACGAAGGGCTCGTCGGCGTAGGCCGCCTCCAGCACCGCGCGCGGGTCGGCGTCGCCGAGCGGGCGGGCGGTCACCGTGGCGAGGATGCCGCGCGGCATCGGCGCGAGCACCGGGGTCATCGACAGCGAGGTCGCGCCGGTCGCCTGCTTGATCTCGGGAACGTGCTGGTGCGCGCCGACCTTGTAGGGCGACAGGTCGCCCATGACCTCGCTGGCCAGCAGGTTTACCTTGGCGGACCGGCCGGCGCCGGACGTGCCGGAGGAGGCGACCACCACGACGTCGGCGGGATGCGCGACCCCGGCGGCGATCAGCGGGGCCAGCGCCAGGGTGACGGTGGCCGCGTAGCAGCCGGTGTTCGCCACCCGGTCGCTCGCGGCGATGGCAGCCCGCCGCCCGGGCAGCTCCGGCAGGCCGTAGGTCCAGGTGCCGGCGTGCGTACCCCCGTAGTAGCGCTCCCAGGCATCGCCGTCGTGCAGCCGGAAGTCGGCACCCAGATCGACGATCTTGACCCCGGCGGGCAGCTGGGCGGCGAGCGCCGCCGACTGCCCGTGCGGCAGGGCCAGAAAGACCAGATCGGCGTCGGCCAGCCCGGCCGCGTCGGTCCGGCCCAGGACCAGATCCAGGCCCGCGAGCTGCGGGTGTACGGCGGCCACGGGCATTCCCGCCTGAGTGTGTGCCGTGGCGGCGACGAGATCGAGCTCGGGGTGCCCGGCGATCAGGCGCAGCAACTCGCCCCCGGCGTACCCACTCGCCCCGGCGACAGCGACCCTGATTCCCATACTTACCTCCGCATGACTATGCAGAAGACCGTATCAACGCGCATAGCCATGCGGCAAGCTGTATTTGTTATGCGTCACCCGATCAGGTGCAGCCGACCTTAGGCGTGGCCTACGAAGCTCTGCTGTCCCACGACCGCCAGCAGCGCCAGCCGGTCCGCCGCTTCCGTGCCCGGCTCGGCCGTGTACGCCACGATGCGCAGGTCGCTGCCCGGCACCGTCAGCACGTCGCAGTCCAGCTCCATCGTGCCGACCTGCGGGTGGTGGATCAGCTTGCGGGACGAGACGTGCGGGCTGATCGCCCCGGCGGCCCAGAACTCGGCGAAGGGCTCGCTGCCCGCCCGCAGCTCCGCGATGAGCTCGCGGAGCCGTACGTCCGCCGGATACCGCGCGGCGGCCGCCCGCAGATCCGCCACCACCGCGACCCCGAACTCGGCCCGCTGCCCCCGCGTCAGCTCGATGTGGCTGGGCGGTTCGAAGAAGTGCCGCCAGACCACGTTGCGCCGGAAACCATGCAGCCCGGCCAGGTCACCCTGCAGCGCCGCCCAGAGCGGGTTGGCGACGATCATGTTCCAGGCCGCGTCGGACACCGAAACCGGCGTGCCGGCGAGCCGGTCCAGCAGCCGCTGCACCCCCGGCGTAATGTGGCCCGGCACGGTGCCCTGGCCGGGCGCGGCCAGCCCGGCGAGGGCGAACAGGTGCGCACGCTCGGCGGTGTCCAGCCGCAGCGCCCGGGCCAGCGCCTCGACCACCTGCCCGGACGGGCTCGTGGCCCGGCCCTGCTCGAGCCGGGTCACGTAGTCCACCGAGATGCCGGCGAGCAGGGCCAGCTCCTCCCGGCGCAACCCGGCCGCGCGGCGGTGACCGCCGGCCCGCAGCCCGGCCGCCTCGGGCGTGACCCTGTCCCGCCAGCGCCGCATCGCCTGCCCGAACTCCGCCGTCGTCATCACCCCAGTCTGCCCCGCCGAGGCCACGCCGGCCTGGTACCAGCAGTCCCAGGAAGACCCGGCTACTGCCCGCCGCGCCCCGGCCGGCCGAGGGTGGTGGCATGACAACGACACTGATCACCGGAGCGAACAAGGGTCTCGGCTTCGAGACCGCACGCCGGCTCGTCGCCGCCGGGCACACGGTCTACCTCGGCAGCCGCGACGCCGAGCGCGGCCGGGTCGCGGCCCGGACGCTCGGCGCGACGCCGCTGCTCCTGGACATCACCGACAAGGCCTCCGTCGCCGCAGCCGCCGAGACCGTCGCGGCCGCCGGCGGCCTGGACGTGCTGGTCAACAACGCGGCGATCGCCGGCCCGTGGACCGCCGTCGGCGAGGTCACCGCCGAGATCATGCGATCCCTGTACGACACCAACGTCTTCGGCGCGGTCCGGATGATGCACGCCTTCCTGCCACTGCTGGAGAAGTCCCCGGCGCCGGTGGTGGTCAACGTGAGCAGCGGCCTCGGCTCGATGGTGCTGGCCACCGACCCGGACGCGATCGAGTCCTCGGTGCCGGCACTCGCCTACGGATCGTCGAAGTCGGCGGTCAACATGCTCACGGTCCGCTACGCGCAGGCCTACCCGGCGATGCGGATCAACTGCGTCGACCCCGGCTACACCGCAACCGACCTGAACGGCCACAGCGGCACGCAGACGGTCGAACAGGGCGCGGAGATCATCGTCCGGATGGCACTGGTGGATCCGGCCGGCCCTACCGGCACGTACACGGCAGCGGCAGGCCCCCTGCCCTGGTAGGTCTTCACTAGGCAGGTGGACGGGCGGCGACCTCGGCGAGTAAGACTGCACCATGGCTGACAAGGATCTGCTCCGCATCCGTGAGACCGCCCTGGCCTACGCCGAGGCCGTCCGCACCACGCAGCGCTTCTTCGACCGGGTCGAGGACACCGAGGATCCGGCCGTGCAGATCGAGTATGCGACGCTCGTCCAGCGGGAGAAGGAGGCCGCGGAGGCCCGCCTGGAGGCCATCGAGGCCGTCGGGATCGACGCGCCGAGCCTGGACAGCAGCGACCCGGGCGCCTGAACGCGGCTCCCGGTTCCGGTACTCGCTGACCGAAGATCCGATCCCCGGGGTCGCCGGTACCGGTTCCGGGCTGTGCGACACTTCCGGACGCTCACCGATGTGTTGCGTTTCGGAGGAAAACCTCGTGGCCGTTGCGGACCCGTACCGTGATCCTTCGCTCGCTGTGGAGCAGCGCATCTCCGATCTGCTCGGCCGGATGACCCTGGCCGAGAAGGTCGGGCAGATGCTGCAGCTCGACGCGCGCGGTGATCTCAAGGACGCGGTCGGCACCCGGCTCGCCGGCTCGATCCTGCACGCCTCACCGCAGCGCATGCTGGAGGCCATCGACCTGGCCGCCGGCACCCGGCTGGGCATCCCGCTGCTCACCGCCGAGGACTGCATCCACGGGCACGGCTTCTGGCCCGGGGCGACGGTCTTCCCCACCCAGCTGGCGATGGCCGCGAGCTGGGACGCGGGCCTGGTCGAGCGGGTCGCCCGGGTCACCGCGATCGAGGTCTCCGCGACCGGCATCCACTGGACCTTCTCCCCCGTGCTGTGCATCGCCCGCGACCTGCGCTGGGGCCGGCTGGCCGAGACCTTCGGCGAGGACCCGTTCCTGATCGGTGAGCTCGGCGCCGCGATGGTCCGCGGCTATCAGGGTGCCGGCCTGACCGACCCGACCGCCGTGCTGGCCTCGGCGAAGCACTTCGCCGGCTATTCCGAGACCCAGGGCGGCCGCGACGCCAGCGAGGCCGACCTGAGCCCGCGCAAGCTGCGCTCCTGGTTCCTGCCGCCGTTCGAGCGGGTGGCCCGCGAGGGCTGCCGCACCTTCATGCTCGGCTACCAGTCGATGGACGGCGTGCCGATCACGCTCAACCGCTGGCTGCTCAACGACGTGCTCAAGCAGGAGTGGGGCTTCACCGGCATGCTCGTGACCGACTGGGACAACGTCGGCCGGATGGTCTGGGAGCAGCAGGTCTGCGCCGACCTGACCGACGCCGCGGCGCGGGCGGTCCGGGCCGGCAACGACCTGGTCATGACCACCCCGGGCTTCTTCGAGGGCGCGCAGGCCGCGGTCGAGCAGGGCCGGATCGCCGAGGCGGAGATCGATGCCGCGGTCCGGCGGATCCTGCGGCTCAAGTTCGAGCTCGGCCTCTTCGAGGACCCGCGCGCGCCCGACGCCGGGCGGCAGGCGGCCGTGATCGGCCATGCCGATCACGCCGCCCTGAACCTCGAGATCGCCCGCCGCTCGCTGGTGCTGCTGCGCAACGACGGCACCCTGCCGCTGGCCGGCGGTCTGGTCGCGGGCCCGGACGGCCGCGCCACTCCTACGGGCACAGCAAGGACGATCGCCGTCATCGGCCCGAACGCCGACGCCCCGCAGTCCCAGCTCGGCGACTGGGCCGGCGCCTCCGGTCAGGTCGACTGGATGCCCGACGGCCAACCCCGCGAGCTGATCGAGACCGTGCTCGACGGGTTCCGCGCCGTCGCACCCGCCGGCTGGACGATCACCACCGCCACCGGCGCCGAGATCGAACGGCTGGTGCCGGACCCGGCCGGTGCGACGTACCCGGACGGGCAGCCGCGGCCGCCGATCTCCGAGCCGGCCACCGCCGACCCCGCGCTGATCGCCGAGGCGCTGGCGGCGGCGCGCGGCGCCGACTACGCGGTTGTCGTGGTCGGCGACACCGTCGCGCTGACCGGCGAGAGCAGGTCCACCGCGACGCTGGAGCTGCAGGGCGGCCAGGTCGCCCTGCTGGACGCACTCGCCGAGCTCGACACCCCGGTGGTGCTGGTGCTGCTGAATTCCAAGCCGGCCGCGCTGCCGCCGTCCGCGCTGGCCTCGGCCGCGATCGTGCAGGCGTTCAACCCGGGCATGCGCGGCGGCCGGGCCCTGGCCGAGCTGCTGCTCGGGCTGGTCGAGCCGACCGGGCGGATGCCGGTCTCGGCCGCCCGGCACGTCGGCCAGCAGCCCGTCTACTACAACCAGATCCGCGGGCAGCACGGCACCCGCTACGCGGACCTGACCCAGGACCCGCTGTTCGCCTTCGGCGAGGGCCTGAGCTACACCACCATCGAGTACGCCGACCTGAGGATCGCCCGGCCCGAGGTGACCGCCGACGGTACGGTCCGGGCGAGCGTACGGCTGACCAACACCGGCACCCGGCCGGCGCTGGAGACGGTGCAGGTCTACATCAGCGACCTGGTCACCAGCGTCACCTGGGCGGCCCGCGAGCTGAAGGCGTACCGGCAGGTGCCGGTCCCCGCGGGCGCGAGCGTGACGGTCGACCTGGAGCTGGCCGCGGCCGACTGCTCGCTGGTCACCGCCGACGCCCGCCGGGTCGTCGAGCCCGGCGACTTCGACCTGCTGGTGGGCCCGGACTCGCGGCCGGGCAGCCTGCTGAGCGCGCGGTTCCGGATCGGCTGACCGCTGGCGGTACCCGGCTAGGCTGCGATCATGGCAGCGTGTCCCGAGCTGACCGTCGCGCGTCGTTCGCGGCGCGCCGAGGGTCTCTTCGGGGTAACCCCGAGGGCGCAGAATTGATCACCGCAGCGCATCGCCGGCGCGCCACTGCGCTTCGCGCAGGACGGCGCAGGCACGACCGGGCACCGTCGGGGCACGCTGCCACCGCCCTCGCCGACGCCCTGCTCACCACGTCGTGGCGGCGGGAGGCGATGGTCGCGGCGGCCCACCTGGTGCTCGGCCGGCAGGCCCGTTGGGTGCGCCGCGTGGTGGGCGCGGTGTCCGCCGCATACCGCGACGCACCGATGGACCGGCCGCGGGAGCTGGCCCGGTTCGTCGCCGAGACCATGCGGACCACGCCGGGCGCGGGACGGCGCTCACGCCGTACCGTCATCCGGCATCGCCTGGTCGCACCGACCCGGACCGTCCGGATGCGGTGGCGGACCCCGCGCATCGACGACCTGGCCGCGCTCGCCGATTTCCTGGCCGTCGACGGCGACCTGCTGGACTGGTTCGCCGACCGGCGGGAGATCAACCGGCACGCGCGCGACGAACCGCTGCGCCACTACCGCTACCAGTGGCTGCCGCACCGGCTGATCGAGGCGCCGAAGCCCCGGCTGCGCGCGATCCAGCGGCGGCTGCTCGACGAGGTGCTGGCCGCGATTCCGGTGCACGAGCGCGCGCACGGATTCGTGGCCGGGCGCGGACCGCACACCTTCGCCGGCTCGCACGCCGGGCAGGCCGTGCTGGTGAGCATGGATCTGCGCGCTTTCTTCTCCAGCATCACCGCGTCCCGGGTGTATGCGGTGTTCCGCGAGGCCGGCTATCCGGAGCCGGTCGCGCACACGCTGACCGCGCTGACCACCACGCGCACCCCGGCGCGCGTCCTGCGGAGCGCTCCCGACCGGGCCAGGGCGGCGTTGCTGCGCCAGCCGCACCTGCCGCAAGGCGCGCCGACCTCGCCCGCGCTGGCCAACCTCTGCGCGTTCCGGCTGGACCGGCGGTTGACCGGCCTCGCCGACCGGTTCGGCCTGCACTATTCCCGCTACGCCGACGACCTGGCGTTCTCCGGCACTCTCGGCGACCGGCAAACCCACAACCTGATCTCGTACGTGCGCAGCGTCGCGGCGGAGGAGGGCTTCCGGGCTCATCCGGACAAGACCCGGGTCCGCCGGCGAGCCGACCGGCAACTGCTGGCCGGGCTCGTGGTCAACAGCCGGCCGGCGGTGCCGCGCGAGGACTACGACGGCCTGCGGGCCATCCTGCACAATGCCTCCCGGTACGGGCTGGCCGTCGCGAACCGGGACGGCCACCCCGACTTCGCGGCCCACCTGGCCGGCCGGGTCGCTTGGATGGCGCACCACCATCCCGCCCGCGCCGCGAAGCTGCACAACCTGCTCCGGGCAGCCCTGGCCGCACCGACCACCACTGCCGCCGGCAGCTGACGGCGACCGCTCCGGGCAGCCGTCGCCGGGTCGATCGGCGCCGGTAAGCTGGCGGCGACCCAAGGAGAGATGAGTGAAGCGGCCTACGATCGCCGATGTCGCGCGGCGCGCGGGCGTGTCGAAGGGCGCGGTTTCCTACGCGCTCAACGGCCAGCCGGGAGTCTCGGACACCACCCGGCAGCGCATTCTCGACGTCGCCCGGGAGATCGGCTTCAGCCCCAGCAACGCGGCCCGGGCACTGTCCCGGGCCAGCGCGAACGCGGTCGGCCTGGCACCCTGCCGGCCCGCCAAGATCCTCGGCGTCGAGCCCTGGTTCATGGGCCTGATCAGCGGGTTCGAGCTGGAGCTGGCCGCCCGGTCGTACGCGCTCACCCTGCAGGTCGTCGCGACGCCCGAGGAGGAGATCGAGGTATACCGGCGCTGGTGGGGTGAGCGGCGGATCGACGGCGTGATCCTCACCGACCTGCGCGAGAACGACATCCGCATCCCGGTGCTGCAGCAGCTCGAGCTGCCGGCCGTGGTGCTCGGCGGCCCGGCCGACACCGGCACGATCCCGCAGCTCTGGTCCGACGACACCGGCTCGATGACGGAGGCGGTCCGCTACCTCGCCGCCCTGGGCCATCGCCGGATCGCCCAGGTCAGCGGGCTGACCAGCCTGCTGCACACCCAGGCGCGGACCCGCGCCTTCGGCGCCGCGAGTGCCGAGCTCGGCTTGGAGGAGACGGTCACCGCGCAGGCGGACTACACCGGCGAGGAGGGCGGCCGGGTCACCCGGCGGCTGCTGATCGGCGGCAACCGGCCCACGGCGATCATCTACGACAACGACGTGATGGCGGTCGCCGGGCTCGCCGTGGCCCAGGAGATGGGTCTCTCGGTGCCCGGCGACCTGTCCATCGTGGCGTGGGACGACTCGTTGCTGTGCAGCCTGGTCCATCCGCCGCTGACCACGCTGAGCCGGGACATCCCGGGATACGGCGCGCAGGCCGCCCGGCAGCTGCTCAAGGTGATCGACGGCCAGCAGGTCGACAGCGCCGAGGGCAGCGCCGCCCACCTCACCGCGCGGGGCAGCACCGCGCCGCCACGCTGACCTCGGCTCGGCATCAGTCATCGGCATCGGAAGGACTCACATGACCCGGATCGCGGTGACCGGCGGAAGCGGCAAGCTGGGACGGGCGGTGCTCGCGGACCTGACCGCGCACGGCAACGAGGTGGTCAACCTCGACGTCGCGGCGCCGCGCCCGGCCCTCAAGATCGACCTGACCGACTACGGGCAGACCGTCGAGGCGCTCACCGCCATCGACGACCGCTACGACAAGATCGACGCGGTGGTGCACCTGGCGGCGATCCCGGCGCCCGGGCTCATCCCGAACGCGGCGACGTTCCACCACAACATCACCGCCAGCTACAACGTCTTCTCCGCCGCGCGGCTGGCCGGGATCACCAATGTCGTGTGGGCCTCCAGCGAGACCGTGCTCGGGCTGCCGTTCAGCACGCCGCCGCCGTACATCCCGGTCGACGAGGCCTATCCGGCCCGCCCCGAGTCGACGTATTCGCTGGTCAAGCACCTCGAGGAGCAGATGGCGGCGCAGTTCTGCCGGTGGAACCCCGAGCTGAAGATGATCGGCCTGCGCCTGTCCAACGTGATGGACCCGGAGGACTACGCCGCGTTCCCGTCGTTCGACGCCGACCCGCGCGCCCGCTGCTGGAACCTGTGGGGCTACATCGACGCCCGCGACGGCGCGCAGGCGGTCCGCCGGGCGCTGGCGTACGAGACGCCCGGCATGGAGGTCTTCGTCATCGCGAACGCCGACACGGTGATGAGCCGCTCCAGTGCTTCGCTGGCGGCCGAGGTGTTTCCCGGCGTACCGGTGACCAAGGAGCTCGGGGAGCACGAGACGCTGCTCTCGATCGCCAAGGCCCGCCGGGTCCTGGGCTACGAGCCGGAGCACAGCTGGCGCGACCACTCAGGGTGACCAGAGCGCCGGGCTTGACGGCGGCTGGCATCGTGACCCGCATGGTCAGGATCTGGTTCCGGCGCGGCGTCGCGGCGGGTGCGCTCTGCGTGGCGGCGGCGGTCTTGGCGATGGCGACCGGCGATCTATGGGTACGGGCAGAGGCACGTGGGCACGTCTACAGCGAGTCGGAGGTCCCGGCCGCACCGGTCGCCCTGGTGCTCGGCGCCGAGGTGTATCCGGACGGCAATCCGTCGCCGTTCCTGGCGGCGCGGCTGGAGATCGCCCGGCAGCTGCTCGCGGACGGCAAGATCCGGGCGATCCTGGTCTCCGGCGACCACATGGACTGGGGCTACAACGAGCCCGGCGCGATGTTCCAGTGGCTCGTCGACCGCGGCGTGCCGAGCCAGCAGATCGTGCTCGACCACGCGGGCTTCGACACCTACGACTCGTGCGCCCGGGCCCGCGAGGTGTTCGGGGTCAGAGCGGCCATCGTGGTGACCCAGAGTTACCACATCGACCGCGCGGTGGCCCTGTGCCGCCGGCTGGGCGTCGAGGCGACCGGAGTGGGCGACGACACCGCCCGGATCTATCGCGAGCCGTGGCGCAACGGCGTGATCCGCGAGCGCGGCGCGGTGGTCAAGGCCCTCACCGACGTGGTCTCCGGCCGCGACCCGGTCTTCCTCGGCCCGCTGGAGCCCGGCGTCGCGGTGGCCCTGCGCGGCTAGCGCCGTCCCGGCGCCGGGCCGTTTCCGGCCGGCGGGTGGCGCCGGTGTGCGATGTTCTGCTCATGCCGTCACGCCTGCCCAGGCTGCTCGCCGCCACCGGCCTCGCAGTCACCGTTCTCACCCTCGCCGCCGCCTGCTCGCAGCAGTCGGCCAAGGACAAGGTCGCCACCTCGCCGGCCGCCGCGCCCGGATCCACCGCCCAGTTCGGCGACGGCCCGGCACCGGCCGGCACGCCGATCGCGACCGGGGCCGCGAAGACGCCGGCGGTCCTGCTGGCCGACGGGCGCTGGCCCGGCTTCATCGCCGGCGTCGGCGGCGAGACCGTGTCCATGGATCTCGTGGAGTTCCTCACCGGGGACGCCGCCGCGAAGGCGTGGAAGAAGAAGTACCCCACGTCCGAACAAGACGGCCCGGACAACGACTACTTCATCGTCAACGACAACACCAAGCTGCGGAAGCTGCCCCTGACCTCGGACGTCGAGGTCAAGGTCGTCGGCGCGCTCGGCCCCGGCACCGAGGAGACCGTCGCGGTCTCCGGCCTGGAGAAGCACTTCGGCGACCAACTGCCGAGCGCCCTGTTCTGGTTCACCGTGCAGCAGGGCGAGGTAACCAAGATCGACCAGCAGTTCCTGCCCTGACCCCGCGAGGGTGTGGTTATCCGCACCCGGGAACGGGGGGCAGCACCGCTGACCCCGGCGCGCGCGGCGGCCAGGCTGAACGGCATGGAATCGGTTCTGGAGCTCAAGGACGTCGCCCGCAGCTTCCCGCGCGGGATCGTCGCCCTGCGGCACGTGTCCCTGACCGTGGGCGCGGGAGAGTTCGTCGCCGTCATGGGCGCGACGGGGTCGGGCAAAAGCACCCTGCTGCACTGCGCCGCCGGGCTGGACCGGCCCAGCGCGGGCTCGGTCCGGCTGGCCGGCCGCGAGATCAGCCGGATGCGGGAGCGACCACTCACCCGGTGGCGGCGCGACCGGGTCGGCTTCGTGTTCCAGTCCTACAATCTGCTCTCCGAGCTGACCGTGCGGCAAAACCTCGCGCTGCCCGGCCGGCTCGGCGGCCCCCGCCGGCGCGACATCGACGAGGTGCTGGCGGCGGTCGGGCTCGCCGGCACCGGCCGGCGGCCGACCGGTGAGCTCTCCGGCGGGCAGCGCCAGCGCGTGGCGATCGCCCGGGCGCTGGTCACCGGCCCGTCGGTGATCTTCGCGGACGAGCCAACGGGGGCGCTCGACCCGACCACCGGCAGCCAGATCCTCGCCTTGCTGCGCCGGGCCGTCGACCGGGAGGGCGTGACCGTGCTGATGGTCACCCACGACCCCGCCGCGGCGGCCTGGAGCGACCGGCTGGTCCTGCTGCGCGCGGGCACGGTGGCCACGGACGCGGCCACCCCCGACGCCCCGACCATCGCAGACCGCCTGCACGCGGTCTCCACGGCGGTGGCCCGGTGATTCGGCAGGCGCTGCGGCGCAATCCGTGGTCGTTCCTCGGTCCGTTCTCCACCCAGGTGCTGGCCGCGGCGCTCGTCACGGCCGGGCTCGGGATCTCCGCCTCGATCGACCGGTCCCCGATGGCGGCCGCCGCCCGGCAGGCGCTGACCGAGAGCGGCCTCCCCGACGTCGCGGTCCTCTTCATGCTGCTCGCGATCTACCTGTCGATCATCATCGTCGGCGTGACGATGGCCGCCGCCATCGCCCAGCAGGCCCGCGACATCGCCCTGGTGCGGGCGATCGGCGCCACCCCGGGCCGGGTCCGCCGCGCGCTGGCCGCCCAGGCGGCGATCATCGCCGTGCCCGCCACGCTGCTCGGGGTTCCGCTGGGCAGCCTCGGCGGCCGGGCCTGGATCGACGGCGTCGTCACGCACGGCCTCGCCCCGGCGACGGTGACCTTCCACCCGCATCCGGCCGCCCTGCCGATCACCCTGGCCATCACCGTGGGCACCTCGCTGGCCGGCGCGCTGATCGCGGCGATCCGCCCGTCGCGGATGCGTCCCGCCGCGGCCCTGGCCGAGTCGGCGGCGCCGCGGCGGCGGATCGGCGTCGTGCGCACGGCCACCGGGCTGATCCTGGTCACCGGCGGAAGCGGGCTGTCCGTCGCGATCGCCGACCTGGACGCGGAAACCACCGACCAGCTGGGCCTGTACGTCATGCTCGCCCTCTGCGTGGGCGCGGGCCTGCTCGGCCCGGCCCTGCTCAGGGTGGCAGCGCTGGCCGGCCGGCTGTTCGGCGACGTCGGCCGGGTGGCCGGCGACACGATCGGCGTCCAGGCGAAGGCGCTGTCCGGGGCGCTGGTGCCGCTCACCCTCGCGATCGCGTTCACCGCCGTCAAGGTGATCATGATGAAGACCACCCAGCACGCGACCGGCGCGATGCCACCGGCCGCGGACCGCTGGCTGACGTTCTCCGGCACCTCGGTCTACGTCACCTTCGCGGCGGTGGCCGCGGTCAACACGCTGGTCACCGTGATCCTGTCCCGGCGCCGGGACCTGGCGATCACCCAACTCGCCGGAGCGACCCGGCGGCGGGCGCTGGCGGTCGTCATCTGCGAGGCTCTCTTGGTGACCGGGACCGCACTGGTGGTCGGCGTGGCGGTGGCCGCGACGACGGCCCTGCCGTTGCTGCACACCACCCTGGGCACGTGGACGCCATGGGTGCCCGGCAGCTGGCTGCTCACCGGAGTGCTCGGCACGGCGGCCTTGGTCCTGACGGGCACGGCACTGCCGGCCGTGCTGGCAATGCGCCGCCCACCCATCGAGGTCGTCGCGTGACCGTGCCGTCGACGCCGGCTGCCGGCCAGGGGCGTCTCGTGACCGTGCTGCGGGCCTGGCTGACCGCCCGCACCTGGCGTGAGCTCGCCTACCTGGTCTCCGGCGTGATCATCGGCGCGCCGACCTTCGTGCTGGCGATATTCGGCGTCGTCGCCACCATGGCATCGGTCCTGACCATCGGCCTCCCCGTGCTGATCGGCGTGCTGGCCCTGGCCCGGCTCACCCCCCGCTACTTCCGCGTCCCGGCCCGCCGGCTGCTCGGCTGGGAGTGGGCCGATCCGCCGCCGCTGCCGGCCCGAACCTTCTGGGGGCGGGTCCGGGCGCTGCCGAGCGACCCGACCGCGTGGCGCGCGCTGGCCTACTGCCTGGCCCGCTGGCCGCTGATGATCGTCGGGGGATATCCGGGCCTGCTCGGTGTCGTGCTCGCGCCGGCCGCGATCACCTATCCGCTGTGGTGGCCGATGCTCCCCGACGACTTCAACGCGTTCAACAACGACACCTGGGCCGGGACCTGGCGGATCGCGCTGCAGGGCCTGGCGATCCTCATCGCCGTTCCCTGGTGGCTGCGCCTGGTGGTGTTGCTGGACGGCGTCCTGATTCGGGCCCTGCTGCACCCGAGCCGGTCCCAGCAGCGCATCGCGGAGTTGGAGGCGGGGCGGGCCGCCCTGCAGTCGGACGCCGCGGCGATGCTGCGCCGCGTCGAACGCGACCTGCACGACGGCACCCAGGCCCGGCTGGTCGCCCTCGGCCTGACCCTGTCACGCATCGAAAACCGCAGCACCCAGGACCAGGTGCGCACGCTGGCCGCGGACGCCCGGGGCACCGTCACGGAGGCGCTGGCCGAGCTCCGCGACATCGTCCGCGGCATGCACCCGCCGGCGCTGGACGACGGCCTCGAGGTCGCCCTGACCACCCTGGCGGCCCGCAGCGCCGTGCCCGCCGAGGTGACCGTGTCCCTGGCCGACCGCCCACCCGACCCGACGGCGTCGGCGCTGTACTTCGCGGTGGCCGAGCTGCTGACCAACATCGCCCGGCACGCGGGGGCGACCCGGGTCCGTATCGACCTGCGCCCGGACGACCGCGGCCTGCGACTGACGGTGACCGACGACGGCCACGGCGGCGCGACGATCATCGCCCCCGGCGGCACGCCGACCGGCCACGGCGCCTTCCCGGCCGACCACGGCACCCTCCCCGCCGACCACGGCACCGTTCCGGGCGGCCGCCCCGCCTCTGGCGCGGCGCGCGCCGGGGCGCGCGGGTCCGGGACGGGGTTGGCCGGGTTGGCGCGGCGGGCGGCCGCGCTCGACGGCTCGCTGAGCGTGGACTCCCCCGCCGGCGGGCCGACGACCGTGACCATGATTCTTCCCGAGCGGGTGTGACCGGCGAATGAGGCGGCGCCCGTGCCCGACGACCCTGGCCATCGGAGGCTGACTGTGCGCGTGGTCATCGCCGAGGACAATCCGCTGCTGCGGGACGGCATCGCTTTGCTGCTCGGCGAGCATGACATCGAGGTGTCGGCCGCCGTCCCCGACGCCGCTGGGCTGCTCGCCGCCGTCGCCGCCGATCCGCCCGACGCCGCCATCGTCGACGTGCGGATGCCGCCCACGCACACCGACGAGGGGCTGCGGGCGGCATTGGCCATCCGGTCCGCGTACCCGGGGGTCGGGGTCCTGGTCTTCTCCCAGTGGGTCGAGACCAGCTACGCGCGGCAGTTGCTCTCCGAAAACGCCGGGCGCGTCGGCTATCTGCTCAAGGACCGGATCGTCAGCACGGACGAGTTCGTCGGGGCGCTGCGGCGCGTCGCGGACGGCGGCACGGCGCTGGATCCCGAGGTGGTGCGGCAACTGCTGGCCGCGCCGGCCGTGGACGCGGGGCTCGCCCGGCTCAGCGACCGGGAGCGCGAGATCCTCGGGCTGCTCGCCGAGGGACGCTCCAATGTGGCCATCGCGGAGGCCCTGCACCTGGTCGAACGCAGCGTCGAAAAGCATGTCACCGCCATCTTCACCAAGCTCGACCTGCCGCAGGCGCGCACCGACCACCGCCGGGTGCTCGCCGTGCTGCGCTACCTCCGATCATGAGCGGACATGTTGTAGGTTGCCGCGTGGCAACCCGTCCGTCCATTAAGGGAGAACGATGTCAACCAGCATGTCCCGCCGTTCGGCACTCGGACTCGGCGCCGCGGCAGCAGTCGCGGGTGTCGGCGTGAGCGCCCCCGCCCAGGCCGCGGCGGCCGGCCCGGCGAGCATCAAGAAGGTGTACGAGAAGGAGAAGGCCAAGGTCGGCGGCCTCTGGCACACCCACATCGCCGCCGTGGACGCGACCGGCGCGCTCGCGCCGATCGTCGAGGACGACGCCGACCACGTCACCTACGGCTACAGCGTGCAGAAGCTGGCCGTGGCGACGGCCGTCATGGACAAGATCGACCGTGGCCAGCTGACCCTCGGCACCAAACTCGACCTGCAGGCCGACATCATTCTGGGCGGCTCGGGCATCTACTTCCTGCACGGGGTGTACGGCGACGAGATCACGGTCGCAAACTTCCTGACCGCGATGCTGCTGGTCTCGGACAACACCGCCGTACGCATGTGCGGCCGGGTGGTCCCGGCGCTGGAGATCAACGAGATCCTGGCGGCGAAGGGCTTCGTGCACACCCGGGTCATCCCGGTGGCGAACCCGAACCGCTTCTACCTGGGCACGACGACGCCACGCGAGATGCACGACCTGCTTTGGCGCCTGGCGACCAAGACGCTGCTGACGCCGGCGTCGTGCGACTTCCTGCTGAGACTCACCCGCGGGCTCAGCGGCTACCACGACGGGGTCCGCCGGGTGATGTCGTCCCTGGAGCGCGAGCGCGTCGCGTCGAAGTACGGCGCCGACTTCAACGACCTGGGCGAGTCCCGGCACGAGGTCGGCATCATGTTCAGCCCGGAGGGTGTGCCGCTGCTGACGTACGCGATGTTCGCCGAAGGCCTGGGAGATCCGGAGAACTACGGCGCGACCCACCCGGCGGTGCAGGCCCACGCCAAGATGGGCCGCACCATGCTGGACAACCTGCCGGGGGTCCCGACGTCGGCGAAGGCCCGCACGGCGTTGCCCCGCACCCTGCAGAAGCCGTTCCGCCCGGTCAGCGGCGGCTGAGTATTCGGACCACGTCCGCGGTCACGGCAGGCATTCAACCTGCCGTGACCGCGGCGAGGACCGACTCGGCCGGTCAGGCTACCAGCCGTACCACGGCGGCCGGGTGCACGTTCCTGTCGACGACCGGCACAGCGAGACATACTTCCAGTGCTCGTTCTTGTAGTTGCCGCAGTTGTACTGGACCAGCCATGCACGGTTCTTCTTGGAGGCGCCCGCCACGTTCAGGCACTTTCCGCTGCGCTGGTTGCGCCACACGTGGTAGCCGCTCACCTCGTCGATGTACCACAGGTTGTTGGCGGCCGATCTGGAGCACGGCCATTGCACGACGGCCGCACCGTTGCTCTTCGACGCGCCGTTGACGTTCATGCAGAGAGCGCTGTGCGTGTTGATGATCTGGTACACGGCGTGCTTGCTCATGCGCTTGATGTACTTGAAGAACCACATCTGGTTGGTGTGATAGTCGTAGACGCAGGTGAACTGGTCGACGTGCGCGCCGGCACGGGTGGAGTATCCGGGGACTTCCGCGCACCGCGAAGACCGTTGGTTGACCATGTAGAAGGAATCCAGCGGCTGGGGTTTCGCGGCCGCCGCGGATCCGGCAGCGGCGGCTACCCCCGCGGGGGCTGCCGCATTCGCCGGAGCGGCGGCGAGCCCGCCGGCGATGCTCAACATCAGGGCGACCGCCAGGGCGCCGGTGCGCAATAGTTTCACCATTGAGCCATTCCGCGCAACGGGTTGAGTGCAGACTGTAACCAGTATGGTTTGTCCGAGTAGTGCTAAAAAAGCCCGAAGTCTTCGCGTGTGGGCTGAGAATGGCGCGGGATCCTGTATGAAGCTG
>Ga0307515_10000597_pt1 | contig 84240 bp, 71 predicted proteins | sample 17_EM_MG_FD_194513 | JGI IMG/M metagenome (GOLD analysis project Ga0307515, IMG submission 194513) | Populus trichocarpa ectomycorrhiza microbial communities from riparian zone in the Pacific Northwest, United States - 17_EM | ecosystem: Host-associated > Plants > Roots > Unclassified | place... | reverse complement strand
TCACATTGGAATATTTGAGGAGGACTGCTGGCAGACACAATAGGTCTTTGCAAGATCTATAGCTGAGTGGCAACAGCTATAATGTATAAATTACTAATGGAAAAGGATATTGTTGGGTTGCTGCAATCAATTTTGTAGGGGTACTCCCTTGAGCAATAGGTAAATATGGCTCAAAATGACTATCCCAGCACCATTAGTACTACAGAATCGTAGTAGTATTCAATCCAGAGACATCATTGAGTGCTCTACCACCTTTTAGTGATCCAGACAACTCCACCTGCATAACATCCATTGCTTGCTTCAGTGCTTCAAAGAATTCCTGTAGTCAAAATACCGAACAGGACAAACTCATTGACACCTGTCAATCATGAAATCATATATTGGACTAATTTGAAAGTTGTTATCCTGTTGGTTGCAGAAAATGAAAATTTCACCTGTGTGGACCTGAACACCAGTATGGGTAATCTGGAAAACCTATGAAATATCCACCTGATTTCCTATAACACCTCAATATCTAGAGCTGAAGCACAATGCAATGGCAAACTCTCATACAGTGTATGGAGTGTTGGAATTCATGATGAGTCTCATTGGTACAATACCAAAGTGAGTATAAGCTGGTCAATTGCAATAAACACAAGAAGTAGATTCAAGCATCATGTTACAGCAGCACCACAATTCTAAATACAGTGAGTTTGGTGTCACCAGCTGAGGTGACTGTTTCCAGGGGCTTCTGAAGGACTAGAGAATAACACGGTAATGGTGATGCGAGGTATAGAGGCTTATATTCTACATTAAAGAGATTAATGCATACCATCTGAACTGAAGAAAACAATGCTCACAAGAATGTAGCACACTAGATGGCACAAAATGCAATGTGTGACATGACAAGGTGGTGGTTGGAATGGAAACTAGTGAAAGGGAAAGTACTCCTTCAGATGGCAAACAAATTTGAATGCATTATTCATCTAAAGTGGATGGATAACATGCAATGAAAACTGAAGACCCATGTTGTAAGTTGCACTTTGTGAGGTGCTCAACCAGTACAGAGGGTATATAGAAAGCGGTTAGCAGATTGCTCATTTGTTTTGGTGGACACAGGAAATTACAATGGACATTCCTGACAATGGCATGAGGAATGGCCTGTTGATAATTGAATAGATTCTGGTAGTATCACAGTATGGTACAAGTCATTGCAGCAAATAGTTGCCAATTAACCAGCAGAGTATTCACAATCTAGGCAACATATAGAATCTGGTGAGATGCTTCTTTATAATCCAGAGAGATATGAAAATGCATTCCTAAATGCATCCCCTCCACAAATGACATTGCTCTTTTGATTTCTTTATGGTCAGATGTACAATCTGAAGTTGTGGCTAATGCAGTATAATGTAAATCCTATTGATATTTTTGTCTTACATGCTGAAAGAGCAATAATCATTGCACTGAAATGCAGCTCACTTTCCAAGATCCACCAAATTCCTCTGGGTGCATAATGACATCCATGGGGGGCAGTACAAGATTCAATCTTATAGCATTTCACAGTGCTGTAATAACATAGAAGGTTGGGGCACTAAGTGAGCAGTGCCTGGGTTTCACATGGGTTGTCAGACTGTGGATAAATGTAGTTCAACACACTTGGCTTCAAATTGTGAGTCCTGGTGTCTAAATTAACCGAGTGAGTGACTTCCACCATCACACACAAGTGGTCCAAATAGCAACATCACAATGTAACATGGTTTGGAAGCTATAACTGAACAATTCAACAACTCTGGACTGCTACACCGATCCTCCCAGCTCCTCTCAAATGTTACCACACAGGGTGAATGCGAAATGCAGTGCTCTCAGATACTCCGAGACTACTTCCAGGTACTCTTCAATGCTTCTGAACTTGTGGAACAGAATATACTAATATTCTGAACTGTGTACTGAGTCATTGAGAATGGTATAACGGATGTGATTAGATAGTTAATAATTCAAAGCTAATGGGAGGATTTGCAATGTCTCTAAGGTGATTCCAGTGCACTTTAGAGATGGAGCTATACTCTCCATACGAGATTTTTATACTGCCTATACCAAATAGTACAATTGTATGAACTATCTTACTTTTACTTCTGTACACCTTGATTCAACTGAATATATACTAAGGTAGATATCTATGCCCACCTGATAATGTATAAGCCATACATGACCCATTTAGTCTGATGCAGTTCTCTCTCACACCAAATGCACCAGTCCAACGATGACTCTGAGGGGTAGAATATGTGTGTTAATAGTTTCTTCAACAACCTGGATGACATCGTTAACACAATCAGCCTAGCCATGTGTATCTCTAAACTTTGTTGGAATCACCACTACACCACCTTGAGTTTGAGGGTGTAATGCCCATTGCTAAGTCTTGTTGCATCACTTAGCATAAATCAATGTGATTGGTCTGGCTTGAAAGTGCTTCAGACATTGAAGGGAATGATTAGTTTCAGTCCAGCTAAGGTATAATACAGGAAAAGAAGTAACTTGTCCTTTGAAGCTGTTAACAATGTCATTCTCATCACTTTGCATATAGTGGACCCAGTTGTTATGAGATTCAGGTATCATTTCTTCACTGGTGTCGGCATATTCTACCTTGGAATCAACTCCCAGATACTGAACAAACGTAGGGCTGTGAAATGGTTGATGGTTGTGAAACACTAAAGTGAAAAGTTTTATACAACATCTTTGTAGGAGTACATTCTGATCATATCTGGATATCAATCCACTAACATCATGTCCGCGAACCTCCTCAATATGTAAGTGGAATTGGTGTTTAGATTTTGAAATTGAACAATTTACTAATGCATCTTTGAGTAAGGTTAAATTGATGCTTATGGACACTGTGTGGACACACATTTCTCAAGAACAATTTACCAGTTGTGATATATAGCATACATCACCCTTTGTCTGAGAATATTGCAAATGTAAATAATATGCTCTGCGTAAATTTTGCCATATATTAGTAGTGGATAGTAGATTGAAAACTATTGCAGAGTCAATATCATACCAGGCTTAAAGGGCAAAATATGACAGTGTCTCCTGTATGTAGTCAAGTCCACTACACTTGTCATTATGCTTGATCATCTGTTCAATGAAAGTGACTTTGTCACTACCACTATAATTCTCTTTCACATTGCCTATGTGTAGATGTTCAGAAATATCGGTGGTAAAATTGTCACCAAGACCCATTCGCCCAATTGACTCTGCTATATTGCTCACAAGAGGCATCTTGGGATAGCCGAAATGGATTACCCACTGTTCAATGGTATTCTGGAGCTCCTGAACACAAAATGCATCCCACCAAGCTTCAAGCTGCATCAAGAGGATGGATAATTTATTCTTGACCTGTCTGTGCGCATTTTCACTGTTATCATCAATTGCTCCCTGAAGATAATCTGTGATGCAGTCTTTTTCAACAATACTTCTGGTTGTGACTTCAGTCTCATCATCAGACAGACCAACCAGAATTTCCAAACTCTTGCTATGGGTTATATTTTCTGCCCTGTAAACGACTTTTCCTACCATAAATTCCATTTGGGCAACTGGTGGGTGAACATGATTGTGGAACTGCTTGCCATACTTCCGACTTCTTGCAATAGATGTCATATATGACATTTGAATTATATAAACAAAAGCTTGGGTTTTACTAGTGTCACCAAATGGATTCCATGCTCAAATTGCTCATTTGTCTTGTGTCGATCAGCATTTGACAATTTGGTTGCCCCTTGTAGGGCTGTATTGAGATGCTTCTGCAATTGGCTAAGTCTGGTCATGGTAACCTTTTCAGCCCCATACATATGGAACTCTATTGTGGCAACAATTTGATGAATCTTTCATTCTTTAAACTAATTAGATTCTGTTGCTAACTGTTGATGTAGTTGACTCATTTTGGATTTTGACATTTTGTGTTCTCGAAAATGACTTTGAATGATGTTAAACTGTTCAGTGCTTCATCTGGGGGTTGGAGAGATAGATGATACTGATTTAGTTGGTGAACAAGTTTTCATAATTCACATAATGCTAGTACTGCTCCCATGACCATGTTATTGGGGGCTGATTCTGCCACAGGTTTCTTGTCATCCTGGGAGCAAACAAGAATTTGGAGCTCAGTTTACTGCCAGTGCTGTGATTCTTCCACAGATGTCATATCTTTGTGAGGTGCTGCTTTGCTATATATGAATTCATATAGAAGATTGTTGGACGGCCAGCTATCCAGTTACCAATGTGAACTGATTTTTAATTCCAAACTTTACATCTCTATCTTTCACCTACTTAAGTAGCCTGTTCAATAAGTCCATAATTTATCACAGGCACAGCAGATCCAACAAATTACACTGCAAAGCGGTTAGACAGCACAGGGAGGGTAATTTCAGACCTGGAGGCAGATTGGGTGGACACAAAGTATTCGCAGAGCATCAATATTGCTGTGATCTGCAAGCTCCAATGACCAATGGTAATCTCCTGAGTTATCGAGTGGTCAAAAAGTTCAATGCCCCATTAGCAATCAGTTAGCAATTTGAGACATTAGTTATATTCCATATGAGATTTAAGTAATTAGAACTCATTCGGGATGGATCCCACTCCTGGCAGCCAATAGAGGGTAATAGTTCTATTTGGGACCCATCAGCAAAGTGCCATTTCAATCCAGGACCAGGTATATCAAGAATCATGAGTGGGAATAGCCCAGCTTCTACTGAATTTGGCAATTCTTCATTACTGGTTTTGGAATTATTCGGGGGGCATGGGATTAACTCGATTAGTATCCAGACATGCTTTTCATTATGCTAGTGGACATCGTATCGAACATTACCAACTGTGGGATGAAGTGCCCTCGCTTGCTAATCTCCCAACAAATTGATCAAGTGAGTTTTGCAAGATGCACAACTAACTGGCAGAACTGTTGCCCAAGCAGAAGACTGATCTTGTATATCTCACTGCCAATTGCAGGTGATAAACTTGCTGCATATTCCACCGGTCTCTATGCCAGTGAAGCTCACCTATTGAACAATGCAGTGCACCAGAATTGGGAGATAAGCTAAGAAGAACTGTATACGATGGAAAATCTCCATGTAATATAATGCTCTGAAGATATGTAACTCATATTCCATCCAACTGTCATTGCCACACTTGAAATTGCCTACACAGGAGCGATGTTACAAAGCATCTGCTGATTGGAATTATTCAATTTTGATGTTGTCTAGTCCACTCCTTACATGTTACTATACCCTCAATAATGTTTACTGGCTAAACAATGTAGACTGCAGAAAGTTGTATGTAGACCAACCTCGATGCCATGGATTCTGTAGTCCTGAGTACTTGCAACACTTGTTTCATCACTATCCAGTTGTGTCACCATAGAAATTCCCTTCCGCAATATCAACTCCAACTACCATCCTCTGAACATTTGTCTTCATTGGACAAGGCATGTGTCTAAGATCAAGGTCATGCGGGTCTTTTGTTTCATCATCATGAGTATCTTTAGCAACCAGTGCAACAAGTACAATGTCCATGTGGAGATCATTTGTTGACTTGCCTGTCAATAGCTATTCAGGTGCACCTACTGACTTCAAACCATGATGGATCGCATCCATCCCAGCCTTCAGGTGGTGAAATCCCAATGAGTAATTGCTGTTCATTCATTGACATTTGGCGATACTGTTTATAGTGACACTCCAGTGTGTTCCCATCTAGCAATGTCCTTTTGCAGATGAAGCATTAAATCTGTTTGTGGCAGGTATTGTCCATATTAAAGGATTGGTAAGTAAATCTATTTGGACGAACATTGATGACAGCTTCAGGCAGTAATACTTCGTTGCTGAAATAGAGCAGTAGGGAGATGCATTTGAAAGCAAGCAAACTCAGCATAGCATGCCACTTCAACATTCTCATTGCACCCCACCCAATATGGTGGAGGGTTGATTGAATGTCACCAGATAATGCAACCACTTCATCAACTATGATACATATATTATATCCCATACAATACTCATGTACATCATTTGGTGAAACTTATAAGCAGAGAAGAGAAGGTTTTATTTGTCATCAACTGCAATCAACTGTAATATACTTCATCATGTGCTGCTGTGATAATCTCAGTGGGCCTATATCACAATGGTATTGTGAGTTATCCTCATGCTCAAGCCACCTTGCAGCTGAAAATGAAGGTACAGTGTCTTGATACAATCAATCAGTGAGTATTTGGGCTAACTGCATGCATGCTCAATCATCACTGGGAACCAATTGGGTTGTAGAATATTTCCCTTGATAACAATCCCTCTCCAGTTGGTGTATACTGTTGACTACATGCAAGCCATGAAAGGTGCTCAACAGGAAGCTATCACTGTTGCAACTTTACTGACAGGCTTCCAATTGAATAACTTTGCAGATTATACAAATTAATTTTACACATAATTCCCTAGTCATACTATCCTTGAAAGTTGATATAGTTCTTATTGCATTTCTGGAGATATCATATCACATCAGAACTATGATAGATACGCTTTTGTACTGTATGAAGGTGTGCATCTATCCAAGATCCTAGTTTACCAATTCGAGTACACAATATACAAATCCAGGTTCCGCAAGCAAGATTTTCTTTTCTCAGCTTGGTTTCTCGAATCAAAGATGCAGTGAAACACCATAGTTTCCAACAACACAATGGAATATAAGAGGCCCCCATTCCCCTCAAGGTCACTAGTACATTCAATATAATGAACCACACACTGGGATTATTCAATCTCACATAATGTGTTTCACTTCCTATCCTACCACCATTTGTTCACATTGCATAACAACGAACAGATTGCCTCCAAAGACCGTGAAGGTGTCTCCATCATATGGTCAATTGGGCTTGCAACATGACCCTGACAACAATTTGGGATAATCAAACAGTTGTACATGCAATGCCTTCCACAAAGACAGTCCATTTGGGAAACTCCCCAAGCAATATTATCTGCCAACTGGGTATAGTTACCCTCCTTTACAGTAGACATATTCAGCTGCTCCCCACTTCTACCACTATATTCCTTGCCACAAGGTACCTCATTCACACCCAAGCACCAGTGCAAGCCCATGATTTCCATATGGTGGGCCACCATGATGAGGATATGAAATCCCCTGAGTTGGTTACAGTTGATGTGAAATGTTCCCTCTCCCACTGTTCGCAGAGCTAGTGCAGTCAACTCCTAGTGTGCCTCGAGCACCTCCAGCACCCCCTGGAAACAATTCTGTTGTCCAGCAGACATCTTCCAGCTGTACTCTGACATATCCCCCATCCAGCGTACCTTGCAGACACCCCCTCAGCCTGCTAACTGAATGTTTCCAGCCAGCTGCAGTGCTGCAGAACACCGAGTTGGCAGGGAGTGTGGACTTGCCCCCATTACTGGAACTGTCCTATAATCAATATGATACAGATAATGAGAGCAATGATCGATTGGATTTGGGAGTTGCTGAAGTCAAAGCCCCAACCCGTCCAAAGCACACTGAATTCTCAATGAGTTAATTGGCCAAAAGGATGGGACAGCCCAACTACAGTGCATGCAATAAGCGGAAGAAGGTATAGGTGACTGGGATTCTGGAGATACAGTATCAGGGTGTGATCCAGAGGCAGAACCATTTGAAACAACATGGAGATGGACACTGGCACTGGGACATGGTAACTGTAGCAGGATTGGCGACATTTGAAATGTGGCTGCCTGTGGAATGTTTTGATAACACTGAATGGATTCAGCAACAGTGAACAATAATGTGTTTGAACCAAAGTGCACATGAATTTTGGGAGGTGTGGAAAAAGGATGGCAAGGTATGAAATAATCGGAGAAGGATTTCAGAGAGCATCTGGTTACGATGAAAAAAGCATAGCACAGTTGACATGAGGTGTTACTCTGCAGAGCTCATGGGCGAGAACAAGTTAAGTGTACATCCATTATGTTAGAGAATGAGTAGATGGAAAGCACTCACTTATGCGAAGAATAGATGATTGACACTTTATACTACTATACTAGTAGCATCACTTTCAAATTGGCTTTTCCTACACCTGATTCATGCCACTGCCTCATTGTGGTTCGACTTGCAGTAGCTAAAATCATCACAGAAGACTTTCAACCTGCCAAAATAATGTATCCTGTGCTAATGGAACACCATACTGACAACAACAATAAACACAATGCTTGCTGCCATAAACCTTAACTCCTCTGCAGGAGTACAGAACAATGGTTCAGATGCAGTGCAAGCACCCAGAGCTAGTGGTGCCATCCCAGGTGCACAGCCAGAGGAGAAAGATGTCCTTTGAACAGCAGACTGAAAACAACCAAGCCCACCAGGATGGGGTCATCCATCACCCCACCAGTGACAATGGCGATGGTCATTTCCGATGAGATCGCCAATTCATTCAATGCTGTGGAACATAAGTACTGTGAACAAGTCAATAATCTAATCCCAATGCGCCAGGATGTTAGCAAATTGTATATTAGTTTGGAAGGGATTACTGATCACCTCAGCAACTCTGAACAGCTATACCAATGCTTGCAGATGGTTGCAGATTTGTTCAGATAAGCTGAATGCAAGTGATATACTCCTAGGTACTGTGAGACTACTTCTCAGGTGCTCCTCAATGCTCGTGAAGTTGTGGCACACAAACAAGAGTATTCTGAAGAGTGTATAGTTGTCGGCAAAATGTTACGAAATAACGCTCTCAGGATGCGCAGATTTCGGTGCTATTGGGAGTACAGGCTGCATTCCACAGAATCCTCCAGTGGAATGTGAACTCGGAGCCTTACACTCTGGGAGTGAATATTATAATGTTCATATCATGTAGTACAATTTGATATACTATCTTACTGCTGTATACCTTGATTCAGGTATTGAAACATATATACAGTGCATTAGGTATTTAATTCCACATGATCATTTACAAGCCATATGCTATCAATTCAATCTGATGCAGCATTTTCTTGCACCAAATATGCCAGTCCAACAATTGCTCAAACAGGTAAAATATGCATCATATTCACCTGTTTGACAACCTGGATGGACCCATCAACACAATCAGCCCATCCATGCAAATCTTTGTACTTTGTTGAAATCACCACCACATATTCTCCAGCTTGAGGATGTCATATCCAGTGTTCAGTCTGTCTGTACCTGTTAGAACAGGTTGATCTCATTTTTCCAGCTGGGAGGTGTTCCTGAATCTGGAGGATCTGTTTCAGTGGAGTCCAGGTAAAGTACAATACAGGAAAAGAAGTGACTCGGCCATTCAAGGTGTTATCAAGGTCACATTCTGTAAATTGGATCCAGATGTTATGAGATTCAGGCATGATCCCTCGGTTGGCATTTGTATATTCTACCTTGTAATGAAGTTCCAGACACTCAACAGATGTGGGGTGGTGAAATGGTTGATGGTAGTAGTACAGACTATCCCAAAGTTAAGTAAATAGGCTGTCAAGGAGTGCATTTTGAAGATATCCAAACACCAGTCCATGAACTTCATATCTCCGGTCCTTGTCAATTTGTGTACAGAATAGTTGCCAAAAGATGGGAATTGCGGAATCTACTGATGCATCTCTGAGTAAGAGGGAATTGATAGTTCTGAACAATCCACAGACATGCAATTCACTAAAATGATGTATCTGTTGTGATACGTGGTGGAAAACAGGCTTTTCCAGAAAATGCTGGAGGTTCAAAAGACAAGCTCGGAATGAATTTTGCCATTTATGGGTCGCAGAATCTAGGTTGATAACTTTTGTAGAGGCAATATCAGACCAACCTTGAATGGCAAGATATGACAGTTTCTTCATATTGCCAAGACCAGTGAACTGGTCATTTCGCTTGAGCAACAGTTGAATATCATTAACATCGTTTGTAGATTGATATGCCTCATTAAACTTCGTGATATGTAGCTGGTCAGAAATATCAGTGGAAACATTGCAGCCAGAACCCATTCACCAAATTGACTCTGAAATATAGCTTACAAGATACACCTGTAGATATCCAAAATGTATTACACGCTGTTCGATGGTTTTCTGGAACACCTGAATCCTGAATGCATCTCTCCCATCTTCAATCTTGATCTAGTGGATGGACAATTGCTTCATGAACCACATCTCCTCATTCGATCTGATACCAGGGATATCTCTCCCCAGTTGAATCACAATGTGGTCCAGATCAGCGATACTTCTGGTGGTGGCTTTAGTCTCCCCATTGGATTGACTAACTTGAAATTCCATACATTTATCTGGGGCATGTTTGCCACCCCATATACCGCTTCTTCTGCAGCAGTTTTCATATTTGGAAGTTTATTCGCAAATATGCTTCTGGGACAGGTTTCCTCAGTTCCAACGTTCTGCAATAGTTATCGCTTTTGATATTGGAGTAGTATATCGAAATGCTTTCGTTGAACAGGTGTCACCCACTGGATTTTGTGCTCTAATTGCTCTTTTGCCTTCTGTCAATCAGCATCTAACCAGTTGGTTGCCACTTGTCAGGCTGTTTCAGGTGCATCTGAATTTTCCTTCATTTTGTGATAGTTACCTTGGCAGCCCCATATACCTGAAAGTCCATTGCAGTATGGATTGTATGAATATTTTGTGCTCATAACTAATGGGATTCGCCTGGGAACACTTTATCCACTTTAGTGTTTGGGGACATTGACATCATCTGATCTCGAAAAGCACCCCTCGTTGGGTAACATCGCTCCCGTGTTCCAGCCGGGGCTTTGAGAAATGGATCAGAATCATTTTGGTGGCTGAAAAGTAGAGAGATTTGACAAAATGTGTGGACAGCTCCCATTACCTTTTCATCGGAGGTTGTTTCTGCCACTGATTTCCTGTCATGCTCAAAGTAGTGTAGAAGAGAAGTGTAATTCACTGGCAGTATTCTGATTGTGCCCCAGATTGCTTTTCCCTGCATGGAGCAGCATTTTCAATGACTCCAATGGTTTACAGACGCACTGGTGGCCTGGATATTGTTGTAACGATGTGAATAGATTGTCACATTGAGCCTTGACATTTCCAGCTTTTAGATATTTTAGCAGCCAGTACAGTAAGTCTCAAATTCATCCCAGGAGCCACTGATGCAATTCCTCAGTCTGCCAAAGTTGTTATGGATTGCACAAAGGGTATTGCCTGAACTGGTTGCAGATTGTGTGAACACCATCAGTGTGCAGTGCATCAATATTAGTATCCTCCAAAAGCTGCAACTGATCATGGTGATCTGGTGAGATATCGAGTGCACAACAAGTTGAATGCCCCAGTGGCACACCATTTGCAATTGAACACATCAGGTTTGAGCCATATGACACTTGGGCGACCATTACCTGTTCCAGATTATCCGCGACGCATGCAGCCAACAGAGGATGTGATTGTCTCCGCAATCAATCAGCAGAATTCCGTTTCTTGCCAGGATACCTAATTTCAAAAATGCTTTGTAGGGACAGCACAGTTCAAACCATATAATACCATACCTCATCAGTATTGTCGACACCTGGTGGGGGACATGACATCAGCCACACAACTATCCGAGTGTGCCTTTTGGGTGCAAGGTGGATATATTTTCACATATTACCAATTATAAGATTCCACAGCCAGGTGTGCCGATCACAGGAACTATTGGTCAAATGAGTCCTGTCGGAAACACAAGTGATACACAGAATCGTCTCTTGAGCAGAATGTTGATCCTCTATACCCCACCAACAATTGCCGGGGTTGATCACACTGTCCACTTGGTGACTATCCAAGTTTGCTGATTCCACCAGTTCAACAACATGGTGCATTTGCAACAGGAGATGCATCAAAAGAAACTGTAAAAATTTGCATGTATGGCAGTAGCACAATCTTCTGAACGTATGTGAAACATCTTCAATCCAAACTATCATCGCTGAGACCACCAACGACTTTCAAAAGGTGTTTCTGCAGGGCATCTGCTGATTGGAGTAATTCAATTTTAAAGTCGTCCAGTCCACGCCTCGGATGTTGATATATCAACATTTGTATACCATGGGCAAATGATTGGGCCAGTTGGAAGTTGTGTGCGATTCAAAATCGATGCCATGGATTCTGTTGCTCTGAGTACTTGTGATGATTGTTGTTTAATCCAGTTACTTTAGATTATGTTTTCCCCTTCACATTTTCCACTCCAACTACCTACTAATGAGCCTTTTACTTGGCTGAATCAGACGTTCATGTCAGAACAGGCATCTGGGGTTCTATAGTCTCTGCTCGGGAAGTATTTTTAAGCGGTGGCGCACCGGGTACAATGGCTACAGGGACATGATTGGCTAACAAGCTCATCAATGGCCATCCAGGTACACCTACTGAAGTCGAACCATGATAACATTGGTCGATTCCAGCCCACAGTAGGTTGATTCCCAACAGGTACTAGACCTACATTCATCGATATTGGGTGGAATTGTTGATAGGTAGCTTCAAGTTAGTTGTTGTCGGATAATTCAATTTTGCATAAGAAGCACTTAGCAGGTTTTGAGCAACTGTTGACCATAGTTGATAAACAGTCAGTGGACATGTATTCAGATGAATCTCAGGAATGCTTCAGGGGGTTATTTTGAGTATCAGTGATAGTACTGTAAAAGTGAGCTAAACTCAGGTTAGCATAGCACACTCACAGTCGCATTGCACCCTGCCACATGGGGGGGAGGGGCAAAATGAAGTCACCTTGAAATCTGTTCTCTGCATAAACCTGGAAGTACATCATAATATGTCATTGCGATATTGAAAGTTATATACTTGAACTCAAATGTCCAAACAGCAGAGAAACAACACAGATCGTCTTAATTGAATAAATAGGTGTGTTTCCTAGCTAGCTGTATGCCAGCTCAGTGAGCATCGAAAACTGATGGGCTCATGTGATGGTTCGTTATATAACTATCCGCGTTTGAGGTATTAATCCTGGGAAGAACAACGATGTTGAGAACGGGAGCTATATAGGAAGCAATGACTGTTGGTGCTGGACTCACAGACCTCATATTGAATGAGGGTGCAGGTTGCAAGCACACCATCTATGTATAATATCCCTAGACATTCTAGCCTTCACATTGGATGTAGTTCTTGTTGGATTCTTAGAGTTAACATATTACATGTGTTCTATGACCACCAAAGTCATGCAACTGTAAGAACGTGACAATCTATCCAAAATCCTAGTATACAAGTTCATGACTAGAAGAAAGAAAGGCGGGTTGGTGGTGATTAAGGTTTGTTATTCTCAGCCAGGTGTCATAGATCAACGATGTAGTGAAACCCCACAATTTGTGACAACTGGGACTCAAATATGAAGCCCATCATTCCGCCGAAGGTAGCTGCATCCAACAAGACACTTAACCATACCCTAATTTATTGCACATTCCATTTCCCATCTGTAGTAGTTTACCACCATCTTTTTGTCACACAGCATGCAGATAAATAGATCTCCACCGAACAATGCCACTGTGGCACCACCGGATGGCCTATTGGTCCTGCACAGACGCTGGGAGGAGAATTTACTATCATGGGATAAGAGTTCACGAACTGCCTCTAGCACTGACAGTACATTTCGGAAATACACCAATTAATTTCATCTGCCACAGGGGTATGGTTACCCTCCTTTACAGCAGCCATTTGCAGGTGCTCCTCAGTTTTACTGCCTTTCTCCATTGAACTTGACACCTAGTTCACAATAATGCACCAGTATACGCCAGGTATATTCGAGTTATGGATCTCCGTCGCATGGATATGACCTCCACCAAGGTGGCTGTGGTGTGTCTCAGATGTTCCCCACTCTGCAGTTCAAGTAACAATGGCCACCATCCCCAGGTGCACCTCGAGTGCCTGCAGGACTGCCATGAAACAATCCAGCCAATTAGAAAACATCTTCCAGCATAACTCCACCAGGACCTCTTTGCGGCCCAGGTGGGAGACCTTCTTATAGCCTCCCAATAATACCTTTTCTGTCTTCAGAGGAACAACGGAAACCCAATCTCATAGGGATTGCGAACATGGCCACAGTACTGGAGATTGCACAAGACGATGATGATGCCGATGACCAGAGCAATTCTGCATTAGACTCAGCCAGTGCAGAGGGCAAAGCCCCAATCACCTAGAAGGAAACTGGATGGTGCAGCCCAACTACAGTGCATCCAACTGGTCGAAGAAAGTATGGTGGCAGTGTTTATGGAGGAAAAGAATTGTTACAATATCCAAGGGCAGAACCATTTGAAACAGTTCCGAGATGGAATTCTGCAATGGGAGGCAGTGATCGCAGATATTTTGGCTACATTCGAGAACAAGCTGCTATTTGATGATTTTGCCAATATTCACTGGATTAGGTGACAGTGGGTTGAGATGTGTGTGAAGAGGTGTGCAATCGAGGTGCAGAAGTCGAAGAAAAAGGGAAGGCAAGTAAACAAACAACTAGTGACAAATTTGGGAGAGCAGATGGGCAAAAAGGCTTGAAGTAAGCCCCCAGAGTCGCCAAATAAAACATTCATGGTTCTGATTTACTTTGTGTCAAATGGTATTGTTAATCTAAAATCCCCCATACTACTCCAAGCCTCATACACGGATGTCAGTCACTGGGAGGGGCTGAGTGATTGAATCCACAACAATGGAGGTCCACAATTGCCATTGATTCTGATATCAATATTCATGCAGACTGTCGAGCAGGGTGAATTCGATACTGAGTATATGAAATCATATTCACAGCAGGAGAAGATGAATAACCCCATATATTGCCAGACTTCTCACAAATGTTACCTTATAAATGCTGTCAAGTGTGGGCAAATATCCTCTCTGTATGTGTCGAAGTGAATGTTATTGATGATTGAGCTGACATCTTCCTAGAACAAACACCTATGCAAGCCGCCAGTTGAGCCCCACCAGAACATGCCCAGAGCCATCCACCTATATCACAACCATCTCCAATCATCTTCGAGAAACCTCTCAAACAAACAAAGACGTTGATAGATAAAATCACACATTCCTCTGCAACGACTTGCAACTATCAAAAAATAAATTTGCTCCGTACTCCTGCTTCTGAGTCACTTTATTCTTCGCAATTGGCCACCCACCTAACTCCTTCCTCCACCGCCTCACCATCTATTTTGCTTTGGCCATATGGTCCTCTCACTGCCATGTGTTATACTTCTCATCCCAACCCTCACATTTCTCCTCTATTTCCCAACCAGTTCCCTAAGATCTTGGTTGGTGATTTGCATTGAATTCTATGAGGTTACTCGTGCTAGGGTGCCTTGTCTGTAAGAGTGGAGGCGGGTGCCAACACGGGACGCTTGAATCCTCCATGCGGTGAGCTGGGAGCAAGCTAATGTTAACTTCGTCGAAGGTTGTTATGTTGTTGGTGAGGTCTAGATCAATGGCATTCTCACATATTCAGACGATTCAGTGTGCGCCGACTTCAGGATGTATCAGTTTTCATCGTGTAGGGTTGATATCGGCGTATGTAACTGGCCAGTCCATTTCATCTAGAAAAACCTTTGCACCAGTGGTGATGGCATGGTTGATTAAACATTGTGACTGATAATGTTCAGCTGACTATGTATCCCACGCAGCTCTTCCCTGGCAACCCCCAAACTGTGCTGCTAAAATTTGATCATTTGGCGGCCTTGAAAAGTATATTGTGATTCATCGGCCCGTGGCTGCTGGAGGTCTGCGATGTAGTTTGGCAGCAAAGGCAGGGCATAACAAGGATCGAGTTCAGAAGGGGTTTGCTTTGTGGAACTTTGAACTGAGGAATTGTACGCATACCCGGCTAATGATAGATAATAATCCTGATTGGAATCACGATGAGTTCCAAGGCAACCAAGATACTAAAGAACTATCTTGTTCGGGTTCTCATCGAGACAATCTGGTTCGGCATGGCATGCCGTAGACATGAGTAGCCCCATCCGCAGAGTCGTTGCAACTTCCCTTCAATTGATTGCGATGAAGCATGCATGGTGGTCTGATACAACCTCTTGAGACACTGCATGCAGGCGGACATTTCTGTTGATGAATACACATGCAATGGCTAGGGTGTCAATTGTTTTCTGGCAGGTTGGCTAATGTGCTTTCTTTACATATGGTTAACAAATATTGCAATGCAGTGATAGCGACTTCCCGAGATTGGCAGGTCAGTTACGAAGTCAATCGCAATTCTTTGCCAGCAGCCTTTGGCAATAGAAAGTGGTCGTCAAAGGCCCGTGGGATTCCTGCTCCGGAGGTTGGTTCATTGGCATAAGTTGCAGCCCACAATGTATCACCCAGTATCACTCGATATTGTCTCCAAGAAAGACCAGTCTTCCATGCACAAGTACGTTCCACCCCCACCGAAGTGTCCCCCAGGTGGAGTGTAGTGGGCCTCATGGATCATTCTTTACTGTATTATCGTTGGAATACACAACCATTCTCTCTTCTCTGCCTTTTCTTCTTCTTCCTTTTTGGTTACCCTGACAGTTATCTCCACCCCTTCTTCTTTGTTCTTCTTCTTTGCCCTTGCACTTGTCTCCACCTGTTTCTTTTCCATATCTCCATATAACCACAATATGCCATTCCCTGCCAAATATGACTGTTGCGCTGATACCCATAATTCGAATTTTTTGGTAGATGCAGTGGATGGCAGGGGGCAGGGACTTGGGTTGGGCAAGGAATATGCAATAGGATTGAACTATTCATCATCAATTATGCCCGCCTTGGTTTCCTCAATCCATTCTCCGGCTGCAGTAACATCTAGTGGAATGAAATGGCATTGCTCACAGCAGAAATGCAGGTGGCATGATAACCCATCTTGGACCTGGATACTTGGTTTTTGATTGTCAATTGTGCAAGGATGATTGGCACTTGATATGCTCAGTGCCACCTTTGTCATCTCTGACTTTGCCTTGGAATCTCTGGGGGCAAGTTTATCTTAGTACTTCAGCTTGGAGCATTGCACGAATTGGAAGATTTCATGATCGTTGTCACTGCACTATAGGTATTTCCCTATGCCTTTCCATGATGCACAGACCTCCTTTGGTACCCATGGTGACAGATTGTGCTTTCCTGCAGCCACTGCCGGATGACATATCTGATGTATTGGGCTTTGACCGGTGCTTAAGTACTTCCTTCACTTGACAGAGTAATGTTTCAATGTGGCATATTCTGTTACCCGAACAAGATGATTCGCCCTGTGGCTTCTGTTGCTGATTGTCGCACTTCTGTGGCTCAGGTTCAACATCAGCTGCTGGAGCAAAAGGTTTGTCAATGGTATTGAACTTCCAATTTGCTTTGATAAACGGCCAGAGTTTGAGTAGTAAATCAGCCCTTGTATTCATGCAAACCATACCATGCAGTATCAGTTGGAACAGCACTCCGTCCCACTCTAATTCTCGCCAATTATGCCATCGTCAATTGGCATATTCCCAGAGGTTCTCATTGGCATTTCAGTAGCCCTGCAGACAGCTGTAGCACCATTTCCTTGCCATGTTGAGTCTCCAGTCCTTATCATGGTACATCTTCTGTATTTCTGCATCCAAAAGGTTGAAATTGTGGAGGCTTGGTCAGTTGTACATCTGTAGGTGTTGGCCCCAGTGAGTGGAGTCAATCATAATCATCATTTGGATGTCGAGGTGGGTATGGTAGGCTCAGCTTCCAAGGTTGCCAAGAGCATACTCAACTTTGCCAGTGGATTTGTGAAAAAGGTGATTAGGAGTCCACCACTTCGATCAATGTGAGCTAACATTGACTTCCAATTCTTGAGCCCGTCCACAGAACCATCTCAGCATTACCAATGTAATTTTTTCTTTGGGTCAGAGGTCAAAGGTTTGTGTCTCTTGAGTGGTTAGGTATTATGCTGGAAAAGGAAGTCAATCATCATTTGTTGCCGCTCCACCTTGCTGTGCAGTTGGATCCTGGATGGGACTCTCGGTTGAACATTATCGTCAGCAGGATGATTTGATTCAGGCATGTTATTGTTGTGATCGCTCTGATTGTCTGAAAGGGTATTTTGGTCATTATTGACAAATAGGCTGCTGCAATGGACATCTTCCACAATGTCTGCCTCCACTAGAACTGGTGGAGACATTGATGTAGGGGTGATCTGCCTGGCGAGACTAGGAATGTCATGACCAATCAATGTGTTAATTATCTGTGTGCTCCCACATTGTTTGGCAATGGATAGAGGAAGTATATGTATCAATTTGGGAGGCATTGAGTCGTCAACTGCTTAGGTTTTGTAGAATGGGTACATGTTGCAATGCTTCAAAAAAAATGGGGAAAATTGAAATCCTGTAAGGGAAACCTATCCAGTGACTAAAAGACCGAGATTAGTATAAGTGCACATATCCCTGTGTCTGGCAAAGTAACAGGATAGATTTTATTTGTAGGAATACATTTGCGAATACAAGCAGGGTGATCACATGTGTATGTCTCGCTGGTAACATTCCCAATTCCGATGATGATCCTCAAGAGCTTTCAATTTAAAATCGAAGCATATCTGGCTGCATCATGTGCCAGCATAGCAACCCTCGCCTGTGTTAGAAGACATTGTCACTGCATTCTTTAACAAGAATGAGCGTTTACAAGTATACAACATTCCAATTGTTGAATATGTATACTATTACTTCATTGATTTGGAGAGGATGTTTGCAGAATATTTGGTAACATTTAGGCACTAGCTGCCTTTGGAAAATTTGGATAATGCCACATCGATTTGGTGACATAGAGAAGAACCAACAGTGAGGATATATTAAAGCAGGATTCAGAAGTCAAGGAAGGGAGGAACGGAAGCGAACATGTAACACGCAATGGATAGGACATTTTGCACAATCAACCAGGTCAGTTGTAATGACTCAGAGGTGCCAAATACATCTTTCTTAGGTATTGTTTGCTGGGTTTTGAACTATTGCTATGGATCCCCAAACCAACACGAATCCTCATACAATGATGTGAGGAACTGGGTGGTGCTGATTGATTTCTTTGTAAAGAATGGAGGCCTGAACAAACCAAACTGTCCAAGAGCAATGTTCGAGTGCAACTTGGAGCAGGAGAAATTGAGCAAGAATTATATAGCATTGTATACACACAGGGAACTGATGAATGACCATAGATATAACTAGATTTTGTACAAATATTCCATTTCAAATGCTCTCAAGTTGAAACTGGTATGCAATATGAAATTGATTTTGGTTGAAATGACCGGCAAAGGTAATCCTTGCTATGCTTGTTAAGGCTGGAAATGCCTAATTGCTAGTTATTATTTGTAGAGTTTAGAAAGTACTAAGAAGAATACAAGAGGGGAGAGTGGGTAGAATGGTGGGCAAGAGATTGGTAGTAGTATGAATGTAAGTTCTGATTGAAAGAATAGAATTGTTTATATTCAACACATTGGTTCATTTCAATACTTCTTTGTAAAATCCCTAAAATTGAAATACAGTTCAGAAGCACCCGAGTAAGGGCCCATCTGCGCAAAATTCCATGGGACAATGAAGAGAGATCATACAGGGTGAGAACAAAACAGTTATAGGCCTCTGGGACGGTCAGGAGAAAGGGTATGGTTAGGAGATCTTGGATCGAAATAATGGAAGTTCCGTATTGAGTACTGTTCGCAATACAATCAAAAATCAATTTTGACAGAATGTTGAGGTAAGGAAATCAGGCAGGTGAGTGTCCGCCCTATAAGCCAATTGAATGCTACCCAAGTTCCTGGCAACTAGGATTCGATTCCTGCCCTTACCGAAATCAAGTTTCTGGTGCACAAATTTTGGTTCATATCAATTGTTTGAATGATCTCTGTGCGTGATGCGGATATGCAAGGAGTGCTGGTGGCAGATGAACTATGTCCTGCCAAGATAATAACCTTCGTACCAGTGGCTACAATACGGAAATTGATGACAAAGATGATGCGAGTGGGGTTACTGCTGTCAGTTTTGTAGAGGAATACCATTGAATAATGGGTGAATATAGCACGGAACAACAATTTTGTCAGAATCAGTGACGAATGAGAGTGGTATCCATTGCAGATACTGAGTTCAGTTTCCTGCAGCCTTTTAGGAATTCTGCCAATGCCACCTTAAGGGCATCCAGCATTTACATCAGCTATTACACCAATTCTGCTGGTTACAATGCCCTGAGTGGCAGAGATATTCAAGTGTATCATTGACAAGATGATATATGGGATTGATAGAATGCATGTGAACTGATGGAATGCAGAAAATAATAATTACACCCATGAGGATCTGAAGACCAGAATTGACAAGCTGGAAAACTGATGGAATATCCACCATGTTTGATAGAATATGTCAACATCAACCGAGAAACCATCAAGCAATGGCCAACTCTCATACTCTTTGTTGAGCTTTGGAATTTGGGTACAGTCACAATGGTACAAGCCAAAAAGCAGAGTGGGCTGGCGATTTGCAGCGAAAACCAGAGTTGGCTTCAAGTGTCCTGTCACAACAATGCCTACATTTAATTCACACTTTAACAGGTGCTACCAGACATTGAGTCAGACATTGGGTGCATCTGCAGATCCGGATGATAATTCTGTAATGGAAATAGATGGTGTAGATGCGTTGTAAACCATGGGGAAGTGTTTAATGTATATCATTTGGACTGCAGACAAAGAAGTTCAACAGGATGTGGCGCACTGGTTGATACAAATTCGAAAGCCTTGGACCCTCAGGAGGTGGTCAGAGTTGAAACAAGCCAACCAGAAACGTGGAGTTTGGACTCCAAAGGTGAATGCACGCAATAGTGGGTGGGGTTGGGCAATCTGAGGACGAGCAAGCTAAAATACAGGCCCTAGTGGGACAAGCCTGATCCCAAACAACCTCTGGAGCATCGACAGTCCATAGATGATGGCTGGAAGGTTTCTTATCAGTATTGGGAGTCACAAAAAATTGGCACAGTGACTCACGAGAATGGTACAATGAATGACATCTTGATACTGCAGCGAATTCTCCACTATTGCGATGGCTGCAGATAGTACTAGCAAAATTTCTGGGACCGGGTTGCAACCGAACTGGAACCGTTGCAACCGGTTTTACCCCCTCAAAAAACCGAATCACACCGAACCTGTGGTTTTTTGGCTGGTTACACACTTTTGCTAACCCCGAACTTCGCCTGCAATTAAGTATTTCAGTTCTGATTGTACCACAATATGATATATACGTAAACGATGCACTTTGGCATTCTCTTTCACCTCCGTTTCTCCTATTTGCGATCCGATCAATATCTGTTGAGTTGCTGTGAAATAACGCCAACAATTGGGCGTTCTGAATAATCTATTAAACTATTATCTAAATTATATTTAGCTGGATTACTCCCGCGTTCTTTTTTAAAATGAGCTCTTTATCCATGTCTGCATTTTTATATATTTTTTTAGGTACTAAAGTAAGTATATTGTTTCGTTTATTTATTTTTTCCTGCTGATTAACTCCTAAAAGATTTGCAGTGACTCAATGAATATTGATCAGATCACAAATTCCAGAAAAGGTGGTGAAAGAGCATGCAACCACTGCAACTGCAACAGCCACAACTGCTGTAGCTGCTGCCACCACTGTGGCCACCATCACCACCACTGTTATTATGTATGCGTTCTCCTCTGATAACTCTACATTTGCTAGTGATCCCTCTCCAGTATCCCTTTTGTAGGAGACACCATCACAACTTAGCAGCAATTACCTCTCCAATAGTTCTGTCAGATAACTCCAAGAAGGAATGTAGTTTGCTGCTCAGGTGCTCTCCCCCCGAGGCCAAGCAAATTTCATGCACAGGATTGATAATCTCGTTGGCAATATTACACCTACTGCCAATTCCAAGGTCACATAGTAATTGTTCTTCACAGAGATATGCCAAGACTTGAAGACATTGGATGACATGAGCAATGAATGAGCTGGGAGACCTTAGGCAACACTATTCTGAACTGCAGAAAATCTTATGCTATTCCAGTAGATGCGAGATGTGACTTCAATGAACTGTGATTGGCAACTTAATATACAGAGATCCGAAGTTAGCGAAGAAACGCTTCAAATTTGCGCATATCAACCACCTTGCCCAGCTAAACTGGAAGTCAACAGCCAACACATGGTATACTTCTGGAGACTTGTATGAAGCAAAATAGTTGTCTGATAATTGCTAATCAAGGTTGGAAGAAGGAATTGACTACGATGATATAGACCAGAATTTGAACAGTGGGTATATAATATCACTTAGTTATTCCCATTGCCTGGATGACCTAAATCACACCAGTTGGCTTCATACCATCTCACCATCCGTACTGCCTGCATGCCATGGGATACCAGTACTCCCTCCATCCCCCAATATGGGCAAGATGCTTCCACCACCAACCCCACCAACCAAAGGCATGGGCATAGAAAAGGGAAAGAATGGGAGCAATGTTGCAGAGCTTTCAATTGAGCTGGCGGAGGATGGGTCTGGGGATCGACCCAGCGCTCCCACAGAATACAAGGCCGGTTTGAGAATCCCATCTCCCACCTAGAAAGAGGTTGGTATGATTCTGCCAACTCCCATTCGAATTGCGGCTGGTACTATCCTGCCAACTCCTCCTGAAACAGATGTTGGTACAATCCACGTAACTCACTCCAAGAAGAGGGCGATATGATCCAAAAGAAGCCTACCAATCGTAACCAAAAGAGAACCACATCGCCTGTCTGGCCTGCCCCTCATAGCAGCAACCGAAGCATTTCTGACAATGACCCGAAGGATGCAGAATGCATATGTAGCTTCCCAGAATAGCTCAGCCTTGACCAAGACTGCAAGACATTGTTGGATGATGAAATGAAGATCTTTGCATACCACAGGAGATAAATGGGGAACAAAGCCGTACCCATCTTCCAACAAGCAGTATACAAAGACCCAGAGTTGATTATAGATGCTCAGCCAGAAATAACTGCAACAGTGTACACAATATGTAGACCAATAGTTCATTCCAATGGAGGGCTTCAGAAGACCTCTTACTTCACACGATTCCGAAGAATTTGGGAGTCAGATATGGTGGGTGGAAGGAACAAGCCGGTGTGCAATTAGTAACTGTCCTTAGGTTTTCTTTCCTTTAGGTTTATGGTATTTGTTAGGGTTATGGTTTCCCTTTGAGTATATATCTGTCCGTTGGGTTTATGTCATTCTCCTGTGTTTTCTGATCTGGGTATAAGGTTGTATGGAATGGAACAGAAGAGGAGTGCTTTGCCCAAAGGGCCAGGGAGACGTTTTGGCAAAACAATCAGTTTCTCACTACAGCTGCCAGTTAGTTTGCCAAGGGGAAGCTGGTCCAAGGAGAATGCTGAGACAGTGATGCCAGTTACAGACAGAGCAATGGGGAATGTATATTCGGGAGGCGCCAGGGTAGATGGACACCAACTCATCATTCAACAAACTACACAGTCAATCTCTGTTATCTCTTTGTATCACTCACTTGTTCCAAGATATTGCAAATCCGCATAATTTGTGTGGTTCCTAACTGCCAGATACCAGTTTGTATACTCTCACCCACTTCCTATAATCCTTGGGCCAGAACCACTCAATCTTGCCAACCCCCTTTGAATGCCATGAACGGTGCAGCTGAGTGTTGACAATAGTCCCTATGCATTCTACCTATGCCATTTCACGACACCTGTCTGATACCAGCTGCTTGTTACCTTACCATTTTGTAATTTGTACATTGAAAATTTCTCTTGAACATTCATTTTGATATATCGCTGTGCACAAATACCATATCCATTCCAAATTGTCGATATTCTCATTGCCAGCCAGTTCACCAATGTCTCTGATTTATGTGCGAACAATATCTAGCAATACAGTGGTTCATCTCTCGGCTTTGTCAATATATGTTGTCTCTCGGCATGACTGCAAATAATGCTTTCCAGAAACTCAGCTTTCTATCCTTTCCTACAGTTGTTGATTATACTGCAGTTAGGCTGATTTAATTTTTTCGGAAATTACTGTAATGAGATTTCAGCTTATTTGTGACATATTGAGGTCTTGTTTATATACTATCCACATTGGGAAAACATCACTTATTTGATTTCATTCTTATTCAGTATAAGACAGTTCCAGTAATAGCGAGACAATGAGGTATATTAACCAGATTGATTTAACTCAATTCTGTAACCTGTGGGCATCTGTAGGAAGATTGCTATAGTCGAGATATTATTCAAATACTCGCACGAGGTGAATTCTAATGTATTCCGTATGTAATGTAGACCCAATCACTGCTGTACTGACTTGATAATCTAGGCATATGAGTGTTATACTTCAAAATACGGAGCATTTGGTAACATATCCCTGTGTATGCTATTGCTAGTATATAGCTACTGTATACTCTCTGGGTTTCAGTGGAATTGGTTTCCTTTCAAGTATGGTCCATAGTTAGGCAATTGTTGGATAGGTCATGACCCCTTTGATAGACTGTAAGATGTATTGTATTGATCTGGATAGCTATATTGGGGACTATCTGAAAATGATTATATTAAAGAAGAGTAACTATACCCAGATGGTAGAGGATATTGATTTGAGAGTTGTCAAAATGTACTGTCTGGTAGAGAGTTCAATGATTCACTCTAATACTTAGTAACTGATTGAGTGTGAGAATAATTTTCCAAAGATATCAAAGGATAGTCTGTATATTATAGTTCTAAGTCCAAGTGATTTTCACTTAAATCCATGTTATTTGGCTTTGATGGAGATAGATTCTTTCTCATGCTTTGTAAAGATGGTGATTATAAATTAATCAGTGTATATGGATATAAAATATACTCAGAGAATAGCTGACAATCGATAAATATGAAAGTGCTAATTGGTAGTTGAGTGGAGTGTTATATTGTTAGATGTGGTCAACAGTGGTGGTATTCCACTCTGCCTGTAATCTATAACATCCAGCTGACAAAATGACACAATAAGTGCCACTGCTATTTTGTTGTTATATTATCATTGTTATTATACAAGTGTCACATAATTAGTTCATGTCTTGGTATATTTGTGTACATGTAAAGTATTATAGAAGGGATATGGAATAAGTTCCCCAGTTCTCAAGGAATATTAACACCAACTTATTGAAGTTGCAAGGTAAGTATAGCGGGATATATAGCTGGCAAAAGAATTGTATACAAAATAGAAACGCAATTGCTTTAGAGATATGTATGAGAAAAGTACCATCATTTACTACAATTTAGCATCTTCTATGAATATGGTTGAATTCTGTACAGGGATTACTAATCAAAATAATCAATGATTGCAGTATACATAATGGAGGCAGATTTGCACGTGGGAATCTATAAGGGCTATTCAGGTTTGATATGCAACTAATCTACAAAATATATAAGAGTAATCATTTATTAATAATACTTACTTGGGATCTGAGTATATATATTTAGAGAAAATCCAATATATCAATATAGTAATATACATTACAGTTAGTATTGGGATTTAATGGCATCATTGAAAGTATGCAGTATATAGATAAAAGATCTTGACCATCATTGTCCAAGGGAATGTGGAGTGGATGAATGGATATATAAATCCTATAAATTATATGAAAACAACGATCTACAGAAAGAAGAAGGTAACTATATTCTGGTTACCCCTCTTCTAAACTTGGTGAAGTGCAGTATGACGACAGCCTTACGGTGCAAACCTTTCTCAACCCATATAATCAAATAAATTACTGCTGAAACTCTTATTGTAAATAATCATCACCTCCAACATATCAACAATACTTATTACAACAATCCATACACTAACTGCTGACAACTTTTCCAACACAACTGATACCTGCTTACAACTGGCAAAATACTGTATCTGCTAAAAGAAATTAATTAACCAAAACAAACTAGAAGTCTACAATTTACATTATCACCCAATAGCCATCAATTTGGAGCTGTGACTGAATGGAATATCAATCCCTCTAGTCTGGAATCACCTCAAAATAATTTAATCTGTTATTGGTAGTATTTAGCAATGACTATTTACTGAGGTGGGCTAGTAAAAATCGAACTGCAGACACAGCATCTAATATGTTTTTAACTTGAGTGTTTCACAAAGAATATAGAAATGATTGGAACCAATTCGAACTGACTTCGATATTCAATCCAGTTATCATGAAGTTGTCGCAGAAGGTAGTTTGACCTGGCAACGCTGGCGATTAGATATATTGAACTGCAATGGGATTATAGAATTAGTATTACAAGTACTCAGAATAGTGCAATCCATGCAATCAATTTTCCTCCATCTATAACTTCCAATCAATATTGTTTTCAAGCTAGCAAACAGATATATATATAAATTGGCCCCAGAAGAGTATACTTGATAACTTCAAACTCTAATTATTTCAATCTCCAGATGAAATGCAGATGCTTCTCTCTACAGTTGACACTAGACTCAGCAAAGTATAATGAATAGAAAATTATTCTCTAATATATAAAATATTATTCTATTCTGATATTTTCACATATTTCCAATTTCTTTTTGCCCATGTTTCTTTCAAGGAATATGTTGATTTTGAACCACCTCAACTAGTATGTGCCAAGTGTTATTATATATACAAGGAAATTAATATTGCCAATTGGTAGTGAAATATATAAATTGGACTATGCATAGATATAATGTATATACTGCTGATTTACACATCTGAAAACTCACTTAACCAATTTGTCATGATACTAACTTATCAAGCTACTATATCTGACAGACAACAATATTCAGAAACATATGAAGTTTACAGTGAACAATCTTAGCCGAATTGATCTTGCCTTGATTGCATGCTATCTGAATGGTACCATAATTGCTTATTATACATTACACAATACTATGGAAATACTACTCTCACAATAATAAAATGATTATATTACTGCTACAGATTTGTGATAGAATTGAACAGATTATTTTGAGTGATGATGTTGTTCATTCTTAGCTGCTTGTTACAGGGAGTAGAAAGAAATTGGTATCAGTATCCAAGAAATAATGAATTTAAATTCAATGTATACCAATACGATATTCCATTCATATCTTACTACACAACTTGGAGAATTGGAAGACATATATCCTATGGCAACTAATTAACTGCATGAGGTAGTAGTATAGTTTGATAAACAGTTACTGAACTGCCATTTCAAATACCTGAAAAGAATAAATGTCAAAGATATTTTTGAAACTTAGTTTATACAGGTACATATATATTCTGGGATCCAACCAGTAAACACAGCTATTAGAATATTGAAAAGAAGCATCATTCAGTAAATGAGGTTTGGAGAATCATTAGAATACTGACAGTGAGTTACACTCAAATTTTCACTTGCTCTGAGTTTGATAGGAAAAACAGTACAAAATTCTACTTTGATAAAGGAGTTGTAGAATATTGTGCAAATTGTCCAACTCTGTAAGTAACCACAATTACTTTCCTCCATTGATCAAAATACTGGATATTGTATTCCAATGCTTTTATGCTGACAAGGGTCTATTCCAGAAGTGATCACTACTGAGGTCTGCCAAGGCCAATCTAAATGATGATATGGCAACAGAGTACCATTGGTTATGGATACAGAAGATTGGAAAAAGTGAAGCAGTAAATATGATTTGTTTCTATGAGATGTACAAGGATACAGTCAGAAATAACAAGTAATTTCAAGTGAACTTTCATAGAATACATACAATAGCAACCACCTGGTTTGTTGCCACTCAACAGAAGGCAATTGAGTAAATACAGCAAGAAATGTATTATATTACCCCTTCTAAAAGCAAAGCTTTTTGATAGTGTATTTCACAGTCACAATCAACAACTATTGCAAAAATTTAGTATCAAAGCATTCAAACTTCAATGATTATTTTCTATCCAACTTATGAAATACCAGTTTGTAGTAAAGGAAAAAGCTTACATTATAAACAACAAGATTACAAATATGTATATAGATTTTGTGATATTCATTTCAGATGAAAAGAAAATGCAACAAGTTGGAATCGTGATGATCAGTAATACATTACTGTTCGCCTAAAGTACATGATTTATGAAATAACATTGACTTGGTAGAAGAATTTCAAAAAGAAATTGTTTGCCAATTCGACATAATGTACAGTTCATTGTGAGATGCGAAGTGTTCAAAAGCTAAGGAAAAACATCAAACAGTGGACAGTATACTTTAAACATCCCAACATGCACCTCTCCAGTAATAGTTTTGCAGCAATTGGTAAATGAAGCAAATGTCAACTCTACTACTATAATATCAAACAGCTGTATCTTGTCAATCTCCAAGAGGTATATCATTGGTGCAATCAAGTCAAATATATGCTACAAGTACTTTTACATACTGACATGTATTCCAGTCTATACTATTTATCACAAATAATGTAACGATCTTATATTTTAGGCCTGGTATGATAATGACTCAGCAAATGTTCTTAATCTCCAACCTACTTCTAATCAGTGACAAAATTCCTTCAAAGACAATTTTTTAAATCTTTGGAATGCTCACCAAGAGTCTTTGTTGTGTTCCATATTGCTACAAGTACACAGTCTGAGAGAAATGCATGATTGCAGAATGTATAAAATTATTATACTGGTCTCTCTCAGAGATTGATGAGTGTATTTCCAAACCTCCAACCTCTAAACATTATTTTAGTTGGGTACTGAAATTCATTAGTAGCACAAAGTAAAGTTGGTAGACTGGCTTTCAGTTACTATCATAATTGATGTTTCTAAGTTATATTCCTCAACAATACAATGGATTTTTGTAGTAACTCCGATGATTTGATGTTGATATTCTATGTAAGTTTCTGAAAGTATAGTACGTAATGGAATATTGCTCTGCCAACCATGGAGTCAGGTCTACGCCAATGGTATGTGGGTTCAATACATACAATGTAAAGTTAATGACCTTGACAATGCCTACCAGAAAGTAGTTTTATCATTTTAGATTCTGTACATGTCAATTATTTCAGATTCTGTACTCTTTACCTATTTCAGATTCTGTACTCTACCTTAACTGCATCTAGTATCATTCTCCAATTTTAGATGTATCTGCCACCAGTAAACATTGTCTCTACTTTCTTCAAGTTATGTAAAAAGAGTAAACAATAGGTAGTATACCCTAAAGCTCAAGAATATGCAGTAGTAATAGCAATTACATATAAGAATCTACTTGGATGGGCAAATTTACATTGTAGATTCACCTGGATGGTTAAGCAGACTAATTATATACATATTATTCTTATCAAAGCAATACTTATATATGCATATTTGGAGTGAGCAAATACAGTCTCTAATAAAAGTGATATAATATAGTAAGTTACTAACTATGGGGGTTTAAATACATACTGGATACTATAGTAAGTATAATCAGCTTAACTAACAGTTCATGATGGCTGTAAATATTACTTATATATATGAATAATCAAGCTGAATGTTGTGAAAGACTGGGCAATATCACAAATTCAGTGATCTAATTGAATTCTTGTACTGAATATGAAGTTACAAAGTACAAACAATTTTCAATTTTCATCTCCAAATTTGCTTAAATGTACAAAATTGGTTTATATTTGCACTAGGCTTTCAGACTTTAGCTCACCAATGATAAATACGAACAGTACAGAGACATTACAACTCTCAGAGAGATACTAACTATCAATTGGACGTGTGCTTAAAAGGTGTTACTGAGTAGAGTAGAAAACCCTGCAGCAGTAGAAAAAATATGGTATATAGTCTTGATTATATACCATTCTCAAGCTACTCTATGTGGTTCAGCAGTCTCTTGAACATTATTGCCCTGCTTTAGAAGCATTCACAGTCATCAACAATTTGACAAGGCATATAATAGAGTACTTAGCAAGGTTGCAGAAGTGTGTGGAAAGATTTGTAAGTTTTGAAGCGTAATAGTATAATGGAGTAAAGTATCCAAGTGGTAAGTGAAAGGTGCTTAGACTATGTTACATTGTACTGATAATGAGAAGCCACTTGTTCGAATTCTGGTTGAGAAATTACACCATACAGATGTCAATCAAACTTGAGCAAACAAATTAGTACTGTAGTTACAATTTAATGAATACTCTTTATATGGTACTTCAAATATATCCATTGAATACAGCTAACTATATATATACTGTTCTTTGGATTTGAAAAATATTAAGGATTACAGTACATATACTAGACAGAACTAAGAAGCATAACTTGTAGACAGTTCCATTCATTTACCAGCCTTCCAATGGTTGAGACATACATTTCTACCAATACAATATAAAATCTAACCAAGAAGATATTGCCAGCAAATTATTCCTAACTACAACAGAGCGGATTCAACATATATCCCCCTCTGAACCTCATTTCTTAAAGTTAGTACTCATTGTGGTGTTTCTGATCTGGTTTGGAATATGCAGCCATGGCTAACACAGTATATTGTGACTTATTTTGATATATTCTACATATATACATAAATGAACAATGACAATTCATAAATATTCAATAGAAATTGCAAGATTTACCAAAATGATCAGTAGTAATAATAATACCAATATTGGACATTACTGAATATATTCTTACTATAATATTTGCATTCAATAATATCTGACAAGTTCAGTATATCAAATTGAGACAACCTAGTATTTTTACTGAGAATTCTGCTGGGATACATACTTAACAGTAGTGTTAGCAATGGGTCCGGGTAACCCACCAGCAGTCCGGGTTTGGACCGGAAAAACGGTTCGGTTCGGTTCCAGAACCGTCCAAAAACCGGACTCACTGCTTTTTGGTGGTCCAAACCCGGCCCCGTACCCATCAACCCCCGGGTATCGCCGAGTTTGGCTATACCAGTCTGGTTCAATCTCAGGGTCTGCATTTCAGGTTTTTCTATTTCTGGTCAGATTCAGATATCCTACTGTTAATTGCAAAATATTGACTATGGTACTGCATTGTCATTTTCTGATGTATTGAAAACCATTATATAGCAAACAAGTGGAGAGGCGCTCCCTGCCCCATCCTGAAAATGAGCGTCAATCGAGCGTCAACATTTGAAGGTCTTGTATCTTGGGTAATCTAAGTCGTGCTTGATCGCACGTATCCATAAACAAGTGATTAGCAGCCTTTATGAGCAAATGAGCTAATGATATCCCCGCGATAGCCTCCTGAACAGTAACAACTCATTTCATTCACAAAGGTGCAACTGAGTGTTCACGAGCATTTTTGACTATGAAAATGGCCTAAACTGAGTATATGGACTTCAACAGCCACAGCGCACTTCGATAAACCATGATCGAAGGCCCAAGATCGTCGACACTCTGTTGACGCACATTTTCATGATGGGGCAGGGACCGTGACGCTGTCTTATTTGCCTATAAAGCATGACAACACATCCATTAGGTGTAATCACTACCAAATCGAGTTTTTATTACCCGACTTACAGGACCAAAAATTGTTGACGCTCCGTTGACGCTCATTTTAAAGATGGCACACAGAGTGTCTCGCTTTCTTCTTTGTGTATAAAGGTTGTCAATATTGTTGTTATGTATAACCACTACAAAATTACTTCATAATTACCAGACTAACAGGACCTAAAATTGTTGACCCTCTGTTGATGGTCATTCTCAAGATTGGGCAGGGAGCGTGTTGCTTTTTTTTTTGCCTATGAAGGGTGGCAACACTTCCATTATGTGAACTCCCCGCCAAATCACGGTTTTATTACCCGACTTACATGACCAAGAATCGTTGACGCTCCATTGACCCTCATATTCAAGATGAGGCAGGGAGCGTTTCGCTTTCCTTTTTGAGTCTAAAGGTTGTCAATGCTGCTGTTATGTATAACCACTACAAAATTACTTGATAATTATCAGACTAACAAGACCTAAAATCGTTGATGCTCTGGTGATGCTCATTTTCAAGATGGGGCAGGGAGCGTGTTGCTTTTTGTTTTGCCTATGAAGGATGGCAACACTTCCATTATGTATAATCACTACCGAATCACGTGTTTATTACCTGACTTACAGCACGGAATATTGTCGACGCTCCATTGACGCTCATTTCCGAAATGGGACACGGAGCGTCTCGCTTTCTGTTTTGCGTATAATGGTGGTCAATACTGTTGTTATGTATAACCACTACAAAATTTCTTCTTAATTACCAGACTAACAAGACCAAAAATCGTTGACGCTCTGGTGACACTCATTTTCGAGATGGGGCAGGAGCATTTCGCTTTCGTTTTTTGGGTCTAAAGGTTGTCAATGCTGTTGTTATGTATAACCACTACGAAATTACTTCATAATAACCAGACTAACAAGACCTAAAATCATTGACGCTCTGTTGACACTCATCTTCAAGATGGGGCAGGGATCGTGTTGCATTCTCTTTTGCCTATCAAGGGTGGCAACACTTCAATCATGTGTATTCACTACCAAATCGCATTTTTATTGCCCGACTTACAGGACCTAAAATTGTTGACGGTCTGTTGATGCTCATTTTGCCACAGGCGTAACCGCAATATGGAACCATTCACTTTGGCATACTATATCAATAATGGTCTTGTGGCAGCCGTTCTGTGCCGTTCATGTACATTCTCCTTTCTAACTTCATTGTTCTTTAATGATACATATAAATATACGCCTTAAAAGATACTATAAAGTGTCCGCGAATTGTGGATCATGACAATACTCATAAATCCCATTCCCTTCAGTTAACTCTCATCTTCGCTGTCATGTTCACTCAAATGCCTGCTGTCGTCTACAAAATGGCTGTCAGCTGCATTACCACGCAGCTGATAGCATACTAACCTGTGGATGGACCTTCATCAGTCAGCACATCTGGAATGAAATCTTTATCGTGCATGCGATCCTTGGCCTATGAATCAAGATTGAAAAATCAAGCGCTGGGAAGCAGAGTATGTATATACACATATCCGGGACGCCCACCTTCTGTTTCGGAGCGTTGAGTACTCTCACTGTCATCAGGCGGCGCAGGTGGCGTTCCGGGCCTCAATGGTGCTGGTGGTTGTGGAGGTGCACCTGTGCCTTTACCCCTCTAACGAGTCTGTGGATACTTTGCTGCGCGAATATGGAAAGGACGACAGCCCTCTGTTCGATTTTCCACAACCATTGCCGTGTGTCTTTTTATCTCAGCCTGCGCCTTGTTATGCTTGCGAAACACAACACCCCACTTCTTCTCTTCCCGAACTTCGGCATGTGGTTTCTGCATTAGTCGTTGCGTGTCCTCATTTGCGGCGCGCGAAAACCCTTCTTCATCCATTTTGGCCATATTCAAGGCAAGACGCATCTCGGACTGTTCAAGCTGTACCCGACCTCCTTGTCTTGCCATAGTAGCTGACATGTTGAACACCTACAAGAAATTGGTTGCTGCTTCTAGAGTGAGAATCAGCTGTTATCTCAACCATATATGACTCTGTAACCTCCTCTGAGGTCATTAAAGCCTGTTTCATCGATTCCTGGGGAAGTTCATCACCAAATTTGTCAGCGAAAATCCCAGAACTGACAACATCCTGATGTTCAATTTGGCGCACTGCGCCGACAAATAGCTTGGTCGACCATGGAGGTGTCCCATTACGGGCAGAGATGATTTGGTCACGTAGCTCTCTACGTACCCCAGCTGTCCGTTTTACTGTTAGCTGACCGTCCACAACATCGATATGGATTGACTCACATCCGATTGCATGCTGCTTCCTATTCTTGCTGGTTGCGGTTTTACATTCTATGTTGAAATGCGTGTCCTGGGTCATATTTTCGGTGGCTGCAATTGCAGCGCCAACGTGAACTAACTGGTGTCTGCATTGCTGCTGTGTCTCACTGGGTGGCGCATTGTTTGAAGCGCCTGTCGTTCTGCTCGATTCAGCTTCAATGGCACCTGGTTGAAGTGTTTCTGGAGGCATCACGTGCTGTTGTGGAATGGTGAGGAAGATGATCACGAAAAGAAGTGGGAAGTCTTGAAGAGTATGTAGTCCGCTACCAGTCAAAATGGAACGAGTGACAGCCAACTTGCACCTTCAATTCAAGCTGGATCCGGTGGTAAATAGCTGCACTGCGTATAGCTGTCGGGGATTCCAACAGTCCCGCGATTTGCAGTATTTCAGTCTGATGTTCTTTATTTGTTTTCAGGGATATATCGTGATGAACGACAGCTGATATCTCATGTTTGATTGATATAAAAATGATATTCTTCGACGGAAAGGATGTCTGGTGATGTTTGACTCAAGTCATTGACGTGATATTACATGAATCACACACTAACCATCAAGTCTTCATGTACGGTTTGCATAACTATTCCCAATGAAGTGACGGTCAAAACACTCATTATGCTTTGTTCTAATTGATGAAACATACCAACCTTGACATAAACAACACAGCTGTCAACTTGTAAATGCGGTGGGAAATCAGCAGCCAGACCCCCTCATGGAGGAACTCATGTTCAAATTTGTTGTTGATTGTTTTGTGAACTTTGCTTAGTACTGATCTGCAATTATCTGGATCGAGGACATCATCACCATCTTCCACTTGCGACTGAATCTCCCTTGCATCTTGGTGAGTTTTCGTTTGTTTCTTAATGCACTCTTTAAGTGGCTCCAATGAAAGCTGGACAGATGGGCTCATACTCTGGTGCTCCTGACATTCATCGCAATGTTACACATTTCACAGACAAGCATTCATTGCAATATGTGCAATTCTATTCTTCCAATCAGATCTTACATTAATACAAGCACCATTCTCTTGCCCACCATCTTCCTCTCCCACCTCTCTTCCACCCTCTTCAGAATCTACCAAAGTCTATGTTTAATCATTAGCAAGCTCAGTATATTTGGCTTCAACACAGCTAGTGGGGATTACATTTGATGCTCCAATTCCCTGCTTGGCAATCTCCCTCCTTGTAGCTCTCGTCATTTTTGCCAAAAATGTCTTCAAATTGTGTCCCGGTTTCAACTTGAAAGCATTTGAAAGGCAACAGTTGTATGAAATCTACGCATATATGGGGCAATTCATCATTTGCCCATGTGTGTATAATACCATATACGCTCGGCACAATTCATCCTACCCCAAGTTGTACTTCAATATCATTATTACAATGTATGGCTCTTTCTGACTTCCACTTTTTTTGATGAAATCAATTGGCTCCTCCCCGGGTATCACATCCATGCATGAGGCTTGGAGTTGTTTGTGGGACTGAAGGTAATCGTTGCCATTGGACACCCAGGGAAGTACAACCAGGAATATTGTATTAGGGCATTGTGGGCATTTACCTCTCCCCATTGTGCGCACATGCTCTCCCAAATCCGTCGCTGGTTGGTTGCTGCCTTGCCTTCCGTTTTTGTTCCCCTCCCCAATATTGCTTGCATATTTCTTCAAAATCATCACAACCTACTGCCACAAAATTCATTCAGAATTATTGAAACATTGCATCAGCAGCCAGTTCTCGAATGACATCAACACATCTGCTGCCACTCACTCCCATAGGAGGGGTCCATCTCAAAGCTGTTTCAAATGGTCCTGCCCCCAGATAATGCAATGATTCATTTTCTCCCTAAACCCAGCTACCCATTGTTTCTTTCACTTGTTGAACACACTGTAGTTGAGCTGCCCAATCGTTTTGGCAAATCATTTCAAGGAGAATCTGGTTTGGTTCAGACCTATCGGGGTAATGGCTTCTGCACCTCTCAAGTCGAAAGACTCATTGCTCTCATCATGTGCCCCCTGTTAGGTGTAGGAACGGCCCAGCACTGGTGCTTGGTCGGGAACTGAGTGTCATGTTGAATGGAGAATGGTTGTAAGACTCAGGAGTGCCTGCAAATGGCTGCTGTGAAGGAGGGTAACCATACCCCTGTGGCAGATGAAATTGATTGGTGTATTTCCCAAATGGACTGTCTTTGCTGGTGGTAGTTGAAGAAATATTATCTGATGATTCCAAATAATTGCCAGGGTGTTGTTACCAGCCAAATGTCACCCCAAATTTAGTGTTAGCAACGGTTCCGGGTTACCCGGCTGCTGTCCAGGTTTGGAACCGGACCAGACTGTCCAGTCCGGGTTGTGACCCGGAATACAGCGGTACCCACCGGGTTTGGGGACGGGTTTGGACCGGACCGCGGTTCCATTTTACGGATCCTACAACTAAGTCTCCAATGAGGTATTTGAGTTCTCATTGTATCATGACGTGATCAGTACATAAATTGTACAGTTCTAGACGCTCTTCCACCCCGCGTATTCGGATTTGCGATCCGACCGATATTCGTTAAGTAGCTGTGATAAAAGGGCCAATTTAAGCGAAATTTGCGGGTTTTCGATAGCGACTCAACGAATATTGGTCGGATCACCCATCTGAGATCAGGAGGTGAAAGAGCGGCTTGAACTGCACAATCTAGGTACTGATCATATCTTGATACGATCAGCACTCAAATACTTAATCGGAGGCAAAGTTGTGATGTTGAAATGCCGGGTTTTGTGTGGAAACCCGCTGAAACGGTTCGGTTCTGGGTTGGAACCGGACCCGGAACCGAACCGGGATTTTGGACCTGTTGCTAACAGTACCAAAATTGGTGCCATATTTGTTGTCTTCGGTGGAAATCCATTGGTTAACTCGTTTAGTGTATACTATCATGGAGCACAAATTTTCATAGGTGATGCGATGTACTATGAATGGGAGTATTGTTGAACATATTGCAGGTAGCAGTCACCTTCAGAGGGATGAAGGACACTTATATCTCTTCATGTTGTCATGAAAGGTGGTGTTTCAATGCAGCTTTGATCTACGAAACCCTCCTGCGAAATGGAAACCTCAATCAGACCCAACTTGCCTTTCTCTGTTCTATGCTCCTTTTGGTATACTAGAATCTTGGATAGATGCTCACCATTGTATGGTTCCATGACTGTAAAGGTCATAGATGGGATATGATTTGATATCTCCTGTTGAGCTGATTGGAAGTACGGATATCACTAAGCCAAGTACTATGATGTATCTTGCCTCTTTTGTCGTTAGCACCATTAGTCATTGATCGACCTTATGTTGATGCGACATGTCCCGTTACACGATACAATAGACACACCTTCGCATACGCCCACGCACTCTCGACTACTCGAGCACATGCCACCGTTCAACAGGTTAGGAGCCCTTGAGTGCCAAAGGGACCTGAAGATGAACACTTCCACTTCCGTTTGTCAAGTGGAGGTCATTGTTACGAAGAAGTGTCTCCATAAGCTAGGTAATTACCCCGCATTCCGCCGTGTTTCTGATGGCGGCTGCTGGACGTCTTCCGCAGAGTGTGAGAGACTACTATAACTGATGATTGAGAAACAAGATTAGAATCGTGCGAGATAAGTTCAACGATGATCACAATCAATAAGTTCAATGGCACGAACTGTGCAAAATAGGCAACGGTGATGGCCCTACTTCTCGAGCAGAAGCAAGTGTATGGTATCATCAAAGGATACAATGACAAGCCGGATGAGCCAGCAGCAAACGTGACCGCTACAGAGAAGGCCGCTTTCAAAGACTGGATGAATCGCCATGGTGTTGCCAGCTCGACTATCCTGCTGGGCATGGAACCGAGGATACAAGAGGAATACATGGTCATCGACGATGCGAAGATGCTTTGGGAGAAGCTAGCATCAGCCTACCAGTCAAAGCTAAAGCTCAACATCTTCGAGATTAGGGGAGACCCTTGGAGCATCAAGCTACAGGACTGCGGAGATGTCAACAACTACACATTGCGGATCAATCGGAAAATCAATGATTACAATATCTGCCCAGGACCGACAGCAACATCGACCGCTACCAATGATGCTGCCGATACTGACACCAATGCAAATGCAAAGACAATCGCCAAGATGAGACAGCAACTGCACATCTACTACCTCCTTTGCGGGATCCCAAGGAACGACAAGTGGAAAGTCTTCCTGGAGCTCATGATGGACAAAAACGCAATGATGACCACCACGCCCGAGGAGATTGTCACCAAGCTCGTCGAAAAGGAAGCTGCAATCAAGAGAGAGAATGGGCCCGCTCCAGAAGCTCTGCTCTTTGCAAAGAAAGGTGGCAAAGGTGGCAGAGGCGGCAATGTCGGCAAAAGTCCAAAGAGGGATAAGAGAGATAAGAGAGATAATAAGGATGATAAGAAAGAGAAGGATCTGCGGAAGTGCTTTCATTGCCAACGGCAAGGGCATATCACCGAGAACTGCTTGAGCAAGCAACACGGCGATCCAGCAAAGGCTGCCGACACTGCAGCAACAGCATCAACCGAAGCATCGGCTACTTCGACTCTCACTACATCGATCGAGAATTATTGGATGGTGGCCAGCTCAAGTGCTTCATCCAGTTATTGGTTCATCGATTGCGGATGCATGACTCACATCTCCGGCCGTTGATCAATGTTCATCACCTACACTGAATATCCTCCGAATACAAAGATGGTGAATGGATACAATGGGCCCACATCGTTTGCATCCGGATATGCAAGTGTTAGGTTGATTTGCCTGCTGCCAGATGGAAAGACGGAAATGATAATATTTCAAGAAGTGGTGCATTTGCCGGGATTGTTAAATCTCATCTCACAGTCTCAGATCATGGACAAGGACGTCAAAGTCAAACTGGTGAATTGTTACGGTCTCAAACTCTACAATCGCCATGGCAAGTTGATTGCCAGTGCACCTCAAGTCGATGGGCTATTCGTTCTGGATCGCGTTCTGCATCGATCTCCACAAATGACCAAATACACCAATATCGATAACAACCACAGCTGCCTGGTGGCACTTCAGACAACTGGGCATGCATCTCGGCATGATGCAGAGAAGCGGATGTTATGGCACCGCCGCCTGGCACCCGTCGGTCTCAAGGCTTTGGAGATCATGCCCAAGGTCGTTGCCGACGGTCAGACAATGACCAGGAAGTGCGAATGCGAGAGTTTCATCAAGTGCAAGGTTGTTCGGAAGCCCTTTACTCCCGTGACCTCCCACGCGAGTGAGCCACTGCAGCTCGTGCACTTGGAAATATACGGTCCCCTGGAAACAGCCATCGGAGGAGGTCGATATATGCTGCTCTTTATCGACGACGCCACGAGGCATACTGTGGAGTACATATTGAAGTACGTGTTGGAAGCGCTGGAGAAATTGAGAGAATGGAAGGATCTAAGAGAAGAAGAGTTGGGCAAGCAAGTGAAGCGATTTCGTACTGATGGAGGCGGTGAGTATACCTCCAAGAAATTCACACAATACCTCAAATCAGACGGGATCTTAAAGGAAACGACTATGCCCTACAGTCCTCAGTCTAATGGAGTCGTCGAACGGGCGAACCTCACGATCATGCAGAGTGTACGATGCATGCTGGACGATGCCGGACACTCGAAACAGTACTGGGCCTTTGCAGTCTCAGTGGCGGTCTACCTCAACAACTGTACTCCGACAAGATCAGCAGTCGGCAATACTTTGTATGAGGCCTGCCATAGGAGGAATCTATATTTGAAGCCACTCCGTGTGTTCGGATGATTGGCATTCGGGCAAGTGCCGAAAGAGAACAGAACCAAGCTGGATTACCGAGCCACTCCCGGCATATTTGATCCGTACAGCATATCGACTAAACAGCACTTCGTGTACGAACCATTGGCCAAGACGCTTCACCGCTCCAGTGATGTGGTATTCAGAGATGGAAACCGGTACAAAGCACCGAATGCTGCAGATGAAGCGATCTTGAATGAGCACTTCTACAGAGATGTCATCGAGGAACCCAAACCCACCAAGAAGGAATCTGAAACCTTGCAGCCAACCGGAGATGGAAATTCTGAACGTCAAACGGAGGAGCCATTGGACAACGATTCACCTCCAGATCCTCCAAAGCCAACGAAGAAGTCACGAGAACTGGCTGGCCTTGAGATGGCACTTGGAAATGCATGGAAGCTGCGTGCTGAAGGAAGTCATCGCAACAACGCTGGCAAGGGCATGTCGGCCGAGTCTGCACAATTGGCTCTCGAAGCTGAGGAATTCGAGCATACGATTCCCATCCATGCTGCAGCTGCGATCTCCGACGATTATGAGGATAGCATGATGATGCAAAGTCTTACAAAGCAGCAACCAAGTCTCCGCTTGCCGACAAATTGGATACGGTGATGAAACAAGACTTAGATGCAACTGGTCAGCATCCAGTCTTTGGAGATTTCGTGGAGCTTCCGCAAGGGAGAAAGGCTTTGCCAAGTCACTGGGTATACAAGATCAAGCGCGATGGAGCAGGCAATGTGCGGCGGTTCAAGGCCAGGTTAGTCTGTGGAGGAAATCACCAAATCGATGGCATCGACTACCAGGCTACGTATACACAGAGACTGCTCGGGTGGGCCACAGTCGGCTGACACTCGCGATCGCCGCCAAGTACAATCTCGAGATCCATCAAATGGACGTATGCACAGATTCCATGGGTGTTGACTTGGAGGAAGAGATCTACATGCACCCAACGCAGGGATACTGTCATTGGCCCAAACTGGGAGCCGATACAACGATCCATGATTCAGAAAGACTTTGCAGAAGATGGTACTCCACTTGGGAAAGTATCTTCATCACCTGAAACAGAATTCGCACGTTAGGTACGGCACTTTTGAGGACGTTGTGATATCAATTGGATTCATCGCATCACGTGTTGACGGAGGACTGTTCGTGCTCCATGATAAGGATCAAGGCATAGTCATTGCCACAGTCGTTCTGTATGTCGATGATCTCCTCATCATTGCTAACGAGGGCTTGATTGGGCAAATCAAGGACCAGATGAAGAAGAGGTTCTGGATGCATGATCCCGGGAGTGTCTCCTTCTATCTCAGCATGAACATCCAACGCAATTGGGAGCATCACACGATCGACATCCATCAGCAGAGCTACATTTGGACGATCCTGGCGAAGTTCAGAATGGACGAGTCGAAGCCAGTTGCCACGCCACTGGCAATGAAGCTTCACAAGAGGAAGCCAGACAAAGAAGCGTCCAATCCAACCATATACCAATCGATGATCGGAAGCCATATGTACGCGAACACTGCCACTTGGGCAGATATTGCTTATGCCATCGCAGTTCTCTCCCGGTACAATCACGACCCGAGCAATGAGCATATGGTAGCTCTCAAGTGCGTGGTTCGATACCTCAACGGCACGAAGGACTGGTGTCTGCGTTTCGGAGAAGTACTTGGACAAAGCACACTCGGAGAAGGGGAACTTAGATGTTATGTTGATGCGGACATTGCTGGATGCCCGGATGACTACAAATCGACAAGTGGACTAGTTATAACTTTCAGAGGAGCGGTCAATTGCAGATCAAGAAATCAGAAGTCGACTGCCCAGTCCACGACCGATGCTGAATCCTATTCCTTTGGAGTAGGCTGCATGAGACTCACACCGATATTGCATCTCTTGAACGAACTCGGCAGCCCGACTATCCTTCATGTGTTCTCTGATTCAGTGTCACTGATCGCGAGTATGAAGAAAAGAATCTACCGTGGAACTGCAGTTGCACACATTGCAACCGAGTACTATCTTGCTGCAGATATGGCTAGAGACGGAGAGATCGACTTGAGCTAGGTACTGACTGCTGAGATGCTCGCCGACTGCTTCACAAAGCCACTGCCGAAGCCTGCAGTCTTGAAGCAGTGTGCGGCAATGGGAATGATCGGAATTGGCCTCGGGAATGGCCGCGGTACGGTTAAATATGTTCTTGGCATGGGAATCGGAAATGGTCACGGAAATGGTATAGGGATTGGAATGTGATATGCCATCGGGAATGCCGTCGGAAAGTAAATTGATTGTGCACATTTGTTTGGAGGTGATCCACAATGGCTGATTGGCTCCTCTTCTCTTTTGTTTACTGTTTTTGTTTCAAATGGACGTAATAGCTGTCATGGAGGAGTGTTGAGCTGATTGGAAGTACGGATATCACTATGCCAAGGACTATGATGTAATTTGCCTCATTTGTAGTTAGCGCCATTATTCATCGATCGACCTTGTGACGATGAGACATATCTCGTAACACGATACAATGGATACACCTTCGGGTACGCCCGCGCACACTCGAATACTCGAGCACACTCCACCTCACATCATCTCCAGCAATTCAAAAAGAACTGAATCCAGTTTGAACATTAGCATAGCAAGGGATATTAAACATACAATGTATGTGTATGACCTTGCAACTGTAGTCAATCTAAGGCCTGTAAGTTGGCAGCAACAGTGAGAAATTCTTATTGAGCTTCTTGTCTAAACATTGTTGTACTCCTCAGGATCTGTGCTTCAGTCAAGAATCGTTTCTGATGCAAATATCCTCCTAGCCTCTCAGTTCTCAATGATCATTGACCGGGCATTCAGCTAGGTAGGAAATTCACCTGTTTATTCTATTAATGCCATCTTACCTTCAGTATCAGTTGCTCGGAGATTCAAGCGCATATAAAACTCAAAACGCTCCAATAATGTTGTTTAAGGCCGATTGTGGTGATTGCAGCAGCAACACTTGATGAAAAGTATATCAAGCAGATTGCAGTAATGACAAAAGAATCCTTCTCTGCTAACAATTTTCAGCAGAATATGTGTATAATTGGTGTGCATGATACGATATATATCTTGGTTTATAAGGATAACTGATTGTAAGATGACCTTGCTCTACCCCTCTCCCACATTTTGTGGGGTGCGATGGGGCTGTGGAAGTGATATCATAATCAGAGTTAGCTTGCTATCAAACCAATATCCCCTGAGGTTCTGAATCACCCCCTGAAGCATCATTAATATTTGTCCAAATATGGGTACACTGACTACTTCGCGAATATGGCCAACACTCACTGGAAACACATAAAGTGATCATTGCGCAATGAGATTTCATTCAAGGAGAACCAATATGAGGCCCACAATTAACAATATCACCCAATATCGATGAATGAAGGAATTGTACCTGAGGGGATTGTACCACAGGCAGGATGGAATTGACCTGAGACATAATATATTGACTTTGGTAGGTGCAACTGAATAGCCATTGACGAGATGAACAAGTACTAATCTTCCAATCCACAATGGTCCTCGTGCACCACCACCTGAAGATACTCCCAATGAAGAAACAATAGAACCGGAGTAGCCTGATCTGACATGTACCCCTGATTGAAAGAAAACAATCGCTCATAGCAAGGTAGTTGGAGTGGAATATGTGGGGAGGAAAGTGTATGGCAAAGCAACTGGATTGTGTAACAAGCATCACAAGTTCTCTGATCTATCGAATACGTAGCATCGGTTTTGGTCCGCACACAACTTGGACAACGCTCAATTAGTTAGAAAGTAAAAGCAAACGTGCATAGATCAAGATCACAAGCATGGACTGGACAACTTCAAAATCGAATGATTGCAATCAGCTGATGCTCTGCCAATGCTCTCCACCGAACTTGATTTTGGGCTCTGCAATGATAGTTGGTTTGAATATCATTCAAATATCTTCGGAACATTATACTACATGGATACTCTCAAACATATACAGTACCTTTTGGCATTTCCCACATTGCAGGTGCACCTCAATGTTGAATTGGTGTGCCTTGCAACTCAGAATGTCGCAGAATACACAGCCAGACCAATATGGGAGATTGGGGGCGGGTTACGCAGGATCAACTTCCTGCTGGCGTTATGATTGTGCCAGTCATTAGTGCATTCAACAAGATTCAGTTGACCTATTTTTCAGGAGATCTGCCTACATTGCCGCTTGATCTCACAATTGGTAAAAATCGAAAAGATATCCACTGCACACATATAAAGCAAACCTGGATTCTAGCTAGGCCTATCCCCTGTCCCCCAAAAGGTGTGAAAAACTCAAAAGAGCCATGCCATTCGGCTATTTGAACTGTGCTCTCCCCTGTCCAAAATCTGGTTATTAACAGCTTGAAATTGGACTTTGCTGATGGACTCCAGAGGCAATGTTACCATCTGTTGGTTGCCTGCATCAGGGATTATCCTGAACAAGTTATGCTTGTTGAAGTCTCATATGGCTCATGCCTGATGTGAGATATTCCTGAAGGTGCACCCATGGGGCGTTGAACATTTTGAACACTTAATTACTGCAGAGATCAATATGTTTACTCAGCGCTTCTGGAGGAAACTGATATTGCTGCTCTGCACACTCTAGGTGTTCACCCAATCCGCTATTAGTTCTGGCAATACCCTCTCTGCAATGTCTATTGGCTTTGGTAGCCTGATGAATTGCATCAGCTGCATTTGGGTTTGATTAAGGACTTATTGCACTGGCTGTTCAAATAAGAGAAAGCTAGAAATGTCAAGGATCAATTTTACAATCGATTCACATTGGTTCCGCACCATCCAGTCCTCCAGTGCCTCTCCAAACCATTCCTCTTATTGAAAAGTGGCACCTTGCAGGGAAAATTGATCTGTGGCATCATGAGAACGCTGGCAGTGAACTGTGCTCCACTTCTCCTCTACTTAAATGTTGACAGGAAAAGTGCGGCAGAAACACCTTCTCATAATATCATAATTGGAGCAGTGCGGGCAGTATGTGAATTCTCCGTACTTGTTAGCCAACAGAATCATTCAGATATATCCCTCAAAACACTAGGCGATGCACTCAAACAAATATACCAGAAGCACTGCGCATTGCAGTAACAGTAGCCTTAGAAGTCTGTGAATGACAAAGTGGATGATCAGTTTTGAAGAGAATCCCATCTGTGAATGGAACAAAACATTGATCAAATTGGCACTGCATTGGACATCCTTGTATATGGGGCTGAAATTGTACCTACAACAACACAATGGCAATTTCAGGTGCGGGTGAATAAAGCCCGACAATTGGCAATCTAATGGTCAGATGGTGATTGACAGAAGGCAAAAGAGCAATTAGAGTGTAAAATCCATCAGGTCACACCTGTTAAACACAAGCCTTGTGATAAATCATTCCAAAATCTTGAGCGACAACTATTCCATCAAGTCGTGACTAAGGCATCTAGTCCCAGAAGCATGTTCGGCAAAAAAAATTGCAGTCATGAAAACTGCCTCAGATGAAGTGGTTTATGGGGTGGCAAACATCACCCCTGAGTCCTGTGTGGATTATCAGGTTTGTCACTCAGATGCTGAGCCTCAACCCTCTACCTGGGGTATCCCCGATATGGACCACATAGTGAATGAACTGGAGTGAGACATTCATGGTATCACCTTGAATGTGGAAATGCGGTTCAATAAAGCATTGTCCATCTGCATGACTCAGTTTGAAGCTTGGGGAGATGGAGTTGGAATTCAGGAGCACCAGAAATCCATTGAACAGTGCGTCGTCCAATTCCAATATCCAAGGAGTCACCTTGTATGTTGTGTATCAACCTCAATTGGGCAAAAGGATTCTGGCGATATTTTCACTACTGATATTTCAGAATGGCTACATATCTGCAATGTGAAAGAGGAAGATCGATCTTCCAACAAAGTCAATCACAATTGACAGATGCTCAAGAATAATGACCAGTGTGCCGGTCTTGACTATATGAAAGAGACACTGTTGTATGTTGTGCTCCAGGGTTGGTACGATATTGACTGTGTGACAGTTTTTGACCTACTATCTGCTTCTGATGAATAGTGAACTACAGGGAGAGCACATAGTTGAGGTTTCCACCGTTGTCTGGACGAGCCATATTTCGGCCCAGTATCAGAGTAGGTACGCCATTCAAGAGTAACCCATGTCTGCACAGTGTGCAGAAATGTCAAATGAACCTCAGTCAGAGATCCATCAGTACATATCAGAATTCCCAGCTTTGAACAATTATTCTGCATACATATTGCACAGGACCATGGACATGAAGTTAGGGTCTAGTGCTCGGATATGATCAGAATGTACTCACTGACAGTATATTTATCAAGCTTCAGAATGGGCTATTTTGCTATCATCAACCATTTTGCTGCCCTGCTTCAGTTGAGCATCTGGGACTTGATTGCAATGTAAAATATACCATTGCCAACCCACTAATCATGCCTGAATCTCATATCATGTGGATCCAATATACAGAAAGTGAAGAGAATAACCTTGATAACACCTTCAAAGGCTGAGTTCCTTCATTTCCTGTATTATACAGTAGCTGGACTGCACTGAAACAGATCCTCTGATTTCAGAAGCACCAGACAGCATCAGCAAAATGTAAAACCGTTCGGAAGCCACATTCAAGCATCCTAGACACTCTCGTTGATTTCAACAGTGGTTCTATGTAACTTCAGACGCTTCCAAGCCCCCCGGGAGCTCACCGAAGTGCAATTCAATGCTGTATGAGCTTTCTGAGGTGCGCCCAAAATCACCTGCTGACATTGAGGTGCATGCCAGTTGCTACAATATTGGACATCAATGATATTCAGATTTTGGTGCAGCTGAGATCTCTCAGCAGATGTGCAGCAGACTTCAACTGCAGCTGAGACCATGTCCACTAGTGTGCAGGTGACTCTGAGAGCAGCTTATAATATATTTGCGCAGCTCTGCAGCAGACATTTACATCAGCAAAATGTAAAATGGTTTGGAAGTCATAACTGAACAACTCAGCACCTCTGAACACCCACACTGATCATTCCAGACAATCCCAGATGCTCCCAGATAGGCTGAATGCAAAGCGATCTGCTTTGAGGTGCTCCAAGACTACTTCACCGATGCTCTTCAATGCTCCGGACGTAGTGGAACAGAATACTCGAATATCCTAAACAATGTATAGTTGCCTTCAAAAAGCTTCCAAATCAAACTATGAGCATTTGCAAATTTCCGAGCAATTGGGAGTACTGGCTGCATCTCCAAGCCTATTCAGGTGCACCTCGAACCTGGAGCCATACTCTCCAGAAGTGATTCTTATACTGTTTGTATCAAATCGTACAATTCAATTAACAATCTTCCTCCTGCACACCTTGATTCAGGCATTGTAACTTTAATTCACACTCAAGTAGGTATCTGGATCCAGATGATTATGTACAAGCCATAAGCTATCGATTCTATCTGATGCAGCATTCTCGGACCAAATGTGTCAGTCTAACAATTGCTCCAGCAGGTACAGTATGTATCTTATCAGTCTGTTTGACAACGCGGAGAATCCTGTGAACACAATCAGACCAACCATGGAGATCATTGCACTTTGTTGGAATCACCATCGCATATACTTGAGGTTGAGGACATGATATCCATCGTTGAGTGTGCTTGCACCTCTTTGAAAAGGTCAATATCGTATTTCTGGTGGGCAGGCGTTCCGGAAATTGGAGGATCTGATTTGGTGGAGTCAAGTTGCAGTATAATACAGAGACAGAAGAAACTCGGCCTTGGAAGGTGTTATGAACGTCACTGTCCATATATTCGACCCAGATGGTATGAAATTCAGGCATGATCCCTTGGTTGGCATTGGTATATTCTACCTTGGAATCAAGTCCCAGACGCTCAACAGATGTAGGGCAGTGAAATGGTTGATGGTAGTACAACAGCCCATTCTGAAGTTTAATAAATATACTGTCTGTAAGTACATTCCGACCATATCTGAACACCAGTCCACCCAGTTCATGTCCACAGTCGTCATCAATTTGTGTACGGAATGGCTGTCCAATGTTGGGAATTCCAAAATGTTCTGATGCATCTCTGAGTGATGTTAATTTGATACTTCTGCACACTCCATGGACATGAGTTTCTCTCAAATGATGTACCTGTTTTGATACAGGGTGGAAACATGGCTCTTCCTGACAATGCTGGAGGTGTAAAAGATGTGCTCTGCGTGTATTTCACAATTCATCAGTAGCTGATAGTATGTTGAAAACTTTGGCAGAGTCAATATCATACCAGCCTTGAAGGGCAAAATATGACAGTGTCTCCTCCATATAGTCAAGACCGGTACACCGGTCATTGTGATTGAGCATCTGTCGACTGTAATTCACTTTGATGGCAGATTGATATGCCTCGTTCACATTGCCGATATGTCACCAATCAGAAATATCGGTTGTGAAATTGTCCCCAGAACCGATTCACCAAATTCACCCTGATACAATGCTCACAAGATGCATCTTGGGGTATCCGAAATGTAGTCGACGCTGTTCGATCGCTTTCTGGAGCTCCTGAATGTTAATTTCCTGCCACCAAGCCTAAAAATCAACCACGCGGATGGAGAATTCCTTCTTGACAAGTATCTGGCCTTTCGAAGTGATACCATAAATCTCTCTCTCCAGATGATTGACAACGCGGTCTGCATCAGCAATTCTCCAGGTGGTGGCTTCAGTCTCAACATCAGATGGACGGACCAGACATTGCACACGCTTGTCGGCATTCATGTTCACCGCCTTGTTACTCTCTTCATCTGCAGGAGACGTCATATGAGCATGTATTTTGGCCACTGTGCTTCTGGGACCGGTTGCCGTAGTCCCGACTTCCCGCAATAGTTGTCGCTCTTGATCTTGGAATAATTTATTGAAAACCTTGGGTTTAGCATGTATCACCAGATGGATTTCGCACTCCAATCGCTCAATTGCACTCGGCTGATCAGCATCTGACCATATGGTTGCCACTTGTCGGGGTGTATTCAAGCGCATCCAAAATTGCCTTCATTTTGATGTGGTAACCTTCTCAGCCCCATACATCTGAACCTCCATTGCAGTATGGATTTTATGCATCTTTTGTTCATGTAACTGATGGAATTCTGTTGCCAACAGTTCATCCACTTTGGCCTGCATAGACTTCGACATTTTCTGTTCTCGAAATGCACCTTTCATCTTTTGAAATCACTTCAGTTCATCGTCTTGTGCTGTGAAGGATTGATTGGAGTGATTGTGTTGGCTGACAAGTAGATAGCATTCACATAATGCCCGCACTGCTCCCATCGCCCTTTAATCAGAGGCTGTTTCTGCTGGAGTTTTTGCTTCACCCTGGGAGCTGTCCAGTATTGGAGCACAATTCGCTGTCAGTGTTCCAATCATGCACCGGATTTATTGTCCCTGCCAGGGTCGCTTCACATCAAATTGAATGGTTTTAACATGCGCTGGAGGCCTGGATATTGTGGTACTGATGTGAATCGATTGTCAAATTAATCCTTGACACTTCTAGCTTTCAGGTATTTGAGCAGCCAGTGCACTAAGTCTTTAACTAAACACTACTGCAGCTGATGCAATTCAACAGGATGCCAAAGGCGATAGACATTGCAGTGAGGGTATTGCCAGAACTGGTTGCAGATTGTATGAACACCAAGAATGTGCAGAACATCTATATCAGTTTCGTCCAGAAGCTCCAAGGAAACATGCCGATCGCTTGGATGATCAAGTAGTTGAAAGGCTGAATGACCCACAGGTGCACCTTTAGGAAAGTCACACATCGGGCAGGAGCCACATGAGAGTTCAGCAACCATGCCCTGTTCTGGATGATACCCAACCCAGGCAGCCAAAAGAGGGTAACATTAATTCGGGAATCCATCAGCACAATTCCATTTTAAGCCGGGGCCGGTTATGTCAAGATTCCGGAGTGCGGCCAGCACAGATCCAACCACAGACTCCCACGTCTCCTCGGGAATCTTGCCACCTTTCAGGGGATCGAGAGTCAGCCCAACGAGAGTCGAGGTGAGCATTGCAGGTGTGCAGCGGATATCTTTTCGAATATTGCCAATCATCAGATACAGTGGACAGGTATGCTGGACATTCAAAAACTTGGTCAAGTGGGTCTTGTCGGATGCACAAATGACTGGAATAACCTCCTCTCCAGTAGGAGGCTGATCATGCGTATCCCACCATCAATCGCCCATGATTATCTCGCTGTATATTTGGCGATTTTCACAGACTGCTAGGCGCACTGGTTGGAAATGGAGGAGCGCCTGAAATCGGAGATGTGCCAGAAGGAACTGTAGAAATTTGGAAATATCCCTGTAGCATAATGTTCCGAAGTTGTGGGAATGATCTTCAGTCCAATTAGTATTGCCGAGCCCAAAATCGAGTCTAAAGAGGAGCGTTTGTACAGCATCTGATGATTGAAATGATTCGATAATGAAGTCATCCAGTCTGTGCCTCACATCTTGATCTATCCACGTTTTAGTTTGCTTGCTAAATGATTGAGCCAGTTGAAAGTTGTGTGCTGACCGAGATGGATGCCGTGGATCCAATTGTTCTGAGTACTTGCGAGGCTTGTTGTACGATCCTGTTGCCTTCCCATATGCTTTCCCCCCTGTATTTTCCACTCCAACTACATGCGTATGAGCCCTCATCTTGTTGGATCAGGGGTACATGTCAGATCAGGCTTCTGGGGGTCTATAGGTTCTTGGTCGGGAGTATCTTCAGGTGGTGGTGGTGCATGAGGTACATTGTCCATGGGTAGATGAATTAGTTGACTAAGCGCATCGATGGCCATTCAGGTGCACCGACTGAAGTCGAACCGTGATGGCTGGGTTCGAGCCCAGCCTGCTGGTGGTTCAATACCATCAGGCAATCGCCCATCATTCATTGATATAGGGTGATATTGTTGATAGTGAGCCACGAGTTGGTTCTCGTCAAATACTTTCCTTTTTCACATAAACCACTTAACATCATTCCGGTGAGTTTTGACCACATTTGAGAGATGGTCACTGAACACGTATTCGGATGAATGTTGATGATGCTTCAGGGGGTCATTTAGAGCCTCAGTGATATGGGTTTGAAAGTGAGCTAACGCAGCCTAGCATAACACATCCACCGCCGCATTGCACACTGCCAAACGCAGGGGGGAGGTCTCTTTTGTCATCGCTGGAATCACCTGAATTGGGCCTTATACTACGTCATTGCGGCATTGTTTGTCATACCTAGGCTCAAGCCTCCGGACCAGCTGATAATGAAGGCATATCTTATCAATAAAATAACTAGGTGAGTTTCCTTGCCAGCTGGATGTCTGGGCAATGATCATCGAGAACTGATAAGGCTGGTAGGATGACTGCTTCAGTAACGATCCTTGACTGCAGTGTGAATTGTGTGGAGAACAAAGATGTATAGGCAATGAGCTCAATACGGAGCAATGACTGGTGATGCTCGACTCACATGACTGCTATTCAATGAGATATCTAGGTCATACAAACACGACTTCTGTGTAATATCCGTAGTCATGCTATCCTGTATACTTGTTATAGTTCTTGTTCGGTTCCAGGAGATATCATATCATATCCCTTCTATCACCTTTAAGTGATGGAAGTGTACAAAGGTTAGCACCTATCCCATATCGTAATATATCAACTCGAGCTTATCACAAACAAAGGCAGGATGTGTGTGATTAAGGTTTCTTTTACTCAAGCATGGGTCAGTTTCATGGATCAAAGGTGGAGTGAAACACCACAGTTTGTGACATCAGAATTGGATATGAGAAGCACTTCATTCGGCCAAAGGTCACAGCTACTTGCAATATACTCAACCGTACTCCGATTCATTCTACATCACATCTCGCATCGATAGTTGTTTACCACCATCTTTGTTCACAGCAAATGATGACAAATGGATCTCCACTGAAGACAGTAAATATTGGTCCACATAGTGGCCTATGTGCCTCGCAACAACGCAATGATCACAATTCAGGATCCTCGGATCATAGTTCATCAACTGCCACTGGCAAAGATAGTCGATTTCGGAAATGCGCCAATCAATATCATCCACTGTATGGATATGGTTACCCTCCTTCACAGCAGCCATTTCCAGGTGCTCCACTGTTTTATCACCAGTCTCCATTCAACATGACAGACTGTTCGCAACCAACCAGCAGCGCAAATGAAGGATATCCCAGGTGTGGGCCACAGTGGCAAGGATACGACCTCCACAAGGGTGGTTATGGCGGGTCGCAAATGTTCCCGTCTCCGCCATTTCCAGGACAAGGGCCGTGATCATCAGGTGGACTGAAAATGCCTCGTGGACTGCCGGAAAACAATGGAGTCAATGCGCCAATATCTTCCAGCCCTAATCCTCCACTTGGACCCCTTTATGGCGCGCCTGGGACACCCCCAATTAGCTTCCCAACTGAAAGATTCCAGCCAGCAGCGCAAACGCAGAACACTGATGTCGCCGGGATTTTGGACTTGCACCCATTGCCGGAGCTTTCCTACCATCATGATGATGAAGATGATAAGTGTGATGATTTGTCGGACTTGGGCGGTGCAGGGGGTAACTCGCCGATCAGCCTGAAGCAACCTGAATTCGCCTTGAAGCGATTTGGCAAAAGCACCGGGCAGGCCAAACATAGTGTGTTCAACAATGGGAAGAAAGTCTGGGTAACTGGGTTTTTTGAGTTGAAGCATCGGTCCATTATCCGGGGGCAGAACCGATTGTAACACATTGGAGATGGACCACTGCACTAGGTGATAGTGGTTGCAGATTGTTTGGCGACATTCAAGGGCTGGCTGCCGTTGAGTAACTTCGATAATGCAAAAAGGATTGGCCGGCAGAGGTTTGAGATGTTTTTGAAGAAATGAGCAAGTGAAATTTGAGAGGCGAGGAGATAGGGAAGACAAGGCAACCAGTGAACGACGATGGATTTGGGAGATCATGTGAGCAAAAAGGCAAGAAGTAAGCTCCCTGAGTTGCCAAATACAATGTTCATGGTTGTGATTTGCTCTGTGTCAAATGGCAAGGATATGGTTCTAGCCCCCAAACTACTTGAAGCCTGGCATACAGATGTTACGCACTGGGAGGAGCTGGTTGACTTCATCCACAAAAATGGAGGCCCGAAAGAGCCATACATTCTAAACATGATGTTCAGGTGCACCTTGGAGCAAGAAGAATGGGACGAAGAGTGTATGGGATTATATACACACGTCCAAATGGTGAATGACCCCATATATGGCCAGATTTCGTACAACTGTTGCCTTTCAAATGCTTTCTAGTTGAAACTTGGAAACGATGTGAAGATATTTTTGATAGAAATGATGAGAGCTACAGGGATGGAGATTGCCGAGAACGTAATTTGACTGTGAAAGGTAATCCCCACTAGCCGTGTTAAGGCTAGCCGTGTTCAACATCTAATCATTATACATAGCCATTGGAAGGTTCTGATGAGGGTGGAAGAGAGGAGGGAGAGGAGGATGGTGGGCAAGAGGATGATACATGTATTGATGTAAGTTCTGATTGAAAGAATTGAATTAATTGTATTCCATCCATATATATTCGTTCAAACGGTTGCTTGTCTGTGAAATACCTAACATTGCAAAGAATTTCAGGTGCGCAGGAATATGAGCCCATCTGCCCAGCTTACATCTGAGCGACTGAAAGATATCATTGAGGATGAAAAGAACACAGACAAAGGTGGAAGGGAGGTTGAGGAGCAAGTGGAGGATGGAGAGGGGGTCCTCAATCCAGAAAATACCAGTTCAGAGTTGAATGCTGTCCTCAACACAATCAACAATGAATTTGAACACATGTGTCTTGGTGAGGCAGTCACACTGCAGAATGCGCATCCAATTGGCCAATCAACAGATGACCCGGTTCCAGGCCTGAAGTATTCAATTTCAGGCCTGGCTGGAACCAAGTTTCTGGCGCACCAGGTTTGGGCCATATGGTTCATTGTGAGGAGGTGGGTTTGGGATTCTGATATGCCAGGAGCGCTGGTAGCGGATGAAATGGGCCTTGGCAAGACTTTCACCTCGGTGGCAGCAGCAATCATATGCAAACTGCTCACTGTGAAAGCGGTAATGGAGTTACCGCTGTTGAGTTTGTGGGGGAATACCCACAAAGAGTGGGTGAATTTGATACCAACGACTGTCCCGGGATTGTTGGTGAAGAATGGGAGAGGTATCCCTTCCAGACGCAAAATAAAGTGCCGTGCTGCATCATGGAGATCCAGAAAATCCACCTCAGTGTCACCCAGCGCTTACATCAGCCTAGTGAACAATCGTGGTGGTGACAATGCCTGGAGTTGCAGGGACATTCAAGAGTGTCGTTGACGCGATGACATGTAGAACTGATTTCAAACTTGTTACCTTGTTGCACACAGAAAATGCGAATCTCACCCACAAGGAATTGAACACCAGTATTGATGTGCCTGAAAACCGATGGAATATCCACCTTGTTTCATATGATACCTTAACATCCAGAGTGAAACCATCAAGTAACAGCCAACTCTCATACTGTTCTTGGAGTTTTGGTATTTTTGATGAGTCCCATCAGTACAAGACTAAAAACAGCGTGGGCTGTCAAATAGTGAAGAATGCAATAATTGGATTCAAACTTCAAGTCACAGCAACGCTGGGATTCCATTCACTCTATGACTGGTGTTATCAGACAATGGGCTGTTTTCAGGTGCGCCTGAAGATCCAGAGGATGATACTGTGATGCAAAAGCATGGTGCAGAGGCATTGTATTCCACTGTGAAGAGTGTGATGCATGCTATCGGGACCAAAGACGAAGAAGCTCAATAGGAGGCGGCACACCAGTTGATACAGATTGTAAAGCCTTGGTCGATAAGGTGGTGGTCAGAATTGAGATTTGCCAATGGAAAAAACTGGTCCAGATACCGAAGGCGAATGCACACCTCATTGATCCCAAGTGGACTGAGGCAGAGTAAGCAAATCCGAAGACCCCAGTGTTGAGGTACACTTCACATGGTGCTTCAGGAGCATGGAGGGTTCATTGAAGGTGGCTAGCAAATTGTTTCGTTAGTGTTGGGAGACATCGAGGATTGGAATGAAAGATCCGGACAATGGTTGGATGAATGGCCACTCGCTTCTTGGGTTGATTCTCCGATTTTCGGATGGCTAAGAGTGATATTGCAGCCAATTCTTGTCAACGACCCTGCGGAATATCCGGAACCTGCCGAAGGCACTGTATCATGATGGACGCTCCTTCCAGACCAGAGAAATCAAAATTCGCTCCCAAGTTCACCTCCTCCACAAAAGGCGGTGCAATTTTGTCCCCTTCCTGGCCAAGTTCGTCATTTGAAGTGGTGGCTAACCAAGTCTTTTGCGGATCGTGTGGCTATATTCCACATATATCCAGAAATGGGCAATGATGAACCCACAGAAATGCAGCTCAAATTCCACCATTGACAAAATCCCTCTGTATTCGTAACGACACGCAAACTGGGTGTGACTGGCCTTAATGTTTCAGCTGGAAACCCTGCAGTAATAACTGCACAATTTTGGGAATTGAATGAGCTGCGGCAAGCATTTGCATGAGTTGTCCGGCTTCGGCAGAAGAGCATACCACACACATGGTTACTGGCTACGGGTCCTGGTGGCTATGATGACCGCGCCAGTGATCTCTACCAACACACTGGAGTAGCTCAGATGAAAGTCCTTCACGGCTTGATCTGTCGATCTAACAGCATGACATTGATGATTTACCGGATTCGCGACTCTTGTGAAAACCATCCCAACCAGCTGACAAAGAATGGTGACAAGTTGCAGTGAGAGGAACCATCCATCTTTGAGTGTTAGGATACTTTTCATCAAGGTACACCTGTTTAGACATTCAAGCAATATAATCTTCTTAACTGATACAAATAGTCAAAAACATCATTTGTAAGGCACACTATACTGCATAAATCAATGCTTTCTCTCTGCAAGATTGAAGTGAATCAAAGTTCTGATGTTAGAATTGATGTGTCTTAAATCAGATATGGCTAGAGTGGGATTTCATTGGCATTCTTGATTATTATTAATGACTAATATCAGATGAAATGAATTGATACCCTACAGTACAAGTTCCCACAGCTAACCTATCTCATGATAAATCGTATCACTTAATTTTTGGGAATGATGGAGCGATGGGCTTCAAATACTTTCTCACTTGCCAATGTGAGGTGCACCGGAAGCCTGAAGCCATGTACACATTTGGAATGAAAACGCAGTATTCAACCACTTTCAGGTGCACCGGAGCCTCTTTGGCATCCGCCATGACTATCATTACAGCAGATTGTGCACTACATATCTGCCAATCCCATGTGGCAATAATACAGTCTAGGAAATATTTAGTACTTATGTCTGAGTGTGAGACACGGCTCCCTTATCTGTGGCAAAGCTGCTGCATTTGTTGGTGGATGATCCCAGTTCAGGTGAACCAGAAATTCCTGGCCACATATCGTTATCTCCGATTGATCACTGCATATTTGCTTATCCCATTTGGCACCAGGACAGACCTCGCAATATTGAGTACCTGTGTCACTATATTGATGGCACAGCCGCAGATTTTGCTCAATGTTCCGGTGCACGCAGAATTCTGGGCTTATCATTGTGACAGATCTATTACAGCATACTTGCCAATGCCTTTTGGCAATTAACACAGACTAGGCGATATTGAGTACATGCATCAGTATATGAGACACAGGCTCACATAGCCATGGAAAAGCCGCAGCTTTTGCTGGCGTATGATTGAAGTTCTGGCACAATTCACATCCACATCCCAGAGAGTCGGTTGCTGAGACACGGCTCAGGTATTATTGGCAAAGCTGCAGCTTTCGCTGCAAGGTATTTCCAGGCCTATGATTCACGTTCTGGCACAACTGAGATCTGCAATCCCGTCCACAACATGCTTCTTGGATAGTTATAAAGCCAACATTGACAAGCTGCGACTTATTATGGATGAATCATTCCAGCACAGGCACGCCTCAAGAGCGACAAATAAACCACCGAAGCGCATGTACCTCAGTCCATTGTGCACTTATTATTGTAGTGTGCTCCATTCTCATGATGTTTTCTTCGACTTTGAATCAGTAGACGCAGTGCACCCGGATCTATGAAGTCATTTCACTTTCAGGTGCAGGCGGCTCATCCCAATCCACATCGGCTAATAAGTGAATCTATGCTTGATCAGTGTGTGAAGGCTGCCGCTAACATACCTTGAACTGTCAGCTCCGTCTCAACTGTCCATTGGAGGAAAGTTGCCACTGCACAACTAAACCACACACGCACAGACACGGCCAATTAGTAACCCCACTTAACTCAATATTGACTAAGTAGTACGTGTGGACCAATGCTTTTAAATCCTGAAATAGCTTCAGCAATATCGGGCTCTGTCTAAAGAGCTGGAACTTGAGAGCGAGAAACACCAAAGACTGATTCTGCTCTGTGACTCTGCAAGATAGCCGGCAACTCCCGCTCACCCATGTACTGCACTTACTCAAAGTGGCATAAGTTCTCAAAGCTTTGAATCAAGAGTTAACTGTATTCTGACTAACTGTATGTTTGGGCCACCAAAACTTGTATCTGAAAATTGATTATGTGAACCAAGATCCATCAAGAACAGTTCAAAGAGAGAGAATTTTGAAAGCTCGAGTTATGAACAGACAGCTAAGAAGAGTGCAACTAACTGTCAGAGTGAGGCGAGCCTTTGATCCTCAGCGACTGAATCCAAGAATAACCATGTAAACTTTGGTGCACCTCAATTCCCCGGAACTGCATGCATGCAATCATCATTCTTTTGCCCGCGATGAAATTGACATCTCACGCTGCATTCATACCATTGTAGCATATAGCTTTCAACCCCAACATTTATTTTAAGTCAACATTGTTGTTGTGAGATTCATAATGAATGTGTAATTTAACAGTGTGTGATTTACCAGATATTAGACGCAAAATGAAAATGTGAGTGACTATTCAGAACTAGTGTTAGAAACGGGTCTGGGTAAGCCGTAAGCAGTCCGGGTTTGGACCACAAAAACACTTCAGTTTGGTTCCAGACCCATCCAAAAACCCGACCCGCTGACTCTTGGCGGGGCCAAACCCAGTCCTGTACCTGTCAACCCACCGGTTTCGCCGGATCTGGCTAGACCTTTCGGGTCCAATCTCCGGTTCTGCATTTCTGGCTTCACATTTATGGTTGCGTTCAGAAATGCCAATGTGAATGTTCAAATATTGACATTGGTACGTTAAGGTGTATTTTCGACATTTTGGCCGCCTTAATGGGTATAATGAATATACTCATGTGCCCAATCCACATCCTGAAAATGAACGTCAACTGAGCATCGACGATTTTTGATCTTGCATCTTCGGTAATATTTGTGGCGCTTGAACTCAAGCATTCATAAACATGGATATGGCAGCCTTTATAGGCAGATATGTACAGGATATTCCCCCACATCCTCTGGGACAGTAACAATATATTTCATTTACAGAGCTGCCACTAAGTATTCTTGAGCATTTTAGTGCATAAAACCAGTCAAAACATTGTATGTAGACTATAATGGCAACATCGCGCGGTGATTAACCATGATGGCAGGCCAACAATCATTGACACTCCATTGAAGCTCATTTTCAAGATGGGGCAGGGATTGTTTCACTTTCTCTTTTGCCTATCAAGGCAGCTAATACTCTGTTTAAGACTATATACAACCTGTCACCCTTCAGATTACCCAAGATACAGGACCAACAATCTTTGATGCACCGTTGACGCTCAGTATCATGATGGGGCAGGCAGGGTATTGCAATCTGTTTTCCCTATACAAGCGGGCAAAAATGCCTTGATGACTGAGTGCAACCTATCGGCGGTGTGATTACGCAGGACGCATGACCAAAAATCATTGACTCTCTGTCGACGCCCATTTTCACACTGGGGCTGGGAGGGTATTGCTATCTGTTTTGCCTATAACGGCGGCCAAAGATACATTTATGACTGATTGCAACGTATCGGCGGAGTGATTACGCACGATGCATGACCAAAAATCAATTCCTCTCTGTTGACGCTCATCTTCAAGATGGGGTAGGGAGGGAATTGCAATATGTTTGGCAGATAACGGCGGCCAAAAATTCCTTTATGACTGGCTGCCACGTATCGGCGGTGTGATTACCCAGGAGGCATGACCGAAAATCATTGACACTGTATTGACATTCATTTTCAAGATGAGGTAGGGAGCGTGTCGTTATAAATGTTGCCTATATAGGTGGCCAATACCTTGATTATGCATAACCACCACTGAATCAATTTTTAATTCCCAAACTTACATGGCATACATTTGTTGACGCTCCGTTGATACTCATTTTGCCACAGGTGTATCCACAATATGCATTCATTTGATTTAGCGTAGTCCATCATCCACATTGTTTTGGCAGCTATTCTAGCTTTTTAATTTACTTTCATCTTGATCACTACATTGTTCATTAATAATACACTAACTATATCATAATAATCTCCAAAATCCCATGCATTTCGACCAATATTCTTCATCACTTGCAGGTTCGATCATTTGGCTGCTCTGGTCTTCAAAATGGATGTTAGCTGCATTACCAGTAGTGTTAGCAACGGTTGCGGACCATCACTTCGGGTCTCGGTTCGGGTCCAACCCAAACCGGTGCGAAATTGGCAGTCCGGGTTGTCAATAAACCTGAACCGTCAACATGGGTACGGTTCCATGGGAAACTCCCAACCCGTCTGAATTGGGCTGGTTGTCAGCAGGCCGCCCAGCGGGTCCATCCATACATTCAAATAAGGCTGTTGCCTCTGGAGTATGTGAATGGTATCTTATCAAAATCGCGTTTTCAACAACCAAGGATATGTTTTTGCATGTTTTGCAGCTTGCAATATCAATTAATTTGGAATCGGTATTTTGCCTTTGATACCTTCTATCTTTGCCTATCACGGCGGTCAATAATGCTGTTATGAACGTGTAGATCAGCATAATGCCTTGATTACCAAATATGCAACAACTACAACTGTTGACGCTCTGTTGATGCTCATTTTCACAATGCGGCAGGGAGCATGTCACTGTTGTTTTTGCCTGTCAAGGTTGCCAATATTTGATGAATGGATGACTGCGACAAATCGGAAAATAAATTAGCTAAGATTGGGAGCCAAAAATGGTTGACGCTCCGTTGCCACTCATTCTCAGGATGCTGCAGCGAGTATGTCGCTGTAGTTGTTCCCGGTACAGGCAGCCGATATCAGATGAATGGAGGTCTAAAACCAATCGGAACATAAATTATGCAAGATGCGAAGCTAAAAATCGTTGATGCTCCCTTGACGCTCATTCTCAGGATGCGGCAGGCAGCATGTCACTGTAGCGTGTCCCAGTAAAGACCGTCAATATCTAACAAATGGATGTCTACAATCAATCAGAACATAAATTGCCCAAGATGCGAAGCTATAAATTGTTCACCCTCCGTTGACGTTCATTCTCAGGATGTGGCAGGGAGAATGTCGCTTTAGTTTTTCCCAGTAAACCCTTTCAATATCTGACAAATGGATGTCGACAACCAATCGGAAAATGGATTACCCAAGATGCGAAGTTAAGAATTGTTGACGCTCCATTGACGCTCATCCTCGGTATGCAGCAGGGAGCATTTCGCTGTCTCTTGTGCCTATACAGGCTGCCGACATATCGGTTATGCATCACAGTGACCAAAGTGTTGTGTAATACCTGTACTTACAAAACCACCAATCATTGACGCTCCGTTGACGCTCATTTCAATGTATTGTCCATTCAACATCTGCTGCCATCGATAATAGTTTCAATCATGATATGAACATATTGGTAGTCTCTCTGCCAGATTGAGACTTCGCCTTGTGACATAGCTGAGGGCAGTAACATTCTTGCATTGTTTGCTCCCAGACGACTAAAATATATGTATCTTACCAAAGACTTCATTGCGCCTGCTATACATCTGTTTATCAACCGATATTGACAACCTACTGCTCACCATTTGCCCATAATATATCAGTAACTAAAACTTTAGTTCAACATACATAAAGAAGCTGGTGAAACATTGGCACACTTTGTCATACTTGTTTTTCACTCCCTTATTCCTCCATGTTTCGATTGCACTGACCATCATTAACACTGTTTCAGCCTGTCTCTTTGACTTCCGTGTAGGCCGAATCAATCCGGGAACATTCGGTGCGGCGCTCAAATCCCGCTGCTCTGGGCAGTCCGGATCCTCAATGCTATTGTCTTGCTCCATACCAGATGCAATGTGCACCCCTCAATCATCTTCGCTGTCATTCGGATCATCTAAGTCCCTATTTCAGTTAAGCCTATCTTCGGTGTTCCGAAATGCTTTGAGGTGTGCTATCCTCATCACTTTTGACTGGATGACGGTTCATTCATTGGATTTGGTGGACATTCAATAGTTGAGTCGGTCCTCCAGGGAGGTCCTTCACATACAAAGGTGGTGGCAATGGAGATCTTTCTGACAATTTAAATGCAGGTGCTCCATCATGTTAAAAGAGTGACCAGGATGCATTGATGATCTCTTCCATGTCCGAAATGTATCCCACAGCGGTCATCTGCTTGTTTTGAGCGCGAGATTCCTTTTGGGTAGCATGTAGGTTTTGGCTGCCATGCAACATCTCCAAAACGTCGTGAACCTTGGCCATTCTGTACAATTTCCCTGCCTCTGCCTCTTTCTTCATTTCCGTGTCGTTTTCTGTGTTCATTGTATGCAATTCTGGGTCAGTGCCTGCCAAAATCCCGTTATTGGCTCGAGCAAACTGCCTTACATCGACTTTCTCGTTAAGAGTCTCGCCTGTGGTTATTGACTGCCTCCAGCCGATAAAACCTCGGCCTCGGGAAACACTGGCCTCCACTCCGACACCATGTGGTATGACAGAGAATATGTCACACGCCACATTAGAGAGATCGGCGTACTTGGAGTGCGTTTCATCCTGTTGACCCCACCAGTTGGTTATGTTGGGTAACCAAAATGTACTGCTAATCTGGATTTGGTCAGAGTGGTAATCATTGAGATTTAAATTAATTTGGCCCCAGTTCTTTGGTGCTTCAGGCGGCGAATTCAAATAGAGCATGGCGGCGGTCAATAAGCGTGCTGCATGATCGCTTCATCTTGGTGTAGTCTCAGACACATTGTCAGGCGTTAAGTATTCTTCATCATCGCTGGACAAATCATATGGATCTAAGAATAATTGACAGGATCGTGAAATCATTCCGGAGGGGATAGGATTGCTCTTCGGTAGGCTTTCGTGCTTATTGACTGGCACACATTGATGTTTGGCAAAGTATTCATTCTCCACATACTTCAGAAAGGCCTCTTGGTATTCGGTAGTATATGATGTCTCGTCCTCAAGTTGATATCCATTCCTTCGTCCCACATTCTAAACGATCGCAACTGCCTGAAAGGATCGACCATATGTGCAGAAACAAGAAACATTCCTGTCGATGGAGTTACTTCCGCGTAACATTCGGACAGCTTCTGTCAAGCTAACTTCATGGGGAAGAACACGTCTTCCTTCCATGGAGTTGTTTTCTTTGCCAAAGCTCGCATCACACCATCCATGGTATTGAACATATCATTGTACACTGTGATAATGTGATGCAATGTGACTGTATGCCTCTTCGACATCCACAGGGTCCAATATCGGAATTGGCTCTACACTTCCATAACATACTGCACAATGGTCCATTCATCATGAGTTGTAAAGAATGGCCGGTAATCGCTGTATTCTGGGTTCATGAGCCACTCGGGTGTGAATTCGTGTAATTGGAATGCGCGCTTGAGCTACTACATGCTGGTGTTCCAATGGGTCTTGACATTCATAATTGGAATCACCGCGATACGGTCGTTGGCTTTTTGACCATCAATGAACTCGTTTCGGCGACCAGGTGTTAGCGTAATCAATACAGCAAGGATTCTCTGCTATATGACGGTCTGTTTCAGCACTTTCAAAATATCTTGAAATACGTACTTTCTCAATTATCTCTGCTAAACCTGGTTCCATGGCCGACACCTTATTGATTCTAGTGTTGCCCTCTTTTCGAAGCCTTTGACTCTTCCAAATGTCTATGCTTTCATTCTCTCCAAATTGCTGATCACACTCATGGGCTCCCGAAGACTTGGTGTGGCCTTTGACACCGAGACTGCTCAGGAATGCACCAAAAGCCAGCTGTATGACGTGTGCCATGCAAGGTATGTGGTTCCTCACAGCCGGCCACTCGATTCCAGAGGCCTCAAGTGTTGATTGCAGCTAGCGTGTCATCGAGTAATTTGAGGAGGCATTATCAGTCGTAATTTGAAGCAAACAGCCGTTGGTAAGATCAAAACGATCAAGAATGTCCTTCAAATGTACTGCTTGCCTTGCTCAGGTATGTTGGCCCTTGACCTATCATCCTTATTTAACTTTCGAAAGGTGAAAGGAACAGGCGATCAACTTCATCGAACACGAGGTGTACTTGGCGCAATGCCCAATTTTGATCCAAATAGTAAGCAATGACCAATGGTATCGCTAGTTTCTTCGTTGATGTCCATCCGTCCGAAGCTAAACTAACTTGATTTCATGATGGCAATTGCTTCTTAATTGCATCCACTGTCAGTGCATATTCCGAACGGCACATGTTGGTGAGGGTCGTAGCAGATGGCAGCAGTTAGTCATCGCGTAACGCCTTATATGACCATCGTAGCTCTCGATTTGATATAGTGTTCCATGGCATATGAGGCGAAACATCTCCTGACATGACGTAGCGATTCCATGTGTGTTGGTGAAATTCGGAAGTTTCAAAGTCCTTCGCTGCCAGTTTGGAATGCCTTGTCTGTCATTTCTGTCACTATGGATCAACGTGGATGTCAAATCTGATGTTCCTCTGCGAACATCCTATTCTGAGTCCTCGACTGCCTTGCCTCATCAGAATGGCCAAAGCTGTTTCATCAACCGTCGAACTAGTCAATTCAGTAACCTCAGACTCTGTTCATTCATTCAACTTTGCGATGTGAGCTTTTGCCAGCAAGTGTTTCCCCATTGAGCTAGTCCCATGTTCTTATGGATGGCGAAGAACTTGATGACAAACGATACATATGATGCCTGGGCTGCCGGGCTCCTCATATCTGCAATGTAAATAGAATCGCCACGAAAGCGCATGTCCAGAGTTATTCCAAGTAACAGTCCGTTCCTGGTCTACATTCATTGAAGCCCACCTGCCATCGAAGACGATTTGTAAAGTAAGGTCGCTCAAATCAGAAATAAAGACACGTTCATTTTGGGAAGAGGTCATAACCTCGAGCAATGAGGTGTTCTAAGATTTTGAATCCGACAGGGCGGTAGGGATTAGACAGCTGCGTAATCCGACTCGACAGACTGCCGTAAGTAACGATACAGCAACAAAATCTGCAGGTTCTGAAATATTGACTCCACTGTAACAAGTAAAAAAGTCAGATCTGTATGACATTGCATGCATATTTGTGAAGTTGTATACAAGGTTAGATTGCAAAGACTGACCGCGTAAAACTCGATTTAGGAACAGCACAATGCATTTCATTGCTGTGTAGCGTTCTGAGCCTCTACAAAAACTGTTGACCCTCTGCGGGCAGTCAATTGTAGGAGGCAGACGCGATATTGTCACTAGCATTTTTCCTAATATAGGCTGCTGATGGGTTCATTGTGGGTTACCTACCTTCCATTGCCATTAGATTATGCAAAATGCAAGATGAAAAATCTTTGACGCTCCGTTGACGCTCACTTTGGAACATGGTAACGATCTTGTCATCAGCATTGTTGCCTAAAAAGGCGGCCGATTGTTCGATTATGGATCAAAGTAGTCTCATAGCGTCTTGATATTCCAAGATGCAAGGCCTAAAATGGTTGACGCTCCGTTGACACTCATTTTCAGGGAATAGTGACGATATCATCGAATGCATCTTTGCCTAGAAATGCGGCCGATTGTTCGATAATGGATCAATGTAGTCTGATAGCCCCTTGATACTCCATGATGCAAGGCCAATGATCGTTGACTCTCCGTTCACGCTCATATTTAGGGCATAGTGACGAACTTGTCAAAAGCATTCTTGCCTAGAAAGGCGGCCGATAATTCGATTAATATTTAATGTCGCCGCACAGCCATTGCTGTTTGCAAAATGCCAGGCCAGAAGTCGTTCACGCTCTGTTGACGCTCATTTTCACGACATCGTTGCGATCTAGTCACAACCATTTCTGGATTCAAAGGCAGGCTATAGTTCGATTATGAATGAATGTTGCACTGAAACCATCTTGATTTTCCATGATGCACTGCCACAAATTGTTGACGCTCCGTTGATGCTCACCTTTGAGCTCACCTTAGAAACATACTAACAGTGCTTGGGTGCTCAACAATTGTACATAAAATCCATACTTTCTTTTTTGGCAGCCAGTATACGATTTCTATGTATCATCATTCGGATCCAAAATCTTCGAGACATCTCAGTTTCTGTGGGACTGCCATACACGTCATTTGCATGATGAATGACGTAACTCCATCACATTTCAGCGCTTCCAGCCAGCACTTTACGGCATAAAAATCCATGCACTAGCTCTAGGTATTTATAGCGCGACGTCCTCACCATTCCTTATCCAGCTCATTCTCCTCGATTCCTACGATGTACCATAGCCAATTTTCTATTTTTCGACCATGTACAGGAGGTCTGAGTGGAGAGTTATGTAGTTGGCTGCATGGATTAATACAGACTGAGGGCTGTCATTCATCCGGGTTTCGGATGTGCTTTGACCGCTCCTTCTATGAGTCATATGACAGCACTGACTTGAACTTTGTTAGTAAATTTCATCTCAAATTTAGGTTTTGTTTTATCATTTTACTGTAACAGGCAACCCCATATACAGTGTATTGTTCATCAGTCTACTCGATTTGGTGTCTACAACATTTGCATGGCCCATACGACCCTTGCACACACACTGACAAATAATCTTGTCTCACAATTTGGTCACTGAAATCCAGAAAAAGCTGACACGAAACAAAGTAGTTACATATTGCGTTTACTCAAGATACGACGTCAAAGATAACTATTTGGAAATCTAATCCTTGTCTTCGTCCGAATCTGATCTCTATATGGTAATAAGCTAAGGACGCTATACGCTGTGGCAAATGCTCATGGGTTGAACTGGCGTTGCAATCTCCCTCTGTGACGAATTGGGCATCGCGTCAGGCATGAGAGATAGCATGTGATTGTTTGCCTGTGGTTTCTCCAAACCCAGCCTCATTTGACAACTTCCCTGTCAACAGGTCACTTGCGGCATTTGGGATTGGCCGGGGACGATATCAAGAACCTACATAAGCTCTCCAAATGTTGTCGGTGATGGTGTGGCTGGTGTCGTGTCTGTTTGGGGCTTCACAACCGCCGGAACCTTCAGTTCAGTCATCCCTTACTTCATTTCTCTCTCAGGGAGGTAATTGGCTGCGTCTTCCCATGCTGGTTGCGTCAGTTTGTCAAGCCTCATCTGGGGCTGCCGAAAGCTCTCCATGCGGTGCTGTACCATTGTGGAGATCGTACCCATCACCCAGCCAGGTTTATCATCTTCGCTCAGCTTGCCAAGTTCTTTATCATCTTCCTCATCATCCTCGTCTTCCCCATCCTCCTCATCTTCAGAACTTGCAAGATCGCTCAGGCTGTATCCAATAGGGTTCGACATCTCCTCGAGTGTTGTTTCAGGCTTTGTGGTTGTTGATCGTGCGTTTTCAACATTCCTGATATGGTCCTGCTCTTGCATAATCGCTGTCTCTGTGTCTTGAACTCGCTTTCTTGCCACTGCGGTCTCTCTATCGGGATAATCCTCGATCCATTTCTCTTTTTATTTGTTGCGTAAAAAGTATGTTTCCCATTGTTCCCCACCAAAAGCTTCTTTCTAGATTGTACACTGCGCAATGCTCCCAACGCTCGGACCGTTTCTGCCTCCAAACCACTCTTGCCAATATTTGCTTGATGACATCGTGGTGTGGATTTGTTTGTCGATTTGCCGTATCTGCCCGCCACAAGTGGCGAAAGGTTTTTTTTCGGAGAATTGACCATTGTATCTTGTGTTGTCCTTGTTGTTGGGCGAGATGTTAGATGTTGCAAGATATGGACCACATGGAGGCAAGCTGAGTCTTCTATGTCAAGGTTGGTAGGTTTCATCAATTAGAACAAAGCAAAATCCGCGTTTTGACCGTCACTTGATTGGGAACAGTCATGCTGATCGTACAATAAGACTTGCTGGTTAGCTTGTGATTTAGGTAAGATCCCGGCAATATCTTGAGACAAACTTCACCAGACGTCCTTTCCATCGAAGCATGTCATTTTTATATATATCAAACAGGAGATAACAGCTGTCGTTCATCACAATACATCCCTGCAAACAAACACACAACATCGGACCGACTTGCTACAAATTGCAGGACCGTTGGAATCCCCTGCAGCTATACGCAATGCAGCGATACGCAGCCGGATTCAGCTTGCATTGAAGGTGCAAGTTGGCTGTCACTCGTTCCATTTTGACTTGTAGCTAACTACATAATCTTCAGGAGTTGCCACTTCTTTTTGAAATCATCTTCCTCACCATTCCACAACAGTAAGTCATGGCTCCAGAAATACTTCAACCAGGTGCGATTGAAGCCGAATCGAGCCGAAAGACAGGCACTTCAAACAGTGCACCACCCAGTGAGACACAGCAGCAACGCAGACACCAGTTAGTTCGCCGCGATGCTGCAATTGTAGCCACAGACAATATGACCCAGGACGCACATTCAAAGGTAGTACGTACAAGCGGAAGCAGCAAGAATACGCAGCAGCATGCGGTCGGATGTGAGTCAATCACTATCACTGTAGACAACGGTCTACTAACAGCATAACGCACCACTGGGGATGATGGAGAGCTATGTGACCAATTCATCACTGCCTGTAACGGGAAACCTCAATGGTCCACCAAGGCATTTGTCCGCACAGTCCACAAACTGGAACATCATGATATTGCCAGTTCTGGGATTTTCGCAGACAAATTTGGTGATAAACATCCCTGGGAATGGGCAAAACAGGCTTTAGAGACCTTAGAGGAGGCTACGGAGTTGTATATGGTTGAGGTAACAGCCAATTCTCACTCTAGAAGCAGCAACTAATTTCTTGTAGGTTTTCAACATGTCAGCTACTATGGCAAGACAAGGAGGTTGGGTACAGCTTGAACAGTCTGACATGTGTCTTGCCTTGAATATGGCCAAAATGACTAAAGAAGGGTTTTCGCACACCGCAATTGAGGAAACGCAACAACTACCCAAGAAACCACGTGCAGAAGTGTGAGAACAGATGAAGCGGGGTGTTGGGTCTCCAGGGCATGACATGATGAAGGCTGCGATAGAAGGACACCCGGCAATGGTTCGGGAAAATCAAACGGACCGCTGTCTTCCTTGCCAAAATGGCACAGAAATGAATCCACTGACTCGCTGGAGGTGCAAAGGCACGGGTGCACCTCCACCATGACTGGCGCCACTGACGCCCGGAACGCCACATGCGCCGCCTGATGACAGTGGGAGAACCCTAAGCTCCAGAACAGAAGGTGTGCCACCCGGCTATGTGTATATACATACTGCGCTTCCCAGTGCTCTATTATTCAATCTTGATCCATACGCCAAGGATCTCATGCGCAATGAAGATTTTATTCCAGATTTGCTGACTGATGAAGGTCCATCCACAGGTCAGTACACTATCAGCTGCATGGTAATGCAGCTTACAGCCATTTTGTAGACGACAGCAGCCTGTTGAGTAAACATGGCAGTGTAGATGAGAGTTGACGGAAGGGAACCGGATATTAGAGTAATATCATCACCTACAATTAGCGGACACTTTAAAGTATATTTTAAAGGGTATATTTATATGCATGATTAAAGAACAATGTAGTTAGAAAGGAGAATGTACATGAACAGCACAGAACAGCTGCCACAAGACCTTTATTGATATAGTATGCCACAGTGAATGGTTCCATATAGTGATTACACCTGGGGCAAAATCAGCATCAACGGAGCGTCAACGATGTCTGGTTCTGTAAGTCAGCTATTGAACACACGATTCGGTAGTGATTATACATATTGGAAGTGTTGCAATCCTCTATAGGCAAAACAAAAAGCAACATGCTCCCTGCCCAATTTTGAAAATGAGCGTCAACAGAGTGTCAACAATAATAGGTCTTGTTAGTCTGGTAATTATGAAGTAATTTTGTCATGGTTATACATAACAACAGTATTGACACCCTCTAAACACAAAAAAGAAAGTGAAACGCTCCCAGCCCCATCCTGAAAATGAGCGTCGACAGAGCATCAATGATTTTTGATCGTATAAGTCGGGTAATAAAAACGCGATTTGGCAGGGAGTTCACATAATGGAAGTGTTACCACCCATTATAGGCAAAAATACAAGCAACACGCTCCCTGCCCCATCTTGAAAATGACTGTCAACAGAGCATCAACAACTTACGGTCTTGTTAGTCCGGTAATTAAGAAGTATTTTTATTGTGGTTATACATAACAACAGTATGGACAACCCTTATATGCAAAGAAGAAAGCGAGAAGCTCCTTGTCCCATCCTGAAAGTGAGCATCAGCGGAGCATCAATAATTTTTGGTCCTATAAGTGGTGTAATAAAAATGTGATTTTGCAGTGATTACACATAATCGAAGTGTTGCCATCCTTGATCGGCAAATAGAAAGTGACACGCTCCCTACCGTGACATGAAAATGTGTGTCAACGGAGTGTAAACGATCTTGGGCCTTAGATCATGGTTTATCGAGGCACGCTGTGGCTGTTAAAGTCCATATAGTCAGTTTTGGCCGTGTTTGTAGTCCAAAACGCTCGTGAACACTTAGTTTCACCTTTGTACACGACAGAAGTTGTTACTGTTCAGGAGGCTATCGCGGGAATATCACTTGCTTATTTGCTCATAAAGGCAGCTAATCACTTGTTTTGGATACGTGCGATCAAGCGCCACTTAGATTACCCAGGATGCAAGAGCGTCAATTGTTGACGCTCCATTGATGCTCAGTTTCAGAATGGGGCAGGGAGCGTCTCTCTACTTGTTTGCTATATAAAGGTTGTCAATACATCAGAAAATGACAATGCAGTACCATAGTCAATATTTTGCAATTCACAGTAGGATATCTGAATGCGACCATAAAGAGAAGAATCCAAAACGCAGACCTGGAGATTGGACCCGACGGGTCAAGCCAAACCCGGCGATCACCCCGGGTTGATGGGTATGGGGCCAGGTTCAAACTGCCAAGAAGCAGCGGGACGGGTTTTTGGATGGTTTTGAGACCGAACCGAACCGTTTTTCCAGTCCACACCCGGACCGCTGGCGGGTTACCCGCACCCGTTGCTAACACCAATTTCTACACAACAGAGAGTGTACTAACCAGTGGATGTTGCTTCATCAGTCAGCGTATCTGGATGATAATCTGTATCGTGCTGGTTATCCTGGGCAGATGCATCGAGATTGGAAAATTCGGCACAGGGAGGCGATATATGTGAATACACAGATGCGGCCGGCAAATTGATGATTTGGGAACATTGAGCTCCGGAATTGTTACCGGTTGGGACCGGTGGGGTGCCGGGAAGATGTGGCTTCGGCAGTCTACGTCGGGCCGGTGGCGGTGAACCTGTTCCTTTGCATCTCCCCCGTGTCTGTGGAATCTTTGCATTGTGATTTTGCCATGGAAGGCATCCGGACGTGTGGTTTTGACTAAACCTAGCTGCATTTCATTCCATCGCAGCATTCAATCTTCTATGCCCGTAAAACTCAACGCCCCGATCCTTCTCTTCTTGGACCTCGGCGTGAGGTTTCTTGATCAGATATTTCGTTTCCTTGATTCCGGCCCGCGAAAATCCATCTTTGGCCACTTTGACAATATTCAAGGCCAGGCGCATGTCGGACTGTTCCAGCTGTACCCGACCTCCTTGCCTTGCCATAGTAGCAGACATACTGAAACCCTACAAGAAATCAGTTGCTGCTTCTAACGATGAGATTCAGCTATTACCTCTACCATTTACACTTCAATAGCCTCCTCTAAGGTGATAAAAGCCTGTTTCGTCAACTCACGGGGATGATTATCGGGAAATTCATCGCGAGAATCTCTGATCTGATGACATCATGATGTTTGCTTTCGCAGACAGTGCACGCAAATGACTTTGTCAACAATGGAGGTTTCCCGTTACGGTCAGCAATGAATTGGTCACACAGCTCTCTACAGACACCTGCTGTACATTACCCGGTGAGTTGGCGGCCCATTACCCCGATATGGATATACTCCGATCCAACTGCATGCTGCGTCTTGTTCTTGCTGCTTCCAGTCTCACGGACGATTTCGAAATGTGCATCCCAGGTTATATGTTTGGTGGCTGCATCGGCAGCGTCGCGGTGGACTAACAGGTATCTGCATTGTTGCTGTATGCCAATGATTGCCGTATTTGATGTAGCGCCCGCATATTGGGTGGATTCAGATCCGCTCTGAGTTGGCTGAGGATGTTGTGTCTCCATGATTTGTGGGTGTAGAATAGGAGAGGAAGCTGATAACGAAACAAAGTGGAAGGCACTGAGGACTATATAGTTAGCTTCATCAGGGAATCGAATAAGTAGCAGCCATCATGATCCTTATACTCAAGACGAATGCTGCTGAGAATGTCTGCAAGTTGCAGCGGTTTCCCACCATGCCACGAGTGGCAATAAGTCGGTCCAATGTTGGTTGTTTGGTTACTGGGAACAATCGTGGTGTACCACAGCAGAAATCGCATAATTGTCATATATTAATAGGATATTGTTCGAGGGGAAGGACGTCTGCTGATGATTGTCTCAAATGATCTCTGGGAGATTGAATGAAACTGATGCAAACAATCAAGTCATGTTGTACGGTTAGCTTAACTATTCAGAATGACAGCCAGAAGGGAGATTTTGCTTTGTTCAAGATGAGTACACGTACCAACCTTGACATAAAAGGCACAGCTTGCCTCCATATTGCCCATAATTTGCAACATCTAACATCTTGCCCAACAACGAAGTAAATGCAAACAACAATGATAAATGCTCCGAAAAAGGACTATTCGCCATTTCCGGCGGGCAAATGTGCCATATCGACAATGCAGTCCATAGAATGACGTCATCAAGTGATTGAAGGCAACGGCGGTTTCGAAGCAGAAAGAGTGCGAGCCCTTGGGGCATTGCGCAGCTTGCAATCCAAAAAGAAGCTTGCTGCCGAGAAACATCAAGAAACTCACTTCCGATGGAATGAAGAGAACGAGAAATCAATTGAGGATTATGTTGAGAGAGAAACTGCTGGGGCAAGAATTCGAGTTGAAGACACAGAGGCAGCGATCAAGAAGGAGCAGGAAGATACAGAGGCAGCTGAAAACACAGAATTGACCACCAGAGAGCCCGAAAAAACTTTGAATGAGATGATGCTTGCTATCTGACACAGTCTGAGCGATATTGCAAGTTCCGACGATTGGGAGGATGGGGAAGATGATGATGATCAAGACACAGACCAGGGCCAGCTGATCGAAGATGGCCAACCCGGGTGGGTGATGGGCACAATCACCAAAACGGTGCAACAGTGCATGGAGAGGTTTCGGCAAAAGCAGAAGAAGCTTGACAAAGTGACCCAACCGGGATGGGAAGATGCAACTGACTACTACCGTGGAAGAGACATGAAGTACAGCACATCTGATTTGAGGGTTCCGGCAGTGGTTCAACCACAAACGGATGATGATACAGCGGCACCTGCTCTGCCACCATTGGGAGAGCTGATGGAGTGTCTTGACATTGTCCGTGGCATATTGCAAATGCCGCAAGGGACTACTCAACCAGGACGTAGTCATATGAGGCTAGGTACTGGGAAGCTGTGGTCGAACACGAGAATACCCGGTCTTGCGCCCACCGCCGAGCCCAATTCATCACTTTCCCTGATAGCGATGCCTGTTGAACGTGTAAGCTCGTACCCCTGCATATAGTCTCCCAAGCTAATCACCATGAAGAAATTTGATTCGGATGAAGACATGGTCACGGCTCCTGCTCCAGCGGACCAATAAAGAGACCCATTTATATCTTTGACGTTATGTCTCTGTGAAATGCAATTTGTATACCAACTTTGCTATGTGTCAGCTTTTTCTTGATTTCAGTGACCACATTGTGAGACATGATAATTCATCTGTGCATGTGCAAGGGTCGAACACACCATGCAAAGAGTCTAGAATCCAAATCAGACTTCATGACGGTCAACACGTTTGATTTCTGTTGGCCTATGACTTTTGAGTCACAAGAAAAATGCTCAATTGGTGACAAAATATACTAATACAATTTAAGTGAGTGATGAGATATGCGTCATAGAAAGAGCGGTCAGTGCTCGATATGAATCTGTCTGAATGACGACCGTCATGCTGCATTCATCCATGCAACCAACTGCATAACTCTCCACACAGACCCGGTGCACATGGTTGAGATATTTGACATGGCTTATGGTACGTCATGGAAATCAAGGAGAAGGAGCCGGATGAGGAAAGGTGAGGAAGTCAAGCCATATTTACCAATAACTAGTGATATGATCTATATGCCTTAAATTGCCGGCCGAAAGTGCAGGAATGTGATAGGGCCATGTCATCTGTCGCTCAGATCACGTGGATAGAGTTTGATCAGACATTGAGAGGTATAAAGATCCTTGATGCAAATGATAATACTTACAAATGCAATATTGGATGTCAATAATGCATGTACGATGGGTTGCGGACTATTATTGACCGTATGGAAGCTGTGTCGATGTGATAAATGTCTGCGTCAACAGAGTGACAACGATTTTTGGCCTTGCAACTTGGATAACTCTAAGGGCTGAGCGGTGACATTAACCCATAATTGAACTATTGGCCGCCTTTCTAGGCACAAATGGTTGCGATATTAATGCTACAATTTCCTCGAAATGAGCGTCAACAGAGTGTCAACGACTTGTGGCCTTGCATCTTGGACAATCCAAGGGCTGTACGGCGATATTAACCCATAATCGTACCATCAGCCACCTTTCTAGGCAGAAATGGTTGCGACAACATTGCTGCTACGTCCTAAATATGATCGTCAACAGAGTGTCATCAATTTCAGGCCTTGCATCTTGGATAATGAAGGGGCTGTGCCATGACATTAATCAATAATGGAACTATCAGCCACCTTTCTAGGCAAATGTGATTTTGACGACATTGTAACTATGCCCTGAAAATGAGTGTCGCCGGAGCGTCAACGATTCTAGGCCTTGCATCTGAACGCAATAGCGGGGCTGTGCAATCACGTTAATCCATAATCGTACAATCAGCCATCTCTCGAGGCAACACTGGTTACAACAGCATCGTGACGATGTCTGAAATCGAGCGTCAATGGAGGTTCAACGGAGGGTCAACATTTGTTGATCTTGCATCGTTGAAACTCTTAGGGCAATGGATCGCAGCGAACCCACAATCAACCCACTGGCAGCATTAATCAGCGAAAGTGCTAGGTACGATATCGCTTCGGCCTCCCACAATTGAGAGCCCACGGAGCATCAACAATTTCTGTGGAGGCTCACCAAGCTACACAGCAATGAAGTGCATTGTGCTGTTCCTAAATTGTTTTCTATGCGGTCTGTCTTTGCAATATATCCTTGTATACAACTTCACAAATATGCATGCAATGTCTCACAGATCTGATTTCTTTGCTTGTAGCTCTAGAGTGAATATTAAGAATCCAGATTCTGCTTTACTATAACGTCACTTTCTGCAGTCCCTCAAGTCGTATTACCCAGCGTTCTAATTCCTACCACCATGTAGGATTCATATCTTTGATTACCTCCTTGCGAGAGGATATAATATCTTCCAAAACTGAACATATCTTTATTCGTGATTTGAGTGACCTTACATTACAAATCGTCTTCGATGCTTGGTGGGCTTGAATCAATGTAGGCTCGAAACGTCTGATTGCTTGGAGTAATTCTAGACATGCCTCTTCATGGCGATTTTATTTGCACGGCGGAATTGAGAAGACCTGCAGCCCAGGAATCCTATGTATCGTTTGTCATCAAGATCTTTGCCCTCCATCAGAACACGCGACCAGCTCAATGGGGAAACAATTGCTGCCAAACACTCACATCCCGGAGTTGAATGAGTCAACTGAGTCAGAAGTCACTCACTTAGCTAGTTCAACGGTTGATGAAACAGCGTTGGCGATCCTTAAGAGGCATAGAAGTCGAGGAATTAAAATGGTAAGTTGGAAGAGGAAATTCATATATCACATCCCGCTTAATCCATATTGATCGAAATGACAGACTAAACGTTCCAAACTAGCATCTACAGACTATGAAACTTCCAAATTTCACCAAGACACCTGGAATCGCTACCTCATGTTAGGATTTGTTTTGGCACATATTTGCTGGAATGCTATATCAGATCTCGAGCTACGACAGTGATATAAAGCATGGATATTGGGAACAGTCAAAGACTTCGAAAAGAGGGCAATGCTAGAATCAACAAGGTGTCGGCCATGAGACCAGGTTTAGCAAAGATACTTCAGAAAGTACGTATTTCAAAATACTTTGAAAGTGCTGCAACTGACTTTCATACAGCGGGGAATGCTGGCTGTATTGATTACCATGACACCTGGACATTGAAACGAGTTCATTGACTGTCAAAAATCGAAAGTCCGCATCGCAGTACTACCGATTATGGATGTGAAGACATGTTGGAACACTACCCTGAAATTGCTTGAGAGGGCCGACTGATTATGCGAATTTACCCGCGAGTCACTCTGAAATCCAAAATACAGTGATTACTGGCCACTCTTCACAACACAGGATGAATGGACGATTGTCAAGTATGTCATGGAAGCATTGAGGCCATTCCGGTATTGGGCCCTGTGGATGTCGAAGAGGCATACAGTCACATTGCATCATGTTATCACAGTCTATAATGACATGTTCGATCATATGGATAGCGCTATGAGAGCTTTGGCCAAGAAGAAGACTCAGTTGAAGGAGGACTTGTTCTTCACTGTGAAGTTAGCTCAACAGAAGTTGTCCAAATATTATGCTGGACTGACTCCATCGACAGGTATGAATCTCATTTCAGCACAAATCCTCGAACCTTTACGGAAGTTGTGATAGTTCAGGAAGCAGGCCAAGGGAATGGATATCATTCCTGAGGAAGAGACATTCTATACTACCCAATACCAAGAGGCATTGCTGAGGTATGTGGAGAATGAATACTGTGCCAAACATCGACGTGTGATGGGCAACAATCCCGAGAGCATACTGAGTGGCAATCTCGTCCCCTCCGTAACGGCTTCAGGATTGGGTCAATCATCCTGTGAACCATATGATTCGTGCAGCAATAATGAACAATACCTGACCTGTAACAATGTGGCTGAAACGACACCCGGACTAAGCAATAGCGCTGCACGCTTATTGACAGCCGCCAGGCTCTATTTGAATTCACCCCCTGAAGCACCAAAGCACTGTGGGCAAATTGATCCAAATCTCAATGATTACCACTCCGACCCAATGGAGATGAGTAGTTCATTTTGGTTACCGGAAATAACCAACTGGTGGCGCCAACTGGAGGAAACGCACTCCAAGTATGCTGATCTCTCCAATGTGGCGCGCGACATATTCTCTGTCATATCACATGGTGTGGGAGTGGAGGCCAGTTATTCCTTAGGCTGAGATGTTATCGGCTGGAGGCAGTCAAAAACCACCTATGAGACCCACCGTGAACAAGTCATTGAAAGGCAGTTTGCTCGAGCCAATGATGGGATTTTGGCAGGCGCTGACCCAGTATTGGATATCACGAACACAGAAAATGAGCTGGAAACGAAGAAAGAGGCAGAGGAAAGAATATTGCTCAGAATGGCCAAGGTTTACGACTTTTCGGAGATGTGGCAGGGCAGCCCAAACCTACATGCTACATAGAAGGAATCTCGGGCTCAACACAAGCAGATGATGCCTGTGGGATAAATTTCGGATACAGAAGCGATCGCCAATGCATTCTGGTCACACTTTCAACATGATGGTGCGGCAGCATTCAAATTGTCAGAAAGATCTTCTTTGCCCCCAGCTTTGTCTGCAAAGGACCTCCCTGGAGGACAAACTCAAATATTAAATGTCCGCCGAATCAGACAAATCAACCATCATCCAGTTGACAGTGATGAGGATAACGCATCTGAAAGCATTTCTGACACCAAATATTGGCTTAACTGGGATGGGGACATGGATAATCTAAATGACAGCAAAGACGATGGCGCAGTGGATGTTGAATCTGATCAAGAGCAAGACATTGCCATCGACGATCTGGAATGCCCTGTGCAGCGGGATGTGAGCGCCTCGCCAAATGTTACCAGATTGATTCGGCCTACATGGAAGTCAACGTCACAGGATGAAACGGTGTTGGTGACGGTCAATGAAATCGAAACGAGGAGGTATCAGAGAGTGAAGAAAATGTAGGACAGAATGCATCAATGTTTTACCAGCTATTTTATGTATCATGACCAACCGTTTCAGTTAGAGATATATTATGGGCGAATGGTAAGCAGTATCGTGTGAATATCGGTGGATAAACAGATGAATAGCAGGCGCAATCAATCTTTTAGCATGATACGTAAAATCTTATTGTGTGAGAGCGAACAGTGCAAGAAAGTTACAGCGCTCGGCTTTGCCACAGGGCTGAGTCTTGATCTTTCAGAAAGTCAGCCAATAAGTTCAAATCATGATGAAAACTATTATTGATGGCAGCAGTTGTTGAATTGAAAATGCATTACAATGAACGTCAATGGAGCATCAACGATGTGTGGTTTTATAAGTACGGTGAATAAACAATGATTTGGTCACTGTTATGCATAACCAACATATTAGAGGCTTTTGTAGGCAAAGGAGAGAGCAACAAGGTCAGCGCCTCATTCCGGGAACGACCGTGGACGGAGCGTCAACGATCATCAGCTTCACATCTTGGGTTGTTTATGTTCCGATTGGTTGCAGACACCCATTTCTCAGATAATGGCGGCCTTTAGTGGCAAACACAACAGCGACATGCTCCCTGTTGCATCCTGAAAATGAGCGTCAATGTTGTGCCAACAGTTTCAGTTCTTGCATATTTGGTAATCAAGCCATCACGCGGATCATCCACCTCATAATGGAATAATTCACTGCCCTGATAGGCAAAAGTACAATAAATCAAAGGTAAAACACAGATTCCAAATTGATCGATATTGCAAACTGCAGAGCGTGCAAAAACGTATTATTGGTTGTTGAAAACGCACTTTTCGTAAGATACTATTAACAAACTGCAAAAACAAAAGCCTTATATGAATCAATAGACGGACCCGCTGGGCGACCCGCGGACAACCCGCCCAATCGAGACTGGATGGTGGTATATGATCGAACCGTACTCGAGTGGACGGTTCGGGGATATCGCCGACCTCGACTGTCAATTTGCTAAGTGTTCGGTTTGGACACAGACCCAGACCCGAAGTGACGGTCCGGACCCACAGTAAACACTATATACGACCCGTTTGTTAACAGTCTTGGCATTGATGAGTAGATGAGTTGATCAGGTTACGCCTGAATCATCCACCGTACCTTACCATTCTTTCTCAATCCCTCTATCTGTCCAATGTGTACCACTTCCCTCCCTCCTGCATCAACTGCAACATTGTTGTGAACGTTATTCTGCAGACACGGCCCAGATGAACACATTAAAAGGAAGTTGTGCGTACAACATCGCCTAATTGACCGCTAACATAGCTGCAGCATCCGAATAAAATAGGAGATTGTGACAATATGTGTGTCCTTCCGGCGGATATACCACATATGGAGATTCATATTTCTGCTCGATTGATACCCAACTCAAGTATGAACCATCTTCAGTCTGCCGGGACTCACAAGGTCCCACATTTATTTAGTTCTCAAGATTTTCAATGCTGCACCAATTCTATGCCATGCAATCACCTCACATGCTCGAACTTTCATGCATAATGACAACATTTAGAGGAGTCACATGCAGGGGCTCCTCTTTTCATTCATGTTCTCAGTGCTCAAGTTGTGGCCAGCACCAAGGGATAGTTAATGTTGCGAGTGTCATTGTCTATGTGCGTTGGCTTTAGCCAACCTCCAATTCTTGCATCCTTACAGAGTGTTGTTGATAGGAGGTGCTAACATTTGGCATTAGGTATCAATCTATTATGGCGCACCTGACAAGATCCAAAATATCAACTCCGGACTGCCATCCTTGATATAAATACAATCCATTGAAATGATCTCCCCAGAACCTTTTCAAGGCGCTCCTCGAGGTGCATCCTCCTCGACTATGTGCACATTCTTGCACCATTTTTCCCATTATTCTGCTTCACATAATCTTATATTCACTGCTTCTACACTCTCTCCCACATTCCCCAGCTTTCTATCTTCATTACAGCGAATGGAACCTACGCCTAGCCAGGTGCGGAATCACAATTCACAGAAGCATCACGAAGCACAGCTAGACTGAGCACTCGGATTCACGAAAGCAGCCAATCTTCATTGCCCATCAAATGTTTTTGTTCCAATTATTTGCCATCATGAATCGTATTATGGATAACTAATATCCTTGATTGTATTACTGAATCAGAATGAACATAGCCATCAGGAGATCAGTGATGATGGAAACGCGGACGCCTGAGAGTCCATGTTATCATCTGACATTGACGAAGACGATCTGGATCATCAACAGGAGGTCTGCCATCTAGGAAAGGCACAGCGGGACCAGTCGTGACAAAATACCAGGGTTCCACTGCCGAAGGAACTGAGCCATGCCGATACTATCACTACACGCCTTCTGTTTCCAAATTCCCGAAATCCACCTGTGACAATGGCACCACCACTGCTCACACACTCAAAGTCAATAATGCTCAGCAAAGTATCCGACTCTGACCATGCACCATCTGCCCGGGCACTGGTGCTACCCAGCAAGTTTGGTGGAGCCCAGCATGTGCCACAACCTAAGGCCAGTAGTGATCAGAATGTTCCGCAACACCAACAGGCTACTTTTGAGTTAGCGACAGGTTCATGGAGGCAATGGTATTCACAAGGAATCCTTCGCAAATATTATCTGACAAGAAGTACCTGATGGTTGAAGAAGTTTGGAAACCTGTAATTGAAGCCCAGGATCATCAGCGGGCATTAGCAGGTGCTCCTGTAGGTACCCCATCGGTGTGCCAATTGCCAGGTGGTCCATCTATCAAAATAGATCCGCACATAGGAGAAGCTGTAAGTCTTGAATTGTGTTTAATGCTCGTCTATCAGACTTACGGATATTAACCCCCTCTGAAAATACATATCCTTATAACCGAACATTAGTACTGTGTCGAGGATGGTTGGCAAATGGGGCACATAGAACTGTTCTGTGAAGTTACCGGTTGCATCTGGGTTCTGAGACTGAGCTTCTTATCAAGGTGAAGGAGCTCCTGTTTGACGATGCTTACCTCTCCAATGTTGTCAATGATCAGAAACCATGGTTCTCCTGAATGGAAGTAGTTGATCTAATATACCATCAATTTCTCTTCACTGCCAATAGCTTGGGGCGCCTGCCAACAACATCCCAGTATTTGCAACCTCTCACTCCACAGACTTTAGTGCTGGGACCCGCAGCTATCCATTGTGCGCTGTCTGAATATACCGCTGGAAAGAAGTCCACAGTTATGTATTCTCAAGATTAATATCGAGGTACATTCGGCCCATCCCCTCTGATACATTTTACTCTGGAAGCCACTACACTTATCAATCACACATCAGTGGGCCGCTTCATACCCCTCTTGTGGCGCAGCTCCACTAGGAGAGGCACGGCTGAATCTTGGTTGGTGCTCCTCAATCCTCGTCGGCACTCCTCAGCCTAGATTGCAGCTCTTCTATCTCATTCTGCTGTGAATTCCTCCTGTTTCGGCGCTCCTCCGCTGGGACGGGCACTTCTTAATCTTCTCTGTCTGGATTGGCCCTTCTGTATCCTATTCCACACTCTACACCCCCCCCGTTCTGCGCTCCTCAGCCTGGGATCAGTGTTGGCAACGGTTCCGGAGCATCACTTCAGGTCAGGTTCCGGGTCCAACCAGAACTGTTGCCAAATTGGCTGTGTGGGTTGTCAATAGACCCGAACTGTCGACTCGGGTACGGTTTGATGGTAAACTCCCAACCCGTCTGAATTGGGCGGGTTGTCAGCGGGTCGCCCAGCGGGTCCATCCATAGATTCAATTAAGTGTCTTGTTGTAAGAGTATGTTAATAGTATCTTATCCAAATCGCGTTTTCAACAACCAAGGATATGTTTTTGCATGCTTTGCAGCTTGCAATATCAATTAATTCGGAATCGGTGTTTGACCTTTGATAAATTGTATTTTTGCCTATAGCGGCAGTCAATAATTCCTTTATGAACGTGAAGATTAGCGCGATGCTTTGATTACCACATATGCAAAGACTAAAGCTGTTGACGCTCCATTGATGCTCATATTCAGGATGCAGCAGGGAGCATGTCGCTGTTGTTTTTGCCAGTAAAGGCTGCCAATATTTGATCAATGGATGTCTGCAACCAATTGGGACATGAATTACCCAAGATCCGAAGCTAATAATCATTGACCCTGTGTTGATGCTCACACTCAGGATGTGGCAGCAAGCATGTCGTCATGGTTTATCTCAGTAAAGGCAGCCAATATCTGATAAATTGATATCTGCAACCAATCGGAGCATAAATTATCTAAGATGCGAAGCTACAAATGGTTGAAGCTTTATTGACTCTCATTCTCAGAAAGGGGTGGTGACCGTATTGCTGTTTGTTTTGGCTATGAAAGCTGCCAAGACATCGGTTATGCATAACAGCGACCAAATCACTGTGTAACTGCCGTACTTACAAAACCACAAATCATTGATGCTCAGCTGATGCTCATTCTCGGAATGGGGCGGTGACTGTGTTGCTGTCTCTTTTGCCTTTGAATGCTGGCAATAGATCGGATATGCTTAACAGCGACCAAATTGCAGTGTAATTACCATACTAACCAAACCAGTAATCGTTGACACTCTGTTGACGCTCAATCTCAGAATTGGACGATGTCCGTGTTGCTGTCTCTTTTGCCTATAAAGACTACCAATCCATCGGTTATGCATAACAGCGACCAAATTACTGTGTAACTACCGTGCTTACAAAACCACAAATCGTGGACGCTCCATTGACGTTCATTCTCAGAATGGGGCTGTGACCTTGTTGCTGTCTCTTTTGCATATAAACGCTGGCAATAGATCGGTTATGCCTAACAGTGACCAAATCACTGTGTAAATACCGTACTTGAAAAACCACAAATCATTGAAGCTCCGTTGACGCTCATTCTCTGTATGGGGCGGTGACCGTGTTGCTGTCTCTGTTGCCTATAACAGCAGCCAATACTTCGGTTATGCATAACAGCGACCAAATCACTGTGTAATTACCGTACTTACAATACCACAAATCGTTGACGCTTCGTTGACGCTCATTTTGCTGTATTGTCCATTCAACATCTGCTGCCATCGATAATAGTTTTCATCATGTTTTGAACTACATGGTAGTCTTTCTCACAGATTGTGACTTGGCCCTGTGGCAAAGCCGAGCGCAGTAACATTCTTGCACTGTACACTCTCACACGACAAAAATTCATGTATCTTGTCAACAGGTTCATTGCGCCTGCTATACATCTGTTTATAAACCGGTATTCACAAGCTACTGCTCACCATTCGCCAATTCTATATATCTAACTAAAACTCTCGCTCAAGATACATAAAGAAGCTGGTGAAACATTGTTGCATTCTGTCCTACTTATGCTTCACTCCCTTATTCATCCTCGTATCGATTGCATTCACTGTCGTCAACATCTTTTCAGCCTGGCTCTTTGACTCCCATGTAGGGCGAATCAATCGGGGAACATTTGGCGCAGTGCTCACATCCCGCTGCTCTGGGCATTCCGGATCCTCAATGGAATCATCTTGCTCTATGTCAGATTCAGCGTCCACTGCGCAATGGTTTTTGCTGTCATTTGGATTATCTAAGTCCCCATTCCAGTGAAGCCAATCTTCAGTGGGCGACATGCTTTCAGGTATGCTATCCGCATAACTCTCGACAGGATGACAGTTGATTCCTCGGATTTGGCAGAGATTTTCTACTTGAGTTTGTCCTCCAGGAAGGTACTTTGCAGACAAAGGTAGTTGCAAAGGAGATCTTGCTGACAATTTGAATGCAGCAGCACCATCATGTTCAAGGAGTGACCACGATGCTTTGAGGATCTCTTCCGTGTCCGAAATGGATACCACGGCCGTCATGTGCTTGTTTCGAGCGCGAGATTTCTTCTGGGTTGCATGTAGGTTTAGGCTGCCCTGCCACATCTCCAAAATGCTGTGAATCTTCGCCATTCGGTGCAATTTCCATTCATCCGCTTCTTTCTTCATATCCGAGTCGTTTTCTGTGTTTGTTGTATCCTATTCTGGGTCAGCACCTGGCAAATTCTGTTATTGGCTCGAGCAAACTGCCTTACAACAATGTTTTTGCGCAGGGTCTCGACTGTGGTGTTTGACTGCCAACAGCCGATAACATCTCAGCCAAGGGTCAAACTGGCCTCCACTCCGACACCATGTGGTATGATAGAGTAGTTGTTGCGTGCCACATCGGAAAGATCGGCGTACTTTGAGTGTGTTTCCTCCTGTTGACGCCACCAGCCGGTTATGTCCAGTAACCAAAATGTACCTCTAATCTCCATTGGGTCGGAGTGGTCATCATTGAGATTTGGATTAACTTGCCCCCAGTTCTTTGGTGCATCAGGCGGCCAAATCAAATTGAGCCTGTCGGCAGTCAATAGACGTGCTGCACCATAGCTTCATCCAGGTGTCATCTCAGCCACATTGTTAGGCGTTAAGTGTCCTTCATCATCGCTTGACAAATCATATGGATCAAAGGATGATTGACAGGATCCTGGAGCCGTTGCAGAGGGGATAAGATTGCTGCTGGGTAAGCTTTCGTGCTTATTGACTGGCACACGTCGATGATTGGCACAGTATTCATTCTCAACATACTTCAGAACGGCCTCTTGGTATTGGGTAGTATAGGATGTCCCATCCTCCGGATTAATATCCATTCCTTTGTCCCACTTTCTGAACGATCGCAACTTCCAGAAAGCATCGAGGATATGTGCAGAAATGAGCAGCATGCCCATCGTTGGAGTCAGTTCAGTGTAGCATTGGGACAGCTTCTGTCGAGCCAACTTCACAGCGAAGAAGAAGTCTTCCTGCCATGGAGTCTTGTTCTTGGCAAAAGCTCGCATCACGCCGTCCATGTGATCAAACATGTCGTTGTACACTATGATAACGTCATGCAACATGACTGTATGCCTCTTTCACATCCACAGGGTCCAATATCAAAATGGTCTCAATACTTCCATGACATACTTAACAACGGTCCACTCATCATGAGTTGTGAAAAGTGGCAGTTAATCAGTGAAATTTGGATTTTGGAGCCACTCGCGTGTGAATTCCCATGATCGGTAGGCGTGCTCTACATCAGCAAAATGTATTTTAGTCACTGGGAGCCTCCAGGAGTGTCTGAGAGGAGGCGGAGTGTAAACTTAGAAGCGTCAATTTCAGGAGAGAACCAGACCCTAGGAGGGCATT
>Ga0307515_10000596_pt1 | contig 84243 bp, 71 predicted proteins | sample 17_EM_MG_FD_194513 | JGI IMG/M metagenome (GOLD analysis project Ga0307515, IMG submission 194513) | Populus trichocarpa ectomycorrhiza microbial communities from riparian zone in the Pacific Northwest, United States - 17_EM | ecosystem: Host-associated > Plants > Roots > Unclassified | place... | reverse complement strand
CCCCGACCCCGACGCCCCCACCCGCGCCGACGATCTTCCAGGTCAGCGAACTCTCCTACGACGTCAACGGCGACGGCACCGCCCCGGAGATCCAACTCGGCGAGAGCAGCTGGGTGTGGCAGCGCTACGGCGTCTCGATCGGCGGCACGCGCTACACCCACGGCGCGACCGTGCACGGCCGCTCCTCCGTCACCATCGACCTCAACCGCCAGTGCGTCTCCTACGACGCGACCGTCGGCGTCGACGACATGATGCTGGGGATCGGCAAGGTGTACTTCGCGGTGTACGCCGACGGGGTCCGGCTGTGGCAGTCCGGGGAGATCGACGGCGGGGACCCGGCGGTGCCCGTCCATGTGAACCTCGCCGGGCGCAAGACCGTACGGCTGGTGGTCGAACCGCACAGCTCCTTCGACGACTTGACGCTGGCGGACTGGGCGGAGTCGAAGTTCACGTGCAAGTAGGGCGCTGTGCCAGGTGTTGTGTCGGGGACGGTGCCGGGGCGGGTAGTTCGGCCAGGACCTCGTCCATGGTGAGTGTTTCGCCTCGGGCGCGTTCGGCCGCGTAGCGCTCGGGGCCCAGTTCGGTGCGGGCCCTGGTCTCGGCGTGTTCGACCCGGGCGCGCTCCGGCATGGGGCGCGGATGGCCGCCGCGTCCGTGGTCGGCCGCGGCCAACAGGCGTACCGCGCGCGGTAGTTCGCCGAGTTCCGCGGAGAGCAGTGCCGTCTGGTCCACCAGCATCGCGATCAGCACGTCGGCGCAGCGCTGCTCCACGGCCTCGCGCAGGGTCGCGGTCATCATGGCCAGCCCGCGCTCCGGGCCGGACTCGGCGGCGGTGACCAGGGCGGCGACCGCGTTCAGGCCGGCCCTGAACTGCGGTGGGGGCGTGCCCTTCTCGCTCTCCGCCCAGGCCTGGTCGCTCAGGTCACGCGCGCGGGCGACGTCTCCGTCCTCCAGGGCGATGTGCGCGCGCAGCATCAGGACGAACGCGCGGGCGTCCTGTACGCCGTGCCGATCGGACTCCTCGCTCGCCTCGTCCAGGCCGGCGAGAGCGGCGTCCCGGTCGCCCTCGCGGAAGGCGAGTTCGGCGAGGCGCGCGATGAGGAACGGGGCCTCGGTGTTGGCGCCGACCTCGTAGGCGAGCTTCAGCGCCTCCTCGTACGCCGTCCTCGCCTCCTCGAAGCGGCCGCGGACCATGGCGGCCTCGCCGACCGCGCTGGACACCTGGGCGCGCACCCAGCGGTCGCCGACGCGTCTGCACAGCGCCTGCAGCGCCTTCAGGTCCTCGTCGATGCCCGCCATGCCGCCCGGCGAGTCGACGAGCAGGTGGGTGCGGAACATCAGCATGACGGCGTTCTCCCAGTCGCCGCCGTGGGCACGGACGTTGACGACCGCCGCCTCCATCGCGGGCCGGATGTCCATCGACTCGGTGAGGAAGTAGGCGGTGAGCGGCCAGATGAGCCCCGGCATACGGGCCGCCCGGGGGCCGCCCGCGGCGAAGTAGCCCTGGATCAGATTCATGTACTGCCGCATGCGCTCGTCCATCAGGCCGTCCGTCGTCCGGCCCAGGATCTCGGACTCGGCCCTGAGGAAGAGGTTCAGGAGCCGGAGGTCCATCCGCCGGGTGTGCAGGGGGTGTCGGGCGTCCGCCTCCGGGTCGGCGACGTAGGCCTCGTACGGGTCCTGGGCGGACCCGGCCGGTGCGGCCAGGGCGAGGACGCGTATCACCCAATCCGCGCCCTCGGTGCGGTAGTTGCGCAGCCACCAGAACCAGCCGACGGCGAGGGCCAGGGCGCCCGCCTCCGCCTCGTCGCGCGCGGCGACGGAACAGGCCAGGGCCGCCCGGATGTTGTCGAGCTCGGTCTCCAGGCGGGCGATCCACGGGAGTTGGTCGCCGGAGCGGAGCAGGGGCTCGGCCGTCTCCACGAGGGCGAGCACCCACGCGCGGTGCCGGCGCTCGGCCCCGGCGCGCAGTTCGGGGGTCTCGGCCGCGCGCTCCACTGCGTACTCGTGGATGGTCTCCAGCGTGCGGTAACGCATGCCCCCGTCCGTCTCCCCCGGGGTGGCCACGATCAGGGACTTATCGACCAGGGAGCCGATGAGGTGGGCCGCGGGGCCGGTGCACACGGCTTCCGCCGCCGCGAGGTCCCAGCCGCCGGCGAACACGGAGACCTCGCGCAGCACCGTCCGCTCCGGCTCGTCGAGCAGCTCCCAGGACCAGTCGACGACGGCACGGAGGGTCTGCTGGCGGGGCAGGACCGTGCGGCTTCCGGAGGTCAGGAGGCGGAAGCGGTCGTCGAGGCGGTCGGCGATCTGGCGCGGGGTGAGCAACCGGAGCCGGGCGGCGGCCAGTTCGATGGCCAGGGGCAGGCCGTCCAGGCGCCGGCAGATCTCCGCGACGGCCTCCGTGTCCTGGAGCACGGTCTCCGCGTCGGGGCGGACGGCGGTGGCGCGCTCCGTGAACAGGCGGTGCGCCTGGTCGGGGACGAGGGGCTCGACCGGGCGCACGGACTCGCCGGGGACGCCCAGGGGTTCACGGCTGGTGGCGAGGATCGTGAGCCCGGGGCAGCGGGTCAGGAGGGTCTCGGCGAGGTCGGCCACCGCGCCGATGACATGTTCGCAGTTGTCAAGGATCAGGAGTCGGCTGCGTGAGGCGCAGTACTCCACCAGCAGGGCGACCGGGTCGTCCTGCGTGGTCAACAACTCGGTGGTCAGCAGCGCGGTCTCGCGCAGACCGAGGGCACTGACCACCGCGCCCGGCACCGCCTCCGGCCGGTCGAGCCGGGCCAGCTCGACCAGCCACGCCTGCGGGAGCCCGGCGGCGGCTTCCTCGGCGAGACGGGTCTTTCCGGAGCCGCCCGGTCCGGTGAGCGTGACCAGGCGGGCCCTGTGCAATTCGGAACGGATGGCGGCGATCTCGGGTTCCCGGCCCACGAAAGAGGTAAGCCGTGGACGCAGGTTGCCGTTGCGTTCGGGGCGCCCGGGGGCAGCGGGCGCCGTGCTCGCCGGTGCCGTCGAGGTGAGCAACTCCCCGTGCAGGGCGCGGAGTTCCGGTCCCGGGTCGGTGCCCAGTCCCTCGGCGAGTGCGCGCCGGGCCGTCTCGTACGCGGCGAGGGCGTCGGCCCCGCGGCCCGCATCGCGCAGGGCGCGGATGAGGAGGGCGTGCAGCGGTTCGTCGTAGGGATGCGCCGCGGTCAGTTCCTTCAGTTCCGGTACGGAGTCGGCGGCGCGGCCCAGCAGCAGGTCGGCCTCGATCCGTGCGCGGGTCGCTTCCTGGCGCAGCGCGTCCGGGCGGGCGGCGGCGGATCGGTCGGGGAGGTCGGCGAGGGCGGGGCCGCGCCACAGGGCGAGCGCGGCGGCGAGGTCGCGGGCGGCGGTGGTCGCGTCGCCCCGGTCGAGGGCGGCCGTGCCCTGGCGTACGAGGTGTTCGAAGACGAACAGGTCCACGTCGTCCCGGGTCGCCGTGAGGCGGTAGCCGCCGGGGTCGGAGGCGATCGCTTCTTTACCGAGGGTGCGGCGGAGGCGGCCGACCAGGGCCTGGAGGGCGGCCGGGGCGTCCTGGGGAGGTTCCTCCGCCCACACCTCGTCGATCAGGGTGCCGGAGGGGACGATCCGGCCCGGGTGCAGGGCGAGCGCGGCGAGCAGGGCGCGGATACGCGCACCGCCGAGGGGTACGCCGGTGCCGTGTTCGTCTTCCGCCCGGGTGTTGCCCAGGATTTTGTACCGCACCGGGTCATTGTCGCCGGGTGGGTGGGGTGGGGGCACGGGGTTTCGCGGCGGGGCGGGCGGTTGGGGTGGTTTGGGGTGGTGTGCTGGTTGGGGTGATTTGGAGTGCGGGGGATTTTGAACTGGCGGACAGGTTGTTGGTCGTGTGCGGGTGCGCTGTGGCTGGTCGCGCCCACGCGGCGGAGCCGCATATCGATACAGCCCCGCGCCCCTTTGGGGCGCTCAGCGCGCCCCACTCACACCACCGCCGCTCACCCGCCGGACGCCAACGCCCCCCGCTGCGGTCGAATCCCCTCGGGCACCGCACGCGCGCGTGCAGGCGTCCCTGTCCAGCAAGTCCCCCGGCGGGCCAGCAACCGGCCCAGCCACAGTTCCAGGGACACCAGGTCCGCGAGGCCGTCCAAGGGCAACGGCTCGCCCTGGGCCGCCGCGCGCAGGGCCTTGCGGACCACGCGCGCCTCCACCAGGCCCGCCTGCGCGAGCAGCGGCGTGGCGAACAGGTCCATCAAGGGGTCCGCGGCGACCCGTAGGCCCTTGCGGGCCGCGGCTGCCGCCGAGGCGTGGGAGGGGGCTCCCCAGCCGGGCGGGAGGTCGCCTACGCCTGCGCCCTCCAGGACCGTGCGGAGGATGGCCGCGCGGGCGCCCGGCTGGACCCGTAGCGCCTCGGGTAGGGAGCGGCAGGCGCGGACCACCTGGTTGTCGAGGAAGGGGGTGTGCAGGCGCTGGGAGCGGATCTCGGCGGCCTGTTCCAGGATGCGGAGGTCGTTGGCGTGGCGGGCGAGGGCGGCACGCGCGCGGAAGTCGCCGGGGCGCTGGCCGGGGCCGCTGCCCTGACGGCTGGGGGCACTCTGCAGGCGAACCGATACTTCAGCCAGGGCCTCGCCGGTCAGCCAGCGTGCGGCGGGGCCGGGTCTGGCCCAGGTGAGGGCGGCGAGGGAGGCACCGACGGCGCCTCCGGGCTCGTCGAAGCGCTGGTTCATCAACCGGTCGGCGAGGACTTCGAGCCCCGCGCCGTAGGGCGTACGGGCGAGGCGGCGGGCCGCGCCGTAGACGCGCCCCGGGACCATCACCGAACCGTCCGCCTTCGCCAACGCGGCCACCGGGCGCACCAGATGGCGCCGTTTGCGGTCCATCAGGAGGTCGGCGAGGCGGGCCGGGTGGGCGTCCAGGACCTGGCGGGCGCCGTAGCCGGTGAAGTGGTCGGCGCTGCCCGCGGCGAGGCGGGCGCGGTGGCGGGCGGCGGTGATCAGGGAGGGGCCGGGTTCGTCGGTGAGGGGGCCGTCGAGTTCGGCGTACGGCAGGACGTCCTCGTTGCCGGTGACCACTACGTGGTGCAGACGCGGGTTGGCCGCGAGGGTGCCCGCGCGCTCCACCTCGGACTCGCGCCCGGGGACGGCGAGATCGTTGAACGTGACGGCCAGGAGGCGCTCACCCGCGCCGGTGCCGTGCCCGAGGACCGTGCCCGGTGCTCCCGGCAGGCCGGCGGCGAGCAGGGCCAGCGTCCCGGAGGCGGGTCCCCCGGAGAGGTCGGCCCCGATCCCGGGAACGGGCATCCCGCGCGCGGCACGCCGTTCTGCGGGCCCCATGCCGGGGACGGGCCCCGGGTCTATGTCGGGCACGTGGCGGGGAGCGGAGAGACGCGCACGCACGGCGTCGACGAGCGCGTCCCGTACGGCGTCCACCGCGCTGTCGGGGTCGACGGCCGCCGCCGCGACGGCGAGGGAGGCCACCGGCTCGTACCCGGCGATCTCACGCGCCCCGGCGCGCAGCACCAGCGCATGCCCCGGCGGAATGCGCCGTACCCCGTCGTACGGCGTCGAGTCGTGCAGCGCGGCGGGGACGTCCGGGGCGGCGAGGAGCGCGGCGAGGTGCCCGAAGTCGAGGTTGGCCTCGATGAGGTCGGCGAGCGGGAGCGCGGCCGTGGAGTAGGCCGTACCGCCCGCCCAGGGGGTGTAGAACACCGGCTTGGCGCCCGCGAGATCACCGCAGACCATGGTGCGGCGGCCGACCTTGACGACCGCCGTGTAACTGCCGGACCAGGCCGTCAGATGCCTAAGTGCCCCTCCGCGCGCGGAGAACAGGCTCAGGCGCAGCTCCTCGTCGGAGGCACCGCAGGTACCGAGGACCGCGATCCGGGTCTCGGCGTCGACCTTCACGACGCGCACCTCGTCGGGCCGCCAGTCGCCGACCGCCCAGAGCGGATCCGGGTCGCCCCACAGGAGTTGGGACCCCACCGGGTGCACCGTCTCACCGTCGAGTCCCGTCGCCCCCGCGGAACCGATCGCGGCGGCTCCAGCGGCGGTACTGCTCCATCCCACCAACCACCGCATCGACGCCTCCACAGGCTGTGGACAACCAGTGCACCGCACGAACTGGGCACCATGCTGCCATGAAGGACGCCTTCCGGAGGGCCGGAGAAGCCGCTTGAGATCGCGTGAAGACGCCCTGGACGAGGGACAACCGGACAACCATGACCCTACGTCCGCGACGCGAATGCGCCCCCGATACGCTCCCCCAAAACACCTAACGCGCCCTCAACTCCCGTGGTAGGAGCGGTATTCGACGCGGAGAGGCGGGGTCGATTTTCGGCCAAATCGGCTTTACGGGCACAGGCTCGCGCACGCTCCGTACATGCCGTGCGCACCGCTTCGCACCGCGCACAGTCCGGGAGGCGGAGTACGCCTCCCGGACCGGTCCGCCGCCCGCGGGGATGTAGGCGGCGGTGTCCCCCAGCCCACTGGATCCAGTACAGCGGGCCGACCCACGCACTATCTATCGAAGCGCTCCCGCGATGGCCGGAGAAGAGCGCACACACGGGCGCACGGCCACACGACGGGGGCACGTCGCAACCCTGCGTGCAAACCCCGCACTCGCGTACGGACCACAATCCCGCCAACCGGAACAATGCCCCTTAACGCTTGGGATGCGGCGAACTACGCTGGGTTTACGAATGCCGGGTGGTTATGCCAGCACGGCAGCCGTCTGTGTCGAGGGGTGGCGCATGTCCAGGGAGCAACGCGGGCCGAACGAAAAACTCGGCACCGTTCTCGCCCTCGCGGGAATCAGCAACGCAGGACTCGCGCGTCGCGTCAACGATCTTGGCGCTCAACGCGGGTTGACACTTCGCTACGACAAGACGTCGGTGGCGCGCTGGGTGTCGAAGGGAATGGTGCCCCAGGGCGCCGCCCCGCACCTCATCGCGGCCGCCATCGGCCAGAAGCTCGGCCGCCCGGTGCCGCTCCACGAGATCGGCCTGGCGGACGCGGATCCCGCACCGGAGGTGGGCCTCGCCTTCCCCAGGGACGTCGGCCAAGCCGTGCGTTCCGCAACGGAGTTGTACCGGCTCGACCTCGCCGGCCGCCGGGCCGGCTCCGGCGGCATCTGGCAGTCCCTCGCGGGCTCGTTCGCAGTCAGCGCATACGCAACGCCCGCCTCACGCTGGCTGATAACCCCGGCCGACAGTTCGGTGGCCCGGGAGGCGAACTCCGCGGAGAGCTCCGGGACACCGCTCAAAGTCGGCCACAGCGATGTGCAGAAGCTGCGGGAGGCCGCGGAGGACGCGAGGCGCTGGGACTCCAAGTACGGGGGCGGCGACTGGCGTTCGTCGATGGTGCCCGAGTGTCTCCGGGTGGAGGCGGCACCACTGCTGCTCGGCTCGTACTCCGACGAGGTCGGCAGAGCGTTGTTCGGCGCGAGTGCCGAACTCACCCGGCTCGCCGGGTGGATGGCCTTCGACACCGGGCAACAGGAGGCGGCGCAGCGGTACTACATCCAGGCGCTGCGCCTTGCCCGCGCGGCGGCGGATGTGCCGTTGGGGGGCTACGTTCTCGCCTCGATGTCGTTGCAGGCGACCTATCGGGGCTTCGGTGACGAAGGTGTCGACCTCGCGCAGGCGGCCCTGGAGCGCAATCGGGGGCTTGCTACGGCCCGGACGATGAGCTTCTTCCGGCTTGTCGAGGCGCGGTCCCATGCGAAGGCGGGGGATGCGCAGGCGGCCGGGGCGGCGCTGAAGGCTGCCGAGGGGTGGCTTGAGCGGTCCCGGGAGGGCGACAACGATCCGTCGTGGCTCGGGTTCTACGGATACGACCGGTTCGCGGCCGACGCTGCCGAGTGCTACCGGGACTTGAAGGCGCCGCGGCAGGTTCGGCGGTTCACTGAGCAGGCGTTGTCGAAGCCGACGGAGGAGTTTGTGCGGTCGCACGGGCTTCGGCTGGTCGTCTCTGCGGTGGCCGAGCTTGAGTCGGGGAACCTTGATGCGGCGTGCGAGCAAGGGGTTCGGGCGGTGGAGGTCGCCGGGCGTATCTCGTCTGCCCGTACGACGGAGTATGTGAAGGATCTTCTGCATCGGCTGGAGCCGTATGGGGATGAGCCGCGGGTTGTTGAGCTGCGGGAGCGGGCTCGGCCGTTGTTGATGGCGCCCGCCTAAGGGTCTGCCGGGCTTGTGCCGTCTTGCGTGTGCGGGTGCGCTGTGGCTGGTCGCGCCCACGCGGCGGAGCCGCATATCGATACAGCCCCGCGCCCCTTAGGGGGTTCTGCCCTCCCGGCGTTTGAAGTGACTGTCAGTGGTGCAGTGCACTATCGGATGCGGGAGGTGGTGCACGTGCGAGCGGTTGGCTACGACTGTGACGTGCTGGTGGTCGGGGGCGGGATCGTCGGGCTGTCGACCGCGTATGCGATCAGCCGTGCCGCGCCCGGCACTCGTGTCACCGTGCTGGAGAAGGAATCAGGTCCCGCTCGGCATCAGACGGGGCGCAACAGCGGAGTCATCCACAGCGGGATCTACTACCGGCCCGGGTCGCTCAAGGCGCGGTATGCGGTGCGTGGGGCTGCCGAGATGGTCAAGTTCTGTGCGGAGTACGGGGTTTCGCATGCCGTCACCGGGAAGCTGATCGTCGCCACCGAGCGCGCCGAACTGCCTCGCCTGCACGCGCTCGTGCAGCGCGGGCGGGAGAACGGTATTCCGGTACGGGAGCTGGGCGCCACGCAGATCGCGGAGTACGAACCGGAGGTGCGCGGCCTCGCCGCCATACACGTCGGGACTACCGGGATCTGCGACTACGTGGGGGTCGCCCGGCAGCTGGCCGAGGCCTCCGGCGCCGAGATCCGCTACGGCGCGCGCGTCGCCCACATCGACCGGCGCCCGGAGCGCGGGGTCGCCGTCCGCACGGTGACCGCGACCGGCGGTGACGTCGTCCGCGCCCGCGTGCTGGTGAACTGCGCCGGCCTGCACTGCGACGAGGTGGCCCGGCTCACCGGCGACGACCCGGAGATGCGGATCGTGCCGTTTCGCGGCGAGTACTACACCCTCACCCGGCCCGAACTGGTCCGGGGCCTGGTGTACCCGGTCCCCGACCCGGCGTTCCCGTTCCTCGGCGTCCACCTCACGCGCGGCATCGACGGCAGCGTGCACCTCGGGCCGAACGCGGTACCGGCCCTGGCCCGCGAGGGCTACGACTGGGGGGTCGTACGCCCCCAGGAGATCGCCGCGACAGCAACCTGGCCCGGCACCTGGCACATGGCCCGACAGCACTGGCGCTACGGGGTGGGGGAACTCCGGCGGTCCATCTCCAAGGCCGCGTTCACAGGAGCCGTACAACGCCTCCTCCCAGCGGTGACCCCGGACGACCTGATCCCCTCACCGGCCGGGGTCCGGGCGCAGGCGGTACTACGGGACGGCACCCTGGTCGATGACTTCCTGATCAAGGAGGGCCCGCGGGCCGTGCATGTGCTGAACGCCCCCAGCCCAGCGGCAACCGCTTCGCTCCCGATCGGCAGAGAGGTAGCAAGACGAGCCTTGGCAGCACTACCCCGGGAACTACAACCCCGCTAAAGGGGCGCGGGGCTGTATCGATATGCGGCTCCGCCGCGTGGGCGCGACAAGCCACGACGCATCCGCACTCGCAAGACAACACAAGCCAGGCAGACGCTCAGGTGCACGCCCAGTAAAATCAACCCATTGTGTCTGACTCCCCCAACACCCCCGCCGAGCCCGCGCAGCGCATCCGCGCCAAGGGCGAACCCCGTTTCCCCGACGGGCCCAAGCCGGACCCCGCCGGTTCCCACTTCGAGCGGCGCATCCGGAGTTTCCAACCCCGCAGGAGCCGAGTAACCGCAGGCCAAGGGGACGCGCTAGCGCGGTTGTGGCCCAAGTGGGGCCTGGACATCGACGGCCAACGGAACCTCGACCTCCCCGAGCTGTTCGGGAACGACAACCCGGTGGTGTTGGAGATCGGCTTCGGAATGGGTGAGGCGACCGTACAGATGGCCGCCGCGGCCCCGGAAACGAACATCCTCGCCGCCGACGTACACACCCCGGGCCAGGGCAACCTCCTGGGCCTCGCCGACCACCACGGCCTCTCCAACATCCGCGTCGCCAACGGGGACGCCATCATCCTGCTCCGCGAGATGCTCGCCCCGGACTCGCTCGACGGACTGCGCGTGTACTTCCCGGACCCCTGGCCCAAGAAGCGGCACCACAAACGCCGCCTGATCCAACCGGAGTTCCTCACCCTCGCCGCGACCCGGCTCAAGCCCGGGGCGACCGTGCACTGCGCGACGGACTGGGAGCCGTACGCGGAGCAGATGCTCGAAGTGCTCGACGCGCATCCGGAATTCGAGAACAGCCAACCTGAGGGCGGTTTTGCGCCCCGTCCGGAGTTCCGGCCGCTGACCCGTTTCGAGGGCCAGGGACTGGACAAGGGTCATGTCGTGAACGATCTGCTCTTCCGTCGCGTACCCCACGACGACCAGACGACGACCAGCACTGACGACCAGCGCTGACGCCAGGCTCCCTCGCGGGCCGTGCCCTTACCTCGTTAGGGTCGATGCCGTGGCCACGTTTCCGCTCCACCCCCCGCACCCCGGCCACCCCGCCGGTGGTGTGCCCGGGCACGGGCCGCGGGAGCGGTGGTGGCAGCGGAAGTGGGTCCGCTACGGCGGGCTGATCGCCCTGCTCACGCTCTCCGGGCTCGTCATCCTCGCGCTGGTGCGCCAACAGACCGGTACGGAAGGGTTCTTGGTCGGGCTCGGGCTCGCCGTACTACCGGTGCCGCTGCTCGTCGCCGCGTTTCGCTGGCTGGACCGGGTCGACCCCGGGCCCTGGCGGAACCTGCTCTTCTCCTTCGCCTGGGGCGCCTGCGCCGCTGCCCTCATAGCGATCGTCGCCAACAGCTTCGCGACCAGATGGATAGCGACGACCACCGCTGATCCGACCAGCGCGGACACCCTCGGCGCGACCGTCATAGCGCCGATCGTCGAGGAGTCGGCGAAGGCGGCGGCCGTACTCCTCGTCTTCCTCTTCCGCAGACGGGACTTCACCGGGATCGTCGACGGGGTGGTGATCGCCGGGGTCACCGCCACCGGCTTCGCGTTCACCGAGAACATCCTCTACCTCGGCACCGCCTTCGGCACCGACCAGCTCACCGGCGACCGCGGCTTCACCTCCGTCACCGCGGCGACCTTCTTCGTGCGCATCGTCATGTCCCCGTTCGCGCACCCCCTGTTCACCGTCCTCACCGGCGTCGGCTTCGGCATCGCCGCGCTCTCCCCCGACCGCCACCACATCCGCCGCGTTCTGGTCCCGCTGACCGGTCTGCTCCTCGCGATGGGCATGCACGCGATCTGGAACGGCTCCTCGACCTTCGGTCAGTACGGCTTCTTCGAGGTCTACGGCCTCTTCATGGTCCCCATGTTCGGCCTGCTGACCTGGCTCGCGGTCTGGACCCGGCAACGCGAACTGCGCACCGTGCGCGAGGAGTTGCCCGTCTACGTCTACGCGGGCTGGCTGACCCCGGCCGAACCGTTCGTGCTCGGCTCGATGAAGGCACGGCGGCTGGCCCGCGACTACGCCCGCCATCACCTCGGCAGACCGGCGGGCCGCTCGGTCGCCCAGTACGAGGCCTGTGCGACCGCCCTGGCGTTCCTGCGGCACCGGGCCGGGCGGGGCCGCGCCGGCGCCGATTTCGTCGTACGGGAAAGGGAGTTGCTGCACGAGCTGTGGCTGCGGCGGGAGGTGGCGCGGCCCGCGCTGGACTTCGCGGCGCGGCGGACGGCGCCGCCGGTACCGGTGGTGGTGCCGCCGTGGCCGCCGGTGTACGGGTCGTACGGGACTCCCCTGTACAACCCGTACCGGTCCTGACCGCCACCTTGGCGACCCGTACGACCCGTAAGCCGACCCCTACGACCCTTAGGCCGACGCCTGCGTGAGGCGGGCGATCTCCGTGTCCGTCAGCTCCAGTTCGGCCACGCCAAGCAGCGCGGGGAGTTGCTCCAGCGACCGGGCCGACGCGATCGGGGCCGCGACCGTGGGCTGGGCGGCGAGCCAGGCGAGGGCCACCGTGGCGACCGGGGCGTCGTGGGCCTGGGCGACCTCGTCCAGGGCGGTCAGCACCTGCTGGCCGCGCTCGGTGGCCAGGTGCTTCTCGGCGCCCTTGGCACGGGGGCTGTCGACGGTCGTACCGGGGCGGTACTTGCCGGTGAGGAAGCCGGCGGCCAGCGCGAAGTACGGGACCGCGGCCAGGCCCTCCTGCGCGGCGAGCTCGCTCAGCTCGCCCTCGTAGGTGTCGCGCGAGACGAGGTTGTAGTGGGGCTGGAGGGCGACATAGCGCGCCAGGCCCTCGCGGTCGGAGAGGTCGAGGGAGGCCCGCAGGCGCTCGGGAGTGATGTTGGAGGCGGCGATGTGCCGCACCTTGCCCGCCCTCACCAGCTCGTCCAGCGCGCCGATGATCTCCTCGACCGGCACCTCGACCTTGTCGAAGTGGGTGTAGTAGAGGTCGATGTGGTCGGTGTCCAGGCGGCGCAGCGAGGCGTCCGCGGCGGCCTTGATGTTGGCGGCGGACAGGCCCGGGAAGTCGGGGTGCTGGCTGACCTTGGTGGCGATGACGACGTCGGAGCGGTTGCCGCGGGCCTTGACCCACTTGCCGATGATGGTCTCGGACTCGCCGCCCTGGTTTCCCGGCGCGAACGCCGAGTACGAGTCGGCGGTGTCGACGAAGTTGCCGCCCGCCGCCGCGTACGCGTCGAGCACGGCGAAGGAGGTCGCCTCGTCGGCGGTCCAGCCGAAGACGTTGCCGCCGAGAGAGAGCGGGAAGACCTCGAGGTCCGAGCGGCCCAGCTTGCGAAGAGAAGTCATGTCCGACGTCAACGCCCGCACCGGAACCGGATATTCCGGCACAGTACGGGCGGACGGGATCGACTCAGGGTCTGCTCAGGGGTTGAGGCCCTTGCTGCGCAGCCAGGGCGCCGGGTCGCTCGCGGTGGCGGCGCCGTTGATGTGCACCTCCAGGTGGAGGTGCGGTCCGGTCACGTTGCCGGTCGCGCCCACGCGGCCGATGACCTCGCCGGTGGAGACCTTCTGCCCGACGCTGACGTTGATCGAGGACTGGTGGCAGAACCACAGCTCGGTGCCGTCATCGAGGGTGAGGATCGTGCGGTACCCGTAGGACCCGGCCCAGCCCGCCTCGGTGACCGTGCCACTGTGGATGGCCTTGATCAGCGTGCCGGTGGGAGCGGCGAAGTCGAGGCCGGTGTGGTACCCGGAGGACCACATCGAGCCGGCCTGGCCGAAGGTGCCGGTGATCGTGTACGAGCCGACCGGCAGCGTGTACTGCTTGGCCAGCGCGGCGAGCTTCGCGGCCTCGGCCTTCTTCTTGGCGGCGGCCTCCGCGGCCTTCTTCGCGTCGGCGGCCTTCTTCGCCGCGTCCTTCTCGGCCTTGGCGGCAGCATCGTCGACCTGCTTGGCGACGGCGGCCTCGACGGCCGCCTTCGACTTGCCGTCGACCTGGAGCTGCTGCAGCTCGGCCTGCTCCATGATCCGGTTGCGCAGCAACTCGCCCGCGTCCGAGGCGCCCTTGGAGGTCTCGGTCTTGCTGACGCCGACGCTGCTGAGCGCGGTCGCGGAACCCTTGGGGGTGCTGGCGGAGTCGTCCAGCAGATGACCCACGGAGGGCAGGTCGGGCATGGAGATCGAGACCGGCGGCTTGCCGGTGTTGGCGCTCGCCATACCGCCCGCGCTGACGGCGGCTATGACACCGACGCCCAGGACGGTGGAGCTGCGGGCGAATCCTCCGCCACCACGCTGCTTGGCGACACGGTGCTTGCCGCGGTTGGGAGCAACGGACTCCGCGCTGGGATTCCACTCCTCCCAGGGGCCCTCGTCGGGGCGGTAACCGCCGTAGACGACAGGGGCTTCTGGGGCAGCCTGGTTGGACGCCACGTGGGCGTGCTCCTTTCCTTCCTTCTCGCCTACCGGGTTAGCTGACGGGTTCGGAGCAGGAAGGTCTCCTACGCGCGTAAACCGGCCGTGTTTCCACGGCAGTTGACGAGCGATTCACCCCAAGTGGTGGTTCCCCGGTTCCCTTTCAGGATTCGGCGCGTGCGCACGGAGCCATCTCTAGTGACGGCTGGGACGACCGCGCTGCGTTATCGAACGTTAATAGACACGGGTGCCCGTTTCCAAGCTGTTCGGCTTGATCATTAACCTTTCCTTGCTGGACGAACGGCCCACCACCGGCGAAAAACGGGCGAGTTGGCCAAGTCTCAGAATTCCCACAGGTATTGACGGTGTATCAGTTGTTATGCGGAGGGCGCTCGACCGGTCACGGCCCGTGATATTCGACTATGGGTGCCGTACGGCGATCATCGCCATGTCGTCCGACATCCCGCCCCCGGAGTACCGGCGCACCTCCTTGGCGAGGATGCCGAGCAACGCCCCAGGGGTACGGAAGGTCCGGCCTGCCAGCCGCTCCCCAGGGTCGTAGAAGACGCCGTGCGAGTCGCGGGCCTCGGACAGGCCGTCGGTGTACACGAGGAGGGTGGCCCCGCCCGGGAACGCGAACTCCTCGGCGCGGTCGGGCCAGACCCCCAACTCGCCCATCCCCAGGGGCAGTGCGGGCTCCTTGACCTGCAACGTGCGTACGGTGCCGTCCTCGTGCAGGAGCAGCGGCGGCGGGTGTCCCCGGTCGACGATCCGTACGACGCCGTCGCCGTGCGGGAGTTCGGCGAGGACGGCCGTGGTGAACCCCTCGAACGCGTCGAGCCCGTCACGCCGGGTGCCCTCGCGGGCCAGCGCCCGCTCCAGCCGCTGCGCGACCGCCTCCAGGGTCGCCTCCTGCTCGGCGGCCTCCCGGAACGCCCCGATGACCACGGCGACGGCGGCGACCGCGCCCATGCCCTTGCCGCGCACGTCGCCGACGACCAGCCGTACGCCGTGCGGGGTGTCCTGCACCGCGTACAGGTCGCCGCCGATGAACGCGCCCTCCTGCGCCGCCTCGTACCGTGCCGCGATCTCGAACCCGCCGATCCGCTCGGCCGGTTCGGGCAGTACGGCCCGCTGGGCGGCCTCGGCGATCTCGCGCACGGAGGCGAGCTGTTCGCTGCTGCGGCGGACCAGGACGTTGATGAGGACGGCCAGGACGGCGACCGTCGCGACAGTGGCCGCCTCGGTGATCGCGTCGGTGTGGAGGACGATGCCGAGCTTGAGGTGGATCACGAGAACGACGGCGACGGAGACCAGGCCGGTGAGCACGGTGCCGCGCCGGGAGTAGAGCGGGGCGGCGACCAGCGGAGCGGCGGTGAAGAACGGGGCCGCGGTGAAGTCCTGCGGGGTGAGGTAGTCGTAGAACGCCCCGACGATCAGCAGCAGTGCGGGGAGTCGGCGGACGACGGCGCGGGCGTACGAGATCCGCCGGCCCTCGCCCTCGGGGTGGGGTGCCGGGTCGGCGCCGAGGCCGGGGTCGGGCGTGGGATCGCCGGGGAGGCGCCCGCCGGCTCGCACGTACGGACCCTCCTCCTCCACACGTCCAGTTTTTCCCGGTGGGAGGAGTGCGGCGAGTGGGGTGGGCCGACAGGGGGAGAAACACCAAGGGCCGGAACCCATTTCTGGATTCCGGCCCTTGGCCTTAGTAGCGGGGACAGGATTTGAACCTGCGACCTCTGGGTTATGAGCCCAGCGAGCTACCGAGCTGCTCCACCCCGCGCCGTTGTGATTGCAACTATACGCCATCCGCGGGGTCCGAAGTCACACAGGTTTCAGTCGGCGGTGTTCCCGGCGTGCGTGAGGGTCTCCCAGGAGACGAAGAGGTCGTCGCTGCCGGCCGGGCGGGTGGACTCGGCGAGCTTGTGCGCGGCGGGCACCTTCACGCCGAGCCGGCCCTCCAGGTGGTTGACGGCGACCTCCAGGTCGGGGCCCATGTTCCGGTCGACCTTTCCGCCGCACAGCCAGGCGGGCGCGGGCTCGCCGAGCTGGTAGCGGGCGTGGAATTCGAGGGCCGCCCTGAGCCGGTCCTTGACGCCGTCGTAGAGGTCGACGCCCTGGTGCCAGGCGGTCTCGGCGATGTGCGCGGTGGCGGCCAGTGAGTACCCGACGTGCTTGAAGTTTCGGCACGTCTCCTGGGCGACGCCGTCCTTGAAGGTCGTCTGCTTGAACCAATACGTCGTCAGCTTCTGCGGCGTGGTGAGCTTCGAACCCACCGGGGTCAGCGGCACCTTGCCGTCCTTGGCGAGGTAGAAGTAGGCGGGCACGCGGTCGCGGAAGCGCTTGACGGCGGCGTCGAAGGCCTTGTGGTCGTCGAGGAACACGGCGATGCCGATCGCCGCGTCCGTCATCGCGAGATCCCAGTTGCCGTTGTAGTCCGGGAGGTCCTTGGTGACTTCCGGCTCGTAGGCGGTACGCAGCATCGTCCCGAACCGCTTGACCCGGTCCGCCGGCCACCCCGCGCCGGGCGAGTACCGCACGATCTCCGCCGCCCGCACCCAGGTCGAACCGGCCCACGCGGTCTGCAGTCCGGCGTCGTCGGAGGTGTGCTCCTTCATCTTCGCCGACCAATCGTCCATGATCTCCCGCGCCTTGAGCGCGTGATGCTGCTTCCCGGTGATGCTGAACAGCAGCGCCTGCGTGTAAGCCGCGATCGCGTCCTCGCGCTCCTCGACACAGCCGTGCGCGGCCTTGCCGTTCCAGGGGCAGTCGACGTCCGCGGACGGCTTCGCCGTGTACTTGTACGACCCGTACTTGCTGTCCCGCATCCCGAAGTACGCCTTCAGCCAGGGCTGTTTGCCGGCGGCGACGTTCTTCCGTACGGCGTCCAGCTGGGCCTTGCTGACGAGTACCCCGGGGTGCGTGAACGCGGCGTCCGCGGGGAGTGCCCGGGCCATGGTGCGCGTGCCGGTGTCCGCCGTTCCGCACGAGGCGAGTAGTCCTACGGCTACGGACGCGCCCAGCAAGGTGATGGCGTGCCGCCGGCCCACTGCCCTCATGTGTCCTACCTCCGCGTTGTCCGCACCGGTTCTTTGTGAGCGTGACCTGGTGGGGAGTGGAGCGCAGGATTTGATGGGCCGGTCGGGGAGCCGGGGGGGAAAGGTAGGTGTCCCGAAAAAGTGTGACACTTTTCGCGGAAGTGTCACACTTTTCTGGGGTAGGTGTCCCGGGTCAGTCCAGCAGATGCCCGTTCGGTGCCTTCGCTCGCTCCTCGTACTCCGGGAGTACGACCACGGTCACCCCCCGCGCCGCCAGCGCCCCGCTTCCGTCCGCCCCCTCGACGAACGTGTCCGGCTCGCGCCAAGCGGTCACCACGCGTCGTACGCCCGCGTCGAGGATCAGCTGGGCGCAGGGCTTGGGGCGGGAGGCTCGGTGGGTGCAGGGTTCGAGGCTCGTGTAGACCGTGGCCGCAGGGAGACGCGGGTCCTGCGGGTCGATCTTCGCCAGGGCCGCCTCCTCCGCGTGGACCACCGGGTCGCCGGACTCTCGGGAGTGGCCCCGGGACAGCTCCGTGCCGTCGTCCGCCACCACCACCGCGCCGACGCTGAACGCCGTCTCCGAAGGCGGGCAGTCGGCGGCCAGGTCGCAGGCCAGGGCGAGCCAGTGGTGGTCGGCGGCGGAGGGGAGGTCGCCGGTGCCGGGGGCGGTGGGTTCGTAGCGCATGAGGACGACGTCCTCGATGGGGCGGGTCTCGACGAGGCGGAGGCGGCCCGGCTGGTACGCGCCCGGGCCGAAGAGGCGGGGGGCCTTGTCGTCGCCCACGAAGAGGGGGGACAGGACCAGGTGGAGTTCGTCGGCCAGGCCCTGTTGGAGGAGTTGGGTGTGGATCGTGCCGCCGCCCTCGACCATCAGGCGGTCAACTCCCCTTACCGCGTGCAGGTGTTCAAGAAGAGCGCGCCAGTCGAGGTCTGGGCCGAGGGCCACGACGTCCGCCGCGAGGCCCAGTTCGCGTGCTCGCTCCGCGCCCTTGTCCGTCGTATAGACGAGCTTGTCGCCGCCCGTGTGCCAGAAGTTGGCCGTCGGGTCCAGGTCGCCGGAGGCGGTGACCGTGACCTTGAGGGGGTACTCCGGCTTGCCCGCGGCGACTCGACCGACCCTGCGCTGGGGGGAGTTGACCAGGAGGCGGGGGTTGTCCGCGCGGATCGTGCCGGCGCCGATGAGGATCGCGTCGACCGATGCCCGGACCTCGTCGACGCGGTCGAAGTCGGCCGGGCTGGAGAGGAGCAGCCGGTCGGGGCCGGTGTCGTCGAGGTAGCCGTCGAGGGAGACGGCGGCGGACAGCAGGACGTAGGGGACGTACGGGTGGGGCATCGACGCGCTCCCGGTCGTTGCTCGTGGGGATGGCGGGGCTTGACGGAACGGCGGGCTTGGTTCAAGTTTGAAACAAACCTACACTGGGGGCATGACGACTCGCTGGCTCACCGCCGAGGAGCAGCGCGCCTGGCGCGCGTACATCGCCGCGACGCACCTCCTGGAGGACGCGATCGACCGGCAGCTCCAGCAGGAGGCCGGCATGCCCCACCTGTACTACTCCATCCTCGCCAACCTCTCCGAGGTGCCGGACCGGCGGCTGCGGATGACCGACCTCGCCGAGAAGTCGAAGATCACCCGGAGCCGGCTGACGTACGCCGTGACCCGGCTGGAGAAGGACGGGCTGGTCAGGCGGGAGGGGTGTCCGTCGGACAAGCGCGGCAGCACCGCGATCCTGACCGACGCGGGGATGGACGTCCTGGAGCGTACGGCGCCGGGTCATGTCGAGACCGTACGGGCCGCGATCTTCGACCACCTCACCCCGGAGCAGGTGGGGCAGTTGGAGGAGATCAGCGCGGGGATCGCGCGGGCGCTGGAAGGTGACGGGGGCGAGGTCACCCGGGAGGACCTTCCCTGGCGCCGGCGCTCGTCCTCGCCGTGCACGTGACCCGTGAACGGTGACCCGTGACCCGTCCCACAAATCTGTTGCTTCAAATTTCAAGCATGAGGTAGTCTCCGTGATCGTGGATGTGTTTCAAAACTGAAGCACATCGCTGACGCACATCCGCGTACCTGCCGCCGGACCACGGAGACCCGCATGCCCGACTTCCCCGCCGCCACCCCGCGTGCCCGCGTCCGGGTACCGCTGCGCTTCCACGACGGCTATAGCGTCGACACCGAACTCGTCACCTTCCACGGCCTGACCGACGGCCAGGAACACGTGGCGGTCGTCCTCGGCGACCCCGCCCCCGGCACCACCCCGCTGGTCCGGCTGCACTCCGAGTGCCTGACCGGCGATGTCTTCGGCTCCGCCCGCTGCGACTGCGGGCCCCAGCTGCGCGAGGCCGTCGAGCGCATCGCCGAGCGCGGCGGTGTCCTGCTCTACCTGCGCCAGGAGGGCCGGGGCATCGGCCTCTACAACAAGCTCGACGCGTACGCCCTCCAGGACCAGGGGCTCGACACGTACGCCGCGAACACCGCGCTGGGCCTGCCCGAGGACGCCCGTGACTACACGGCCGCCGCGCAGATGCTCACCGCCCTCGGGATCAGCTCGCTCGACCTGCTGTCCAACAACCCTGACAAGGCCGACCAGTTGCGCGGGCTCGGCATCGACGTCCACGACCGCGTGCCGACCGGTGTGTTCACCACCCCGCACAACGTCCGGTATCTACGCGCGAAGGTCCTACAGACCCAACACACGCTGCCGCTGGGCCAGTTGACGGAGCTGCACGCGGGCTGACGTGCCTGAGCAGGAGCTGAGCTGGGGCTGAGCCAGGGCTGATCCGGGGCTGAGCCGCGCGGCGATGGTGTAGCGGGCTACACCATTCATTCGGGAGGGCACTCCCTCGTGCCGTAGGGCCGCCGCCGGAAGGCTTGAGACCACGATCACGCACTCGATCTCGAACGCGATCAGGATCTCGACCGACCGCCGACACGGAGGCCTTCCCCAGCCATGGCTACTCTCCTTTATCGCTTGGGCCGTGTGGCCTTCCGGTGGCGCTGGTTCGTCACCCTGTTGTGGGTGGCGGTCCTCGGCGCCGTCGGGTTCGCCGCCGTCAAGGCCCCCGCCGCCCCGGACGACGGCTTCACGATGCCGGGCATCGAGTCGCAGCGCGCCTTCGACCTGCTGGAGCAGCGCTTCCCCGGCACCGCGGCGGACGGCGCGAGCGCCCGGATCGTCTTCGTCGCCCCGAACGGCGAGAAGGTCACCGCGACCGAGAACAAGGCGGCGATCGAGAAGCTGGTGACAGCCGCGGCCGACGGTGCCCAAGTCGCCTCCGCCGTCGACCCGTTCGCCGCGAAGGCGGTGAGCAAGGACGCGTCCACGGCGTACTCCACCGTCACCTTCAAGGTGACGGCCGACGACCTCAGCGGCGCCGCCAAGACCTACCTGGAACGGGCCATCGACACGGCCCGGGACGCGGGCCTGACCGTCGAGGTCGGCGGCGACGCGCTCGCCACCCAGCCCGCCGCCGGTGGCAGCGCCGAGGCGATCGGCATCGCGATAGCCGCCGTGGTCCTGCTGATCACCTTCGGCTCGCTGGCCGCGGCCGGTCTGCCCCTGCTCACCGCGATCCTCGGCGTCGGCATCAGCATGTCCGCGGTCCTCGCCCTGGGCAGCGCCTTCGGCCTCTCCGAGACCACCGGCACGCTGGCCACGATGCTCGGCCTCGCCTGCGGTATCGACTACGCGCTGTTCGTCGTGTCCCGCTATCGGGAGGAACGGCAGAAGGGCCACGCTCCGCGCGAAGCAGCGGGGTTGGCGGCCGGTACGGCGGGTTCGGCTGTGGTGTTCGCCGGACTGACCGTTGTCATCGCCCTGGCCGGTCTGTCGGTGGTCGGCATCCCGATGCTGACGAAGATGGGGCTGGCGGCGGCGGGCGCGGTCCTCCTGTCGGTCCTGATCTCCCTCACCCTGGTCCCCGCCGTCCTCGGCTTCTGGCCCAACGCCGTCCTCTCCCGCCGCGAACGGAAGAAGGGGATGAGGCGGGCCAACGGCGAGAACGGGGGCAGCCGTTGGGCCCGGATCGTCGTCCGCCGCCCGATCCCCGTCCTGCTGCTCGGCGTCGTGGGCCTCGGCGCGATGGCTCTCCCGGCCCTCAACCTCCAGCTCGGCATGCCCGGCGACGAGGCCAAGTCCACGTCCACCACCGAACGCCGTGCCTACGACGACCTCGCGCAGGGCTTCGGCCCCGGCTTCAACGGTCCCCTGAGCATCGTCGTGGACGCGAAGAAGGCGGACGACGCGAAGAGCGCCGTAGCGACCGTCTCGAAGGAGATCGCGGCCACCGGCGGAGTGGTCTCCGTCTCACCGGCCCGCTTCAACTCGGCAGGCGACACAGCGGTGTTCAGCGCGACCCCCGCCACCAGCCCCACCGACGAGAAGAGCAAGCAGCTCATCCAGACGATCCGCGACGAGCGGTCCGGCATCGAGTCGAAGGCCTCCGGCGCGAGCTTCGAGGTCACCGGCACCACCGCGCTGAACATCGACGTGGCGCAGAAGGTCCAGGACGCGCTGATCCCGTATCTGGCGCTGGTGGTCGGCCTGGCGATCGTCCTGCTGCTCCTGGTCTTCCGCTCGCTGCTCGTGCCTCTGAAGGCGGCGCTCGGCTTCCTGCTCTCGGTGCTCGCGGCGCTCGGCGCGGTGGTCGCGGTCTTCCAACAGGGCCACGGGGCCTCGCTGTTGGGCGTCGACCAGACCGGCCCGATCATGAGCCTGATGCCGATCTTCCTGGTGGGCATCGTCTTCGGACTGGCCATGGACTACGAGGTGTTCCTGGTCTCCCGGATGCGCGAGGCGTACGTCCACGGGGACGGGCCCGGTGAGGCGATCGTCTCCGGGTTCCGGCACAGCGCCCGGGTGGTCGTGGCCGCCGCGCTGATCATGATGGCGGTGTTCTCGGGCTTCATCGGCGCGGGCGCCTCGATGATCAAGATGATCGGCTTCGGGCTGGCCGTCGCGGTTCTCTTCGACGCGTTCGTGGTCCGGATGGCGATCGTCCCGGCCGTCCTCTCGCTGCTCGGCAACAAGGCCTGGTACCTGCCGAGTTGGCTCGACCGGATCCTGCCTCGCATGGACGTCGAGGGCGAGGCCCTGAGCCGCAAGGTCCCGGCGCCGGTCGCCGACACGCCCACTGCCCGGCTCACTCCGGTCCCCTAGGTCCTGTCGTCAAATTCCCGTCGTCGCCCGGAGGGCGGCCTCGCGGCGTCAGGTGCGTGCTCTGGGGGTCCCCCCGGCCGGAGGCTGGGGGAGTGCCGGGCGTAGGCCCTCGTACTGGACGTACTTGGGTCTGCGCCCGGTGCGGCGAGTGGGGGCACCTCCCACGCCCTTAAGGCAGTGGGGGAGCGTGCATGGCGTCGCGAGGCAGACGGGAATGTGACGACAGGGCCTAGCTCCCCCAGACCGGGGCCGCCGAGAGCGGAGGCGGCCCCGCGGTGCCGGATCCCGTGGGGACGGGGACCGGCGCAAGTCCCGGGCCCGGCGACGGGGCACTCCCCCCGCCTGTCGCCGGGCCCGCGGACGTCCACAACTCACCAAGTCACCAGCTCACCGATCCATCAACTCGCCCATCAGAGAGGGCACTTCGATGAAAACCTCCGTGCAGGCCGGGGTGGCCGGGCTCCTCGCCTGCGGCACCCTACTCACCGTCGTCCTGGTCGCCCGCGACGGCGACGATGACGGCAGCCACACCGGTGTCGCCTACTCGGCCCCGACGAAGGGCCCGTACGTGGCGATCGGCGACTCCTACACCGCGGGGCCGGGGATAACCGACCCCACGGGCAGCCCCGCCGGCTGCGACCGCTCCACCGGCAACTACCCGGCCCTGGTCGCCGCCGAACTGGGCCTGGGCGGGGACTTCCGTGATGTGAGCTGCAGCGGCGCCACCACCGCCGACCTCACGGCAGCGCAGAAGACGAACGACGGCACCAACTCCCCCCAACTCAGGGCACTTTCGTCGACCACCCGCCTGGTCACCATCGGCATCGGCGGCAACGACATCGGCTTCAGCTCGATGATCAAACGGTGCGTGGGGATGGGCGCGCTGTACCAACTCACCGGCAGCGGCAAGTACTTCACCGAGGACGCGCCCTGCGAGCGCGAGTACGTCAACGGCGACTCCGACAAGGTGAAGCAGAAGATCAGCACGGCGGGCGACCGGCTCACCCGGGTCCTGACGGAGGTCAAACGCCGCGCCCCCGAGGCCCGGGTCTACGTCGTCTCGTACCCGGCGATCCTGCCCTCCGACAGCGCCGACTGCGGCCGGGACATGTCCCTCGCGCCGGGCGACGTGAGCTTCCTCCGGGAGAAGGAGCAACAGCTCAACATCATGCTGCGGCAACGGGCTTCGGAGGCGGGGGTCGGCTACGTCGACACGTACACCCCCTCCGCCGACCACAACGCCTGCGCGGCGAAGGACACCCGCTGGATCGAACCCCTCGTACCGGAGAACCCGGCGGCTCCGGTGCATCCGAACGCGCGGGGTGAGCGGGGCATGGCGGACGCGGTGCTGCGCACGGTCAAGTCGGCGTTGTAGGACGGTCGTTCACGATCCGAGGTGTCAACCCGCGAGTCCGCAACCTAAGTTGCACCCGTGGGCACTGTGAGTCACGACAACTCCCCAGGCCGTACCGGTGGTCCCGGCACAGCATGAGGCGACTCGTCCTCAACTGATCCGGAGACACAGTGAACTCCTCCCCCACCGGTGTCGGCCGCCGCGACTTCCTCGGCCGTACGGCAGGCGTCACGGCCGGCGCGGCCCTGCTGAGCACCCTGCCCACCGCCCCGGCATCAGCCACCCCGCGCAACGACGCGAGCCACCCCGTCAGAACCCAATCCGGCCTGGTCACAGGCGTCCCCGCCGCCCTCCCCGGCGTCACCGTCTACAAGGGCATCCCGTACGCCGCCTCCACAGCCGGCGAGAACCGCTGGCGTGCCCCGCGACCCCCCCGCCTCCTGGCAGGGCACCCGCGAGGCCGACACCTGGGGCGCCGCCTGCCCCCAGCCGGTCACGGGCATCGCCGCCGACAAGGTGCCCCCGCTGAGCGAGGACTGCCTGAACCTCAACATCTGGACGGGGGCGGGCAGTTCGACCTCCTCCCGGGATCTCCGCCCGGTCTTCGTGTGGATCTACGGCGGCCGTAACAGCGCCATGTGGGCCTCGCAGCCGGTGTACGACGGGGCGAACCTGGCGGCCAAGGGCGCGGTCGTGGTGACGTACAACCACCGGGTGGGCGCCTGCGCCTTCGGCAACCTCGCGCATCCGGCGCTGAGTTCGGAGGGCGGGCACGGTGGTTCCGGGAACTGGGGTGTGCAGGACACGGTGGCGGCGCTGCGGTGGATCCGCCGCAACATCGCCGGGTTCGGGGGCGATCCGGAGCGGGTGACACTGGCGGGCTGGTCGCACGGTTCGTCGTTCGTGAACATCCTGATGATCTCGGAGCTGGCGCGGGGCCTGTTCCACCGGGCCGTGCTGTCGGCGGGCGTGCAGTACACCAAGGACCCGGCGCTGGGCCATGTGGCGGGCGGTTACGCGGAGTTGGCGGCGGCGGAGGCCAACGGCACGGCGTTCGCGACGTACATGGGCGCGGCTACGTTGCCGGAGTTGCGCGCGCTGACGGCCGACGAGATCGTGACGAAGGTGTACGCGCAGGGTGCCCCGGCGGCGGGCACGAGCTTCGGCAACGTACTGGACGGCCATGTCCTGCCGAAGTCGTACACGGCGGCGATGAAGTCCCGTACGGAGTACGACGTGCCGGTCCTCACCGGCAACAACAAGGACGAGAACGGCGCTTCACCGACGCTGACGATGACGGTCGCGGCGTACGAGGCGTACGCCGCGACGACGTTCGGCGACAAGGCGGCCGACTTCCTGGCCCTCTACCCCGCGACGACGGACGCGGGGGCGGCAGCCCAGTACAACGCCTACGCCCGCGACGAGGAGCGGGTCTCCACGTTCCTCTGGGGCACGCAGTTCAAGGTCACGGCGGGCAACCACAGCCCCGTCTACAACTACTGGTGGACCCACGTCCCCCCGGGCCAGGGCACCACCAACCCGATCGAACCGGCGGACGGCGCGGGCGCGTACCACGGTGCCGAGAAGTACTACCTCTTCGGCAACCTGTACGGCACGGATCGCCCCTGGACGGCCGCGGACCACGCGATCGCCGACACGACGTCGTCGTACATCGCGAACTTCGCGGCGACGGGCAACCCGACCGGTCACGGCCTGCCGGTGTGGCCGGCGTTGCGGACGTCGAAGCCGGTGTCGATGGAGCTGGGCAACCACTTCGCGCCGTCCAGCACATACCGCTGATCGCAGACCTCGGCGACCGCGGCGGAGTGCGTCACGAGCAGCACGGCCGCGCCCCGCTCGGCACACGAACGCAGCGAGCTCATCACGGAGTTGGCGTTCTTCGGGGCCAGCCCCGAGGTCGGCTCGTCGGCGAGGACGAGCACCGGTTCCTTTCACAGCGGCCCGGGCCACCGCGATGCGCTGCCGCTGCCCGCCGGAGAGTTCGGTGGCCGGAGAGTCCGCCAACTGCTCCATACCGAGGTCACCGAGCAGCGCCCGCGCCGCCGTACGGTGCCGGGACAGCCGCGGCGCGAACGCGGCGGCGACGTTCTCCCAGGCGTTGAGAAACGTGAGAAGCCCAAGGTCCTGCACGCGTATCGGAAGGCCAGGCCTTCGCTCAGGACGACCGGTGGGGAGGCGGTGTTCATACGTCGTCTTCACCCGCTCCCCGCGTTCGTCCCCAACTGGGCGTCGGACTTTACATGTTGGGGAATGTCGGGAAGTGACCGAAAGGCGCCGACGGCAAGATGGGAAATGTCCCGGATCTACGGAACGGGATGCTCCTGAACGCTGCGAGTCCGGTGTCCACAAGAGACTCGGAGGCCAGATGCAGCCGCCGACGAGGCAGCCTGATTCACCCCGGCGGAGTAACCCCGCTGCTCACAAGAGGACGGATCGCGGGCGTTCCAGCGCAGGTCCAGCTTCTCCAGGGAGGGCAGGTCCAGAAGCCAGTCCGGTAGCAGGGTGACCGACTCCGGTACTTTTCCCAGCTGTTGGCGCCATAGGTTCCACACGTGGGGCACAGCCCGCCCCCTTCAACTACGCCCAGCCGTACAGAGACATTTGTGTCCCGGTCCCGTTGAGGTAGTGGTCGAGCGCCTGGGCGTTGCCCCGGACGAAGTTCTCCGGAACAGCGTCGACGTCGACCCAGCCGACCTGCGCGTGCTTGAGGGGTTCGCGGTTCTCGGGTTCGCCGGTCCACTCCTCCGTGACGAAGACGACCGTGAGGTAGCCGGTCGGTGCCCCGACGCCCAGGGCCGCGTGGACGACGTGGACGACCTTCAGCGACTCCTCCGGCACGACGAGCCCGGTCTCCTCGTGCAGTTCGCGCACGGCGGTGGCGGTGATGGGCTCGCCGGGTTCGTTCTTGCCGACGGGGAGGTCCCACATCCCTCGGCCGAACTTGGCGTACTCACCGCGCTGGATGAGGACGACCCGGCCCGCGGCCCGGTCGTGCACGATGACGGCGGCTACCAGCAGGGTCACCGGGTGCCCTGCCGGGTGGCACCCGGCTCCCCGCCGATCGTCGTCGCGTCGCCGCCGATCGTCGCCGCGTCGCCGCCGTCGAGGTCCGTCACGACGATCCCGTCCGTGCCGGCGCCTCCGCTGAAGAAGAGGTGCCCGTGACCGGCGTCGACCAGTAGATGCGAGAAGTGTGCGATCGGCAGCGCCACCCCCGACGCCGCGTACGAGTCGGCCGCCCCGGGGACGATCACACCCGTCAGCCCCAACACCGTCGCCGCCGCGGCGAGCAGCGACATACGCCTCGTCTTCACGCAGGTCCCCCCGGACACACGATGAGGTTCCGGCCCCGGCCGCGTGGGAGGGGGCCCGGGCGTAAACCCTCAGGTCAAGTTCTGGGCGGATCGTACTACGGGGCTACGGGGTCTAGAGGGCTACGGGGGCTACGGTGCCCTTCGGCGCGCGGAACCCCCGGATCAGACGGAGTCTGCGGCATCCCCGCGGTGAAGGTGAAGGTGAAGGAGAAGGAGACACGGCGTGAGCCGACCCCGCTCCCACTGCGGGATCAGGCCGATGCCGCCGGAGTTCCGAGTCCGGGTCCGAGTTCGAGTTCGAGTCCGAGTCCGAGCTCGCCCAGCAGACCGCGTACCCGCCGCTCGATCTCCTCCCGGATCGGCCGTACGGCGTCCACTCCTTGGCCCGCCGGGTCTTCGAGCCGCCAGTCCAGGTACCGCTTGCCGGGGAAGACGGGGCAGGTGTCCCCGCAGCCCATCGTGATCACGACGTCCGAGGACTGAACGGCCTCGACGGTGAGCACCTTGGGCGTCTCGGCGGAGACGTCGATGCCCACCTCCGCCATGGCCTCGACCACCGCCGGGTTGACCGTGTCGGCGGGAGCGGAACCCGCCGACCGGACCTCGACCCGGTCACCGGCGAGGTGGGTGAGGAAGGCGGCGCCCATCTGGGAGCGGCCGGCGTTGTGGACGCAGACGAACAACACGGAGGGGCGCTGGGCGGCGGAAGTCATGGCGGGTGTCATGGCGGGTGTCCTTGGGGGCGGAAGTCCGGTCAGGGGGAGGCGAGTTCGGGCTCGTCGTGCGGGGCGACGACGACGGTGGCGGCGGTGGCTGCTGCTGTTGCCGCTGCCGCTGTTGTTGCCGTTGCCGCTGTTGTTGCTGTTGCCGCGCGATCGCGACGTCCGTACACGACCGTCACGGCGGTCAACCCGACCACGAAGCCCAGCAGTTGGGCCCCGATGAACGGGGCGACGGAGCCGGGCGCGATCCCGGCGAAGGTGTCGGTGAAGGCACGGCCGATGGTGACGGCGGGGTTCGCGAAGGAGGTCGAGGAGGTGAACCAGTAGGCGGCACCGATATAGGAAGCCACGACCGCCGGGGCCAGGACGGCACGGCCGACCCGCTCCAGCCCGAGGAGGAGTAGGACCAGCCCGCCCGTGGCGACGACCTCACCCAGCAACAGGTGCTCTGCGGAACGGTGTTGGGTGGAGAACCTCACCAGCGGCTCACCGAACATGGCATCGGCCAGCACCGCACCGGCGATCGCCCCGGCGACCTGCGCCGGAACGTACGCGGCGACTTCCCGCAGGCCGGGCCCCTCACCCGTACGACGTCCCGTCGCCCAGGCGGCCAGGGTCACGCCGGGGTTGAAGTGCGCGCCGGAGACCGGCCCGAGCAGCGTGATCAGCACGCCCAGGCCGAAGACGGTGGCCAGGGAGTTGGCCAACAACTGCACGCCGACGTCGTGCGACAGCTCGGTCGCCTGAATCCCGGAGCCCACGACCACGGTCACCAGCAGCCCGGTCCCGATCGCCTCGGCGGCGACCCGGCGACCAAGTGGCGCCGTCACGGGGTCACTTCGGCGGTGGTCACTCCGACAACAGCTGCTTCGGCGACGGTCACTTCGGTGACGGTCCGCGGTGTCGTCAGGAACGCGGCGAGCTGGTCCAGGACACCGGGCAGCGCCCAGTAGTACACCCACGTCCCTCGGCGTTCGCAGTCGATGAGACCGGCCTGCCGCAGCAGCTTGAGGTGGTGGGAGATCGTCGGCTGGGACAGGTCGAAGGCCGGCGTCATCTCACACACGCAGACCTCACCGCCGTCCCGCGAGGCGATCATCGACAGCAGGCGCAGGCGCACCGGGTCGCCCAGCGCCTTGAACACCTTCGCCAGCTCCGTGGCACGTACGTCGGCCAGGGGCGCGGAGGCCAGACCGGGACAGCACGAGGCGTCCTGACCAACCACTTCGCTCCCCCCACTCCCCCCGATCACCTCAAGCTCTTGTTTCGACATGCCTCTATATTGACGGCTTTCGATTCAAGGCGCAAGGTTGCATCAACGAACGTCAATACAGCCCGCTACGGGGCTCACCATGCCCCACCCCACTCAGGAGTGACGATGCGCGAACAGTCCACCGAGCTGCGCGAAACCGTCCGCCGCCGATACGCCGCCACGGCAGTGAAGGTCGCTGAAGGAGCCGGCACGGCATGCTGCGGACCCGAGCCCCAGTCGCAGCCCCAGTCCCAAACCCAGCCCCAGCCCCAGCCCGTCGAGGTCGACGAGAACTTCGGCTCCGCGCTCTACCCCACCGCCGAACGGGACAGCCTGCCCACCAAGGCGGTCGCCGCCTCCCTCGGCTGCGGCAACCCCACCGCCGTCGCCGAACTCCGCGAGGGCGAACGCGTCCTGGACCTCGGTTCCGGCGGCGGCATCGACGTCCTGCTCTCCGCGCGCCGCGTCGGCCCCACCGGCAAGGCGTACGGGCTGGACATGACCGAGGAGATGCTCGCCCTCGCCCTCGCCAACGCCGAGAAGGCGGGCGCCACCAACGTGGAGTTCCTCAAGGGCACCATCGAGGCGATCCCCCTGCCCGCGAACACCGTCGACGTGGTCATCTCCAACTGCGTGATCAACCTGTCCGTCGACAAGCCCGCCGTCTTCACCGAGACCTTCCGCGTCCTCACCCCCGGCGGCCGTATCGGCGTCTCCGACATCGTCGCCGACGACACCCTCACCCCCGAACAGCGCGCCGAGCGCGGCGACTACGTCGGCTGCATCGCCGGCGCACTGTCCTTCACCGAGTACCGCACCGGCCTGGAGGCGGCCGGCTTCACCGGGATCGACATCACCCCGACACACCCGGTCGCGGACGGCATGCACTCGGCGGTCATCCGGGCCACCAAGCCCCGGAGCTGAACAGCACCCGGCCGAAGGAAGTTACTTGGGTGCTGCGTAGCAGGTCAGCCCATGGTGTCGAAGTCTTGGCGGGATCTTGCCGGGTAGGTTCCGGATGCTGCCTCAGTGTCCGGAACTACCAGGCACGTCAGCACAGTTCCTGCCGCACCGTCCGCTCACGCATCGCTGGCGCCGGGCCGCACTCTGGCTGGAGACCGCCCGCGCCTACAGTCACCAGGGCAGGCCCGCCGACGGCTACCAGGCCCTGCGCATCGCCGAGAGCTGTGCGGCTCAGGACATCCGCCGCCCGGCCGTACGCGAACTGGTCGCCGACATGGCAGCCCGCGACCGCCGCCGGGCACTGCCCGAACTGCACCACTTCAGCCGCCAACTGGGAGTCCCCGCGTGAGTGGCCGGCCCGACAAGCCGTTCCTCCAGATCGTCGCCTGCGCGGCCGGGGTGGCCACCGACGTCGGCAAGCTGATCACCGCAGCGCACGAGCGGAACTGGGACGTCGGTGTCGTCGCCACCCCGCAAGGGCTCGGCTTCCTCGACGTCGAGGCGGTCGAGGCGCAGACCGGTCTCCTCAGATCCGCTCAGCCTGGCGGACTCCGGACCAACCTCGCCCGACCCGGCCCGCTGATGCGATCGCGGTAGCCCCCGCCACCTTCAACACCGTCAACAAATGGGCCGCCGGAATCTCCGACAACCTCGCCCTGGGCATCCTGTGCGAAGCACCCGCCATGGGCGTACCGGTCGCCGTACTGCCGTACCTGAACTCGGCCCAGGCCGCGCACCCCGCGTACCGGCAGAGTCTGGAGCGGTTGCGCGAGATGGGTGTCCTCATCGGCACGTACGAGCCTCACCGACCCAAGGCCGGCGGCGGAGTCGACCACTACCGCTGGGAGGAAGCGCTGAAGCTGCTCGCCCCGAGGCTGTCCGCACGGTCGTGATGTCGGGCCGGCACGCTACGCACTCGGGCACGCAAACTCCCGGAAACGAGGCAGCGCCCAACCCGACCGAAGTCGAATCAGGCGCCGCACAGCAGGTCAGAGGCCATAACCCCCACCCGCCACCGGTAGACCCTGTGGGACTCGAACCCACAACCAATGGATTAAAAGTCCACTGCTCTGCCAATTGAGCTAAGGGTCCCCGCGATGTTGCCTCCCCGAGCATAGCGGGAGGTGGCCGTGTCTCCGATCGGGTATCGGGGACACAGCCGCGCCGGACGGTGGAACAGGCGACCGACTGGTCCGGAGTGATCCGGAATGCTGTGAAGTGATCCGGTATATGCGGTGTGATCCGGAGTATTACGGATCAACCGGTTCAGGCGCCCCCGCCCGCGCAGCCTCCCGTGCCTTCGTGCGGGCGTGTTCCGGGTTCAGGAACCACTCCCGGGCCGAGGCGAACCACCAGGTCGCCGCGAAGCCCAGGACGACCAGTACCGCGATCGGCGCGTAGTTGAAGGTCTCCCAGGTGACCGGCGAGACCTGCGGCAGCATGAACAGCACCGTGATCACGATCACCCACACCACCGACACCATCCCGATCGGCCGCGACCACCGGCCCAGATGCCACGGCCCGCGCTGGAAGTCGTCCCCCTTGCCCAGCCGTAGGAGGGTCGGAATGACGTAGGCGATGTACAGGCCGATCACCGCCACCGACGTCACCGCGGCGTACGCCGTGTAATTGATCAGGTAGGGGAGACCGAGCACCAACGCGCCCCCCGCCGCCAGCCACACCGCCGCCACCGGCGTCCGCGTGCGCGGGCTCACCGTGTGCCACACGCTCGAGAACGGGAGCGCGCCGTCGCGTGAAAAGGCGTAGATCATGCGGCTGTTGGCCGTCACCGACGCCATTCCGCAGAAGAGCTGCGCGCCGATCACCACCAGTAGTAGGAGCTTGCCCGCCGTCGCGCCGAGTGCGTCCAGCAAGATCTGGGCCGGGGGTGCGCCCGTCGACGAATTCAGCTCCCCGTTGTACGACTGGATCGCGTACGTGAAGCCCAGGAGGAGGACGAAGCCGGCTATCCAGGACGTCCAGATGGAGCGGACGATGCCCTTCGGGCCCGCCGTCGACGCGTCGTGGGTCTCCTCCGTCATGTGGGCCGAGGCGTCGTAGCCGGTGAAGGTGTACTGCGCCATCAGGAGGCCCAGCAGGACCACGTACACCCCGCTGCCCCAGCCCGTGTTGTTCACGAACTTCGTGAAGACGAAGGTCGTCGACTGGTGGTGGTCGGGGACGAAGGCCAGGGCGCCGACGATCACGCCGACGCCGAGCACGTGCCACCACACGCTGACGTTGTTGAGGAGGGCGACGATCTTCACGCCGAAGGTGTTCAGCAGGCCGTGGAGGATCAGGATCGCGGCGAAGAGGAGGACGGTGCGGCCGGGCGTCACCTCGAAGTCGAACTGGAGGTTCAGGTACGCGCCCAGGAACGAGGCCGCGCCGAAGTCGATGCCCGCGGTCACCGCGACCTGGCCGAGGACGTTGAACCAGCCCGTGAACCAGGCCCAGGCCGCCGCCGTGCGCGGGGGCGCCAGGCGGTGGGCCCAGAAGTACAGGCCCGCCGAGGTCGGGTAGGCCGAACAGATCTCGGCCATCGACAGGCCGACGAACAGTGTCATCAGGCCTACGGCCACCCAGCCCCAGGTGATCACGGCCGGGCCGCCCGTGTTCATGCCGAACAGGTAGAGGGTCAGGCAGCCGGACAGGACCGAGATGATCGTGAAGGAGACCGCGTAGTTGGAGAACGCCGACATGCGGCGGGCGAGAACCTGCGTGTAGCCGAGTTGGGCAAGCCGTTCTTCGTCGGAGAGACCGGGGGGATCTCCCTTTGACAGCCCACTCGCTATGGCGTCATCTGTCATGCCCCCAGCGATTCCCTCGCCGGGCACGTGACATGCGCCACTTAAGGAATCGATAAGGACTCGATGTGGCCAAAAAGCGTCCCCGCGTACGACAACTCCCGCACCCCAACTCCCGCACCCCGCACAGGAAAGTGGCCCCCACCCGAACCCGGGCAGGGGCCACTTCACTACTTCAGAGCTACGTCAGGTCAGCTGACCTCAGCCGTTGCGCTTCCAACGCGGCTTGTCGTCGCGACGGCCGAAGGTACCGGTGCCGGTGCCCGTGCCGGTCGTGCCGCGGTGGCCCGGACGGTCGTGGCCGCCGGCGCGGAAGCCGGGGCGGTCGCCCTGGCGGTCACGGTTGAACGGGCGGTCGCTGCCCCGGTGACCGGTGGTCGAGGGACGGTCGTCGCGGCGGAAGCCGCCCGACGACGCGGGACGGTCGTTGCCGGTGCCACGGTCGTCGCGGCGGAAGCCACCGGACGGACGGTCGTCACGACGCTCGAAAGAACGGCCGCCACGGTCGCCGCCGCGGTCGTTGCTGCCGCCGCGGTCGTCCCGGCGGAAGCCACCCGAGGGGCGCTCGTCACGCCGGTCGAAAGAACGGCCACCGCGGTCGCCGCCACGGTCGTCACGACGGTCGTTGTTGAAGCCGCCCGAGGGACGGTCGTCGCGACGGAAGCCACCCGAGGACGGACGGTCGTTGCCACCGCGGTCGTCGCGGCGGAAGCCACCGGAGGGACGGTCGTCACGACGGTCGCGGTCGAAAGAACGGCCACCACGGTCGTTGCCACCACGGAAGCCACCGGACGGACGGTCATCGCGACGCTCGAAGGAACGGCCGCCACGGTCACCGCCGCGGTCGTTGCCACCGCGGTCGTCACGACGGTCACGGCGCTCGTAGTTGCCGCGGTCGTCACGCTGCTGACGCGGACGGTCGTAGGAGGACTCCTCGCGCACCGGCGCCTCGGCGGCGGCCGACTGCTCGGCGGCCGCGGCCTCGACGACAGCGGCGGCCTCGGCCACCGCCGTCTCCGGGTCGTCGCCCCGCTCGCGCGCGGCACGGGCGATCAGGCGGTCGGACTCCTCGCGGAGCTCGGCGGCACGGCGCGTGGCGCGCTCCAGCTCCTTGGTGAGCTGGGTCACCTCGCGCTCGGCCTGCTGCGCGGCGTCGCCCGCCGACTGGGCCTGGACCTCGGTCATCGAACGGGCGCCGGTGATCTCGGCGACCTCGGGCTCGAAGGCCGTACCGGTGTTGATGATGTGACGCCCGGCGTCGACGCCCGCGTCCTCCATCAGCCGGAAGATCTGGCGCCGCTGGTGCGGGAGGGACAGGGATACGACGGTGCCGGTGCGGCCCGCGCGAGCGGTGCGGCCGGCGCGGTGCAGGTAGTCCTTGTGGTCGCCGGCCGGGTCCACGTTCAGGACCAGGTCGATGCCGTCGACGTGGATGCCGCGGGCGGCCACGTCGGTCGCGACGAGCGCGTTGACGTAGCCCTCCTTGAAGTCCGCCAGCGTCCGCGTACGGGCGCCCTGCGTCATGCCGCCGTGCAGCGCGTCGGCCTTCACGCCGGACTCGCGCAGCTGCTCGGCGATGCGGTCGGCGCCCAGCTGGGTGCGGACGAAGATGATCGTGCGGCCCTTGCGGGAGGCGATCGCGGCGGTGACCGGCGCCTTGTCCTTGGGCTTCACGATGAGGATGTGGTGGGACATCGTCGTGACGTTGCCCTGCGCACTGTCGACCTCGTGCGTGACCTGGTCCTTGAGGTAGCGCTTGACCAGCGTGGAGATCTCGTTCTCCATGGTCGCGGAGAACAGCATGCGCTGGCCGCCGGCCGGGATCTGGTCGAGCAGCTCGGTGACCTCGGGCAGGAAGCCCAGGTCGGACATTTGGTCGGCCTCGTCGAGGACGGCGATGCGCACGTCCTCGAGGGAGCAGGCGCCGCGGTTGATGATGTCGCGGAGGCGGCCCGGGGTGGCGACGAGGACGTCGACGCCGCGCTCCAGGGCGTAGATCTGGTTGCCCATCGACGTGCCGCCGCAGACGACCTTCATCTTCAGGCCGAGGACGTCGCCGTAGGGCTGGAGGGCGTCCGCCACCTGCATCGCGAGCTCGCGGGTCGGGGTGAGGATGATGCCGCGCGGGCGCTTCTTCTCGGTGCGGCCGCCGGACAGCGTCGCGAGCAGCGGCAGACCGAACGAGAGGGTCTTGCCGGAGCCGGTGCGGCCACGGCCGAGGATGTCCTTGCCGGCCAGGGCGTCCGGGATGGTCGCCGCCTGGATCGGGAAGGGGGCTGTCACACCGTTCTGCGCGAGCTTGCGCACGATGCCCTCGGGGAGACCGAGGGACGCGAAGGTGACCTCGGGGGCCGCTTCGGTGGTGGCCTCTACGGCCGTCTCGTCGCCCTCGTTCTCGTTCTCGGGCATGACGATGTGATCAGTACTGGAAATGGACATGCGAATGCGAAACCTTCCGGAGTATCCGTCGGCACGCGCCCGTCAACTCCGTGATTCGCTATCGACCGCCTCAATGCGGTCCGCCACGGCAAGGGAGAGTACGCGCCACACGGCGCGCTCTACAGTGGCGCCGGGCAATGGGATCAAACGATCTACCACCTTACGCACCTACCACCCCCCAACGCAAACCGCCCTCGATTGACGTGCGTCACAACCGCCCCTACGCCGGTGACCCGGCCGCCGGCGCCGGTTCACGGTTCACCAGCTGCGGTACGGGGTCCTCGTGGGCCGACGAGGAGGGTTCGGCGGGGGGCGGGCTGGAGGACGGCGGCGGGGGCGGCGGCGTCGGGTCGGGGGACGGGGTGGCCCGCGGCGGGGTCGGCTGCGGCGCGGCCGTGGTCGGTCCGCCGGGATTCGGGCTCGTGCCGGGTCTGGGCGCCTTGGTGGCCGTAGGACTCGCCGCACCGCCGGGCGCGCTCGGCGAGGCCGAACCCGAGGCGGACTCCCCCGGCTTCGGCTTCCCGTGCCCGTGCTTCCCGTCCCCCGCCGAACCGCCGAACCCGATCCCGCCCCCCGGCACCCCCGAACCACCGTCCGGTGCCTCACCGGCGGGCCGCCCGGCGGAGTGCGAGGGCTTGGCACCGCCGCCCGCGTCGTCGCCCACGCTCATACAGCCGGCGGCAGCGGCGACGACAGCGACCGTGGCGGCCAGACGGACGGGTACGTACATGGGGCGCACGGGGCCACCTCCGAGGGCGGAAAAAGGGAGTCCCCCTCTCAACTCCCGCCGCCCACCGGAAGACACGCGCCGCACCGCCCGACCCCCACTTCCTGGCCGGAGTAGACCCGTTCCCGACCCGTCACCGGCCGGGAATCGCCGCTACGACATCCACCGCGCTCCCCAACTACCCCTCCCCGAAACCGACTTCGGACGCATACCGGACAAGCCGCAGCCCGCCGCACCGCCGCCTCCGAGCACGGCCTTCACGACCCACATGCGCTACGGCCGCCCGAACCGGCGTTCGTCCCGGACAATGGACCTGTGCTGGAAATGACACGCGAGGCATTCGAAGAGCTGGTGAGCGAGGCCCTGGACCGGATCCCGCCGGAGCTGACGCGGGTCATGGACAACGTGGCCGTGTTCGTCGAGGACGAACCCGACCCCGCCGACCCCGAGCTGCTCGGCCTCTACGAGGGCACCCCGCTCACGGAGCGCGGCGAGTGGTACGCCGGCGTCCTGCCCGACCGGATCTCGATCTACATGGGCCCGACCCTGCGCTACTGCGCGACCACGGAGGACGTCGTCCACGAGGTCGCCGTCACCGTCGTCCACGAAGTCGCCCACCACTTCGGCATCGAGGACGAGCGCCTGCACGAACTGGGTTGGGGCTGAACCCACTCCCGCGAGCCACTCCCCCGGACGGTCCCGCATATCCGCCCCCACCCCTGGGCATACGGGACCAATGGCCCGCGTCCCCGTCGCAGCCCTGAACCGCCTCCGCCGAACCCAGCACGCCCTGCTCCGCCAGTACCGCGCCCGCCGCCCCCGCCCCACCGTCGAACTCGTCCCCCAGCCCCACCCCTGGCCCCGCGCCCTCGGCCTCGTCATGGTCGTCATCGTCGGGGCCTGGCTCGGCCTGCTGATCGTGGGCAACGTACGGACCCAGGTCGGCCCCATGGACACGACCATGACCCTGCGCCCGTCCCTCACCGGCGGCACGAAGATCAACGTGTCCCCGCTCGGCGCCCTGTCCCTGGACAGCCACCACGCCCCGGTCCGCCTGGACGTCAACGTCGACCAACTCGACCCGGAACGCTCCCAGGCCCTCGTCGACCACCCCGAGCGCATCGCCGGCCTCCAGGACGAGGTCGCCCGTGACGTCGAACACGGCACCCTCGACCTGGCCGTACGCTCCTGCACGGCCGTGGTCCTGGGCGCCACGACCCTCGGCCTGGCGGTCTACCGCCGACCCCGCCGAGCCCTCGCGGCCGGCGGCCTGGCCCTCACGCTCCTCGCCGCGTCCGGAGCGACGGCGTACGCGACCTGGAACCCGAAGTCGATCCTCGAACCGAAGTTCTCCGGCCTGCTCTCCTCGGCCCCGTCCCTGGTCGGCAACGCGCGCAACATCGTGACCGAATTCGACGTCTACCAGCAGGAGTTGGCCCGCCTGGTGACGAACGTGACCAAGCTCTACGACGTCACGTCGACGCTCCCCGCCTACCAGCCGGACCCGGCCACGATCCGCGTCCTGCACGTCTCGGACATCCATCTGAACCCCGCGAGCTGGAAGATCATCGCCTCGCTGGTGGAGCAGTACAAGGTGAACGTGATCGTCGACACCGGCGACACCATGGACCACGGCACGACGGCCGAGAACGGCTTCCTCGACCCGATCGCCGACCTGGGCGTCCCCTACGTCTGGGTCAGGGGCAACCACGACTCCCTCGCCACCCAGCGCTATCTGGAGCGGATGAAGAACGTGCACGTCCTGGACGAGGGCCGGGCGGAAACGGTCGCGGGCGTGCGCTTCGCGGGCATCGGCGACCCCCAGTTCACCCCGGACCGCTCGACCGCCCCCGGCGCCGACAACGCGGAGGAACTCGCCGGCGACCAACTCGCCTCCGCCCTCCGCGACCAGCAGGCCGCCGGCACCCCGGTCGACATCGCCCTGGTCCACGAACCGTCGGCGGCCCGCCAGACCGACGGCGAGGTCCCGCTCGTCCTGGCCGGCCACCTCCACCACGAGGGCACCGAGGTCATGAAGCACGGCACCCGCCTCCGTATCGAGGGCTCGACGGGCGGCAGCGGCCTGCGCGCGGTGGAGGGCAAGTACCCCGACCCGATCGAGGCGTCGATCCTCTACGTCGACCGCGACACCCGCCGCCTCCAGGCCTGGGACGAGATCAAACTGGGCGGCCTGGGCCTGACGACGGCGGAGGTGAGCCGCCATCTACCGAAGGAGAACCTGCCCGGAGCCACCCGGACCCCGAGCCCGAGCGGGTCCGCCCCCTAGGCACCCCCTGGGCAGCGTGGACTGCGTCTATTCGGTTTGGTCCCGGCCCGAACGCCGTAGTACAGTCGCGCCGTGTCGGCCCTCATCGTCTAGTGGCCTAGGACGCCGCCCTTTCAAGGCGGTAGCACGGGTTCGAATCCCGTTGGGGGCACCTCACCGCATTGCGCCGAGCATTCGGCGCAGCCGCGGAGTACCGAGCGCGACCGCCGTGCCGACGGCGAGGACGAAAACCCCCAGCAGCAGGAAGTACCAGGCCAGGGGCATGACCGCGGTCAGCCGGAACAGCTGGCCGCCCACCACCACACCCACCGCGCCGAACAGGCCGTTCACGGCGAGCAGTCGGCTGGTGCTGCCGGGCGGTGCGACCGCGGCGGCCAGCGCCAGGCCGGCCGGGGCGAGCGCGATCTCGCCGCAGGAGTAGAGCAGGTAGACCAGCAGCAGCCAGTACGGGCCGACCGGGCCGTGCTCGGCGAGCCGGGTCGCGACCGCCATCAGTACGAAGCTCAGCCCGGCCGCGATCAGCGCCCCCGCGAACTTGACGGGCACGTCGGCACCCGGCCCCGCACGCCGCCAGAGGCGAGCGACGAACGGGGCGGCCAGCAGGACGAAGAGCGGGTGCACGGACTGGAACCAGCTGGCGGGGACCTCGAAGCCGAGCACGTCCCTGTCGGTGTGGCGCTCCGCGAACAGGCTGAGCACCGAGCCGCTCTGCGCGAAGATCATCCAGAAGGCGGCCGAGGCCGCCATCAGCGCGGTGAACCCGGCCAGTCGGCGCCGGTTCCCCTCCCCGGGCGGGGCCGCGCGGCGCAGTGCGCGCAGGTACCGGAACGGGAGGGTGACCGTGGTCAGGCCGAGGACGGCGAGCACCGCGGGCAGCGGCAGCAGTCCGAGGGACGCCGGTACGACCAGCAGCGCGGCCACCACCGCCACGGCGCCCGTGGCACGCCTGAGCATCGCCGCGGCCTCGGTACGCGGCACCGGACGGGAGGGCCGAGCACCCACGTCCCCGTACCGGCGTCGACCGAGGGCGAACTGGAACAGGCCCGCCGTCATGCCGAACGCGGCCGCGGCGAAGCCCAGGTGCCAGGCGACGCGCTCCGCCAGCAGGCCGGTGACGACGGGGGCGACGAGCGCGCTGACCTGGATGCACAGATAGAAGAGCGAGAAGGCGGCCTCACGGCGGCCCTCCCCGTCCCCGCTGACCCCCGCGACCATCGCCGCCATGGCCGGCTTGAGCAGGCCGGTGCCCGCGACGACCAGCAGCAGCCCCGCACAGAGCGTGCCGGTCACCGGGACCGCGAGGACCGCGTGGCCGCAGGTGATGAGGACCCCGCCGAACAGGACCGCCCGGCGGGCGCCCAGCACCCGGTCGGCGAGCCAGCCGCCGGGGAGCCCCGCCATGAAGCTCAGCGACATGTACGCCGCGAAGACCGCGGTGGCCGTCTGCGGGGCCATCCCCATGCCCCCACGGGCCTCGGAGGCGGTCAGGTACAGCACCAGGATCGCCGCCATACCGAAGAAGCTGAACCGCTCCCAGAGGTCGACGGCGAGCAGGGTGCCGAAGCCGGGTCTGCGACCGCCCGCCGCCCCTGCCGCCGAGGCGGGGGCGGCCGGCGTGGTGAGGGAGGTGTCCACCGGACGTCACCGGGCCGGTTTGAGGGCCGCTCCGGCCAGCATCGGGAGGCTCGGGTCGGGGGTGTCCGTCGGGTCGGGGTGCCACAGCGGGGCCCGGACCACGCCGGGCTCCAGGAGCTCGAAGTCCCCGAAGAGGGGGGCGAGTTCACGGTTGTCGCGCCAGATGACCCGGCTCACCGCGCCCCGGTACTGCTCGGCGGCCTCCGGTGCGGCCCGCGGCACCTCCTCCGCGCCGGCGTGCGAGATCACCAGGGCGCTGCCGGGCGCGAGCCCCTCGGTGTACTGGCCGACCAGAGCGAGTGGGTCGTCCGAGTCCGGGACGAAGTGCAGTACGGCGGCGAGGATCAGCGCGACCGGCTGTCCGAAGTCGAGCAGCCGGCGGGTTTCGGGCGCGTCCAGGATCTCCCGGGACTTGTACAGGTCGCCCTGGAAGACGGCTGCCCGGGGCTCGTCGGCCAGCAGGGCCCGGCCGTGCGCGACGGCCACCGGGTCGATGTCGACGTAGACGACCTTGCTGTCCGGGTGGGCGGCGAGGGCCACGTCGTGCACGTTGCCCTCGGCCGGGATGCCGGAGCCGATGTCCAGGAACTGCCGGATGCCGAGCGCCGACAGCTCCCGCACGGCGCGGCGCAGGAAGGCGCGGTTGGCGCGGAGCGTGGCGGGGAGGTCCGGGTTGCCGGCGGCGACCTTGCGGGCGAGTTCCCGGTCCGCCGGGAAGTTGTGGGCGCCGCCGATCCAGAAGTCGTAGACCCGGGCGATGCTCGGGGTGTCGATGTCGACCTCCGGGGGCGCCCAGGCGGGGCGCTCGGTGTCCTGCTGTTCCACGGGTGTCTCCTCCAGGAGCAAGTAGCCGGTAGGTGGGGGGCGGGTGGGCTGTTACGCCGTGAACACCGGGAGTTCCTCCAGGCCGCGCATCATCAGGCTGCTGCGCCAGCGCAGTTCGGCCACGTCCACGGCCGGCCGCAGGGCGGGGAAGCGCGCGAAGAGGCGGCTGATGACGATCTGCCCTTCGAGCCGGGCCAGCGGAGCGCCCAGGCAGTGGTGGATGCCGTGGCCGAAGGCGACCGAGGCGCTGTGGGACCGGGTGACGTCCAGGCGGTCCGGGTCGGGGTAGCGGGCCGGGTCCCGGCCCGCGGCGCCGAGCGAGATGGTCACGAACTCGCCCTCGGGGATGACCACGTCACCGACCTCGACGGGTTCGGTGGTGAACCGCCAGGTGGCATTGGTGACCGGGCCGTCGTGGCGGAGGAACTCCTCCACGGCCGCGGGCCACAGGGAGGCGTCCGCGGCGAGCTGCTCGCGCACCCCGGGATGGGTGAGCAGGGCGAGGGTGCCGTTGCCGATGAGGTTGACCGTGGTCTCGTGGCCGGCCACCAGTAGCAGGAACGCCATGGAGATCAGCTCGTCGGACGACAGCTGGTCGTCGGCGTCCCGGGCGTGCACGAGGTCGGTGAGCATGTCGTCGGCCGGTGCGGCCCGCTTGGTCTCGATCAGCGCCTTCAGGTAGGCGATCATCGACGCGCTGGCCTCGCGCACCTCCTCGGTGCCCGCGCCGGAGACCAGCAGGTTGGACCAGCGGCGGAAGGCTGCCCGGTCGTCCGGGGGCACCCCGAGCAGCCAGCAGATGACCGTGAACGGCACCGGGAAGGCCAGTGCCTCCATCAGGTCCACCTCGGCGTGCCGGGCCATGGCCTCCAGCAGTTCGTCGGTGAGTTCGGTGATGCGGGGCCGCAGGGACTCGACCCGGCGTGCGGTGAAGGCCCGGCCGACGAGCCGGCGCAGCCTGGTGTGGTCCGGCGGGTCACTGTCGAGCATGTGCACGCTGAGGACGTGCGGGAACTGACTGCGCTCCCCCGACTCCGCGAGGAACTCCCGCTGTTTGCCGGGGTCGGCGAAGTTGTGCGGGATGAGGTCCTTGCCGACCCGCATGTCCTTGCTCAGCCGGGGGTCGGCGAGCAGCTCCCGGGCGTGCTCGTACCCGGTGACCAGCCAGGTGCGCAGGCCGTTGGGTGTCATCACGGGTACGGCGGGGGCGGTCCGGCGCAGTTCGGCCAGTGCTTGGTGCGGGTCCTGGTGGAAGGCGGGGGTGAACAGGTCGGCCGGCGGGGTGTCCGTGCGGGCCATGGTCAGGCTCCTTCCGTGACGTGGGCCGGCTCGGCCGGGTAGTGGGCGAGCTCCCGGTAGATCTCGAAGGGCCGGTCCCGGCCGGTGTCGCGGAACTGCCGTAGCGGGGCGGTCTGTTCCTTGTGGGCGGCGCCCTTCTCCCAGGCGGTGAACGCCTCCCAGCCGGACCATCGGCTGACCACGACGTAGCCGCTCGGCTCGCCGAGGGTGTGCAGCAGCTTGTTGCCGAGCAGCCCGACGGTGCCCGCCATCCGGCGGCTGGCCTCGTGGTACGCGTCCAGCACCGGGTCCGGGTCGTCGCTCAGGTGGTAGAGCACCACCTCCACGGCACCGGAGGCCGCTTCCGACGTCACGAGGCGGCGCCGGGGAGGGCGGCGACGACGTGCATCGTCGTCATGGAGCCGCCGCTGCGGTACGGGTGCAGCTTCTGGCGGTGTTCCAGATGCCGGTCGCTCGTCTCGAACTCGCGGAAGCGCGGCTCGTCCACCCAGTCGCTGACGATGTAGTAGACGCCGTTCTCGTCGGCGCTGCGGGAGAGCCACTGGCCGAGGTTGGCGGGGTGCGCGGTGACCGAGTCGCCGACCTCCAGCCACACCTTCTCGAACTCGTGTCCCATCTCCGGCTTGATCTGCATCCGCAGCATGACCCGGAACACCTGCTCGGAGGGCCCGGGCATGTCAGATCCCCCCGTCGACGTTCAGGGTCTCACCGGTGATGTACGCGGCGGCGTCGCTCAGCAGGAACAGCACCGGGCCGGCCAGCTCCTCGACGGTGCCGAGGCGGGCGAGCGCGGTCTTGCGGGAGTAGGTGGCCCGCATTCCGTCGGCCCGGTCGGCGGGCATGGTGGCGAAGGCCTCGGTCTCGATGACGCCGGGGGCGACCACGTTGACGCGGATGCCCTGCGGGCCGAGTTCCTTCGCGAGCGAGCGGGTCAGCCCGATCATGGCGGCCTTGGCGGCGGTGTAGTGGGCGCGCAGCGGGATGCCCGCCGCGGCGCCGCGCGAGCCGATGTTGACGACCGAGGAGCCGGCGCCGAGCAGCGGAAGCGCCTGCTGGATGATCCGGTAGGCGGCCGTGAGGTTGGTGTCGAGGATCCGCGACCACTCCTCGGCGGGCAGCTCCGCGAACGGGATGTGACTGATCACGCCCGCGTTGTTGACGATGCCGTCGAGCCGCCCGAAGCGGTCCTTGGCCTCGCCGACAAGCCGGTCGACCTCGGCGGTGTCGCCGACGTCCGCGCGCAGTACGTGGTGGTCGCCCGCGGTCTCCTTGAGGGCGGCGGTCAGGCTGTCGACGGCCTCGCTCTCCTGCCGGTAGCAGGTGAGGACGTCGGCGCCGGCGCGGGCCGCGGCGAGGACGATGCCCCGCCCGATGCCCCGGGTGCCGCCGGTGACGATCAGTTTCTTGCCGTGCAGTGCGAGTTCCACTGGGGGTACCTCCAGGGCTGGGCCGCGGCTCACACGCAGCCGTCGACGTGGATGTTCTGGCCGGTGACGTACGTGGCGTGGTCGCTGACGAGGAAGAGCACGGCCCGGGCGACGTCGTCGACGGTCCCGAGCCGGCCGAGCGCGCTGAAGGAGGCGAAGGCGGCGCGCTGCCGTTCGGCTTCCTCGACCGGCAGTTCGTCGAGCGCCTCGGTGTCGATCCGGCCGGGAGAGACCGTGTTGACGCGGATCCCGCGCGGCCCGAGTTCCCGGGCCAGCGAGCGGGTCATGCCGACGAGCGCGGACTTCACGGCGGTGTAGTGGACGCCGCCGGCCATGCCGATGAAGGCGACCGTGGAACCGATGTTGACGACCGAGGAGCCGGCGCCGAGCAGCGGCAGGGTGCGCCGGGTGACCAGGTGGGTGGCGGTGAGGTTGCCCTGCAGGGTGGCGGCCCACTCGGCGGGGCCGAGTTCGTCGTACGGCTGCGGGCGGAAGGTTCCCGCGTTGTTCACCACGGCGTCCAGCCCGCCGAGGCTCGCCTCGCACGCGGCGGCCAGCCGGTCCACGTCGGCCTCGTCCGCGACGTCGGCGCGCAGCACCTGGTGCTTGCCCGGGGTGCCGGCGAGTTCCTCCTCCAGGGTGGCGACGGCCTCGCCGGGGGTGCGATAGCAGGTGACGACGTCCGCGCCGGCGCGGGCCGCGGCAAGCACGATGCCCCGGCCGATGCCGCGGCTGCCGCCCGTCACCAGGAGCCGCTTGCCCTCCAGTTGGCGGCCGGCCCGGGCCGCGGTCTCCACCTTGGCCTTGATCAGCCGCAGCTGGACGGCGGTGTTGCGGTTGAGGCGGGCGGTCATCCCGGCGTCGTCGAGGGGGGCGCCGGGCTTCATCGCGAAGTCCTGGAGCCAGCGCATCCGTACGCCGCCGCCGGGTGCCTCCTCGTACTCCCAGCGGATGTTCATGTACGCGAAGGGGCCGGTCTCGACCCGGCGGGCGGTCACCGTGCGGGTGACCGGGTCGGGGGTGCGTTCGGAGACCCAGCTCCAGACCGTGCCGGTCTCGTCGGGGTGCAGGGCGAGGCGGAAGGTGACGGTGTCGCCGTCCCGGCCGAGGATCTCGGCGGAGGCGTACTCGCTGAACAGGCGCGGCCAGGAAGCCACGTCGTTGGTCATCGTCCACACCAGGTCCATCGGTGCCTCGACGACGATCGCGTTGTCGGTGTGTCCGGCCATCAGACGCGGGCCTCCCTGAGCTTGGCGTGGACGTAGGCGAGGACCTCGCGCGGGCTCTGGGTGTGCGCGAGGTCGCCGTCGGGGATCCCGATGCCGTACTCGCGCTCGACGCGGTTGACGAGTTCCAGCAGAGCGAGGGAGTCGTAGCCGAGGTCGGCGAACGCGGTGTCGGCGAAATGTTCGCCGTCGAGGTCGGTCTGCTCGTCGACGCCGGCGCCGGCGCGGAGGATGCGCCGCAGGTCGTCGAGGGTGAACTCCGCCATGGGGAGCCGCCTTTCGTGGGTTGGGGGTCGCTACCTCTTGAGGGCGTCGCGGTCGCCCGCGCCGACCAGCAACGCGGAGGTGAAGCCGCCGTGGCCTCGGGCCAGTACCAGGGCCGTCCGCGGGTCCGTCTGGCGGGGGCGGTCCAGGACCAGGTCGATCTCGCAGCCGGGGGCCGGGCGGCCCAGGCCTGCGGTGTGGGGGATCACGCCTGCGCTCAGGGCCAGCAATGCGGTGGCCACGTCCAGGGCCGCGCCGCCTGCGTAGAGGCGGCCGGTGAGGGTTTTCGGGGCCGTCACCGGTACTCCGCCGGGGCCGAAGACCTCGGTGATCGCGCGGGCCTCGGCGAGGTCTTCGGCGGGTACTCCGGAGGCGTCGGCGAAGACCATGTCGACGGCGTCGGGGGTGAGCCCGGCGTCGGCGAGCGTGCGGCGGATCACGGACACCAGCACCGTGTGGCGTGCGGCCGTACCGTCCGTCGTGGGGTCGAAGCCGGCCGCGTAGCCGAGGAGTTCGCCGTACGACGGAACTCCTCGGGCCCGTGCGGACTCCGCGTTCTCGACGACGAGGATGGCGCCGCCCTCGCCCGGGACGAAGCCGGAGGCGGCCGCGTCGAAGGGCAGGTAGGCGCGGGCGGGATCGTCCTCGGCGGACAGGTGGCCGGTGGACAGCTGGGCCACCACGCCGTACGGGCACAGCGAGGCGTCGGTGCCGCCGCTGAGGACGAGGCGGGAGCCGGTGTCCAGCAGCCGGCGGGACTGGCCGAGGGCGTCCAGGCCGCCGGCCTGCTCTCCGCAGATGACCCCGCACGGGCCCCGCATGCCGTGCCGGATGGAGACCTGGCCGGTGGTGGCCGCGTAGAACCAGGCGATGGACTGATAGGCACCGACCCAGGAGGAGCCCTGCTGGTAGAGGTTCTCCATCTCGTGCTGACCGAACTCGGTGCCGCCCGAGGAACTGGCCGTCACCACCGCCATCTCGTACTCCGGCAGGGTCGCCGGATCGGCGGCGGCATCCGTGAGGGCGTCCTCGGCGGCGGCCAGCGCGAAGTGCGTGAACCGGTCGGTCTGCGGTACGAGCCGTCCGGGGACCTGCTCACCGGCCCGGAAGCCGGGGACCTCTCCGGCGACCCGGACGGGGTAGCCGGTCGGGTCGAACCGGGTGATCCGGCCGATGCCGCTCTTGCCCGCGAGCACCGACTCCCAGTGCCGGGCGGCGCCGATCCCGGTCGGCGCGACCACGCCGATCCCGGTGACCACGGACCGGCCGCGGCGGCCGGGGCGTATGCCGGAGGCGCTCATGCCGCCTCCCCGCGCCGCTCCGAGGGCCGGCCGAGGACCATCGCCGTCTGGAAGCCACCGAAGCCGCTGCCTACGCTGAGTACCCGGTCCATACGGTGCTCGCGTGCCGTCACCGGTACGTAGTCGAGGTCGCACTCGGGGTCGGGGGTGGAGAGGTTGGCGGTCGGTGGGACGACCTGGTGGCGCAGGGCGAGGGCGCAGGCGGCGATCTCCAGGGAGCCGATGGCGCCCAGCGAGTGCCCGATCATCGACTTGATGGAGCTGACCGGCACCTCGTGGGCGCGCTGCCCGAGGCTGCGTTTGAACGCGGCGGTCTCGTGCCGGTCGTTCTGCTTGGTGCCCGAGCCGTGCGCGTTGATGTAGTCGATGTCGCCGGGGTCGAGCCGGGCCCGGTCCAGGGCGACCCGGATGGCCTCGGCCATCTCCCGGCCGTCGGGCCTGAGTCCGGTCATGTGGAAAGCGTTGCTGCGGCCCGCGAAGCCGAGGATCTCGGCGTACACGGTGGCGCCGCGGCGCCTGGCGGACTCCAGCTCCTCGATCACCATGACGGCGGAGCCCTCGCCGAGGACGAAGCCGTCGCGCCGCCCGTCGAAGGGCCGGGAGGCGTGTTCGGGGTCGTCGTTGTTGGCGGTGGTGGCCTTGATGGCGTCGAAGCAGGCGGCGGTGATCGGCGACAGCGGGGCGTCGGTGGCGCCGGCGAGCACGACGTCGGCGGTGCCCTCCTCGATGAGCTGGACGGCGTGCCCGATGGCGTCCAGGCCCGAGGTGCAGCCGGTGGAGATCAGCGCCACCGGCCCCTCGGCCCCGGCCTGCCGGGCCACCTCGACGGCGAGGGTGCTGGGCACCATGTAGCCGTACAGGTGCGGGACGCCGTAGCTGTGGTCGACCAGCCAGTCGCGTCCGCCGTCGGAGAGGACCGCGTACTCCTCCTCCAGGCCCGTGGTGCAGCCGACGGCGCTGCCGATGCTCACCGCGACCCGTTCCGGGTCGGCGCCCGGCAGTTCGATGCCGCTGTCCGCGACGGCCTCGCGGGCGGCGACGACCGCGAACTGGCCGGCCCGGTCCATCCGTCGGACCTCCTGCGGGGTGAGCCCGGAGGCGAGCGGATCGAAGTCGCACTCGGCGGCGACCCGGGAGCGGAACCCGGCCGGGTCGAACAGGCTGATGCGGCGGGTGGCGGTGCGGCCGGCGGTGAGCAGGTCCCAGTAGGCCTCCCGGCCGTGCCCGCCGGGAGCGACGGCCCCCACTCCGGTGATCACCGCGCGCCGGTCGGCCGGCGTCATCGGGCCGCTCCGACATCGGGGTTGCCCGCGCTCGCGTCGAGCGGCTGCTCGGTGTCGACGTGGCCGAGCTCGGGGCGCGGCGCGAGCGGGGAGAGGTGGAAGACCGCCTCGGCCGGCACGGAACCGGTGTTCACCAGGCGGTGGCGCACCCCGATGGGCACCAACAGCGAGTCGCCGGGGCCCAGTTCGACCGGGGCGCCGCCGTCAAGCGTCATCTCCAGGCGGCCCCGGACGATGTGCAGGAACTCCTCGGAGTACGGGTGGTAGTGCTCGGTGACGTGGTGGCCGGGGGCCAGCCGCAGCACCCCGCCGAAGCCCGAGGTGCAGCCCACGGTCTTCGGGCTGAGGGTGACGCGGATGTCGCCGCCGCGCTTGGTGTTGGCGGCGACCTCGTTCGCACGGACCCTGGTGGTGGCGGGGGCGCTCATCGGGCACCGCCGAGGTTCGCGGACCGCGGGGTGGAGATCTGCGGGCCCTGCTCGGACGTCCAGGAGTAGAACGGGACGGCCATCGCGTCCTTGGGCTCGCGCCAGTCGGGGTCGTAGGGCGAGATGAACTCGCCGAGCCGGGTGTTGATCTCCCCGTAGAGCGGATGGCTGCGCGCCTTGTACAGGTTCGGCGCGATGTCCTGGTCGGCCTCCACCAGGTGGAAGTACAGGTTGTGGAACGCGAAGAGCGTCCGCCTCGACACCCCCACCAGATGCGGCAGTTCGGTGCTGTCCGAATCGGCGAAGACCTGCGCGACGCCCTCGGCGTCGGCGAGGTTCATCCTCGCCACGATCAGCGTGCGGTGCACGATGCCCTCCCGGCTTGTCGGTCCTGGCCTCACCCTGGTCGCCGGGGATCGAGGCACTCTCGAAGCGGCCTGGAAATCCACTGACGGCGGCCGCGGGTGGGGGGCGACTGCGGATGTCGGCCGGCTGCGGGCCGGTGGGAGCGACCGGCCCCTGCGGGCGCAGCCCGCACTAGGGGCGCGGGGAACTGCGCGACCAGCCCCCACGCACCCGCAGCCGCCCGACCGCCCCCAGACACCCCCTCCCCCGGCGCACAACAACGGCCCGCCGCGCAGAACGCGCAGCGGGCCGTCGGAGAGGGCCTCTACCGGTGGACCCCGGCCTTCATCAGGGTGACGCGGGCACCACCGCGCCCGACCGCGGCCGTCCGGCCGTTCGGTACGTCGGAAGCCGGTGCGCCCCGCAGCAGAAGGATCAGGGCCTGCCGGGTGAGCCCGGGCACGGAGTACAGGGGCTGGGCGCCCGGCGCCAGGTGTTCCCGTACGAGATGGACGTCGACGAGGTACTCGAGCAGTGTCTCCGCGTCACCGGCACCCGGACACAGCCGTGCCTTCACCTCGTCGAGGCTCCAGCGGGGGCGCTCGCGCTGCAGCAGCAGATGCAGCAGCTCCCGGGAGGGGCCGGGAAGATGCCGATGGCTGGCACCCACCGTGGTCATCAACGACTGGGTCCCGACGGGGAGTTCGAGCAGCGTCCGGTGGTTGCCGCGCAGCCGCACCGCCAGCCTCCCCGCCGACCAGCCCGGCCGGGCGGTGAGCCGGCCGGACACCGCCCGGATCGCCAGGGGCAGCCCCTCGCACAGGCCCATCAGCTCGCGCACGGCGGCGGGGTCCTCCTGCCGGGACCGCTCTCCGGCGACCCGGTCGTACAGCTGGAGGGACTCCTCCCCCGACAGGGCGTTGAGCACGATCTTGCGTCCGATGGAGAGGCTGTGCGCCCGGTAGCGGTTGGTGGCGATCACCGCGCAGCCGGATCCGCCCGGCAGCACGGCACGGATCTGGGATGCGGTGAGCACGTCGTCGACCACGACCAGCACCCTGCGGTCGGCGGTCCAGGTGCGGAAGAGCCGGCTGAGCTCGTCGAGTCCGGTGGGCTGCTTCTCGCGCTGGACGCCACACGCACCGAGACAGGCGGACAGCACGTCGGCGAGTTGCTGGGAGCCCTCGCCCACGGCGGACAGGTCGATGAAGAGCTGTCCGTCGGGGAAGCGCGGGCGCAGCCGGTGCGCGGCACGCACGGCGAACGCGCTCTTGCCGACGCCGGGCGGGCCGTGCACCTCCACCACCCGCATGCCGGTGCTGGCCCGGTCCGAGCCGAGGAAGGTCTCCAGTTGGTCCAGTTCCCGGTCCCGGCCGACGAAGTCACCTATGTCGGCGGGAAGTTGGGCCGGTCCGGGCACGGGCCTGCGGGTGGCGGAGGCGGCCTCGGTCTTGGCCGGCCCCCTGAGTTGACCGCGGTCCACGAGTACCTCCTGGTGGAGGCGCTGGAGGTGGGCCGAGGGCTCCAGGCCCAGTTCCTCCACGAGATGGCTGCGCAGGGTGCGGAAGGTGTTGAGGGCGTCCGGCCGGCGGCCGCAGCGGTGCATGGCCCGCATGAGCTGGCCGGCGAACGCCTCGTGGGTGGGATGGGTGCGGAAGGCCTCGGCCAGCTCATCCAGCACGGCGTGGTGACGGCCGAGGTCCAGCTCCAAGGAGAAACGTTGCTCCTGGACGCTCTTGCGGCGCTCCTCCAACTGGGTCGACCAGGCCGACAACCGGCGTCCGGCGCTGATATCGACCAGGGCTTTGCCCTGCCACAGAGAAAGGGCTTCCTTCAGTATGCGAGCGGCCTCGTCCCCGACACCCGCCCGGTGCTGGGCCATGCCCTTCTCGGTGAGCTGCTCGAAACGGTAGGCGTCCACCGACTGCTTGTCGTCCAGGCGCAGTTCGTACCCACCCACCCTGGTCAGGAGTGCGGGGCAACCGTGCGGCGGACGGGTTCCGAAAGGCGCGCCCTGCTGTCCGGTGGCCAGCAGCAGTCTGCGGCGCAGTTGATAAATGTAGGTTTGCAAGGTGGTCAGCGCGCTGAGCGGCGGGTAGTCCTCCCACAGCTCCTCGCACAGCTGGTCCACGCTGACCAGCGAGTTCGCATTGAGCACCAGCAGGGCCAGTACCTGTCGCAGTTTTGGGGCCGACGGTGTGACGTCCTCCCCGTTCCTGCGTACTCGCATGGAGCCCAGCAGACCGATCTCTATCACTGCGTTCCCCCTAATTACGCCGCCTTTGTGGGGTGGCGGGCATCGATGGGCCCGACGTTCGGCAAGCCTGTCGGTATTCACCTTCCTGCGTCAGTAATTTTTTCGCGAAACATCCACAGCACCTTCGAGCAGGATATATTACCTTTCCTTTACCAGGGATGCTTTCGCTGAAAATTAGGACTGGATTCAACGAAACTCGCGCACTGTATTCACGGAATAAAGACTTCCGTTCCGAATACCGCACCCTCCTTGTGCACCTCGAGGTCATCATATTACTTCACGCACAAGGATGACAAGGTGCACATTTATTGCAGCCGGAGGTCAACCCGGTATTCCGCCAGCCAGGTGTTCAGCTGGAGCACCATCTCCATGCTGGCCCGCTCCACCCACGCGAAGGCGCCGCTGGGTGCCGCCGCAGCGCCCAGCGCCGCACGGGTCGCCTCGGCGTCGAGCAGCGGGGCGACCGGGGCCGACCGGTCCTCGGCCACGTCACCGAAGCGGTAGCGCACGAACTCCCCGTACGCGGCCTCCTGCACAGTCGGATAGGCGCTTTTGGGCCGGTTGAGCACCCGCTCCGGCAGCAGATCGGCGACGGCGGCACGCAGCAGGCTCTTCTCCTGGCCGTTCACCCGCTTCAGCTCGGCCGGCACGTTGTAGACGTACTCGACCAGCGCCCGGTCGCAGAACGGCGGCCTCAGCTGCACCCCGTGCGCCATGCTCATCCGGTCGGCCCGGTCCAGATGGGTCGGGGCCCAGCGGGTCAGCGCCAGATACGTGACCTCGCGCGCCCGACGCTCGGCGGGTCCCTCCCCCGCGAGCCGCGGCACCTCGGTGAGGGCGTCCCGGTAGTGCTGGTCGGCGTACTCCATGAAGTCCAGTTCCTTGCGGAGCGTACGGTCCACCAGTGAGCAGCCGAGACCGCCCGCGGCGGCGTCGTGCCCGCGCTCGAAGGAGACCCACGGGAAGGTCGTGGAGTTGCTGTGGCCCGCGTCGTACGCCCAGAAGTAGCCGTTGAACACCTCGTCGGCGGTCTCCCCGGAGAGCACGGCCGGGATGCCGGCGCTGCGCAATGCCTCGAAGAAGAGCAGCAGCGAGACGTCCATGTCGCCGAGCGGGGAGGGCAGGTCCTGGCTGCGCAGCGCGGCGACGTGGGTCTGTGGGTCGGCGAGCGCCGCGGAGTCGAGCAGGATCTCGGTGTGCTCGGTGCCGATGTGCTCGGCCGCGAGGGCCGCGTAGGGGGCGTCCGGGGTGGCACGCATGGTCGGATGCGGCTCGAAGTTCTCCGCGTAGCCGGCGAAGTTGACCGAGAACGACCGGAGTGCGCCGCCTCCCGCCGACCGCCGCTGACGGGCCGCGAGCGCGGTCAGCGCGCTGGAGTCGATTCCTCCGGAGAGCATCGCGCCGACCGTGACGTCCGCGCGCAGATGCGCGGCCACCGCCTCCGACAGCAGCCGGCGCACGGTGGTGACGGTGGTCTCCAGGCTGTCGGTGTGCGGCCGGGCGGGCAGCGACCAGTAGCGCCGGTGACCGGTGCCCGGCGCGCGCACGGTCATCGTGTGGCCGGGCAGTACCTCGCGCGTCCCCCGGAAGACCCCGGTGCCCGGCTTGCGGCTGTGCGCGAACAGCTCCCGCAGCCCGTCGGCGTCGACCACCGGCCGCACCGCCGGATGAGCCAGCAGCGCCTTGGGCTCGGAGCCGAAGATCACCCCGGCCGGGGTCAGGAAGTAGCACAGCGGCTTCACCCCCAACCGGTCGCGGACGAGCAGCAGTTCCTGCCGTCGTACGTCCCACACGGCCAGGGCGAACAGCCCCTCCAGCCGCTCCGGGAACCCGGCGCCCCACTCCAGATAGGCGTGCAGCGCCACCTCCGCGTCGCCGTGCCCGGTGAACCGGTGCCCCTTGGCGGCCAGTTCGCGGCGCAGCTCGGTGTGGTTGGTGATCGCCCCGTCCAGGGTCAGCACGGCCACCGGGTGCCCGGCCTCGGACTCCATGACGGCCGGCTGTGCACCGTGCTCCGGGTCGAGCAGCGCGAGCCGCCGGTGGGCCAGTGCGGCATGCCCCTCGATCCACTCGCCAGAACCGTCGGGGCCGCGGTGCGCCAGCGCCGCCGCCATCTCCCGTACGGTGGGCGCCTCGGGCGTCAGGTCCCGCTCGAAGTCCACCCAGCCGGCGATTCCGCTCATCGTGGTGTCCTCTCGTTCGCTGCGTGTGAAGTGCCTGAGGTGGAGGCGCTGTCGGAGGCCGGAAGGTGGACGACCTCCACCAGACAGAGCCCGTGGCGGACGACGGCCTCCCGGAACTCGTCGAGCCCCGGCGCCCCTTCGCCGCGCACCGCGATGCCCAGCCGGCGCGGGGCCGCTTCCCCGTACCCGCGGTACAGCTCCAGATAGCCGCGCGCGGTGCGCTCCACGTCGTCGACCAGCGCGAACCGCACCGGCCGCCGCTGCCCGCGCCAGGTCAGCCAACCCGCCACGCCGTTCGCGAAGTTGTGCCGCCAGCCGCTGCCGGTCGCGACCACCAGCGCGCCGCCGAGGGGGTGCACCCCGGCGGGCACGGTGTACGGCCGCCCACTGCGCCGTCCCGTGAAGTGCAGCAGCGCGAGCCGCTCGGCCACCGGACCGGGCTCGGGACCGGCCAGCAGTTCCCGCATCCGGGCGTCGGCCGCCGCGCGCTCCGCCCCCTCCGGAAGATCGCGTACGACGACGGGGCTCACGTCAGCACCACCGCGGCGGCCGTCAGCGCACAGCCCGCGACCGCGAGGCAGGTGCGCACCAGATGCCAGTCGCGCCAGGCCGGGCGGGGATCCCGCCAGCCGGGGCCGAGATCCTCGGGCCGGGTCCGCTTGACCGTCCGGTTGATCGGCACGTTCCTGGTCTGCGAGACCACGGCCACCCCGGCCATGCAGAGGGCGGCGGCCGCGAACAGCGCCCGGGGGCCGCCCGAGGCCCGGATCGCGAGCCCCACGTCGACGGCCGTGGAGCCGGTGACGATGAACGGCATGATCCGGTCGTAGCGTTTGCCGAGCAGGATGTGCGTGGACACGTACCGCTCCGGCGTCATCGCGATCAGCGCGGGCATCACGCTCACCGCCACCGCGAAGAGCACCCCCGCCACCAGGCCGGTGCCCGTCAGCACCAGCACACTCAAAGCCTCCACCACCGCTTTCGCCCTCCTTCGAGCCTCGCGCCGCACTTCGGGCCGGGAACAGCTCGAACCTGTCAGCCGCCCCTCGGACGACACTCGAATCCCCCTGGGAGAGCACCGCTTCCCACGGGCCCCGTTCGCCCGCGCCGCGAGCCCGGTTCGAGGGGGCGGGTGTTGCATCGGCCGCCGGACCGAGCGCGTTCCCACTCCCACACTCAGGAGCCGGTATGGCGGACGAGACGACCGAAGTACTCATCGTGGGCGGCAGCATGGTGGGCCTCGCCCAGGCCCTGTTCCTCGCCCGGCAGGGCATCCGGCCGCTGCTGGTGGAACGGCACGCGGAGATCTCGGCGCACCCCCGGGCACAGGCCGCGAGCCCGCGCACCATGGAGCTGCTGCGCGCGCTCGGTCTCGAGGACGCGGTACGGGCACGGGAGAACCCGCACGCCCAGTACGGCGACATCCTCCAGGCCCAGTCCCTCACCGGGCCCGAACTCGGGCGCTTCGACGGCCCGTTCCGCCACGACCCGAACGACGTGGGCACCACCGGCTGGACGCTGATCGGGCAGGACCGGCTCGAACCGGTACTGCGGGAAGGAGCCGAGGAGCTCGGCGCCGACATCCGGTTCGCCACCGAGATGACCGGGTTCACCCAGGACGCGGACGGGGTCACGGCCGTACTGCGCGACCTGGCCGACGGCTCGGAACGGACCGTACGAGCCCGGTACCTGGTGGCGGCCGACGGCTCACGGGCACCCGTCCGCGAGTCGCTCGGCATCGGCCGACACGGGCCCGGCGTGTTCGGCCGGCAGATGAACATCGTCTTCCACGCCGACCTCGACCCGTACGTGGCGGGCCGTACCTTCTTCCTCTGCTTCGTCAGCAACCCGGAGGTCAAGGGCGTACTCGGCAAGCTCGGCGGCGCGGACTCCGACCGCTGGGTCCTCGCGCCGAGCCTGCCGCCCGGGTCCGACCACCGGGCGTACGACACCGAGGACTGCGTGGAACTGGTACGGGCCGCCGTAGGGGTCCCCGGCCTGCCGGTCGAGGTGGAGTCCGCGACGAGCTGGGAGATCGCCGCATGGGTGGCGGACCGGTTCCGCTCCGGGCGGGTGCTGCTGGCCGGCGACTGCGCGCATGTCATGCCGCCCACCGGGGGGTTCGGCGGCAACGCGGGCATCCAGGACGCGCACAACCTGGCGTGGAAGCTCGCGCTGGTACTGCGCGGGGCGGCGGGTCCCGAGCTGCTGGACACGTACGAACAGGAACGGGCCCCGGTGGCCGAGTTCACCGTCGACCAGGGCGTCATCCGCTACCTCCAGCGCAGCGGCCTCGACGAGGCGGCCGCGGCCCGCCACCGCCCCGAGACCACGGTGTTGTTCGGTCACGTGTACCGCTCGGACGCGGTCCTGCGGGAACCCGGCCAGGACGACGGTTCCGTGGTGGAGGACCCGAAGGCCCCCACGGGACGCCCGGGCACCCGCGCCCCGCACCTCCCCCTGATCCGCCAGGGCAAGGAAGTCCCCCTGCACGACCTCCTGGACGGCGACTTCTGGCTCCTGACCGGCCCCGAAGGCACCCCGTGGCAGCCCGCCGCCGAGTGGTCGCAGGGCGTCTCCTTCCACCGGGTCGGCGAGGAGGAAGCCCCGGAGACCGTCGAACGCTTCCTGACCCGCTACGGCGTCACAGCGGCCGGCGCGGTACTGCTCCGCCCGGACGGCTTCATCGCGTGGCGCAGCCCGGGCCCGGCGCCCGACCCCGCGGAGACACTGACAGGGGTGTTCGACACGGTCCTGCGACGCCCGTAACCCCGCACGCACCAGGGCCGCGGTGCTCCTCTCCGGAGCACCGCGGCCCTGCGCCGGTGGAGCTACCCGCGATCGAGAATCGTCCGCAGTGCGTCGACCGCCGCGAGGTCCCCCGCCCCGGTGCGGCCCCCGGTGGTGCGCCAGGCCACGAACCCGTCGGGCCGCACCAGAACCGCCCCACCCGCGAGGAGCCCGTACCGGCGCCGGAAGGACCCGTCCTGATCCCACAGCCGCGTGCCGCGCCCGATACGGACCACCTTCAGGGCGACGCCCAGCCGCTCGGCCTCCCGTTCCACCGCCACCGGCCAGCGGCCCGCCACCTCGTCTACGAGCAGAGTGAACCCGTCGCCGTACAGGTCGATGACGGACACGGGGCCCTCGGGACCGGAGAGTTCGAGGTGCGGAGCCCGCGCCCCGGGCCGGGCACCGGGGTGTTCGGGATCCTCGACGATCGCGTCGGGGGCACCCGGCTCCGCGGCGAACGCACCGGCCCGGTAGCAGTACCCGAACGTCATGGTCGTCTCGTCCAGCAACTCCGCGGCGATCTCGTGGTACTGCTTGCCCTCCCGCACCGCGAACCGCAGCAGCGCCTGCCGGACGGTCTCCTCGGCCACCGGGCGCCGCTCGGCGTCATAGCTCTCCAGCAGCCCGGGACCGGCCGTACCGGACAGCACCAGGGCCAGCTTCCAGGCCAGGTTGTACGCATCCTGGATCCCGGTGCTGGCACCGAACGCCCCGGTGGGCGGCATGACATGGGCGGCGTCCCCGGCGACGAACACCCGCCGGGTCGCGAACGCGTCCGCCACCCGCGCGGAGATGTCCCACGCGGGCATGTCCACCGACTCGATCTTCAACGGCAGGTCGGGCACCCCGACCGCGGCCCGTACCAGCGCGGTGCAGCGCTCCTCGGTGAAGTCCTCGGCGCGCTGGCCCTGTTCGGGGAAGAAGGAGACGTTGATGACCCAGCGACGGTCGTTGTCGATGGGGATGATCGTGCCGCGCACCTCGGGGTTGTTGACGTACGCCGCGATGATCCGGCGGCCGCGCAGCACCTCGGTCAGGTCCGCCTCGAAGAAGAAGCTGACGAGGTTGGTGATGGTGCCCCGCCCGTGCGCCCCGATGCCCAGCATCTCGCGCAGCGGACTGCGGCTGCCGTCCGCCGCGATCACGTACTGGGCGCGGATCTCCGAACTCACGCCGGTGGAAAGGTCGGTGACGCGGACCGACGCTCCTTCCGCGTCCTCCTCCACACCGTCGACGCGAGTGGAGAAGCGGACGTCCGCCCCTGCCTCCACCGCCCGCTCCCGCAGGATCGGCTCCAACTGGTTCTGGTCGATCAGCGTCCACTGGGTGGGGCTGATCCGGCCGATGTCCTCGGGAGAGGCGTTCGGCATCCGCATGCGTTCCTTGCCCGCGAGGCTCTCCACGTGCACGAGATCGGTGTTCCCGGAGATGGGGGAACGCCCGGCCCGTACCCGCTCCTCCATGCCGACCGCGCGGTACAGCTCCATCGTCCGCGGGTTGATGGCCCGGGCCTTGGGATGCGTGGACGTGTCCGGGTGGCGCTCCACCACCGTGGCGCGGACGCCGTGATGGGCGAGGAAGACGGCCGCGGACAGTCCGGTCAGCCCGCCGCCGACGATGAGCACGGGTGTCCGGTCCTGCTTCATGCTGCCTCCTTGTGCGCGCTGACCAGGGTGTGTGTACCGAGCAGCGGCTCGGCGGTCCCGTCCGTGAACCCCGCCTCACGCAGCCAGGACCGGCAGTCCGCCACCCGGTACTCGGAGCCGTCGGGGCTGACCAGACGCATGTGCAGGCTGCTGAGAAGCCGCTCCGGGTCGCTGCGGTCGTCGTCGACCATCCGGTCGTAGACGAGGACCGTGCCGCCGGGCCGTACCGCCTCGAAGACCCGGCCCAGCAGCTCGCGCCGCCGCCCGGTGTCGAAGCCGTGCAGGATGTGGCCGAGGACGACGACGTCGGCCAGCGGGAGGGGGTCGGCGAAGAAGTCGCCGCCGGCGAAGGCGATCCGGTCGGCCAGGCCCAGGCCGCCGATGTGCTCGGTGAACAGCGGCCGGGTCCGCTCCAGGTCGAAGCAGGTGGCCTTGAGATGGGGGTGTGCCCGCACCAGCACGGCCGCGAGGTTGCCGCGCGCCCCGCCGAGGTCGACGAACGAGGAGTGGCGGCCCCAGTCGAGACGCCTGGCGAGCTCCGCGCCCATGCGGTCGCTGTAGGCGTCCAGTCCGGCGAGGAACCGCTTCATCTTGGCGGGGTCCTTGTGCCGGTCCCCGACGAAGCCGCCCTTGTCCGGGTCGAGGTGCTGGGGCTCGCCGGAGCGCAGCGCCTCGGTGAGCCGGCCCCAGGTCCCGTACAGCGTCTCGTTGGTGAGCTCGACGAAACCGCCGAGGTAGGAGGAGGAGTCCGGCACCAGATAGGTCTGCGCCAGCGGGGAGTTGCGGTAGCGGCCGCCCTCCGTGCGCTCCAGCAGCCCGAGTCCGGCCAGCGCGTCCAGGAAGTCCGGGACCATCCGGTGGTGCAGCCCGGTACGCCGGGCCAGTTCGGCCGAGTCCGCGGGGCGGCCCTCGGCGAGCGCGCCGAACACACCGAGGGTCACGGCGCTGTGCAGCACTTTGGCGGCGCAGTCGGCGATGGTCAGCCGGATCAGTGGTCCGGGATCGACCGCCGGTGCCGTCTGCGGGTCTTCGGTCGTTGTCACACGAGCCTCCTGGTCTGCCTCTGCCTCTTCTTCGGCCTGCGTCCTGCGTCGTACGGCTGTGCAGTGCCGACGATGTCCGCGAACCGTCGATTCGGGCTCGAAGGGCGCTGAAGGGGACGGGGTGCGGAACGCGGACGTACGAAAGAGCCGCCCTCCCCGTGCGGGAAGGGCGGCTCTTTGCGGATGAGGAGTGTGGTCAGTTCTCCTCGGCCGCTGCTTCCTGCCCCTGGTGGTCCCCGCCGCGCAGCGGGAGGTTCTTCATCGCCAGGGCGGCCAGCAGCCCCAGGACGAGGACCGGTACGGCGGTGAGGAACACGGGGGTGAGGGCGGCGGCGTAGGACTGCTCCACGGCGTGCCGCACGGGCTCGGTGAGTCTGTCGAGCGTCTCGGTCGAGGACAGCGCGTCGTGGTCGATGCCGCGCAGCGCGTCCGCGGGCGTCCGGTCGGCGATCTCCTCGGTGAGCCGGTTGTAGAAGATCGAGGCGAAGAGGGAGATGCCGATGGTGGTGCCGAGTTGCCGGGCGAAGGCCACGGTGGCGTGGACGGCACCGATGTCGTCGCGGGGTGCGGTGTTCTGCGCCGCCATCGTGAGGACCTGCATGTTCAGGCCCGCCGCGATGCCGAAGACCAGCATGTAGGCGATGACCACGGCCCGGGACGTCCCGGTGTCCATGGTGGCCAGCAGCAGCGCCCCGACGATGCCGACGGCCATGCTGAGCACGGGATACCACTTGTAGCGGCCGGTCCTGGTGATCGCCGCTCCACTGACCACGGAGGAGGCGACCAGGCCGAACATCATGGGCAGCAGCACCACACCGGACATGGTCGGGCTGGCTCCGGTCACCACCTGGATGTAGATCGCCAGGAAGTTGACCGAGCCGAGGAAGACGATGCCCGCCGCGACGCTCACCAGCACGCTGACGCTGAAGGTGGAGTCGCGGAAGAGGTGCAGCGGGATGACGGGTTCGGTGGTCCGGCGCTCGGCGCCGACGAACAGCACGGCGAGCAGCACCGCGGCCGCGCCGAGCGCGAGGATCCGCCAGTCGAGCCAGTCGTACTTCACCCCGCCCCAGCTGGCAGCCAGGGTGAGCGTGACGATCGAGGCGCTGAGCAGGACGAAGCCGGTGTAGTCGATGTGCGCGGGCCGGTCGGCCCGGGGCAGGTGCAGACAGGTGGCGACCAGCGCCAGGATCACGATGCCCACGGGCAGGTTGACCAGGAAGACCCAGTGCCAGCTGAGCAGGTCGGTGAGCGCACCGCCGACTGCGGGACCGGAGAGCGCGGCGAGGGCGAAGACGATGCCGAAGAGGTTGAAGTACTTGGCGGCTTCGCGCGGGTTGAACAGCTCCCCGATGATCGCGAGCACGGAGACGAACAGGCCGCCGGCCCCGATGCCCTGCACGGTGCGGAACAGGATGAGCTGATCCATCGACTGGGCCGCGCCGCTCAGCGCGGAGCCGACGAGGAACACCGTCACGGCGATCAGGAAGATCTTCTTCCGGCCGAAGAGGTCGCCGAGCTTGCCGTAGACGGGCGTGGTGACACTGGCGGCGATGATGTACGCGGTCGTCACCCAGGCGAACACGTCGAGACCTCCGAGGTCCCCGACGATGCGGGGCAGCGCGGTGGCCACGACCTGCGAGTCCAGCATGGCCAGGAAGACGGCCAGCAGACAGGCGGCGATGACGGGTTTGACGCGGGTCTGGGGTGCGGGGCCGGCGGCGGTGAGCGGGCCGCCTGTCCCTGTGGTCCGGGAGGGCACGGTGATTCGCCTTTCGGGCTGGAGCGGGTGCCATCCCCGTCCCACCGGCCACGGTGGCCGGCGTCGTCTGCGGACCGGGGTCCGTCAGGGGATTGCCGTGGAGTGTCGCCGTACGGCACGAGTGCCTCTCGTGCCGTACGGCGGGTGACCGGTCACGTACGGGGGACGACCGTGACCGGCCACGTCGGTCGGGAGGCGGCGGGTTGCCGATCCCGGGTCAGGGGACGAGCACGACCTTGCCGAGCTGGGCGCGCGCCTCCATCAGTTCGTGCGCCTTGACCGCGTCCTCCAGCCCGAGCCGCTCGTGCACGACCGGGCGCACCTTGCCGGTGGCGATCATGTCGAGCAGGTCGCGCTGACCGGCCGCGATGGCCTCGGGCTTGTTGTAGAGCATCGCGTACAGGGCGAATCCGGCCACGGTCTTCATACGGCTGAGCATCAGCGGGTGGATCGGCTGGATGTCGCCGCTGGCCGAGCCGTAGAAGACCAGCCGGCCGAACTGGGCGGTGAGGGCGACGCTCTTGGTGAGGATGTCCCCGCCTACGGTCTCCAGGACCACGTCCACGCCCCGGCCGCCGGTCGCTTCCTTGACCTGCTCGTCCCAGTCCTCGTCGGTGTAGTTGACGGTGACATCGGCACCGAGCTCGCGGACGAAGTCCAGCTTGGCCTGCGTGCTCGCGGTGGCGATCACCTTGCCGGCGCCCATCGCCTTGGCGATCTGCACGGCGAGGTGGCCGACTCCCCCGGAGGCGGCGTCGATCAGGATCGACTCGCCCGGCTGGAGCTGGCCGGCTTCCTTGATGGCGTGGTACGCGGTCTGGGCCGGGCTGGGCAGCAGGGTCGCCTCGGCGGCGTCCATGGTGTCCGGGATGGCGATGGCCCAGGCCGCTTCGGCGGTGACGTAGTCGGCGTAGGCGCTGTGGTCGACGTCGACGACGATGCGGTCCCCGACGCGGAGGGTGGTGACGCCCTCGCCGAGGGCCTCGACCACGCCGGCGACATCGCCGCCGGGGGCGCCGGGCAGGGTGGCGTGGCCACCGATCGGGATGCCCTGGCGGCGCTGGACCTCGGCGAACGTGACGCCGACGGCTTCGGAGCGGATCAGCACTTCGCCCGGTCCGGGCTGCGGCTTCTCCGCCTCTTCGACACGCAGCACCGAGGGGGCCCCGTGCTCGTAGTGACGGACGATGCGCATGGTGTTCTCCCAACTAGGAGGTGTTTTCGAGCCGCGGATGGTCGTCGCGGCTCCGCCCAGGGATCCGGGTTACGGGGTTACTGAAGACAATTACATGCTAAAAAGCATGTGCTTGTCAATGTGCATATCCATGATGACACTCAGGGAACGAGTGTCACGCGCCCGCGTCAGACCGTGCCGAACCAGGTGGTGAGGGCGGTGGCCAGCGACTCCCGCCGCTCCGCCTCCGGCATGTCCCGGTCCGCGGCCCAGGCGACGTAGCCGTCGGGGCGGACCAGCAGACCGGCCAGCTCCGGCTCCTGGGCGCACTGCGCCCGAACGTGCTGGAGCCGTCCGGCCCAGCCGACGCCCGCGGCCCACTTCTCGTACACCTGGCCGATCTGCGAGCCGTCGGTCAGGTCGAGCAGCAGACCGGTGCCGCGCTTCAGATACTTGGGGAGGGGCCTGGCGCCCTCCTCGGTGGTCAGTTCCAGGTCGCGGGCGAAGTCGCCGAGCAGCCGGTGCTCGGGACCGTCGATCGCGTAGCGCACGGTGACGCCGCTGAGCATCTCGGCGAGGTGTCGGTTCACCTGCTCCTTGCGCATGAGGTCGGTGAAGAGCTCGCGCAGCGGGGTGACGTACGGGTCGGGGTTCATCAGCGCGATCTGCGCACGGGTGTTGGCCAGCACCTTGCGGGCCGGGGCCTGGCGCTCACGGTCGTAGCTGTCGAGCAGGTCCTCGGGAGCCCAGCCGTGGACGCTCGCGGCGAGCTTCCAGCCGAGATTGAAGACGTCCTGGAGGCCGAGGTTGAGGCCCTGGCCGCCCACCGGGAAGTGGGTGTGGGCGGCGTCGCCCGCGATCAGCAGCCGGCCCTCGCGGTAACGGTCGGCCTGGCAGGCGGAGTCGGTGAAGACGGAGAGCCAGCGCGGCGAGTGCGCCCCGAGGTCGCTGCCCCAGACCTCGCGCAGGCTCGCGGTCAGCTCGTCCAGGGTGAGTTCCGCGCCCGGCTCCCGGTCGGCCTGGAAGTCGAACGTGGACACCCGGTGGTAGGTGTCGTCCAGCGGCACGCAGAACAGCAGGCCGCGTTCGGTGCGCTCCATGCCCATGGGGGCGTTCTCGCGGTCGTCGAGGATGACGTCGCCGAGACGGGCGGTGACCCGGCCGCCGGTGCCGGGGAAGTCGATGCCGGCCTCCCGGCGGACCAGGCTGCGGCCGCCGTCGCAGCCCACGGCGTACCGGGCGCGCAGGGTGTAGACGCCGTCGGGGCCGGTCACCTCGGCCTCGACGCCATCGGCGTCCTGGCGTACGGCGGTGACCTCGTGACCGCGACGGATGTCGGCGCCGAACTCGGCGGCGCGCTCCTCCAGCAGCCGCTCGGTCCTGGTCTGCTCGGAGAGCAGGGCGTAGCCGTGGGCGCTGTCGAGGGTGGAGAAGTCGACCCACTCGTCGAGCCCGGCGAAGTGGCCGTTGTTCCAGGAGCGGGCGCCCTCGCGGAACCGTTTGAGCAGGCCGCGCCGGTCGAGCGACTCCAGGGAGCGGGCGTGCAGGCCGAAGGCCTTGGAGTGCGGGGTGCGTTCGGGCAGCCGCTCCAGCACCACGGCCCGGACCCGGGAGATGCGGAGCTCGGCGGCGAGCAGCATGCCGACGGGGCCGCCGCCGACGACGAGCACGTCGAAGTCGTAGGCGGGGTCGTAGTCGATCCGGAAGTCGCGGTCGGTCGTCTCGGTGGCCATGTGGGGCCCCTTCCTGAAGGAGGTCGAGGTATATGTGGGTCAACAGGTACATGCTTTACGTCATGCATTGGATTGAGAGCATACAGATGCTCGTCTGTCGCAATCAACTCGCTTAGAATGCGGACATGGAGACTTCGACTCAGCCCTCACCGCAGGCAGTGGATCTGCTCGACGCGGTCGGCCCCGCCTTCTCCCGACTGCGGCGCGCCCAGGCGCTGAACGTCGAGAAGCAGGTGTCCCGCAAGGACATCACCAGGACCCTGGTGCTCAACATCGTCCAGGACGGGCCGGAGGCGGAAGGCCAGGAGATCACCGTCGGAGTGGTGGGCGAGCGGCTGGCCGTCGACCCCTCCGTGGCGAGCCGGATGGTCTCCGACTGCATCACCGCCGGCTATCTGATCCGCGCGGCCTCCCAGCGAGACGGCCGCCGCACGATCCTCCAGCTCACCCCGGAGGGCCACCGGACGCTCGCCCGCTTCCGCCGCCACCAGCGCGCCGCCTTCGAGCGCATCACCCAGGACTGGCCGGAGCAGGAGCGGCTCGATTTCGCCCGACTGCTCATCAAGTACGTCGACTCCGTGGGCGAGTTGCAGCAGGACCCGGACTCCGCCTGACTCCTGACCGGACACCCGCGGACACGGGCGCCGGCAGACAGCCGGGGCCCGTTTCCGCGTCCTCACCCCCGGGCGAGAACCCTCCGCAGAACCGCCGTCAGCACCGCGGTCTCCGCACCCCCGGGATCCGCCCCCGCCGACCGCCAGGCGACGACACCGTCCGGCCGTACCAGCACGGCGCCTTCGGGGAGCAGGCCGCCGTAGCGCTCGGACCAGCGGCCGTCCGGGTCGGCCAGTGAACCGGCGGCACCACCCGCGCCCGACACCACCCGGCGCGCGGTGATCCTCAGCCCCAGCTCGGCGGAGGCCGCGACCGCGGCGGACAGCCACTCCCCGCCGCGCGACCCGGTCAGCAGCACGAAGTCGCGCCCGAACAGGTCGAGCGTGGAGACGGGTCGACCGCCGCGCGACAGCATCACGTACGGCGCCCGAGTCCCCGGCGCGCCGCGCAGCGCCCGCGGATCGGAGGCGACCGGCAGGGCAGCGCTCCCCGCCTCCTCGACGACCGCGGCGGAACGGTAGGCCTGCCCCGACGTCACCGTCACCGCGTCCGCCGCGGCCGCCGTCTGTTCCGGGGTGGCCGTGCCGGACCGCACCGCGAGCTGCAGCGACCCCTGCCCGGCCGTGTAGACCGCCACCGGCCGCCGCTCGGCGTCGTACGTCTCCACCAGGCCGGCCCCCGCGACCCCGTCGACGACCAGCGCGAGCTTCCAGGCGAGGTTGTGGGCGTCGGCGATCCCGGTGTTGGCGCCGTAGCCCCCGGTCGGCGGCACCACATGGGCCGCGTCCCCGGCGAGCAGCACCCGCCCGTGCACGAAGCCCTCGGCGACCTGCTCCGCCATGTCCCAGGGGAAGCGGGACCGGATCGTCACCTCGACCCCCGGCGCCCCGATCGCGGCACCCACCAGCTCGGCACAGCGGGCGTCGGTGAAGTCCTCCAGGCTCTCGCCGTCCTCGGGCCGGTACCCGACGATCAGCGTGCCCCCGGTCAGCCGGTCGTCATGCACGAGGATCCCCGTGACCTGGGGATTCTTCACATGGACCACGCTGTAGCGGCGCTCCCCCAGCACGGGCCGCAGATCCGCGCCGAACGCGATGCTCACATGCCGGGACAGCACCCCGCGCCCCTGCCGGGGAACCTTCAGCGCCTCCCGCACGATGCTGCGCGGCCCGTCGCAGGCGACCAGGTAGGAGCTGCGGAAGGTGCTGGTCCCGCCGGCCCCGTCACCGAGGACGGCCGTGACACCGTCCGGGTCCTCCGCGAAGGACAGCAGCTCGGTACCGAACCTGAGATCGGCGCCGAGCTCCACCGCACGGTCCCGCAGCAGCGGCTCCAGCCGGTCCTGGGGAAGCAGGAGCAGCCGGGACGGGGTGAGGTCGCCCAGCTCGTCGTCGCCCTCCAACTCCTCCTTGCTGAACAGCACTTCACCCGCCAGGGAGGTCACCCCGGCCCGGGTGCGGTGCGTCGCGAACCCCGAGGCGTCCTGTACGGCGGCGTCCTCGACCCCCGCCTGACGCAGCAGCTCCCCGGTCCGGGGGTAGTAACCGACGGCCCGCGGATGGACGGAGGTGCCCGGATGCCGCTCCACCAGGGCGCAGCGGACGCCGTGACGGGCGAGAAACAGAGCGGTGGACAGCCCTACGAGGCTGCCGCCCACCACCAGTACGGGTGCGCTGTCGGAATGGGAAGTCATCGCCAAGCCCCTCTCGGAACGGTTGTGGATGCTGCTCACGGCGTCGGCAGCCCCGCCTTGCCCAGCGCCAGGTAGTCGACGACCTCCCAGTGCTCGGCGACCTTCCCCCGCTCGATCCGGAACTGGTCGCAGGTACGCATCTCCAGCGGCAGCCCGGACGGACCGCCCCCGCTCCAGGCCCCGGTGAGCGTGCCGGTCCAGGTCACGAAGACCATCACCCGGTCGTCGGCGGCGACGATGTGGTCCACGGTGGTGACCAGGTCGGGGAAGGCGGCGATGTTGTCCGCGAAGAACGTCTTGAAGGCGTCGAGCCCGTCCGGCACCGCGTCCGTACGCATGTTGTGGTGCCGGTAGTCCTGGTGGTAGTAGCGCTCGGCGAGCTCCAGCCGGTGCTCGCTGAAGACGTCCCGGTACGCGCCGAGCACCAGCTCCGCGTTGGCGCGCTCGGTGTCGCTGTGCGGACCGTGCAGCCCGGGAGCGGCCGGCTGACCACTCCGCTCCGGCCCGCCGTCCACACCGTGCGCGACGAGCACGTCCCGGTCCACCACGTTCCAGTGCTCGGCGACCCTGCCGTCCCACAGCCGGTACAACTCGGCGGTGTGCAGCCGGAGTTCGGCCCCGGCAGGGGTCCGCCCGGTCCAGGTCGCGAAGAGCATCACCCGGTCGTTGTCGGCCACCAGATGGTCGATGTCCGCCGACAGCCCACGCCGGTCCGGCATCATCCACTCGATCGGGGCGTGCTCGACGTGGTAGGCGTGGAAGAAGCGACCGGCCTCTGCGAAGCGGTGCTCGCGGTACAACGTCCCGTACAGATCGCGGACCAGCTCGGCGTTGCGCGTGCGCTGCCCGATGGGCATCACAGTGGTCATGGGTTCCTCTCGGATCAGTGGGGTACGTCCGCTCAGGCGGCCTTGAGCGCGTACGTCGACCAGTGGGAGTCGGCCTCGAAGCCGAGCCGCTCGTCGAGCGCGAGCACAGCGGTGTTGGCGGAGTCGTCGAAGACCTGGACCAGTTGAAGCCGCCCGTTCTCCCGGGCCGCCCCGAGCAGCAGTGCGGCCTTGAGCCAGGTGGCGAGTCCGCGCCGCCGGTGCCGCGGCAGCACCAGCGTCTCGCCGGCGTCCGCCATCGGGCTGTCCCGCACGAACAAGGTGCTGTACGCGACGATTTCGGCGCCCTGCCCGGGCATCGCGGCCACCACGTGGGGCAGATGCCCGGCCCGCTCCGCCTCGGCCTCCCGCGCCCGTACGTCGTCGGCACTCGGACGCCGTACCCGGGCCTGGCCGTTGACGCGCTCCTCCAGAGCGCTCCAGGCCCGCGCGTAGGACTCCACCAGATCGTCGGGGCAGGGCCCGTGCCACGACACCAGCCGGTAGCCGGGCACCGGCCGGGCCACCGCGGACTCCAGCACCGCACGGGCGGGTCCGGCGAGCCGCAGCCGGTTGCGCACGGTCTCGCCGACGAGCTCCGCGCCGAGCTCCGCCGCGAAGCGCTCACCGGCCATCGCCCTGGGAGCGTCGGCCAGCAGCAGCTCCCGTCCCCGCTCCCGCAGGGCCGCCAGCCCCGCGGCCGCCAGGGCCCGTCCGGCACCGCGCCGCCGGAAGCCGGGGAACACCCACAGCGAACCGTGTCCCGGCCCGGCCGGATCCCCCAGGTCGAGCCCGAGCTTCAGCACACCGGCCGGGGTGTCGTCGTCGTACACGACGAGCACGATCCGCTCCGTCCCGTGCCGCCGCTGGAAGAGCCGCGCGAGGAGCGCCTCCGTCACCGGCGGATCACCGGGCAGCTCCAGCGTCATGGTCTCCCGGAACCCGGGAAGCAGAGCGGCGATGGTCGCCGGCTCATCACCGTCGAGGCTACGAATCTCCATGCCCCACACGGTGTCGGGCACCCCTCGAAACACCGTCGAGGACAACTCGACACCAGGAACACGGGCACACCTGGGCCCCGTGCCCCTCCAGGACGTCGAAGTCCCGGAAGGCCACGGGGCCCGGTACGGCGGCGCGCGCGGGCGGACCCGTCAGGCCCCGCCCGTCACCCGGAGGGTCTCGCCGTTGGTGTTGCCGTTGGCGGCGGAGCCGAGGAAGACGACGGCGTTCGCCACGTCCTGAGGCGCGGACATCCGCCCCGACGGCAGGCTCCTGCCCTTCTCCTCCAGGAACCCGGGCGGCACATGGGCCCGCACGGTCTCGGTGCTGGTCTGCCCCGGCACCACCATGTTGACCAGGATCCCGTCGGGCCCCAGCTCCCAGGCCAGGCTCCGCATCAGCCCGAACAGCCCGGACTTGCCCGCGCCGTACGCTCCCGCGCCCGCCTTGCCCGTGTCCGCGAGGCCCGCGCCGAGCAGCACCACCCGGCCCCACGGACGCCCGCGCATCCACGGCAGCGCCGCCTGCAGGGTGTGGAACACCGCCTCGACGGAGTTGCGCAGCACCTCCTGCCACTGCTTCGCCGGCACGTCCTCGAAGCGCGGCACGGGCTGCCCCGGACGCGGTATCGCCTCGCTCCAGACCACCGCGTTGGCCACCAGCACGTCGATGCCGCCCCACTCCTCGGCGACCCTCCCCACCGCGTCCCGTACGCAGCTCTCGTCCGCGAGGTCGTACCGCACCACCAGAGGCGTGCCACCGGCCTCGGTCACCAGCCGGGCCGTCTCCCGGGCGCCGGCCTCGTTCGTGTGGAAGGTGATCGCGACCCTGGCCCCCTCCTCCGCGTACGCCACGGCCGTCGCCCGGCCGATGCCGGAGGAGGCGCCGGTGACCAGCACCACCTTGTCCCGCAGATCCGTCTTCATGACTCCACCTCGGTGGTCGGGGCACTGTGGCCGATGCTCTGCGCGTGCCGGAAGAAGTCCTCCGGGTCGTAGGCCCGCTTCACCGCACGCAGCCGGCCCCGGTTCTCGCCGAAGTACTCCGTCTCCCAGTCCCCGCCCACCCGGGAACTGGGGAAGTTGATGTACGAGCCGCAGGCGAGCGGCGCGAGTGCCGTCGCCGCGCGGTCGGCCAGGGCGGTCAGCCGCGCCGGGGCCGCCGCGTCTCCCGCCACGTCACGGCAGGCGAACTGATAGCCGATCAGGAACCGCGCGTCCCGGTGGGCGTAGGCCGTCGCGGTCCTCGGCACCCGGTTCGCCGCGCCGCCCAGCGCGATGCACAGCAGATAGCGTTCCTGGCCCACCGCGTCCAGCGCGGGATCCCAGGCGTCGAGCAGCGCCGCCGACTCCGCACGGGTCGCGGCCCGGCCGGTCAGCCGGTAACTCTGCCGGGTGTACGGATGCCGGTGGCCCTCGGCCTCGGGGCCGGTCCCGGTGCGATGGCACTGAGCCACCGTCTTCGAGCCGCACAGCGCCTCGTGCATCACCTCGGCATATCCGCCCGGCGGGCCGACAGTCCTGCTCAGCGGCTTGCTCCCGGCCCGCTCCGCCAGTTCGTCCAGGCCGGCCCGCACCTCTTCGGCCGTGCCCAGGTGCACACCCCAGACCCGGACCACCGGACGCCCGCCGGGCCCGAACATACCCGGCAGCACCACCAGCGAGGTGCCGAGCTCGTCCGGCCCCTCGACGGCCCACTCCTGCCAGGCCGTCAGCACCTCCACGGCGTCGTCGTACGCCCAGAGCGTCTCGAACGCGACCAACGTGGGCGCCTCGACCGGCCGCACCTCGAACTCCGTGACGACCCCGAAGGTGCCGCCGCCACCGCCGCGCAGCGCCCAGTACAGATCGGGCTCCTCGGCGGCCGAGCAGCGGACGGTCCTGCCGTCCGCGAGCACCACGCGCGCGGCGGTGACCAGGTCGCTGCCCAGCCCGAACCGCCTGGTCTGCCAGCCGATCCCGCCGCCGGTCAGAAACCCGCCCGCACCGACCGTGGGAAAGGTGCCGGTGACGATCTGGCGGCCCCGGGTCCGCAGGACGTCCAGCGCGTCCAGCGACCGGACACCCGCCCCGAGACGCACCACGGCCTCCTCGGCCACCGTATGGCTCATCCGGGACAGGTCGACGACCAGCCCCTCACCGGTCGACCAGCCGTTGAAGCTGTGTCCACCGCCACGGACGTGCAGCCGCAGCCCCCGGTCCCGGGCATGGCGCACGCAGCGGGCGACGTCCTCCTCGGAGGCGCAGTACGCGACGGCGTACGGCTCGACGGTGTCGTACTCGGTGTTCTGCAGCTGTATGGCCAGGGCGTAGCCCGCATCGTCCGGCAGGACCAGCTCCCCACCGATCCGGTCCCGCAGCGCTGCCGCCCGCATCAGTCGTCGATGCCGAACTTGCCGGCGGTCACCTTGGAGCCCGCATGCCCGCGCAACTTGGTGCCCTGCGGGTCGAAGAACTCGGCGCCGCCGGTGCCCTGCCACTCGGTGTCCGAGACGAACTCGCCCGACACCCGGACATGCGCCTCACCGACATGCTTTCCCTCGGGGTCGGCGGCCAGGATGTGAAAGCCGTACTCGAAGGTGCCGGAGCCCGTGACCCGCCAGGTACCGAGGCCGATGTTCTTCGTATTGAGCTGGGTGGAGACGACCGAGCCGTCCGCGGAGAAGGAGACCAGTCCGGGTACGGCCTTTCCGTCGTCGTCCAGGTGCGTGGTCCAGGTGCCGACCAGACGTGCGTCGCTCATCACGGTTCTCCTCGGGATCGGGAAGTGGGACGGTGCGGTCAGCCTTCCGGCCCGCTCTGGAGACGCGCTCGAGACGTCCTGTAGGTGGGCGCCGAACTCCGGGTGCCAGAGCGCGGCCACGTGCGTGGACCCGAGCGCCACCAGGCCCCGGTAGGACGGCCACAGGCAGTACCGCACCAACCCCCGCCACAGACCGTCCAGGACGGTGCCGCGCGCCGGGACGGCGATCTTGTCGGGATGCCCCTCCGGCAGTAGCCGGGGGTCGAACGGACGAACAGCCACAGCGCGCTCCTCGGCATGAGTCCTCGGCACGGTCAGGCGGCGCAGACCGCCATCTCCACGCCACCGTCGAAGGGAAGGGGCAGCGAGACGTAACCGCTGCCCGGAACCCGGATGTGGGCCAGGAACTCCGCGCACCCTCCCGGCACGTCCCGGACGCCGTACGCCACGATCACCGCACCCGGCAGCATCCTGGGCTCCATCAGCTTCAGCAGGGTCAGGAAGGACTCCGGCGGCCCCCCGAGCAGCAGCAGATCGACCGGTCCGGGCACGGCCGGCAGCAGCCGCTCCGGACTGCCCACCCGCACCTGTGCGTGCCGCCCGAGCCCGGCCTTCTCCACCACCGCCGCGGCCAGATCAGCGCGTACGGTGTCCGGCTCGCAGCACAGGACCCGGCCCCGCCCGTTCTCCCGCAGCGCCGCCGCGATCCACGCGGTGGACGACTCGTCCGGGCAGCCGGCCTGGAGCACATTGAGCGGTCCGGCCGCCAGCACCAGTTGCCGCAGCAGGGTCGAGGTGGAATCAGGCATGCGGAACTCCCCGTCACGAGTGTCGAGACATTCGAGATCTCCCGGCCGAGCGTTGCAGACCCCGCAGTCGGCGGGCGACGCCCCTGGACCGCTCCCCGAGCAAGCCTCCAGCCGCCCTCAAGTCCGCGGCCGAGCCCGGACGCTGCTCGTTTTCAGGGCACCGCTCATCCTCTGATACGCTTCCGCAGCGACGTCACCCCAGCTGACAAGCCCCTCCGTACTCACCGGTACGAGCGGTGGAAACCCGGTGGGGACACGCAAAACGGTGTGCGACACTGAGGTCACTGGTTCGCACAACAACAAGGTCCTGTGGAGCAGCTTGGAGTGCTCGCCACCCTGTCAAGGTGGAGGCCGCGGGTTCAAATCCCGTCAGGACCGCTGAGGTTCCGCAAGGAATCTCGTGGCTGGGTAGCTCAGTTGGTACGAGCGATCGCCTGAAAAGCGATAGGTCGCCGGTTCGACCCCGGCCCCAGCCACCGGATCGAAAGCCCTGTCCCACCCGGGACGGGGCTTTCGTCGTGACCGGACGACACAAGGCGGGGCGCGATGGGTCAGGACGAGGCCAGAGGCATCCGGGACACGGACCTGGAGAAGATACGGGCGCGGTACGGACTGCTCGCGGTGGTCGGCAGCAACATCGCGATCACAGCGGTGGCGATCTTCGGCGTGTGGCAGCTGAACGGCGACCGCGCGGTGATCGTGGGCGTCCTGACCTCGGCGTTCACCGCGATGGCGGGGCTGACGACGGCGTACCTCGGCATCAAGGCGGTGTCCAACACGGCTCAGTCGATGTCCAAGGAGGCGGGCAGGCAGCAGGACGCCGACCGCCAGCAGCAAGACGCCGGCACCAAATCAGGTACAGGCCAGCAATAACCAGCCCGTCCGGCGTTTGAGGACGAGGCCCCTTCAGGGCCGATCGGGGGTCTGGGGGCGGAGCCCCCAGGAACGGCACCCTGACCCACCCGCACAACCCCCGCCGGCAAACCATTCGCCAGGAATTTCGCCGAGGTGAGATCCTGGACGGCGTATGTCTACGCACCCCGCCTCCGCGCCCGGCACTTCCGCCCCCGCCCTCGGCGACCTCGCCCCCCGCCTGACCGAGCTGACCCTGCGCGACGCGCACCGGCTCGGGCGCAGGCTCGAAGGCGCGCGCAAGATCCGCAAGCCGGAGGCCCGCGCCGCCGTACTCGCCGAGATCGAGACCGAGGTCGCCCGCGGCGAGGAGCGGATGGCCGCGCGGCGCACCCGCATCCCGGCGATCTCGTATCCGGAACAGCTGCCGGTCAGCCAGAAGAAGGCCGACATCGCGGCCGCGATCCGCGATCACCAGGTCGTGATCGTCGCCGGTGAGACCGGCTCCGGCAAGACGACCCAGATCCCCAAGATCTGTCTCGAACTCGGCCGCGGCGTCCGCGGGATGATTGGGCACACCCAGCCCCGCCGTATCGCCGCGCGCACCGTCGCCGAGCGCATCGCGGAGGAGATGGACACCCCGCTCGGCGAGGCAGTCGGCTGGAAAGTCCGCTTCACCGACCAGGTGAACCAGGACTCCACCTTCATCAAGCTGATGACGGACGGCATCCTGCTCGCCGAGATCCAGACCGACCGCGAACTGCGCGCCTACGACACGATCATCATCGACGAGGCCCACGAGCGGTCCCTCAACATCGACTTCCTGCTCGGCTATCTCGCCCAACTGCTGCCCAAGCGACCGGACTTGAAGGTCGTCATCACCTCGGCGACCATCGACCCGGAGCGTTTCTCCCGGCACTTCGGCGACGCCCCGATCATCGAGGTCAGCGGCCGGACGTATCCGGTCGAGGTCCGCTACCGTCCCCTCCTCGAAGACGAGTCCGAGGACTCCGACCGCGACCAGATCACCGCGATCTGCGACGCCGTGGAGGAGCTTCAGGGCGAGGGCAAGGGCGACATCCTCGTCTTCCTCTCCGGCGAGCGGGAGATCCGCGACACGGCGGACGCGCTGACGAAGAAGAACTACCGCTTCACGGAGGTCCTCCCCCTCTACGCCCGCCTCTCGCACGCCGAGCAGCACCGCGTGTTCCAGCAGCACACGGGCCGAAGGATCGTTCTGGCGACCAACGTCGCCGAGACCTCCCTCACCGTCCTGGGCATCAAGTACGTCATCGACCCCGGCTTCGCCCGGATCAGCCGCTACAGCCACCGTACGAAGGTGCAGCGGCTGCCCATCGAGGCGGTCAGCCAGGCAAGTGCCAATCAGCGCAAGGGGCGTTGTGGCCGTACGTCGGACGGTATCTGCATCCGCCTGTACTCCGAGGACGACTTCCTCGCCCGTCCGGAGTTCACGGACGCGGAGATCCTGCGGACGAACCTCGCCTCCGTGATCCTGCAGATGACCGCGGCCGGTCTCGGTGAGATCGAGAAGTTCCCGTTCATCGACCCGCCGGACCACCGCAACATCCGCGACGGCGTCCAACTTCTCCAGGAACTGGGCGCGTTGGACCCGGACGAGAAGGACCCGCGCAAGCGCCTCACGCAGACCGGCCGCAAGCTCGCCCAGCTCCCCGTGGACCCACGCCTGGCCCGCATGGTCCTGGAGGCCGACAAGAACGGCTGCGTGCGCGAGGTCATGGTGATCGCCGCCGCGCTCTCCATCCAGGACCCGCGCGAACGCCCGGTGGACAAGCAGACGCAGGCGGACCAGCAACACGCCCGTTTCCGCGACGAGTCGAGCGACTTCCTAGCGTTCCTGAACATGTGGCGGTACATCCGCGAGCAGCAGAAGGAGCGCGGCTCGTCCGCGTTCCGTCGCATGTGCAAGCAGGAGTACCTGAACTTCCTCCGGATCCGTGAGTGGCAGGACATCTACAGCCAACTCCGCACGGTGGCAAAGCAGATGGGCATCCAGTTCAACGAGGAGGACGCGGCCGAGCACAGCGTCCACGTCTCCCTCCTCGCGGGCCTGCTGTCCCACATCGGCATGAAGGACGTGAAGGACGGCGCGAAGAACGAGTATCTCGGCGCCCGCAGCGCCAAGTTCGCGATCTTCCCCGGCTCGGCCCTCTTCAAGAAGACCCCGCGCTTCGTCATGTCGGCGGAACTGGTGGAGACTTCACGCCTCTGGGCCCGCGTCAACGCCAAGATCGAGCCAGAGTGGGTCGAGCCCCTCGCCGGCCACCTCCTCAAGCGGACGTACAGCGAACCGCACTGGGAGAAGGACCAGGCGGCCGTGATGGCCTTCGAGAAGGTCACGCTCTACGGCGTCCCGATCATCGCCCAGCGCAAGGTGAACTACGGCCGGATCGACCCGGAGGCGTCCCGCGAGCTGTTCATCCGCAACGCGCTGGTCGAGGGCGACTGGCGCACGCACCACAAGTTCTTCGCCGACAACCGCAGACTCCTCACCGAGGTCGAGGAGTTGGAGCACCGCGCCAGACGCCGGGACATCCTGGTCGACGACGAGACGCTCTACGACTTCTACGATCAGCGGGTGCCCGAACACGTCGTCTCCGGCGCCCACTTCGACTCCTGGTGGAAGCACAAGCGGACCGAAGAAGGCAGAGAGCCCGAACTCCTGGACTTCGAGCGCTCGATGCTCATCAACGAGCGCGCGGGAGACATCAGCAAGGCCGACTATCCGGACTCCTGGCAGCAGGGGCGGCTCAAGTTCCGGGTGACGTACCAGTTCGAGCCGGGCGCGGACGCGGACGGTGTCACGATCCACATCCCGCTCCAGGTCCTGAACCAGGTCACGGACGAGGGCTTCGACTGGCAGATCCCCGGATTGCGGGAAGAGGTGGTGACGGAGCTGATCCGCTCCCTCCCGAAGCCGATCCGCCGCAACTACGTCCCGGCCCCGAACTTCGCCCAACGCTTCCTGGCAACGGCGGTTCCCCTCCAAGAACCTCTCCCCACCACCATGGCCCGCGAGTTGAAGCGCATGGTCGGCGTCCCCTTCGCGGCCGACGACTTCGACTGGTCGAAGGTCCCCGACCATCTCCTCATCACCTTCCGGATCGTGGACGAACGGCGCCGCAAGATCGCCGAGGACAAGGACCTGGAGGCGCTGAAGGTTCGGCTGAAGCCGAAGGCGCGCCAGGCCATCTCACAGGCGGCCGCGGCGACCGCCGAGCGCGAGGGCGGGGAGTCCCTGGAACGCAAGGGCCTCACCGACTGGACGATCGGCTCCCTGACCCGCGTCTTCGAGACCCGCAGGGCCGGCCAGCCGGTGAAGGCGTACCCGGCGCTGGTCGACGACGGCGACACCGTCTCCGTACGGCTCTTCGACACGGAGGAGGAACAGGCGGAGGCGATGTGGAAGGGCACGCGCCGGCTCATCGTGCGCAACATCCCGGTCAATCCGGCGAAGTTCGCGTCCGAAAAGCTCACGAACGCGCAGAAGTTGGCCCTGTCCGCGAATCCGCACGGCTCGATCCAGGCGCTGTTCGACGACTGCGCGCTGGCGGCGGCGGACAAACTGATCGGCGACTTCGGCGGCCCGGCGTGGGACGAGGAGTCGTACCGGAAACTCTACGAGAAGGTGCGCGCCGAGATCGTCGACACGACGGTCCGGGCGGTGAGCCAGGTCCAGCAGGTGCTGGCCGCCTGGCAGGCCTGTGAGCGCCGCCTGAAGGGCGCGCACAGCCCCGCGCTGCTCCCGAACCTCGCGGACGTACGCGCCCAGTTGGACGCCCTCGTGAAGCCGGGCTTCGTCACGGCGGCGGGGATACGTCGCCTGCCCGACCTGATGCGCTACCTGGTGGCCGCCGACCGCCGCCTCCAGCAGATGCCGACGGGGGTCCAGCGGGACACGACCCGCATGGAGAAGGTCCACGAGATGCAGGACGAGTACGCGTGGCTCCTGGAGCAACTCCCGCAGGGCCGCCCGATTCCCTCGTCCGTCCTGGACATCCGCTGGATGATCGAGGAGCTCCGGGTCAGCTATTTCGCCCACGCGCTCGGCACGGCGTACCCCGTCTCCGACAAGCGGATCGTGAAGGCGATCGACGCCGCCGCACCGTAACAACGCCTGCACACCGAGTGAGTTCGACCAGGCGGGCCCGCCTCCTGTACAGTCTCATCTCGCGGCACAACGCACCATCAAGTGCCGCGAGTCAAGGTCCTGTGGAGCAGCTTGGAGTGCTCGCCACCCTGTCAAGGTGGAGGCCGCGGGTTCAAATCCCGTCAGGACCGCATGTGATCGACAGAGGCCCGCATCTCTTCGGAGACGCGGGCCTTACTCGTGCCGCTGCCGCCCACGACAACCGCGCTCGCCACCCTGTCAAGGTGGAGGCCGCGCCCGCGGCGCAGCCGCAATCGGATACAGCAAATCCCGTCAGGACCGCAGTAGATCAAACAAGAGCCCGGGTCTTCGGACCCGGGCTTTCGTGCGCGCCGTTGCCCTCATGGCCGCTACGGCTCCCTTGACGCCCGCCCAACCACCCGGTACCCAGAAACCAGGCCCCGTTCCACGCAGGGCCACGGAGGTGGCACATGGCGGCTTCGGTCAGGCATGAGACGCGGGCCCTGCTCCGTGCGCACCTGTCGGCCGCCAGCTCCTACCACCACGTGACCCGGCACTGCTCGATCTGCCACCGCCTGCTGCGGCTGGCCATGGACGCGCCCGCGGCACCGGAACCGGGCGACGAACCCGAGGGCCAACCCTCCTAGCGCAGATAGACCAGAGGCAACAAGCCATCCGGCATGTGACGGGTGTCACCGCATAAGTTTTTGAAACGGCGGAACTTACGACTCGCCTACAACTGGTCAATTTAATATGTGCAATTGCACCCCTACGAGGGATGGTCCACAGGAGATCCGACAGCCCTCCCCAGACTCCGACAAGGTCCCTCACAGGACCTTGCGCTCAGGGCCTGTCGGCCGCGCACGGACCCACGACCAGGCACAAAAAAGATCGCGCTGGACCCGGCGGAGTCCAGCGCGATCTACGACGCACCCTGTTCAGTTACTTCAAAAGCGTTGGGCGTGGGCCCTGTTGGGGCAGAACCCGCGTCGCTTGGAGCTGTGCTGTCGGGCACCTTGGCCGGTTGGGGGACTAGCCGTCGTGCCCTTATTCAGTTGGTCAGGCTTCGCTGCGCTGCTGCGGAATGCCCGCGAGCAGGGCACGGACCTCCGCCTCGCGGTAACGGCGGTGTCCGCCGAGCGTGCGAATCGAAGTGAGCTTGCCGGCCTTCGCCCACCGCGTGACCGTCTTGGGGTCAACACGGAACATCGTGGCGACCTCAGCCGGGGTCAGCAGCGGCTCGGCATCAGGGGTGCGAGCGGTCATGAGCGGCCTCCTCGGGAGAACCGAACCTTCTCGGTTCTTTCCTCTAAATTCTGCACCTTGACCCGCGTTGCCCGAAATGGCGTGTGCGGGTCGAGTCGGTTATAGGACGAACGGCTTGTCCTCGGCACTACAACTACACCATCTGTCCAACCGCGTAGGCCAAACCGATGGAATTGCCCTCCCAGGTGTCCATCAGCGACGGAAGCCGATGGACCATGCCATAGCGGACAGTCACACCACTGTGACGATCAGTCACAGGGGCGATCAGGGGTCATCCAGACCCCCCAAAGCGCGCAATGCCGAGATTCCGCCCAAAGCATGACGGATGGAGTCCTCCCCGGACTCCTTGTCCTATTTTGGCATGAGGAGGGGCAAGCGGCGCAAGGCATCTGCACGTGCGGTCCGTCACGCTTGGCATCAAACGTCCGGATCGGGACCTACGTCCCGTGTTGACGAACCGTAAGAATCCTATGCGCATCTGTTCGAACCTGTCAGCCACGTTCGAAGGTGCGCACATCGAAGGTACGCACAAGGACGGCCGTCGTGCTCAGTTCGCCGAGCGCCGGTCCCTGACCGACCGCCAGCGCTCCACGAGCCGCCCGTACGCCTCGCCCGCCGCCGCCCCGTCCCCGGTCCGCAGCGCCTCGATGCCGGCGGCCACGTCCGCCGCCGAGTGGTCGTCCTCCAGCTCGCCGGCCGGGACGACGTGCACGAGCCCGCCGTAGTCCAACTCCACCAGGGACCGCGGATGGAACTCCTCCAGCCAGCGCCCCACGTCCACCAGACCCTCGATCAGCGGCCCGTCGTCCATCGCGTCCTTCAGGGCCCGCAGCGCCCGCGCCACCCGCCGCCGCGCCTGCACCATCGGCGTCCGGTACCGCAGCATCGGCGGATCGTCCCCGGAGGCCTTGTCGTAGCGCCGCTCCTCGTCACCGACGAGCACGAACCAGTTCAGCGGCACCTGCCAGGTCGCCGTCCGGATCCACGGCCGGGCATCCGGATTCCGGGCCAGCCAGCGCTCGTAGTCCTGGGTGGCCTGGTGCCGTACGAGCGGCGGGAGTACGGCGTCCAGGACCGGCGGCGGAAGCTCCTCCGCGAGGTCACCCAGGGCCTGCCAGCCGCGCAGCCGGGTGCGCCAGGGGCAGACGCAGACCACGCCGTCGACCTCCACCACGAAGGCGTCGGCGCTCTCGTGCACCGGCACCGGGACCGGCGGGGTGGGCAGCAGGTCGGCCAGCGCCCGGCGCAGTTCGTCCTGGTACGACGGCCGGTCCGGGCGGCGGGCGTAGCGCGTCCAGTGGCCGCGCTCCGGCTCGGGGAAAGCGGCCAACGGCTCGTAGACCCGTAGATAGGTCGCGTACGGGACGATCACCGAGGACACCTTCTTGGGCACGCCTGCTCCCTCCCCCGCCGGCCGTCGGGAAAACCTTCGGACCCGCTCACAAACGGGCGGGAAAACTATGCAAATCGTCGCACGGACACCCCCCTTCGGTAGGTGATCCTGAACACTGCACCGATGGCGGTCGGACACAAGCTCTACGCTCGTGCCACGGCACCCGCCACCCCTACGGGAGCCTGTCTCCAACCGCCGCCACTCACCCAGGAGTCACCACCGTGACCGACGTAGACAACGGCGTCCTGCACACCCTGTTCCACTCGGACCAGGGCGGTCATGAGCAAGTCGTGCTCTGTCAGGACCGGGCCAGCGGCCTCAAGGCCGTCATCGCCATCCACAACACCGCGCTGGGCCCCGCTCTGGGCGGCACGCGCTTCTACCCGTACGCCAGCGAGGAAGAGGCCGTCGCCGACGCGCTCAACCTCGCGCGCGGGATGTCGTACAAGAACGCCATGGCCGGACTTGACCACGGCGGCGGCAAGGCCGTGATCATCGGTGACCCGGAGCGCGACAAGACCGAGGAACTGCTGCTCGCCTACGGCCGGTTCGTGGCCTCGCTGGGCGGGCGGTACGTCACCGCGTGCGATGTCGGTACGTATGTCGCCGACATGGACGTCGTGGCGCGCGAGTGCCGCTGGACGACCGGGCGTTCCCCCGAGAACGGCGGCGCGGGCGACTCCTCCGTACTGACCGCCTTCGGCGTCTTCCAGGGGATGCGGGCCAGCGCCCAGCACCTGTGGGGCTACCCGTCGCTGCGCGGCCGTACGGTCGGCATCGCGGGCGTCGGCAAGGTCGGGCACCACCTGGTGGAGCACCTGCGGGACGAGGGCGCCGAGGTCGTGATCACGGACGTGCGCGAGGAGTCCGTACGGCGGATTCTGGCCAAGCATTCGGCAGGCGTTACGGCCGTCGCCGACACGGAGGCGTTGATCCGGGTCGAGAGGCTCGACATCTACGCCCCCTGCGCGCTGGGCGGTGCCCTGAACGACGCGACCGTGCCGGTGCTGACCGCCAAGGTGGTGTGCGGCGCGGCCAACAACCAGCTGGAGCACCCGGGCGTCGAGAAGGACCTCGCCGACCGCGGGATCCTCTACGCGCCGGACTACGTGGTGAACGCCGGTGGCGTGATCCAGGTCGCCGACGAACTGCACGGGTTCGACTTCGAGCGGTGCAAGGCGAAGGCCGCGAAGATCTTCGACACCACGCTGGCAATATTCGCACGTGCGAAGGAAGACGGTATTCCGCCGGCCGCCGCGGCCGACCGGATCGCCGAGCAGCGGATGCACGAGGCCGCCGGAGCGCGCGGACGCTGAGGTTCCGCTTGGCTCCTCGGCACGCGTCTCCGGTACCCGCCGGCGAAGACTTAGAGAGAACTCTCACGTTCGTCGGCGGGTCGCCCGCCAAGAAGTGGTTAAAATCGCGGTTGACCAGCGAGTACAGGGCACCTCGCCGGTCCTGGAGCCCGGCACGTGCTGCGGGCGACGTACCGTATGGGCGCGGGCTCAGGTACCGTGGAAGCCCTACGGACCGGTCTCTCCACGGAGAGTCCGTTCCAGAACATGAACGCGTGTCAAGACTCTGAGGCCACCGAGCCTCGTATCCGAGGGGGTCGAGCCATGGGGCGCGGCCGGGCAAAGGCCAAGCAGACGAAGGTCGCCCGCCAGCTGAAGTACAGCAGCGGCGGGACTGACCTCTCGCGTCTGGCCAATGAGCTGGGCGCTTCGACTTCGAGCCAGCCGCCGAATGGCGAGCCGTTCGAGGACGACGACGAGGAAGAAGACGACCCGTACGCTCAGTACGCGGATCTCTATAACGACGATGACGAGGACGAGGACGAGGAGTCCGGTCCCCAGTCTCAACGTCGCGGCGCGTAACGCTTGCAGCGCGCTGAGCGGTAAAAACTTCCCGTTAGCTGACTGCACCTCGCCCGGTCCGGGGCACTAAGCACCGGACCGGGTTTTGTGCTGCCGTCACGGGGCTCCGCCCCGGACCCCGCTCCTCAAACGCCGGAGAGGCTGATTTTGCGTCCGGAAGCCGCTGCCTCGCGCGTCCCGTAGCGGTTGATTTACGCGTAGTCGCCGACCATCTCCGCGCCCGTCGCGTGATCTCCCCGCTCGGTGATCTCGCCCGCGACCCACGCCTCGACCCCGCGGTCGGCCAGGGTTTCCAGGGCCACGTCCGCGGACTCCTCCGGGACGATCGCGATCATGCCGACGCCCATGTTCAGGGTCTTCTCCAGCTCCAGGCGTTCGACCTGGCCCGTCCTGCCGACGAGGTCGAAGATCGGGGCCGGGGTCCAGGTGGAACGGTCCACGATCGCGTGCAGGCCGTCCGGGATGACCCGGGCGAGGTTCGCCGCGAGTCCGCCGCCGGTGACGTGCGAGTAGGCGTGCACGTCGGTCGTACGGGTCAGCGCCAGGCAGTCCAGCGAGTAGATCTTCGTGGGCACGAGAAGTTCCTCGCCGAGGGTGCGGCCCAGCTCGTCGATCCGTGCGTCCAGGTCGAGACCGGCCTGGTTCAGGAGCACATGCCGGACGAGCGAGTACCCGTTCGAGTGAAGTCCCGAGGACGCCATCGCGATGACCGCGTCACCCGTCCGGATGCGATCGGCGCCGAGCAGCCGGTCGGCCTCCACGACGCCCGTACCGGCGCCCGCGACGTCGAAGTCGTCCGGGCCCAGCAGACCGGGGTGTTCGGCGGTCTCGCCGCCGACCAGGGCGCAGCCGGCCAGCACACAGCCTTCGGCGATGCCCTTGACGATGGCCGCGACACGCTCGGGATGCACCTTGCCGACGCAGATGTAGTCGGTCATGAAGAGCGGCTCGGCGCCGCACACCACGATGTCGTCCATGACCATCGCGACCAGGTCGTGGCCGATCGTGTCGTAGACGCCGAGTTGCCGCGCGATGTCGACCTTCGTGCCGACGCCGTCCGTGGCGGAGGCGAGCAGGGGGCGCTCGAACCGCTTCAGGGCGGAGGCGTCGAAGAGCCCGGCGAAGCCGCCGAGGCCGCCGAGGACCTCGGGGCGCTGGGTCTTCTTCACCCACTCCTTCATGAGTTCTACGGCGCGGTCGCCCGCGTCGATGTCGACGCCGGCAGCGGCGTAGGAAGCACCGGATGCACCGGAAGCGGGGGTCTCAGACATTGCCTGGGATCTTTCGCGTTGAGAGATATGCGGTTACGGGCGACGGATCGCGTCGGCCGCTGCCGTGGCTGCGGGACCCGCGGCCAGCTCGGTCTCCAGGAGCTGCTTGCCGAGCAGTTCGGGGTCCGGGAGGTCCATCGGGTACTCGCCGTCGAAGCAGGCGCGGCAGAGGTTCGGCTTGGCGATGGTGGTCGCCTCGATCATGCCGTCGAGGGAGATGTACGACAGGGAGTCGGCGCCCAGCGAGGTGCCGATCTCGTCGATGGTCATGCCGTTGGCGATGAGTTCCGCGCGGGTGGCGAAGTCGATGCCGAAGAAGCAGGGCCACTTCACGGGCGGCGAGGAGATCCGGATGTGGACCTCGGCGGCGCCGGCCTCGCGGAGCATGCGCACCAGCGCGCGCTGGGTGTTGCCGCGCACGATCGAGTCGTCGACGACGACCAGGCGCTTGCCCTTGATGACTTCCTTCAGCGGATTCAGCTTCAGGCGGATGCCGAGCTGCCGGATGGTCTGCGAAGGCTGGATGAACGTACGGCCGACATAGGCGTTCTTCACCAGACCCGCACCGAACGGGATGCCCGAGGCCTCCGCGTAGCCGATCGCGGCCGGGGTGCCGGACTCCGGAGTCGCTATGACCAGATCGGCGTCGACCGGAGCTTCTTTGGCGAGTTTCCGACCCATCTCGACCCGGGAGAGGTACACGTTCCGACCGGCGATGTCGGTGTCAGGGCGGGCCAGATAGACGTACTCGAAGACACAGCCCTTGGGCTTCGCTTCCGCGAATCGGGAGGTGCGCAGACCGTTCTCGTCGATGGCGACGAACTCGCCCGGCTCGATCTCGCGGACGTAGGCCGCACCGCAGATGTCGAGGGCGGCGGACTCCGAGGCGACGACCCAGCCGCGCTCCAGGCGGCCGAGGACCAGCGGGCGGATGCCCTGGGGGTCGCGGGCCGCGTAGAGGGTGTGCTCGTTCATGAAGACGAGCGAGAAGGCGCCCTTGACCTGCGGAAGCACCGCGTGGGCGGCTTCCTCGATGGTCAGCGGCTTGCCGTCGGAGTCGACCTGGGCCGCAAGGAGTGCGGTCAGGAGGTCGGTGTCGTTGGTGGCCGCCACGCGGGGCGTACGGCCTTCCTGCTTGGGGAGGTCGGCGACCATCTCCGCGAGCTGCGCGGTGTTGACCAGGTTGCCGTTGTGGCCGAGCGCGATGGATCCGTGCGCGGTGGCGCGGAACGTCGGCTGGGCGTTCTCCCACACGGAGGCGCCGGTGGTCGAGTAGCGGGCGTGACCGACCGCGATATGACCCAGGAGCGAACCGAGCGAGGTCTCGTCGAACACCTGGGAGACCAGTCCCATGTCCTTGAAGACGAGGATCTGTGAGCCGTTGCTGACCGCGATTCCCGCGGATTCCTGGCCTCGATGCTGGAGGGCGTAGAGCCCGAAGTAAGTGAGCTTGGCGACCTCTTCACCGGGAGCCCAGACTCCGAAGACGCCACAAGCGTCCTGGGGTCCTTTCTCGCCGGGGAGCAGATCATGACTGAGTCGACCGTCACCACGTGGCACGGCACCGAGTGTAGGCGAGATCGACCACTGGTCCGAATTCGGGTTACTCGTCGGTAGTGGATCACTTGTCGGCTCGTGCGTGGACGATCGTGCCGTTTGCGCTGGTCAGCGTGGCGGTGTCTTGATCGACTCGGTAGTCGACCTGGCCGTTGAAGAGGCCGAGCAGGGCTCGTTCGGTGCCCATGAGTGAGGCGTCGCACATCATTCGGGTGGTGGACGGGCGGCCCAGCGTGATGTGTCCGGCGCGTACGGTGGCCGTCGCGTTGACGGCGTTGCAGCCGAGGTGGCCGCCGACCTTGCCGGTCTTGGCGTCGAAGGCGAGGTATGGCTTGCCGTGCACGTTCTTGGTGGCGCCGTTCACGGTGATGCTCTGGACCTGCCAGTCGACGCCGGTGACGGGGCGCTGCGCTGCTACCGAGCTTGCGCCGGAGCCGGAGCCGGAGCCGCTGGTCGCCTTTTCGCTGCCGCACGCCACGACGAGCGGGACGATGGTCAGGACGGCGAGGGTGAATCGCTGTTTGTCCATGGGGGTGGGACGGGAGGGGCGGAGGAGCGGTTCCCTGGCGGGTTGCCTTGCGGGTTCCCTGGCGGCCTTTGAGGTTGCGCGGGTCACCCCATGATCGGCAGCAGTCCGCTCAGATCCGCTCGCTCGCCGCTCGCGCTGACCTTCGCCTCTTCTACGGCGTCCTTCCAGCGCGTCCTCCCGGTCGCGAGGCGGAGCCAGGTCAGGGGGTCGGTCTCCACGACGTTGGGTGGGGTGCCGCGGGTGTGGCGGGGGCCTTCGACGCACTGGACCACGGCGTACGGCGGGATGCGGACCTCGGTCGAGCCGCCGGGGGCCTTCGTGGCGAGGGCGTCGGCGAGGAGGCGGGTGCAGGCGGCGAGGGCCTGGCGGTCGTACGGGATGTCGAGGCCGGGGACGGCGGCGTTCAAGTCGTCGGTGTGGACGACCAGTTCGACGGTACGGGTGACCAGGTAGTCGGCTAGGGGCATGGCGCCGGCGTTGGTTTCGAGGAGGCGGGTGCCGGGGTTGGTGTCGAGGTGTTCGGTGAGGGTCTGCTCGATTTCGGCGAGGTAGGTGTCGAGGTCGGGGTGCTGGGTGGCGAGGGTGTGGGTGAAGTCGGCGATGGCGGAGGCGTTGGCCGCGGTGGCGAAAGGCCAGTCGAGAATCACGGCGTTCTGGGCGGGCGGGGCCGGGTGAGCCAGGGCGCGGTGGACCGCGGTGATCGCCATGCCGATGTGGGCGACGAGTTCGCGTACGGTCCAGTCGTCCAGGCGGGTGGGGAGGGCGAGTTGGTCGGGGGTGAGGGTCCCTACGGCTTTTCGTACGTTCCCGAACTGGGCCAGGACCGCGGTGCGGGTCTTGACGGGGTCGTACGTACGGGCGCGTTTCTTGGCCGGGGGCATGGCGGGGAGCCTAATCCTCGGGCGTGGGAGGCACATGGTGTTTTTGCCCGCGCGGGGGTGGTGGGTGGGCGCCTGCGGTGGGTGGGCGCCCGCGGTTGGTGGGTGGGGTCGGGGTCGTGGGGGGTCC
>Ga0307515_10000595_pt1 | contig 84423 bp, 66 predicted proteins | sample 17_EM_MG_FD_194513 | JGI IMG/M metagenome (GOLD analysis project Ga0307515, IMG submission 194513) | Populus trichocarpa ectomycorrhiza microbial communities from riparian zone in the Pacific Northwest, United States - 17_EM | ecosystem: Host-associated > Plants > Roots > Unclassified | place... | reverse complement strand
GTACGTGTTAAGTTTTACGTTTTGCATAAACAGGAAGCAAAAAAATATTGGAACGTATTACGTAAAACGTCCAACGTAAAACTTACTTGTTCAGTGTTAAAAAATTAACCGGGTTTACGGCTTTGCCGTGCCTGCGTACTTCGTAGTGCAGGTGCGCGCCGGTTGAGTGGCCGGTTGAACCAACAAGGCCAATCTCATCGCCAAGGTTTACTTCCTGCCCTACTTTTACTTTTATTTTAGATAGGTGCCCATAAACAGTCTGGATATCGTTAATATGCTGAATGCGGATGCAGTTGCCATAACCACCGGCCCAGCCTGCAAAAACAACCTTACCGCTTGCGGTACATTTCACCTCGTCGCCACGTTTGCCTTTAAAATCAATACCGGGATGAAATTCTGCGCTTGCACTGTCGAAAGGGTCGCTGCGGTACCCAAAAAACGAGGTAAATGAACTGATGCGGGGGTAGCCCATGGGGGTAAATGCAATGGTACCCATCAGGTGGTTAAGGTAATCGTTATACAGCGAGTATACTTCGCCATCATTTAACTTTTTACCTTCGGTGTTGTTATCGCCGCCAATTCCTTTAGTACTAAAGCCTTTTAAGCCCCTGCGGCGCAGGTAATCATTAATTGTTTTCAGTTTAACTTCAATCGATTGGATGTAACTTTGCGCGCTGCCTTGTTTAGCCTCGGCCGGCGCTGCCACCTGAGCAGGTACTGTGCCTTTTAATTTTACTATCTGGGCCATCAGCGCCTGTTTTTCAACTTCCTGCTGCTGGTTTTGCCATCTTAAATAAATAATGCCTCCTACCAAAACCAGTACAACCGACAGGATGCCAAGCGCGTAATGTTTAAGATTGTTAAGGTGTTTTGTTTTAATTTGTAAAGACCGTGTAGGCTGCTGGTTTTTATTAATAACAACAACGGTACTGATATCAGATGTCTTTTGTTTCATCAAAATCATAAATTAGGGTTGGCAATATAACGATAACATTGAATAAATCAATAGCCATTATAAACAAACGCCTTACGGACTGATGGTTATAATAAAGCTACATCGTCAGCATATTGTTATTATTGCGTTTTTTAAACGTATAGTGTTAATCATTTCTTATTTTTGCAGTTGATAAAAATTCAAAAAAAATAAACATACCATGTATCCAGAATATTTAGTTGCCCCCATGCGGGAAGATTTAACCAGGGTTGGTTTTGAGGAGTTGAAAGATGCCGAGGCAGTAAAAAACGCTATTGAAAGCGAAGGTACTGTATTTGTTATGGTAAATTCAGTATGTGGTTGCGCTGCCGCAAATGCACGCCCTGCCGCCAGGATTGCCGCCGCAAATGGAAAACATCCCGATAAATTAGTTACCGTTTTTGCAGGTATGGAAAAAGACGCCGTAGATGCTGCACGTAACTATATGTTGCCTTATCCTCCATCGTCACCGGCTATGGCTTTGTTTAAAGATGGCAAACTGGTACACATTATTGAGCGCTACCAAATTGAAGGCCGCCCTGCCCAAATGATTGCCGATAACCTGATTGGCGCTTTTGAGCAATACTGCTAATTTTAGGTGAAAGGCGAAAGGTAAAAGCTGAAAGGTTAAGGATGGTAAAGTCCACAATATTTTAAGCCTGCAAATAAAACGTTAAATAAAAAGCCCGGGAGATTTCAAATCCTCCGGGCTTTTTATTTTAATTATCTGCACATCTGTAATTTGAAATCTGCCCATTTTAAATCTGTCTTTTTTCATTCTCAAATCTTCAAATTACCAAATTTTCAAATTCCTTTCATCTGCACATTTGAAATCTGTAATCTGCACATTTAAAATCTGTCCTTTTTCATTTTCAAATTTTCAAATTACCAAATTTTCAAATTCCTTTCATCTGCACATTTGAAATCTGAAATCTGCATATCTGAAATCTGTCTTTTTTCATTTTCAAATCTTCAAATTACCAAATTTTCAAATTCCTTTCATCTGCACATTTGAAATCTGTAATCTGCACATTTAAAATCTGTCCTTTTTCATTTTCAAATCTTCAAATTACCAAATTTTCAAATTCCTTTCATCTGCACATTTGAAATCTGAAATCTGCACATCTATTTGGCATCGTTGATCTGTTTAATTGCATCTTCCGCCACTTTCACTGTTGCATCGTCATGCAGCTGCGCACGCTTTTCTTTAATGCTGGTTATAAATTTAATCGCGGGATCGCCAATACCCTGTGGTTTATATTTTATGCCAAAATCTTTAATCTGGCTGATGCCTTGCTGGGCGTACTCTGGTTTTTGAACACGACCTGCCATAGCGCTAAATTTATCGAGGGCGTTATATTTAGCTTGTGGCGCGGCTTCGTCAAATTGCTTGTACACAAATGCCCATTGGGCATCAGTTCCGCTGGTGGCGTAAACATCCATCATGGCTACAGTAAGGCCGCCTTTGTTATCAGCTTCATAATTTTTTGCCAGGTTCATGGCCAATGCCGGGTCGAGCAAATTAATGGCATTTAACGCAGCACCCTGTACAGCATATGACTGGCTGCTTAGTGCCTGTTTAAACAAATTCATATTACCTGATGCTTTAAGGCTACCCAACGCAGCGATAGCCTGGGCCTGCACCAATGTATTATCATCTGTTTGCGCCAGCTTGGCCAAAATAGGCTGCGCCGCGTTACGGATGGCATCATTATCCAGCTTAATTGTACGGATGGCTTTATCGCGCAAACCGTAATACTTATCATTCAAAGCCGCAATCAGAACTTTTTGCGCGTCTTTTTCGCCTTGCTTATCGGCAACTGCATTAATGGCTTCCAACCTATCCAGGTAAAGCGGCGCATTAAAATACTGGAAAGCAAATTCCTGCAAGGTTTTATGGTCAGTCTTTTTAACCAGCAGTATTTTATCACCATCAACATTCACCAGGTCGGGCTTTGATGCCAGTTTGAAGGTAAGCGTATCATTTTGATTGTTCATCCAAACTTTATGACGTATTTTTTTGCCACTTGCGTAAATATCAATAGCCATTGGCAGTTTAAATATCTGCCCGTCCTGGCTCTGCTGCAGGTAAACGGCTTGGGTTTTGGTAGCATCGTCCCATTTATAGCTAATGTCCAGTATCGGATGGCCGGCACCATAATACCATTGATTAAAGAACCAATTCAAATCCAGCCCGCTGGCTTGTTCAAGGGCTAAGCGCAATTGCTGAGCTTCGCCATTTTTAAAGGCATTGGTGGTCAGGTAAATATTCAGGCCTTTATAAAAAGCCTCGTTGCCTAAATAGTTGCGCAGCATATTTAATATGCGACCGCCTTTTTGATAGGTAACCACATCAAAAACATCCTCCTTATCGGCGTAATGAAAGCGCACCAGGTTTTTGGTACGTGCATCTGGCGAGCGCAGGTAGTTTTGCATATCAATATAGTTATGCTCGTCGGCTACATCGTGGCCATATTTATGCTCGGCCCAAAGTGTTTCGCTAAAATTGGCAAATGATTCGTTTACTGTTAGGTTGCTCCAGCTTTCGGCGGTTACATAATCGCCAAACCATTGATGAAAAAGTTCATGCACAATTGTGCTGCGGCCATCGTCATAGTAGGCATCTAACAGTTCGCGGTGGGTACCTTGCACATAAACGCCATGCAGGGTAGCAGATGTATTTTCCATCGCTCCGCTCACATAATCGCGAACCACAATTTGCGAGTATTTATACCAGGGATAATCAACCCCTAGTGTTTTGGAGTAAAACTCGATAGCCTCGGGTGTCATCCCAAAAATTTCTTTGGCGTACGGTGCATACTTAGGCTCCAGGTAATAGTTTACCTCTTTGTTGCGCCATTTATCTTTATAGATCTTAAAATCGCCAACGGCCATCATAAACAGGTAAGGCGAGTGTGGCAAATCCTGTTTCCAGGTATCAGTTCGGGTACCATCGGCATTGTTTTTTTGCGATACCAGTTTGCCGTTTGATAGGGTTACGTATTTTGATAGCACCGTCATGCTAATCTCTTCGGTAGTTTTTTGGCTTGGCTTATCAATAGTAGGAAACCATGCCGATGAGCTTTCGGTTTCGCCCTGCGTCCATATCTGGGTTGGCTTATCCTTTTCTGTACCATCCGGGTTAATAAAATATAAACCTTTGGCATCGTTAATGGCAGCGCTGCCTTTTACTTTAAGCTCATTCGGTTTGGCCGTGTAATCAATGTAAATGGTGTAGCTTTCGTTATTACGGTAAACTTTATCCAGTTTAATAGCCACGCTCAAACTATCCTGATAAGTAAACTTCAGCGGTACGTTTTTACCGTTTTTTACAACAGCAATGGTTTTTAAGTCCATGCCTTTGGCATCTAAACGGAGTGTATCGGTAGGATAAAAATGTGGTTTTAACGTAACCCATTCCTTGCCGTACATATAACGTTTTTTGTAATCGAACCGAACATCCAGTTTGGTGTGCACCAAATCGTTAACCTTACGGGGTGTTTCGCGGTAAATTTTAAGTGCGGGGTCTTCGGGCTGGGGCGTTTGCTGGGCCTGTGATGATGTAAACGTGGCAGACAAAGCCGCGGAAAGCAGTAGTGTAGATAATAGTTTCAAATCAGTCATATATGGTAAATAGTAAACAAACAGCAGCGAATGTATTATAAACTAATACACCCGCCGGGGGCAAAAGGTTTTGACCCTTAACGCACGTAAGACGCCCGGTACATATTAATGTTACCGTTACAAGAATTTATTTACCGTTATAAGCTGTATATTTTTCCCTCTTTCATGATAAAACTTACGTTTTTCATCGCTTTTATATCAAGTAAGGGGTCGCCGTCAACCGCAACAATATCGGCCGATTTCCCGTTGGCTATACTGCCAATTTTTGAGCTCATGCCCAGCAGATCTGCGGCGCTGCTTGTTGCCGATTTTATAGCTTCCATCGGCGTCATGCCACCTTCAACCATGTACTGAAATTCAATGTAGTTTTTACCGTGTGCGTATACTCCTGCATCGGTACCAAAGGCAATTTTTACCCCGGCTTTATACGCTTTGGTAAATGTTTGTTGTATCTGGGGGCCTATTTCAAGGGCTTTACGGGCAATTACCGGCGGAAAGAATCCTGGGATACGGGCAGAATCGGCAACCGATTTTCCGGCGATGATGGTGGGTACATACCAGGTGCCGTACTGCTTGGCCAATTTAATATCTTCATCATCCATAAAGGTGCCGTGTTCTATCGAAGTTACGCCACCCAATATGGCCCTTCGTATACCTTCGGCGCCGTGGGCATGGCAGGCCACTTTAAGGCCATAATCTTTGGCTGTTTCCACAACTGCCTTTATTTCGTCAATGCTGAATTGCGCACCGGATCCATCCTCGCTTAAATCCAATACCCCGCCTGTAGATGCTATTTTGATTACGTCAGATCCGCGTTTAAATTGAAGCCTTACAGCTTTTATCAATTCGTCCCTACCATCGGCTACACCTTCATCTGGCCCTGGGCGGTGGTTAAAAGCATCGTCCCTGAACCCATCCGACGGATCCATATGGCCGCCACTGGCTGATATTGCCCTGCCGGCAGTTATTACCCTGGGCCCGTCAACCAAACCCTGCCTAATTGCCTTGCGCAGGCTTATGTTTACCCCTGAGCCACCAAGGTCGCGCACCGTAGTAAAGCCCGCCATAAGGGTGCGTTTGGCAAATACCGATGCCTGGTAAGCAATATCGGCATCGGTTAATGTAAAACCCTGGATAGCCGAATTTTTATTAAACTGAGATTCAAGATGTACATGGCAATCAATTAGCCCCGGCATTACCGTTTTATTTTGCAGGTTAACAATCTTGTCTGTTCCGGTTCCCGATGTATATCCTTTTTGAATATCGACAATGGTTTTGCCTTCAACCACTATGGTTATTTGGGTTTGCGCTGCCGATGAGGTTCCGTCGATCAATTTTCCGCATTGGATGTAAGTTTTCTGGGCCGATGCGGTTTCTGCAACAAAAAGAAGAAAAACGAAGAGGATGATTTTTTGCATATAAAGATGGGTTACCGTTACTTAAGCTAAAATATGATTATTTTTCACAAATCTGTATAGCTATTTCCCGACGGGTCAATCTGTACGCCTTCCGCATAAAACCGAACACCAGATGTACGTATTCGAACACCCGGCGCACTTACACCAACATAAATAACTGATTTACTGATGTTTAAATAAATGGCACATATTTTATTCTATGTAATTAGTAGGGTATGCCCTGGTATCATAATTTATCTACCTGTAAGCTATGGATATAGAGGAACACGTTTGGCAACTGGCGACAAAAAAACTGGCTAACGAGGCATCGGCAGATGAACTGCTGGAGTTGGATAAGCTGTTAATGAAAAACCCCGAACTGAAAACCTCATTGATGTTAATTTTTGACTGGTGGCAGGATGAAAAAGAGGATACAAAAACCAACAGCTCCTTGTTATTTGAAAGGATACTGCAAAATATAAAGCCTGCAGATACGATGGCCAAAGATAATACAAGGGTTGTGCCGCCTTATTTGCCTGCCTATAAAGAACACCATAAATCGGATAAAAGAAGTTCAATTTTAATTAATACCGGTATGATTAAAAATTATTTAAAAGTTGCTTTAAGGCAATTGCAAAAACAAAAAGTGTACGCGGCCATAAAAATCGGCGGCTTCGCGTTTAGTATCGCCGCTTGTTTATTAATCGCGTTGTATATCCGCGACGAAGTTAGTTTTGATAAAAACTACCCTGATGCCGATAGAATTTACCGGGTTGTGGGTGCCTATAATATAGATGCCATACACGAAAAAGGTACTTCCTGGCCTGCAGTTATGGCCAAAACATTAAAAAACGACTATCCGGAGGTGGAAAAATCGGGCCGTTTGATGCCAAACTCTCTTTTTTGGGGTGCCGGCAGCAACGAGCTGAAACGTGCTGATGGCGTGGAAAACACCCACGAGGATGGTTTTGCTTACGCCGATCAGTCGTTATTGGAGATGTTAAAAGTGCCCATGGTGTATGGCGATCTGGCGCACGCGCTTACCGAGCCGCAAACCATGGTGATATCAAAAAGCAAAGCCGATAAATATTTTCCTGGCCAAAACCCGGTTGGCAAGGTAATGTTCCTTAATAACAACAAAAGCAGGCCTTATAAAATTGGTGCGGTAATGCAGGATTTCCCTCCAACAACACACCTGCATTATAATTTTTTGCTTACCCTTACCGGCATTAAGTTTTGGGATGGCGAGCAGGAAACCTGGGGAGCCAGCAATTACGATGTTTACGTGCTACTTAAGCCGGGCGCAGATATTAAAGCCTTAAATAAAAAGATAACCGATGGCATAATAAAAGGCTATTACATACCCGATATGAGAAGGGGCGGCGATAAAAACGCCGATAGGATTGCCAGTGCTTTAACCATGTTTTTGCAAAACATTAAAGATATCAACCTATACTCTTATGATATCCGCGACGGCCTTTCGCACGGCGATATCCGTTTTGTGTGGCTGTTTGGCGCGGTGGCAGGCTTTATATTGATTATAGCCTGTATTAATTTTATTAACCTGGCCACAGCAAAATCTGCCAACAGGGCAAAGGAGGTGGGCTTGCGCAAAGTGGTTGGTTCGCAACGCAGCGGGCTGATCAGCCAGTTTTTAACCGAATCATTAATTTACAGCTTTATCTCTTTTATTATAGCCATTATTTTGGCGGCGTTATTAATGCCTTATTTTAATACGCTTGCAGCAAAAACACTAACCATACCATGGCAACATTGGTGGTTTATGCCCACCATATTGGCTGCCGCAGTAGTGGTTGGCATACTGGCGGGTGTTTACCCTGCATTCTACCTCTCCGGCTTTAAACCTGTTGAAGTGCTGAAGGGCAAGCTGGCTACTGGCAGCAAAAGCTCATTTTTGCGCAATGGGCTGGTGGTTTTTCAGTTTACAACATCCATTATATTAATTATCAGCACGGTGGTTATTTATAACCAGATGCATTATATATTGAATAAAAAGGTGGGTTTTGAAAAAGACCAGGTGCTGATGATACAGGGCACACACACGTTGGAAGGCGAAGTGCAAAACTTCAAAAACGAGCTGCTGAAACTATCGGCAGTAAAAAGCGCCACCGTGAGCGATTTTTTACCGGTATCGGGTACCAAGCGTAACGGCAATGAGTTTCATAACGAGGGTAAACAGAAATTGGAAGCCGGTACCGGTGGCCAGTTTTGGGATGTTGATGCCGATTATATAAAAACCCTGGGCATGACTATAGTAGCCGGCCGGGATTTTAACCCTAAACTAAAAACCGATTCGCAGGCCGTGATCATTAACCAAACCATGGCCCAAAAATTAGGCCTTAAAAACCCCATCGGTAAAAGAATAAGCAATTATGGTGCGCCTGTGCCCATTATTGGCGTGGTAAAGGATTTTAATTTTGAAACGCTAAAGGGTAGCCTCGAACCGTTGGTAATGCACCTGGGCAATAGTCCTACAATTGTATCGGTAAAAATAAAATCTACCGATATAAAGGCCACCCTGGCGCAGATCACCACCGTTTGGAAAAACTTTTCGCCAAACCAACCCATCCGCTATACTTTTATGGACGAGCAATTTGCCAACATGTATGCCGATGTTCAGCGCATGGGCAGCATATTTACCAGTTTTGCTGTACTGGCTATTATTATAGCCTGCCTTGGCCTGTTTGCCCTGGCCGCCTTTATGGCCGAGCAACGCAGCCGCGAAATAGGCATCCGCAAGGTACTCGGCGCAAGCATAGCCAACATTACCCGGCTACTCTCGCTGGATTTTGTTAAGCTGGTATTTATAGCCATACTAATAGCGTCCCCCATATCCTGGTGGGCTATGAATAAATGGCTGCAGGATTTTAACCCCAGCAACCGCATCAGCATCAGCTGGTGGATGTTTGCCCTGGCGGGGATAATGGCCATTGTAATTGCCATTTGTACCGTGAGTTACCAAAGCATCAAAGCCGCGTTAATGAACCCGGTGAAGAGTTTGAAAGCAGAATAGTATCAAGTAGTAAGTATCAAGTATCAAGACAGAAAATAAAAGAGAGTTAAGAGTCAAGAATCAAGAGAGGAAAAAGTCATTAGGTCATTATGCTTCACGTCATTGAGTCGTTGCAAACTTTTCAATGACTTAATGATCCAATGACTTAATGACAATAATACCAATGAACTATGTTAAAGAGTTATTTAAAAACAGCGTGGAGGTTTTTGTTAAAAAACAAAACCTTTAGTTTCATCAACATTATAGGCCTGGCTACGGGTACTTTGTGTTGCCTGTATATTTTATTGTATGTGCAGGACCAGTATAGTTACGATAAACAGCATAACGGTGTAGAAAATATTTACCGGGTAACTACCGACCTGGAGCTGACCGGCGATAAGCACCATAGCGGGGCAAGTTCGCCGCCGATAACCCCGGCTATGCGGAATGATTTTGCCGAGGTAAAGCAATTTACCCGCGTGGTAACTACCGAAAAGTTTGGCGCCAAACAACACCTGCTGCGCTACAAAGAAAAGTCGTTTTATGAGAAGGACGCGCTGTTTGTAGATTCTACATTTTTCGACGTATTCAGCTACCACTTTGTGAGTGGCACCGCTAACAGCGCGTTAACCGAGCCATATTCTATTGTGCTGTTTAAGCCCGTGGCCGATAAGCTTTTTGGCAGCGAGAATGCCGTTGGCAAAATGATATCTGTTGATAACTCCTTCGGCAAGCACGATTATAAGGTTATGGGCGTGGTTGACGAAAGCCTGGGCAAATCGCACATTCATGGCAATATGTACATAGCGATGAACAGCGGTGGATTTGGCGAATCGGTACGGAGGAATGATGCCTGGGCCGGCAATAACTTCCTGTATGCCTACATCAAATTAAGGCCCGATGCCAGTGCTGCAGCACTGGAAAAAAAGCTGCCTGATTTTTTGAATAAATATGCGGCCCAACAACTAAAAGCTATCGGCATGAAAAAGGTATTACACCTGCAGCCGGTAAACAGCATTCACACCACCCCTGGTTTTGAAAACGAACTGAGTAAATCCCTCGACCCTTCGTTTTTATTCCTCCTGATATTAATTGCCGTGATGATCCAGGTAATTGCCTGTATCAACTTTATGAACCTATCCACCGCCCGCGCCTCAAAACGCGCCAAGGAAGTTGGTGTACGCAAAGTAATAGGCGCAGGAAAAGGCGATTTAATCAAACAGTTTTTAGGCGAATCGTTCCTGCTGGCATTTATTGGTGTTGCCATTGCATTGCCACTGCTAATCTTACTGATGCCTTATCTTAACCAGGTTACCAGGGCAGATATCCAGTTAGATTTTTTCAGCAATTACAAAATCTGGTTAATGCTGTTGAGCCTTGTAGCTGTTACCGGCCTGGTTGCGGGTAGCTATCCTGCATTTTACCTGTCGGCTTTTGAAGCAATTAAGGTGATCAAGGGGAATTTTACCAACCAGGTTTCGGCAACCGGTATTCGTAAATCACTGGTTGTATTCCAATTTGTTTTATCTATAGTTTTGGTTACTGGTATCATTGTTATCTATAGCCAGCTAAACTACATCAAAAATAAAGACCTTGGTTTTGATAAAAACCAAAAGCTCATCTTCAATTTTTACACCGAAGCGTCGCAGAAAAAGATGGCTGCTTTTACCAATGATCTGAAAGAACTCTCAGAAGTAAAAGCAGTAAATAATGCGGATAACTATTTAGGGCAATTTGTGCCGCACGATCATGGCGTTTTCCTGGCAGGTGGCAACATGGCCGCCGCGGTTGATGCCCAAAACATTAATACCGACGAACATTTTGTAAAAGCCAACGGCGTAAATTTAATAAGCGGCCGCGATTTTAGGCTGAATGACACCAACCGGGTATTAATCAATGAAACTTTGGCCAAACGCCTTGGCCTGGATGTGCAAAAAGCACCCGGCACCAGGCTATATTCCCAATACGATGGCAAACCAGCCACCTTTGTTGAAATAGCCGGCGTAATGAAAAACTTTAATTACAATTCCCTGCACAGCGAAGTGCGGCCCTTTATGATGGTATACCAAAACGATCCCGGCTATTTTAATTGTATGCTGGTATCTGTAGGCAGCAGTAATTATAAGGCCCTGCTTGATAAAATTTCGGCAGTTTGGCGTAAAGATTTCCCCGAGGTGCCATTTGAATATACTTTCCTGGATACCGAGGTTCAAAAACAATACGAAACCGAGATAATGCTATCTCAAATCATCAATTCATTTACGATGGTGGCCATTGTGATATCATGCCTTGGCCTGTTTGGCCTGGCTGCCTTTAGTGCCGAACAGCGCAGCAAAGAGATAGGCATCCGTAAAGTATTAGGCGCAAGCGTAACCGGCATAGTACAATTGCTATCAACAGATTTTTTAAAGCTGGTGATCATCGCCTTTGTAATAGCCACGCCTTTGGCCTGGTGGGGCATGAGCAAATGGCTGCAGGATTTTGAATACCGCGTAACCATTAGCTGGTGGATGTTTGCCCTGGCGGGTATGTTAGCTGTTGTAGTAGCCCTGTTTACAGTAAGTTTCCAGGCCATAAAAGCAGCATTAATGAACCCGGTGAAAAGTTTAAAAGCAGAATAGTATCAAGTAGTAAGTATCAAGACCGTTGCAGGCGAGTTAGGGTCAAGAATCAAGGCAGCTGTAATGAAGTTAATCCGAAAATCAAAAATCTTGCTACTTGATACTTACTACTTGATACTCCAAATGAACCAATGAACTAAAAAGATGAACCAACATTATTTTAAAACAGCATGGCGTAACCTTATTAAAAATAAGGCCAACTCCTTTATTAATATAGCCGGGCTTTCGGTGGGTATGGCGGTGGCTATGCTAATAGGCCTTTGGATATGGGACGAGCTTTCTTTTGATCAGTACCATGACAACTATAACCGTATAGCGCAGGTTGAGCAGCATTTGAAAAACAATGGCGAGATCAACACCTGGTCGGCTACGCCTTATCCGCTGGCTAATGAGTTGCGTAAAAATTATGGCAGCAATTTTAAATCGGTAGCTATGGCAACCGGCTGGGGAAACCACCTGTTAAGTTTAGGCGATAAAAAACTGAACAAGATGGGCGTTTATTTTGAGCCACAGGCACCGGAAATGCTGACACTTAAAATGCTTAAGGGTACCCGCGATGGCTTGAAAGACCCTTATTCGGTTTTGATATCGGCATCAAATGCCAAAGCCTATTTTGGTGATGCCGATCCGATGAACAAGGTTTTGAAAATTGATAACAAGCTTGATGTTAAAGTTACCGGCGTTTATGAGGATTTGCCCCGCAATGCTACATTTGGCGAGATAACTTTCATTGCACCATGGCAATTATACTTTAACAATACAGAGTGGGTACGCACAGCGGCCGATCCGTGGAGGCCAAACTTTGTTCAGATATTTGTTCAGCTTGCCGATAACACGGATTTCGCCCACGTATCCGCCAATATAAAAGATGCTAAACTGCGTAACATAAACCCCGAGCTGGCTAAAAAGAAACCGCAGCTGTTTTTACACCCCATGAGCAAATGGCACTTATACAGCGATTTTAAAAATGGTGTAAATATTGGCGGCCGCATTAAATACGTTTGGTTGTTTGGTATCATAGGCGTATTTGTATTATTACTGGCCTGCATCAACTTCATGAACCTGAGTACAGCACGAAGCGAAAAACGCGCTAAAGAAGTAGGTATCCGCAAAGCAATAGGCTCGTTACGCAGCCAGCTTATTTACCAATTTTTTAGCGAATCGTTGTTGTTTGTGGTATTGGCGCTGGCTTTATCGGTTTTATTGGTGCAGCTAAGCCTGCCTTTCTTTAATTCGGTATCTGATAAAAGCATGTCGATACTATGGGCCAGCCCGCTATTTTGGCTGATGGTTGTTGGCTTCAGTTTATTTACCGGGTTAATAGCCGGCAGCTACCCTGCTTTGTACCTGTCGTCATTTGAGCCCATTAAAGTTTTAAAGGGTTCGTTTAAAGTAGGCAGGTTTGCTGCTGTGCCGCGCAAAGTATTAGTGGTTATACAATTTACAGTATCCATTACCCTTATCATCGGGACTATAGTTGTGTTTAAACAGATCCAATTTGCTAAAGACAGACCCATCGGCTACAGCCGGGACGGATTAGTTTCTGTTCCTGTAATCAACGACGATGTTCATAAACACCTGGATGTAGTAACAACCGAACTATTAAAAAGCGAAGCGGTAATATCCGTAGCCGAAGCTGGCGCTGCCCCTACAAATTATGGTTCAAGCAGCAGCGGTTTTGATTGGAAAGGAAAAGACCCTAACATGAGTGCTGATTTTTTAACAGAAGGAATCTCTTACAATTACGCCAAAACCATTGGTTGGCAATTTAAACAGGGCCGTGGTTTTTCCCGCTCATTCCTTACCGATTCATCGGCCGTAGTAATTAATGAAACTGCCGCTCATTTTATGGGCTATAATGACAAGGCCGTTGGCGAAACTATTAAATGGGATGGCGCAACGTTGAACGTTGTAGGGGTGATCAAAGACATGATCATCAGCTCACCTTATGAAGAGATCCGCCCGTTCATTTATTACCTGTCCAAAGACTCCGAATCAACCATCCTGCTTAAAATCAACCCAAAAATGAGCGCCGCATCTGCGCTTGCCAAAATAGAAAGTATTTTTAAAGTTTATAATCCATCACAACCATTTGAGTACCAGTTTGTAGACGATGAGTACGCCAAAAAATTCGGCAACGAGCAGCGCATAGGCAAACTGGCCGCCTGCTTTGCGGGCCTGGCTATATTTATCAGTTGCCTGGGCCTGTTTGGCATGGCATCGTTCCTGGCCGAGCAGCGCATTAAAGAGATTGGTGTACGTAAAGTGCTTGGCGCCTCAGTATTTAGCCTGTGGCGTTTAATGTCGGTTGATTTTGTGGTGCTGGTGTTTATATCCATACTGGTTGCCACCCCTGTATCCTATTACTTTATGCATAACTGGCTGCAAGGCTACCAGTATCACGCCGGCATAACCTGGTGGATATTTGCCGCCGCCGCCACAGGGGCTATGATAATAACGTTGCTAACCGTAAGTTACCAAAGCATCAGGGCTGCATTATTAAACCCGGTGAAGAGTTTAAAGACAGAATAGTATCAAGTAGTAAGTATCAAGACCGCTGCGGGCGAGTTAGAGTCAAGAATCAGGCAACTGCAATGAACTTAATCCTAAAATCAAAAATCTTACTACTTGATACTCCAAATGAACCAGTGAACTAATAAACCAATGAACTAATATGTTAAGGAATTATCTAAAAATCGCCTGGCGAAACCTTATCAGGAATAAGGCACATACGTTTATAAATATTGCGGGCCTTTCTGTAGGGCTGGCTTGTAGTTTGCTGATCCTGCTATGGGTTCAAAACGAGCTGGAGATGGATGCTTATCACAAAAACAGCCGCCGTTTATATTCTGTTTATGAACGCCAGTATTATGATAATAAAGTTGTTGGTCAATACAACACCCCTGGCTTATTGCCCGATGAGCTTAAAAAGCAAATTCCCGAAATTGAGGCATCAACAGGTATTTCATACGGTGGCGAAAGCACGTTCCGTGTTGGCGATAAAATTCTGAAAATGGGCGGGGTAAACGGTGGCGCCGATGTTTTTAAAATGTTTACTATTCCTTTGCTGGAAGGCAACGCACAAACGGCTTTAAATACGCCGGTAAGCATGGCTATTTCTAATAAAATGGCAAAAGCCTTTTTTGGTAGTGCGCAGGCCGCTATCGGCAAAACCATCCGTTATGAAAACCGGAAGGATTTTAAAGTAACCGGCGTTTACCAGGACCTGCCCAAAACATCGTCGCAGCAGTACGATTTTATTATGAACTGGGATGCATTTTTAGCCGATAACGACTGGGCAAAAATATGGGGCAACAACGGCCCCTCAACCGTTATTATGTTGCGCCCCGATGCCAACCCGGCTGTAGTCGAAAAAAAACTAACCCACTTTTTAGACAACCTGAATAAAAACCAAAAGAAAGGCACATTTACCGAGGAGTTAGGCGTACAGCTGTTTAAAGATGGATACCTGCACAACAATTTCGAAAACGGCGAATTTAAAGGAGGCCGTATTGAGTACGTGCGCCTGTTTACCCTTGTGGCTATTTTTATTTTGCTGATAGCCTGCATCAACTTCATGAACCTCACAACAGCCCGCTCGGTTAAGCGTGCCCGCGAAATTGGAGTGCGCAAAGTTGTTGGCGCGGTGCGTTCGGTGCTAATCAAACAATTTATAGGCGAATCGATGCTGGTAACTACGCTGGCCGTAGTGGTTTCATTATTATTATTGGTATTACTGTTGCCTGTGTTTAACAACATTACCCAAAAAGAGATAGCGCTGCCATTTCATCAGCCCGATTTCTGGTTAAAATTAGCAGCCATCACTTTAATTACCGGCTTTATATCAGGCAGCTACCCGGCTTTGTTTTTATCATCCTTTAACCCGGTAAATGTTTTAAAAGGAACATTGAAGTTAGATACCGGTACAACTATGTTCCGTAAAGGGCTGGTGGTATTCCAGTTTTTCCTGTCGGTAGTCATGATTACCGCTACTATTGTAATATCCAAGCAAATGGATTACGTGCAATCAAAAAACCTGGGCTATGATCGTGAAAATCTTATTTACATCCCGATGAATGGCGAGCTGATCCACAAATACCAGGCCTTTAAAGATGAGGCTTTGCAAATGACAGGCATCAAGTCGATAAGCCGGATCACTGCTACGCCAACAGGGCTTGATAACGGAACCAGCGATGTTGATTGGGTAGGTAAAGATCATAACGTTCAAATTCAGTTTACACAGGTATCTGTAGGGTACGATTTTGTTAAAACCATGAAACTTAAAATGGCTGCCGGCCGCGATTTCTCGAAGGCTTACGGTACCGATTCAGTAGGATACCTCATCAATGAAACAACGCTAAAAAGATTAAAATATGCCGACCCAATAGGTAAGCCTTTAACCTTTTGGGGCAAAAAGGGGCAGATCATCGGCGTATTAAAAGATTTCCATTTTGCATCACTGCATGAGCAAATCCAGCCGCTGATCATCAGGTATGGCGAACAGGAGGGTTATGGTAATATCCTGGTGAAAACCCAGCCCGGCAAAACCCGCGATGCATTGGCCAGTTTGGCAACCCTGGCTAAGCAAATTAATCCCGCATTCCCGTTCAGCTACACCTTCAGCGACGACGAATACCAAAAGCTTTACCAAAACGAACAGATAGTAACCAAACTTTCAAACGCGTTTGCATTTCTGGCCATATTTATATCGTGCCTTGGCCTGTTGGGCTTAGCCATGTTTACTGCCGAGCAACGCATCAAAGAGATAGGCATCCGCAAGGTATTGGGGGCCAGCGCAGCTTCGTTATTTACCCTGCTATCGTCAGAGTTTTTGCTGCTGGTTATCATTTCACTGTTTATCGCCCTGCCGGTATCCTGGTATGCCATGAGCGCCTGGCTGCGTGATTTTGCTTACCGAACGCCCATGCACTGGTGGATATTTGCCATGGCTGGCGGTATTATCATTGTAATAGCCATGGTAACAGTAAGTTTCCAGGCCATAAAAGCGGCGCTGATTAATCCGATAAAAAGCTTGAGATCGGAATAGAATCAAGAATTAAGAGCCAAGAATCAAGACAGAATTAGTCATTTCGCTGCCCTGTCATTGGTCATTGGTTGAGTTAAAAAACGTATCACGTACAACTTAAAACGTACAACATGTTCAGGAATTACCTCAAAATCGCATGGCGAAACATCTCCAAAAACAAGGTGCATACATTTATTAATGTAGCCGGGTTATCAGTTGGCATGGCGGTAGCTATGCTGATAGGCCTTTGGATATGGGATGAGTTATCGTTTGATAAGTATCATCAAAACTATAACCACATAGCCCAACTGATGACCACCCAAACGGCCAACGGCGAGACAGTCACATTCGGATCGACCGTGGTGCCCCTTAGCGCCGAACTGCGTGCCAAATACGCGGGTGATTTTAAGCTAACCGCGCTTACCTGGGAGGGCACACATATATTAGCCGTTGGCGATAAAAAAATATCGCAAAACGGCATGTGGGCCGAGCCCGATTTGCCCGCTATACTTTCATTAAAAATGATAAAAGGAAGCTATGCCAGCTTTAAAGATCCTTCGTCTTTTGTATTATCACAATCTTTGGCTATCGCCTTGTTTGGCAGCGCCGACCCTATAAATAAGGTTGTACGCATTGATAACAAAACCGATATGAAGGTAGCTGGCGTTTACCAGGATTTGCCGTATAACACCACCTTTTATCCAACTAAATTTATGTTACCCTGGAGCAGCCCCGCAAACTGGTGGAATACGCAAAGTTCTGCATGGGATAACCATGGCTGCCATTTATTTGCTTTGATGAATGAGCATACCGATTTTGCCAAAGTATCGGCAAAGATCAGGAACATTACCAAGCCTCATTTTAAAATGAACGACGAGGTAATGCAAATACATCCCATGGCCAAATGGCACCTGTACAGCGATTTTAAAAACGGCAAAGCGGTTGGCGGCCGCATTGAGTTGGTGTGGCTGTTCGGCATCATTGGTACGTTTGTATTGCTGTTGGCCTGTATCAATTTCATGAACCTGAGCACCGCCCGCAGCGAAAAACGCGCTAAAGAAGTGGGCATCCGCAAAGCCATAGGCTCTGTCCGCTCGCAACTGGTTAAGCAGTTTTTGAGCGAATCGCTGATGTTTGCATTTTTGGCTTTGGTGGTTACGCTTGTTTTGGTTTTAGTTGCTTTGCCCTATTTTAATAACATTGCCGATAAGCAAATTGCCATGCCTTTTATTAATCCCTGGTTTTGGGCAGCCGCTTTGAGCTTTACTTTTTTTACCGGAATTATAGCAGGAAGCTATCCGGCATTTTACCTTTCGGCCTTTGAACCAATTAAGGTATTAAAAGGGACTTTTCGTGTCGGGCGTTTTGCTTCGCTGCCGCGTAAGGTTTTAGTGATTGTACAGTTTACGGTATCTATTGTGCTCATTATCGGCACCATTATCGTTTTCAGGCAAATTCAGTTTGCGCGCAACAGGCCTGTTGGCTATACCCGCGAGGGCTTAATTACGGTTGATATGAACACGCCCGAAATTTATGGCCATTATGAAGCCATGCGGAACGACCTGATCCAAACCGGCGCGGTGGCCGACATGGCAGAATCAAACAGTTCAACAACCCAGGTATGGTCAAACAACGGTGGTTTTGAATGGGCTGGTAAAGCCCCAGGCTTCGATCCAACATTTGGTACAATAGCCGTAACTTATGATTATGGTAAAACCGTTGGCTGGAAGATAATTGAAGGCCGCGATTTTTCAAGAAGTTTTCCTACAGATACCGGGGCGTTTATATTAAATGAATCGGCAGTAAAACTAAGCGGACTTAAAAACCCTATTGGTAAAACCATGCATTGGGCAGGTAAAAACCATATTGTAACCGGTGTGGTGAAGGATATGGTGATGGAATCACCATACAAACCTACCGTCGCTACCGTTTTTCATATGAACCCGACTTGGGTTAACGTCATCACCTTGCGCGTAAACCCTAAAGTGCCTATGCGCGAAGCCCTGGGCAAAATTGAACCTGTGTTTAAAAAATACAATCCCGGCAGCCCATTTCAGTTTAAGTTTAATGATGATGAATACGTCCGCAAATTTAGCGACGAACAACGCATAGGCAACCTGGCTACCGTGTTTGCTGTGCTGGCTATCTTTATCAGCTGCCTTGGCTTGTTTGGCCTTGCATCATTTGTTGCCGAACAACGCGTAAAGGAGATAGGGGTACGTAAAGTGCTTGGTGCATCGGTGGCAAACCTGTGGCGTTTATTATCAACCGAGTTTGTGGTGCTGGTAGCTATATCATTACTTATTGCAATCCCTGTGGCTTATTATTTTATGAACGGCTGGCTTCATCAATACCAGTACCGGTCGCCGATAACCTGGTGGATATTTGCATTATCGGGCACGGGGGCTATTGCCATTACATTAATTACAGTAAGTTTCCAGGCCATAAAAGCAGCACTGATGAACCCGGTAAAAAGCCTGCGCTCAGAATAGAACCAAGAATTAAGAGTCAAGAATCAAGACAGAGTTAGTCATTGGTCACTAGTACAGTTAAAAATTAAAAACGTATCACGTACAACTTAAAACGTACCACATGTTAAAGAACTATATCAAAATCGCGTGGCGAAACCTTATTAAAAACAAGGCGCACACTTTTATCAACGTTACCGGCTTATCGGTTGGTATGGCTGTTGCTGTGCTGATAGGTCTTTGGATCTGGAACGAGTTATCATACGATAAGTATCATGATAACTACAACCGAATTGTGCGGGTAATGCAGCACCAAACCTTTAACGGCGAGGTAGGCACACAAAACTCAATCCCCCTGCCATTAGGCTACAAACTGGGCGAAGAGTATAAAAGCGATTTTAAATATGTGGTGTTATCTACCTGGAACTTTAACCATATCATAGCCTCGGGTGATAAAAAACTATCCTACGCCGGCTCATACATGCAAGCCGATGCGCCTAACCTGCTTACCCTCAAAATGCTCAAGGGCACGCGGTCGGCATTAAAAGATCAATCGTCTATCATCCTTTCGGCATCATTGGCCAAAGCCATTTTTGGCAATGCCGACCCCATGTTTAAGGCTATAAAAATAGATAACCAATGGAACCTGAAGGTAACTGGGGTATACGAGGATTTACCTCACAATACCAGCTTTAAAGAACTGGGGTTTATTGCGCCCTGGGATCAGTTTATGACCCATCAGCCTTACCTTAAACAGGCCCGTGTAACCTGGGGCAACAACTCCTGGCAATTGTTTGCGCAGCTACAACCTAATGCCAATTTGGACCGGGTATCTGCCAGGATAAAAAACCTGAAAATGGAAGGTTTGAAGCTTAATAACGACAAAATTGGTTTAACCTTCAAGGCGTCTATCTTTTTACATCCCATGAGTAAATGGCACCTGTACTCGGAGTTCAAAAATGGCATCAATACCGGTGGCGATATTAAGTTTGTTTGGATGTTTGGCCTTATCGGCGTGTTTGTATTGCTGCTGGCTTGTATCAATTTCATGAACCTGAGCACCGCCCGTAGCGAGAAACGGGCCAAAGAAGTAGGCATTCGCAAAACAGTTGGTTCGCTGCGTAGCCAACTCATAGGGCAGTTTTTTATGGAATCGATGTTGATAACCGTTTTCGCGTTCTTCCTGTCGTTGGTTTTGGTGCAGCTGATATTGCCCTGGTTTAACCAGGTTGCCGATAAAACCGTTACTATACTATGGTTTAATCCTTTGTTCTGGATCATGGGCATTGGCTTTAGCATTTTTACGGGTATTATAGCGGGTAGCTATCCGGCTTTTTACCTATCATCATTCCAGCCGGTAAAAGTATTAAAGGGCACTTTCAAGGCAGGCCGTTTTGCTGCCCTGCCGCGTAAAATATTGGTGGTATTACAATTCACGGTTTCGGTTACCCTTATTATTGGTACCGTTATTGTTTTCAGGCAGGTGCAGTATACCAAGAACCGTCCGGTAGGATATGACCGTACCGGGCTTATCCAGGTTGATATGCGTACCGAAGAGATCCATAATCATTTTGATGCGGTACGGAACGACCTGATTCAATCGGGCGCTATTGTTGATATGTCTGAATCCGACAGTCCGCTAACGGATATATACTCTGATAACAGCGGCTTTAAATGGCGCGATAAAGACCCCGCCCTTCAGGATGATTTTGGTACGATAGCCGTAAGCGCAGAATTTGGTAAAACCGCGCAATGGAAAGTAGTGGATGGCCGCGACTTTGCCAAAAACAACTTAGCCGATTCATCGGCCATGGTGGTAAACGAGGCAGCGGTTAAATTTATGCATTTGAAAAACCCGGTAGGCGAAACACTGGAATGGTATAAAAAATTCCAGATCATCGGTGTGGTAAAGGATATGGTGATGTCATCGCCTTACGAGCCAATACAGCCTACTGTTTTCTATCTTACAAAAAACAGCGGCGGGATGATTAACATCCGCATTAACCCTAAAGTAAGCCCGCATGAAACACTGGGTAAAATAGAAACTGCCTGGAAACGATATGCTCCCGGCAGCCCCTTTGAATATAAATTTACCGACGAACAGTACGCCCAAAAATTTGCCAACGAAGAGCGCGTAGGTAAACTGGCTGGTTTCTTTACCCTTTTGGCCATCTTTATCAGCTGTATGGGCTTATTTGGCATGGCATCCTTTATGGCTGAGCAGCGCACTAAAGAAATTGGCGTTCGCAAGGTATTGGGTGCATCGGTGTTTGGCCTGTGGCGCTTAATGTCGGTAGATTTTGTGGTATTGGTTTCAATATCCCTGCTGATATCTATCCCTACGGCATACTACTTTATGCACGGCTGGCTACAGGATTATAAATACCGCGCCGAGCTTTCCTGGTGGATCTTTGGCGTAACAGCATTAGGATCAATCATGATTACCCTGCTTACTGTAAGCTATCAAAGTATTAAGGCCGCGCTGATGAACCCGGTGAAAAGCCTTCGGTCGGAATAGAGGCAAGACGAAATTAGTCATTGGTCATTTCGCTGCGCTGTCATTGGTCATTAGTAAAATAAAAACGTATCACGTACAACTTAAAACGTACAACATGTTCAAGAATTATATCAAGATCGCCTGGCGAAACCTTACGCGTAACAGGGCGCATACTTTTATTAATATAACCGGCCTATCGGTGGGTATGGCTGTGGCCATGCTTATTGGTTTGTGGATTTGGGACGAGCTGTCATACGACAAGTATTTTAAAAACTACGACCGGCTGGTACAGGTTATGCAGCATCAAACCTTTAATGGTAATGTAGGCACACAATCTGATATACCTATGCCGTTGGGTTACAAACTGCGGGATGACTATCAGAATGATTTTAAGTATGTGGCACTATCAACCTGGACATACGCACACATCGTCGCATTCGGTGATAAAAAATTAACCCAGCAGGGAAACTATATGCAGGCCGAAGCACCAGATCTGTTCAGCTTAAAAATGATCAAAGGCACACGATCGGGGCTAAAAGATCCATCGTCTATCATTCTGTCTGCATCGCTGGCTAAGGCCCTTTTTGGCGACACTGATCCCATGTTTAAAGCTTTAAAGATTGACAATAAATGGAACGTTAAGGTTACCGGCGTTTACGAAGATCTGCCGCATAATAACAGCTTAGCCGAAGTGGCATTTATTGCACCCTGGGATTTGTACATGACTACTCATGTAAAAACAAACATTACAAAATGGGGCAATAATTCATGGCAGCTATTTGCACAGCTAAGCCCCAATGCAGATATAAACAAGGTATCGGCCAGGATAAAAGATTTGAAACTGAATGCTTTTACCGCCGAGGGCAATAAGCTGGGTTTATCTTTTAAGCCAACTGTGTTTTTGCACCCGATAAGCAAATGGCATTTATATTCGGAGTTTAAAAATGGTATTAATACCGGCGGGGCTATACAATTTGTATGGATGTTTGGTATTATTGGCGTATTTGTATTGCTGCTGGCTTGTATCAATTTCATGAACCTAAGCACGGCCCGGTCAGAAAAAAGGGCCAAAGAAGTAGGTATACGCAAAACGGTAGGATCGCTGCGAGGCCAGCTTATTGGCCAGTTTTTGGTAGAGTCGGTACTGATCTCGGCATTTGCCTTCCTGTTTTCCATAGTTCTTGTACAACTCATTTTGCCCTGGTTTAACCAGGTAGCCAATAAAACTATGCAGGTATTATGGGCCAACCCGATGTTTTGGGTACTTGGGATTGGTTTTAGCCTCATAACCGGGCTCACAGCGGGTAGTTACCCTGCCTTTTACCTGTCATCATTTAAGCCGGTAAAAGTTTTAAAAGGAACATTTAAAGCCGGACGAATGGCTGCATTACCCCGTAAAGTACTGGTGGTTTTACAGTTTACGGTTTCCGTTACTTTAATCATAGGTACTATTATTGTTTTCAGACAGGTGCAATTCACCAAGAACAGACCAATAGGTTATGATCGCACCGGCCTTATTCAGATAGAAATGAAAACAGATGCCATTCATCAGCATTTTGCAGCAGTAAGGAATGACCTGCTGCAATCGGGAGCAATAGTTGAAATGGCCGAGTCTGATAGTCCGTTAACCGGGGTATATTCTAACAATAGTGGCCTTACCTGGCGAGATAAGGATCCCGGTCTGCAGGACGATTTTGGCACTATTGCAGTGAGCCCCGAATTTGGAAAAACGGCTGGCTGGAAACTTGCCGACGGACGCGATTTTTCAAGGGATATTTTAACAGATTCATCGGGGATAGTATTGAACGAAGCGGCTGTAAAGTTCATGAACTTTAAACACCCGGTTGGCGAAGCCATTAAATGGTACAAGGATTTTAAAGTTATAGGCGTAGTGAAGGATATGGTTATGTCATCACCCTATGAGCCTGTAAAACCAACTATATTTTATATGGTTTCGTATGCTCCCGGGATAGTTGATATCAGGCTGAACACCGGCAAAAGCGCCAGCGAAGCATTACGTAAAATTGAAGCTGTATTTAAACAGTATGACCCGGCCAGCCCTTTTGATTATAAATTTACAGATGATCAATATGCTCAAAAGTTTGCCAACGAAGAGCGGATAGGTAAACTGGCAGGTTTCTTTACTATGTTGGCCATCTTCATTAGTTGTATGGGCCTGTTTGGCATGGCATCATTTATGGCCGAGCAGCGCACCAAGGAAATTGGCGTTCGCAAGGTATTGGGTGCCTCAGTATTTGGCCTGTGGCGCTTAATGTCGATCGATTTTGTGGTGCTGGTTTCTATAGCTTTGCTGATAGCTATACCAACCGCCTACTACTTTATGCAAGGCTGGATAAAGGATTACAAGTACCACGCCGAACTTTCCTGGTGGATCTTTGGCGCAACGGCATTAGGGTCTATCATGATAACGGTGCTCACAGTGAGCTATCAAAGTATTAAAGCCGCGTTGATGAACCCGGTAAAAAGTTTAAGGAGCGAATAGAATTGTTCACTGGTTCATTGGTCAGGGTGGAGAGCTTATGGGATTGTTCATTGGTTCATTGGTCAGGGCGGAGAACTTAAAGTGTTGGCTACTAATATTTAAATAAAACAAAAAAGGAGCTTTGCAGCTCCTTTTTTGTTTTATTATACACCGGCTTTTACATCCTGCATATTGTAATGCTTTAGTACATCATCGGGTACACCGGTCCATTTGTTTATGTTGTTGCCGGCAAAGCCAATATCATCAATACCCATTTTGGTAGTGTAAAAACCCGATGCGGTTAAATCGCGCATGCGGTTAAAGAAAGCTACCCCCTGGGCCATTTCTGGTTTGGCTTTGGCGGGGTAGGCTATCATATCTACCAGCTCTATCTGCTGCGCATGGCTGCAGTCGGTAAATACTTTACCAAAACGATTAAGGCATTGCAAATCTAACCAGCGCAAACCGCCACGCATCGGGGTTTGATGATCGGGTATGTCCTTCACAATAAACTCGATAAAATCAGGCACCTTGGCATCAGATGCGCTGCCCGATTTTTCGTCTTTAGGGATAATGATATCTCCCAAAACAGTAATGGTAGCCATTTCTGCCGCTGTAAAAAATTTATCGCCATTCAGCTTTTTATCGCGCTCAACCTCAAAAGGCTGGCGGCCGGCCTCGGCTCCTGTGGCTGCGGGGGCTGTTTCTTCTGTTTTTGGGGCACCGGGTTTACAAGCTTCCAGTATTAATCCTGCCGAAAGTGTGGTAAAGCCTAATGCTTTAAGGGAATCACGTCTGTTCATAATATTTTATTGGATTAACTTGTTAAACGTTTAGTGCTTTTCGTTGCTGTAATATGTATTCTGCAGTACGCATACTCATGGCCAATATTGTCCATGTAGCGTTTTTATCGCCCTGCTGAACAAACGGTGCGGCATCAACCACAAACAGGTTTTTGCAATCATGCGCCTGGCACCATTTATTTAGGGCCGACTTTTTAGGATCGTTACCCATGCGGATGGTTCCAACTTCGTGAATAATTTTGCCCGGCGCCTCTAAGCCGTAGTTGGTTTCGGGGCCTTGCGGGCCGCCGTAAATAGCGCCGCCCATGTTGTGCATAATTTCCTGGAAAGTTTCCTGCATGTGCTTGGCCTGCTTAATCTCGTCGTCAGCCCATTTGTAATGGAAACGCAATACCGGGATACCATATTTATCAACCACGTTAGGGTCAATCTCGCAATAGTTATCGTAACGGGCAATAGCAGTACCGCGGCCGGCCATGCCAAACTGGGTACCATAAAAACGGCGGTAATCGTCTTTCAATGATGCACCGTAGCCACCAGCATCTTTCATTTTACCATCACGGCCGGGTACGGCGCCGTTCATATTATGAATACCGCCGCCAAAACCGTATGATGGCATGTGCATACCGCCACCATATTCAATGTGATAACCGCGTGGAAAATCAAGTTTCTTATTATCAAGCCACCACGGCGAGTAGATGTGTACGCTACCCACACCATCTTCATTGTAGCGTTTACGGTCCATCAATTCGGGCAGGAAACCGCCGGCACTTGAACCGGTTGAATCATGCAGGTAATGGCCAACAACACCACTGCTGTTTGCCAAACCACCCGGATGCTGGGCCGATTTGGAATTGAGCAGGATACGGGCCGATTCGCCTGCGCTGGCTCCAAGGATAACCGTTTTGGCGTTTACCTGGTACTCCTGCAAATCTTCGCGGTTTACGTATGATACGCCTGTGGCCAATCCTTCGCTATTGGTTATCACTTCGCGCACCATGGCGTTGGTAATTACTTTTAAGTTGCCGGTTTTAACAGCCGGGATAACCAGGCATGATGATGCCGAGAAATCGCCATAAACTTTACAACTCCGGCCGCACTGACCGCAGAAGAAACAAGCGCCACGATCTTTATTACCCGGCAAAGCTTCGGTTAACACCGAACCACGGCCAGGGATAATGGTGACGCCGGCTTTTTTAGCGCCTTTTACAATGTACAGTTCGTTAAGCCTTGGCTTTGGCGGGGGCAGGTAAATACCATCGGGTTCGTTTTCCAGCCCTTCTTTGGTACCGTAGATGCCTATCATGCGGTCAACCTTATCATAGTAAGGTTTTACATCATCGTAAGTTATTGGCCAGTCATCCGTAAGGCCATCTTTAGCCTGGAAATCCTTTGGCCCCATACGCAACGAGATACGGCCCCAGTGATTGGTACGGCCGCCCAGCATACGCGAGCGGAACCAGAAAAATTCAGTTTTGTCTTTAGTTGTGTAAGGTTCACCATCAATTTCCCAGCCACCAAAAGCGGCATCAAAATCGCCAAAAGGGCGTGTTGTACCTGCACCACGGCGCGGCGACTCCCACGGCCATTTTAACTGGGCCGAGTCTTTTTGCGGATCGAAGTAAGCACCGGCTTCCAGCATCAGTACTTTAATGCCGGCATTGGCCAATACGTAACCGGCCATACCGCCGCCTGCACCCGAACCAACAATTACTACATCATAAGTTTCAGATGATTTTTTAATTTGTAGATCGCTCATATTATCTCAAAAATATCCTTTGTTTTAAAACAGGAAAAATGCACGCTTCAGGCATGCATTAGTTTAAATTGGATTATCGGTATAAATATATTGAACGCCGTGCGTAAAATATACTTTGTAAATAATTATAGTTGCTTAATTGATATTTTACGAAAAGACACCACGTGGCCATGATCCTGCAACGCGATGTGACCTTTTGGATATGCGGCAAAATCGGCCCAGGTTTTAAATTTGCTGTTGGCAAGTAATGTTTTCCATTCCTCGCTGCCCATTTGTACATCAACTATTTTGGTACCGTTGAGCCAAAAGGTAAGGTGCCCGTCTTTTTTGCGCAATTTTACTTTGTTCCATTCGCCGGCAGGTTTTGCAACATCAGCTGATGGTGCTTTCATATCATATAATGATCCTGCAAGGTGGTTGGCTTTTTTATTGTCTTCGGCATCTTTATTATCTAAAACCTGCATTTCGATACCCGTTTGGTAGGTAGCGCCAAATTTAGGGTCTTCATGTACACCAAAAATAATTCCGCTGTTGCCGCCTTTTTCAATATTCCACTCCAGTGTTAACTCGTAATTTTCGTACTCGTCGTTGGTAACCAGGTCGCCCTGATCTTCGGCTTTGGGGTCCAGTTGTAAGGCGCCATCAACAACTTTCCACGCTTTGGTGTCGGTTTTTAAGTAGGTGTGCCAGCCGGCTGTTGTTTTACCGTCAAATAACGATTTAGTTTGGGCCGATGCGGCAAAATGCATGGCAGATACAGCCATCAGGCTCAATAGGATCTTTTTCATCGATAGTGTTTTATAATTTAACTGGAGATATAGTACCGTTTGGATGGCTAAATATATCTGCTTTTTGTTAATGCTAAAACGATTATCGGAAAAATAAATTACAAACAGCTGTAAACAGGTGTGTAAAAATGTGGATAGATAAAGCGAAAGGCTTAAAGCATAAAGCCAAAAGCTGGAAAGGCTATCGGCTTATGCTCAAAACTTTTTTAAGATGTTATTTAAAGCGGAACGGCTTAAGCAAAAAACCTTATGCTTTCGGCCTTAAGCTTTTTGCTTTCAGCCTTACTCAGCGTGTTTGTGAAAGCCGAATGATAAGTTGGCGGCAATGCCTATCATACCGTAGCCATAGCTATCCTGGAAACTTTGGTTATAATCATCCTGGCCCCGGTAGCCGGCGCCAACCATAAAGGCTGTTCCCTGCATAAACGGAAACGAGTAGTAGTATTTAAGGCTCACGTTCAGGCGTTTTTTTACATCAAAAGTCGAGTAGTTATCATACTTATCGGCTATGTAGGTAAAATCAAACTGAATGCGCTGCCAGTTTTCGTAGGTTTTACGCCCTTGCTCCAACGGATCATCATAAGCCTTTACAAAGTTGTACATGCGGCTGCCATTAATACGCACAAAGCCATAATGATCTTTCAAGCCCTGTGAAAGGCCCAGGTTGAACAAGCCGGCGTGTACCTCCAACGCTACGTTATCGTAACGGTTAATAGTGAGCCCTGGCTTATCAACCCGCTTACCTGTATAATAAGTAAGGGTGTAAAAGTTGGTCGTAAATTTACCGCTATCAACATTAAAGGTACCATCCTTATTTAGCGATGGCCCCCTGACGCCGTTGGAATGGTGTGAGTAACCTAACGATAAAAATTTTGGCCTGTAGGTATCTTCATTTAGCCTGTAAAACACGTTGGCGTTTGGCATATAGCTGGGTGATTTCACAGGTGCATCGCGGGTATTCAGCAATCGGATTTTAACCCTGGAGGTAAACTCAAAAAAGAAACGCGACTTGGGTGTACTAAACAGGATAAAATTTGGCGAAAGATCGGCAACCAGCTGGGTTTTATCCGGCTGAAAATACTCATTACCTGCCAGCGAAAGCCTCATGTTTTCTTCAAAAATATTATCAAACGCGTGGTTAATAATATGGTGCGATAAACGCGCCGAATCTGACTTACTGGTATCATTGCTTAATGTAGCAGCCTTAGCTGTTATACTTTGAAAAAGTACGAATACAAGGCAGAAAATTATTTTTAAAGAAGCCCGTTTTAATTTATGATTAAAGGCTGTAGCAGCTTTGCTGCCTGATGCCTTAATAAGTGTAAAATTGTTCAATGGAGTAGTACTTTGTGTAGATCGATATAAAAAACAACTTAAATGACGCTTAACTAACGTGATGCATCCAATAGTTAAATACCATGCCGCAATATTAATTATTAATCATTTTTGAGTAAACGGGCCTGTGTCAGGACAGGGTAAAGCTTGGCCAAAATGCCCTTTTGAGCTTAAATACGGCACATTACTGTTTCCGGTTTTTACAGTAGTATTACAGTTGAGGGTTGCTCCTGGATAATGATGAAGGCAAAAAGCCGTTCAGGCATCTAATTTTCATTGAAAAGACTCACGACATTTCGCCAATCAACCACATCTCATCGTAAAATCAGTATCGCATTAACCCAGGGCTACCTTTTGAACAGCTGCTCGACTGCGCTAATCCGCGCTAAATTGTTGATAGATATAATTAAAAATCCATTTGCTTTTAACCGGGAATTGTTATATTTGGTTATAAGCCAATCCCTAATTTTAACCTGAGTATCATGATAAAAGTTTCTAACATACTGGCCCGTAAGGGTGGCGGTGCTATCAGCATTGATGCAGGTACATCTGTTTTGGAAGCATTGGAACTGATGGCCGCCAAAAACATCGGCTCGGTAGTGATAACCGAAGACGGCGAATATCTTGGCCTGCTCACCGAGCGTGATTACGCCCGCAAAGTGATCCTGAAAGGCAAATCATCCCACGAAACCCTGGTTCGCGAAATCATGAGCACCGGCCTGCCCCGTATTGTACCCGAAAACTCCATAGAAACCTGCATGCATATTATGAGCGAAAGCAATATCCGCTACCTGCCCGTTTTTATGGCCGATAAACTTTGCGGCATCATTTCTATTAACGATTTGGTAAAGGAAACTATCTTAAGTCAACAAGAGACTATTGAACAGTTGAGGGGGTATATACATTCCTGATTTGGGAATTGAGATTTTCGATTCGGATTTTAAGAAGGATTAATTTGGAGTGGGAGGGGGTAATGCATTTAGCAGATAAGTACTTAATTGAGTGCCGCCAGAATTTCCCGGATCGAAAAATGAGCACCGCATACAAACTCATCTGCTGCGCCGTAATATATGGTTAGCTTATCGCCGTTAACAACATGCCCGTTGGTAAACACCACAAATCCAAAAAAGCCGCTTAGTTCGTAAGCTTCGGTTGGGACCATAATGGGTTCTGTTGTGCGGGCAATCACTTTCCAGGGTTCATTGATATCCATAAGGAATGCGCCTAAGCAATATTGATGCTGCTCATTAGCACCATGGTAAATTTCAAGCCAGCCTTGTTCTGTTTTTATGGGCGACGCGCCGGCGCCAACGCGCGTGTTATCCCACAGACCGGCCCTTGTTTTGATAATACACTGATGATTTCCCCAATGTAAGCCATCCGGCGATTCGGCCAGCCAGATGTAATTGCCGCCTATCTCTTTACTGCTGGGGCGATGCAGGGCATAGTATTTTCCGCTGATTTTTTCCTCAAATAACGCACAGTCTTTATTGTGCGGTGCCAATATCATGCCTTTGTGCTCAAAAGTAAGCCAATCTTCAGTGGTACGTAAACCAACGCCAACGCCGCTGTCGGACACGGCTGTGTAGGTAAGGTAATAAGTATCCTCAATCTGGGTAACCCGGCAGTCCTCTATCCCGAAGCGCTCCAGGTAACCGCTGCCAAACAGCGACGCGCTCTGTCCATCTTCTTTAAAATGTATACCGTCGTCGCTCGATAACAAACGCAGGTGTGATAGCGTAGTGAGATAATCCAACCCTTTATAGTTTATCACCCGGGCATCGGCAGCTACCAGGTCGGGGTCGTTAAGCGGTACTTCTATGATCTCGGTATTCCCGGTAGCATTTATCATAGGAAAAAATATAACCCCTTCTTTTTGGGCTATACTTTCCGCCACTCTTACCAGTAACCATGTTTTATTTTGATAGGTAAACACACCGGGGTTAAGTAGGCTGATAACCTGTAGTTGCTGCCGACTGGGCGTTACATCTTTTGGCAGCAATATGGGATTTTCGGGGAAACGTCTTGCCAGATCTTTCATCTGCAATAAACCATTCGCCATTAATTTAAGTTTTCGTTATAAATAATTTATTTAATTACAAACAAAGCCTAATCTATTATAGTTATGGTACTTACATTTCAAGCCGCTGTTTATAGCGTTCAGCGGGTAATTAAAAAATTGTTTAACCGATTGATTTTTACAAATGAATGTAGTATCACCATGGGCGGCAGCGGTAAATGAAATTTTTAACGACCAGAACCTGCCATCACTTTACGAACGCGCAAGCGGGGCCTACAAGGTAAACATCCATCACATTAACAACGCGTTATGGATAACAGTTACCTGCCCCAAAGGTTGCAGGGTTGTCATCCGGGCCGCTTACGCACCTACGGATCATTTAAAGGCAACCAGGTTTGACGTTAACGACGGTGGCGCTACTGTAAAGTTAAAAACCAGCATCGGCCTTTACGAGGTAAACCTACATTTCCCGGAACCGGATAAACCATTAATCAGGTACACCACAACGCTTACCCCTGCCGATCCCTTGGTTATTCCTTTTTGGCCAAGGGACATGGTGATTACCGGTAAAGACGGTGAAAACGGCTATACAGAAGGCAGGGTGCATATCACCCAGGAGGGTACCCGTACAGGCCTGCAGTTTATCAGCCTGGATAAGCCAAAATCGGGCACCTTATTGTACCTCCAAACCCTTACCGCGCTCAACGATTATTGCCAGGCGACAGAAACTTCGTTATCAGGTGTAGTAGGCGGTCAGTGGCCCGAACTTGGATTTGCCTTGCCGCCTACCAAAGATAAACCATTGCCGGCCGGTAAGGCATTTATTATAGCCGATGCTTTTTTGGCGTTCAGCTCCGAAAATATTAAGGACGAAATGCAATCGGCCCGTCTGTTTATGGATATGCTGGCTTCAGTTTACCTGCACTTGCCCAAACCTGAAACCCAATACCACGACTGGCCGCAGATACTGGACAAGGGATTGAACGATCTGCAAACCAGCCATGCCTGCTGGTCGCACGCCAACGGGCACGATTACCTAAATGCCTACGTATCTGACTATGCCACCCCGCCCGAGTTAATGGTACAGCTTGCTGTATTATTGCCATTGCAGGATTACGAGTATTGGAGTAAGAAAGAGATGCCCGCAGTTAAAATGATTAAGGACGGCATCGGGGCCTTTTACGACGAAAAGTTGGGTACCATGGTAAGATGGCTGCCCGCCCTGGCCGATGACCTCGATGGATCGGAAGAACAGCTGAAACCTAATGTGATGGACTCCTGGTACCTGCACCATCCTTTATTGAATTTGGGCAGGATGGCCCTGCGCGGAGATAAAAAATCAGAAAAGCTATTTTTGAGTTCATTGGGTTTTACCATAAAAGTAGCCCGGCACTTTAAATACAACTGGCCCGTGTTTTACAACATGGAAACACTGGAGGTTGTAAAAGCCGAAACCGCGCCCGGCAAGGGAGGCGAAAAAGATGTGGCCGGTTTATATGCCCACGTAATGCTGCACGCCTGGGAACTTACCAAAGATGATAAGTATTTATCAGAAGCAAAAAAGGCAGCCAAAACATTACAGGGCAAAGGTTTTGAGCTTTTTTACCAGGCCAATAATACCGCGTTCTCGGCCAATGCCATGTTATGGTTGCACAAAATCACCAACGAACAGGTTTATTTGAATTTAAGTTACTTATGCCTGGCCAACGTGATGCGCAATTTCCAATTATGGGAGTGCAATTATGGATATGCCCAACACTTCACCACATTTTTCGGCATCTTCCCGCTTAACGATGCGCCTTACACAGCAGCTTACGAGGAGCAGGAAGTATTTTCGGCCATGCACAACTACCTTATTTACGCCGAAGGTATGGACGTGCTGCCATCGGTATCGTTGTTATTGGCCGAATTTATCCGCTATATAGTTCAACGCGCGGTGTATTACTATCCGCCCAATTTGCCTAAAGACGTACTATCCGACGAGGTAAAAATGGGAGAAGTAGACCCCAACCTTTGGATAGCCATTGAGGATATTCATGACGGCTGGGAACAATCGGGCACTGTTGGCCAGGAAGTGTATGGCGCAGGAGTAGCCTTCGGTATTGTGCCAAGGCATTACCGCTCACTGCCCAACGAATCTTTCATGATCTATGTAGATTACCCAACTTCCGACTTTAAATACCGCAAAGGTAGCCCACTCAGCTTTTGGGTACGAGGCGACGAAAAACTAACCTGTCGTATGATGCTATTGAGCAAGGATGGTAAAAGCCTGCCTAAATTTAAAGTGGTTATGCAGCAAAAAGAGCACGAGGAGGTTATAAAGGGTGAACAGACTAAGGAGGGGAATTTGGAATATGTGGTTAGGGGAAATTGTTATGTGACCATTAGGTGTGAAAGCAAATAGCGATAGTCCTGGTTATTATGCAAGGCGCTGATTTGGTGTATATGGCTTTCAACTTATAATGAAGCCCTATATCCAATTAAATTTTCATACCTTGCATAATTTACTTATAAGATATAGTGACTTTTCAGGATTTTAATTTCAACGAGCAATTATTTGAAGGCATAGAGAGTATGGGTTTTACCACCCCTACCCCCATACAGGAAATGGCCATCCCGGCAATTATGCAGGGAAAAGACCTTATTGCCTGCGCCCAAACTGGTACCGGTAAAACCGGCGCCTACTTATTGCCAACCCTCAATCATATTACCGGTACGGCCAAACACCAAACCAGCGTGCTTATTTTGGCACCAACCCGCGAGCTTGCCCAACAGATAGACCAACAGGTGGAAGGCCTGGCCTATTTTACCGGCGTTAGCTCCATAGCTATATTTGGCGGCGGTGATGGTATGGCTTACGAACAACAGCGCCGCGGCATCCAGAATAATGTAAACATTATTATTGCCACGCCAGGTCGTTTAATCGCACACCTTACATCGGGCGTATTAAAGCTTAACCACTTAACTCACCTGATATTAGATGAGGCCGACCGCATGTTGGACATGGGTTTTAGCGACGATATCATGAAGATCATCAGCTACCTGCCTAAAGAAAGGCAAACGCTGTTGTTTTCGGCCACTATGCCGGGGCGTATCCGTTCACTGGCTAAGGCTATTTTGAAAGATCCCGAGCAGATTAACATTGCCATTTCGCAGCCTGCCGTAGGTATCGATCAGCAGATCTACCGTATGCACGATCAGCAAAAAACGCCCCTACTGCAATTGATCCTGCGCGATGCCGCTTACACAAGCACCATCATCTTCGCATCCCGCAAGGAGATTGTAAAATCGTTATACAAAGAATTAAAAGCAGCCAAAATCAACGCCATGGCCTTCCACTCCGATCTTGAACAGAAAGAGCGTGAAGAAATCTTGTTAAAATTTAAAAACAGGCAATTACCGGTTATTATTGGCACCGACGCCCTTTCGCGCGGTATTGATGTTGAGGGTATCGACCTGGTGGTTAACTACGATGTTCCGGGCGATCCTGAAGATTATATCCACCGCATAGGCCGTACCGCACGCGCCGCTACAACCGGTACCGCCATCACTTTTGTAAACCACCGCGACGAGCGTAAGCTTAAAAACATAGAGCAACTGATGGACCGCGCTATCCGCGTAGTTGGCTTGCCCGATGAATTAGCTTCTATACAACCTGCGCCACAATCGGCCCAGTCTGACGACAAAAGAAACCCCAAAAGGCCAAACAGGCGTTTTAACAAAAACAAACCGAAGCCTAAGAATAACGGTTAAGTCGAAAGTCTGAAGTTCTAAGTCTGAAGTCGAAAGTTAAGACTTAGAACTTGGGACTTAAGACTTCGGCCTATGGATCCAGCGGCTCAAGCGGGTTTATTTGTAGCGATGCGATATTGGGGTAAAACTCCTGCTCGGTATTTGATAATCGCCGGCCAAGGGAATAGGGTATATAGCCAAGGTCGGCCATGCAGCGCTTATCCATATACGAAATATAATAGCTCTGTATTTTATTGGTCGATGTGATAAAAGGCTTGTTAAAAGGCATCCCATACCTGAATATCAGGCGTGCGCAATTGCGCAGGTTGGTGGTAGTATGGCGCGCCTGGGGCTCAATAAAAATACCGTTTTCGGGAATTTTTAATTGATTAACCAGGAACTTTTTCATTTCCTCCGCCTCGGCAAACCTGGTTTTAAAAGGGTGTACCCTACCACCCGATACCATAATGAACGGTGTTAAGCCCTGTGCAAATTTTAATGCGGCAATTTTACAGCGTTCAATACTACCCTTACTTATGGATACCCCCGGCTTATCGGGCCCCTCGCCGGGCACCAGTATCAATGTGTATTGATATTTTTTCCAGTTGATGGTTTTTAGCCGTTTGTAAGCTGCTTTGTTGGCCTTTTGCTCCAGGGGTTCGTCGTTGGCGGCATCGTTGCGCCCGTTTATATCCAAACTATGCAGGGCATAATTTAATGATGGTAAGTAAAACAGCTTTGTTCCGCCACATTTCTTTATAATAGCTGTGGCCCCATCGGCAATTAACCTGGGGTAAGTATTGCGGTATACATTAAAGTTGATGGAATCCACATCCGGAAAATTGGGTTTTTTACCTTCGGCATACACCTCGATGGTATGATTTATAGCCAGGGCATCCTGTTCCCAGGCCTTTACCAGCATTGCGGCCGGCGCCAGCGAATCGTATTTAATATAACAGCCCGAAGGGATTAAATGATCTTTAACCAGCAGGCCCAACGCATTATTTGGTTTGTATAGAGCAGAAAACCTGTCGCCGACTGTTTTTATTTCCTGTTCCGAAAATTTCAATGGTTGTATAATGCTGCGAAAACCTCTGTCGTCCTTTAATGAATCCTGTATATTTTTAAGTTTAGCCTGTACCATGCGTACCAAAGCAGCATCGCTGCCAATAAGCTTAGTGGCAGGTGCGTAGTTTTGGAGCAAGTTTAGCAGGTAATAATTTTTGATCTCGGCATAGTTTTTACCAATCAACCGGTATTGCTGGCTGGCATTTTGGGCATTAACATGCAGCGGGTAAACGCTTATAAAAAGAATTAGCAAAAATTTCTTCATACAGGATTCAGCGAAACAAGGTTTCGGATTAAAATTAAATAAACAAAGTGTTAATCAATAAAATACACGCTTTGTTTTAACTCAAATAAAAAATGCCTGCAATTTGACTATGCAGGCATTTCTATTCACTTAACCCTCTCCTATTTTATATTCAGCGTAAGCGTGGTATAATAAAAGCCCCCAATGGCCGGGCCGCCTAAAAACGAATAGTAATATTGATTGGTAAGGTTGCTGGCCCCAACTTTCACATTAAGGCCTGTTTTTACAAAATCGTAGTTAACCTGGGCATCAATAGTACCGTATGATGCTACATTGCCATTAACCAAAAACGATTGCCAGTAAAAACCGCTTTGCCATTTATAGGTGGCATTAAAGCCAAAATTGCCAACAACATGATTACCGCCAAAAGAGTAATTAGTGACCCATTGCGGCGTATTAAAACCATCTTCCAACGCATCCTCGTTAGCGGTGCGCTGCAGTTTGGCGTATGATACATTGCCGGTTAAAATATATTTTTGCCATAGGCGATAAGATAGCCCCAGGCTGCCGCCAATGTTGTAAACCACGCTTTGCGAATTCGTCCACACCCGGTAGCGGGCCTGTTTGGTTTTATCGTTCAGGTAGTAAGGGATAGAATCGGGTTTGGTGGTCCCCGGTACGTTCAGTTCAATCTGCCCTATAAAATTGTTATAGCGATTGTAGTAAAAATCGGCATCCACACTCAAATCGCCATTAAAAAACAACGACTTATAGCCAACCTCGAACGAGTTGATATGCTCTGGCTGCAGGTAGGTATAGGTGTTCTTCTTAAGCAGGCCTTTCTCTTTTTCGATAGCCGCGCTGGTTGACATGCCCGAGTTAAAATCGTTTTTAACCGCTGCCTGGAAAGCATCTATCGACGTACGCACATAGGAGTTTTCAAACACGCCGTTTGATACCACCCTTAAACCGCCAACCCGTTTTACGCCGCCACTGTTCACATTACTAAAAGCTTCAAAAATACTTGGGAAACGATAGCCACTCTGGAACGATACCCTGAAGTTTTGTTCAGGCACCGGCGAAAATACAGCAGTAAAACGTGGGTTCAGTTTCAAGCTAAAGTAATCGTTTTTATCGGCACGTAGCGTAGCCGACAGCTTCAGCTCATTATCAAAAAGCGATTTGGCTATCTGCACAAAGCCACCGGTCTTGCTGTAATCAAGATTGCTGTATTCCTGCCCCTTCACGTAATTAATAAAGTAGTTACCATCCGGGTGAATGATATAGGTACGATGATCAAAGCCCGCCATCAATTCAAGCCCTGTTTGTTTTTTAAAGTTTGATGAAATAGCGTTAGAAATATCCACCTGCCCTTCCGCATGCCACATATCATCCTTAACCCGCAATGCCGCGCCAACATCCCAGTTATTAATATCGGCCAATTTATCAAGCGTAGCTTTAAATGCAGCGGTTCCGGGCTGGTAGCGGCCGGCATCGGCCAGCTGGCGTGCCTGTTGCAAAGCCTGTGGCACGTTAGCGCCCGCAGATGTGGCCGTATTAAAACCTTTGGTAAAATCGGCATACCAGGTATTATCGTCTTTGTAGTTGCGATCAATATTTTCGCCGGCCGAACGCAGGTTGTATGATTTGCCGGTGTTTTCGCTGGTCCAGTAGGCCCGTACCTGGTAAATATTATTCTTCAGTTCAAGCGCGTGTTGCTGCAAAACATAACCCGACAGCCTGAAACGGTTGGCCCGCTGGTAAATATTATCCAGATCGGCAAAGCGGTAGGTGTAGGTTAAGCGGGTATTATCGTTAATCTTATAAGCCAGGCCAACATCAACCTTTACATTATGCAGGTTGTAGCTGGTTACATCCTTTTCGGCATAACCGGTACGGGCAATGGAATATTGTTTACCGCCAAGCGTTACGGTTTTCCTGTCGGATGATTCATTACCATAGCCATTCACCGGATCGTAGCCGGGATTATCAGGGCCACCCGCAATACCTAATTTTGCGTTGGCGGCAGCATTTAAATCGGTGCGGTTATCGGCAATCCAATCGTACCCGGTGGTATAAGTGCCGTTTATTTTAAAAGCGAACTTTTTAGAGATAGCCTTGACCAGCCTGAAACTGGTTTCAGAAAACAGCTTTGCAAATGTCCCCGAGTCGCCAATATGGTTAATCCCTGTTTTTTGCTGAATGCTGATACCCTGGCTGGTAAAAGGATCTTTGGTGATAAAATTGGCAAGCCCATTAATCGCATTCAAGCCATATAATGCAGATGCCGTGCCGGGGATGATCTCTACGCTTTCGATATCCAGGTCGCTTGGACCCATTGCGTCACCAATTGGGGCACCAATGTGAGGGGCCTGGTTATCAACCCCATCAACCAGTTGCGTAAAGCGTACGTTGGTGGTATTGGCAAAACCACGGGTATTGATGATCCTGAAGCCAAGGCTAGGGGTTATCAGCTGTACGCCTTTTACATTTTCCAGCGCATCAAAAAATGAAGGCGCTGCAGATCTTCTGAAATCGGCGGCGGTTACTTTCTCAATACTTACCGGCGACCGTAAAATATTTTCGCTGATGCGCGATGCAGATACTACAACCTCTCCAAGCTCCCGCTTTTTGATTTGCGTGGTATCGTTTCTTTTGGCAATAGTATCTTTTGCCTTTTTGCTGCTTTGGGCAAATATTGTACTCACTGCAAGTAACATCATTGATAATAAGGCGTAGTATTTATTCATATTATTTGGTTAAAATTCGATATGCTTTTATTTATATAACGATAATCAAAAAATAAACCGGCTATTCAAACCGGCTTAATATGCTGTAATTTATACTTCTATAAGCGGACTATTTTCCTTCAAAAACTCTTTGAACTTAGCCTGGAAAAGTTTGTACTGCTCAATGGCTTTAAACCCTTTCTCGGTAACCTGTGCGCTGCCGCCACCTTTACCGCCCCGGTGCGAAATAACCACCGGCGAGCCAAAATGCTCGTTCATGTAATTGATAATATCCCATGCCTGCCTGTACGACATTTTCATTTGTAAAGCCGCCTGCCGTAATGATCCCGATTGCTGGATGCGTTCCAGTAACTCCACCCGGCCATGGCCAAGCAATTTTCCATCCGGGGTTTCAAACCAGATGCGCCCGTTTAAATTCAATTTCACATCCATTCAACCACAAAATATCGACACTTTCATTCGAAAACAACAAATTCCATAAAAAACCATCTATAGGTGCTTTTTTACTGTTTTTAACAAGAATATTTCAATTTAATGCCAAACATATGACTTTACTAATATTTTTCATTTTAACCAATCAAATAAATATTAAAACAACATATATAAATCATAAAAAACAACCTTATCTGCTCTGTTTAAAGATTAGTCGCGCGAGCCATTAAATCCTTACAACCTTATAAATATATTTTCAAAATTTCAAACAAAAAAATGCGTTCGCCATTTTGTCGGGAACGCATCAGGATATTTTATTAATATTAATCTTATTATAAGGCACGGGCCTACAGCAAACTGAACAAACTTTATGTTCTCGGCCTTTTTGGATTAAAGGCCACCAGGTAATTCAGGTCCTCAACAGGCGGGTTGCGCTCGTCAATTTTTTGCAACTCTTTGTTGAACGTTTGGTTAAGACGCGTTTTCACGGTGTGAAATACTTGAAGCAAAATTTCGGGGCCAACTTTGGCGGCGATGGTTGGGTAATAATCTTTTTGAATCCTTATCCTGTCGGTATTGGTTACCATGCTCAATTCCCAGCTATCTTCGGCTTTAAAGCCAAATTCTTTAGCGGTGTTCAGCAGGTCGTACATGTACATGCGGGTTTCGGTTTCAATAGATCTTTCAGCAGCAACTGTCATATGATTATTTTTTACGGTATTGCAGCCTCTTAGGGGCTGGTATTATGTTAAAGCTTAACTATCACCGTATCAGAAAATGGCAACGCCTAAGTTGTAGTAGTATATTAAGGAAGGAATTGCTGAAAGATACCTATAATTTACCACAAAACCGTATTTATTAAATATTAATTAAATGGCGGGTATACCAAATCCCCTCCAACAGGTCAAAAAACGCATCTCCACTGCCGGGGCTTATGCTTTCAGCGAATTACAAATGAAATAAATGCGTGTCGCGAAAACACCGCCGGCTACGAAAAGCAACTTTGTAATCATTCAAAAAAACGACAAAATACTGTTAGTACCTGTTAGAAAACACCCACCGCTTTTGTACCGCTTTAAATATATTTGCCTAAACATACGTGCGGTGCAAACCGTTGTTCATTCAAACTCACATCTGCCATGGCAAATAATTTTAAAGAAGCAAGCGTTGACGAAATAAACCAGGTAATGCAACAAGCGCAAACCGCATTTGAAGCTTACCAGCAAACCAGCATCGAGCAAAAAAGTCTGTTTTTAGAGGCTATCGCTGCCGAAATTGAAGCTTTAGGCGATGCCTTACTGCAAAAAGCATCCGAAGAAACCAACCTGCCTATTCCCCGCTTAACCGGCGAGCGCGCCCGCACCACAGGCCAGCTGCGCATGTTTGCTACCATGCTGCGCGAAGGCAGCTGGGTTGAAGCCAGTATTGATACCGCTAACCCGCTCAGGGCGCCATTGCCAAAACCCGATGCTCGTAAAGTGCTTATACCGCTTGGCCCTGTAGTTGTTTTTGGTGCAAGTAACTTCCCGTTCGCTTACTCAACCGCAGGCGGCGATACCGCGAGCGCTTTGGCTGCAGGATGCCCAGTAGTAGTAAAAGCGCATCCGGCCCATGCCGAAACTTCGGAGATGGTGTACAGTGCTATAAAAAAAGCCATTTTAAGCAGCAACATGCCCGAGCATATTTTTCAGCATGTACATGGCACCTCGTTTGAAAGCGGCAAAGCTTTGGTGCAGGCCGATGAAACAGCAGCTGTTGGCTTTACCGGATCAACCGTTGGCGGTTTGGCATTGCTGCAATATTCGTCGCAACGCAAAAAGCCTATCCCGGTATTTTCCGAAATGGGCAGTATAAACCCGGTTGTATTTTTGCCTGATACACTCAACAAAAACGCTGCCGACCTGGCCGCACAATATTCCGGTTCAATAACTCTGGGCATGGGCCAGTTTTGTACCAACCCCGGCCTGATGCTTGCTATTGAGGGCGACGGGCTCTACAGTTTCCTGGATAGCCTTGGCAAAGGCATTGAAGCCATTAAGCCCGCCAAAATGCTGCATGCGGGTATCCACACGGCTTACCAAAAAAAGAGCCATGAAGCGTTAACGCAGGATGGTGTTAAGGTGATCCAAAAATCGGCTACCGAAGCACACGATATTGAGGCATTACCAACTGTTGCCCTGGTAAGCGGCGAAACTTTTTTAGCCAACCCATTACTGCACGAAGAGGTTTTTGGACCATACTCACTGATGGTAAACTGCAAAGACGAGCAGGAACTGCTTAAAGTATTAAAATCGGTATCGGGCCAGTTAACCACCACTGTAATGGGTACCGATAAGGATTTTGCAGGACATAAGGCCTTATTACAATTACTCCCATCAATTGCCGGTCGTGTATTGTTTAACGGCGTACCAACCGGTGTTGAAGTTTGCCATAGTATGGTTCATGGAGGGCCTTTCCCGGCCACTACGGATAGCCGCTTTACAGCAGTGGGCACCAACGCCGTAAAGCGCTGGGTTCGCCCGGTATGCTACCAAAACTGCCCGGATGGCTTATTGCCTTTGGCGCTGCAAAACGCCAACCCTTTGGGAATTTGGAGGCTGGTAGATAATGAGTGGAAGAAATAGCTCAATTAAGCCATAGAAATTAATTCAAAAAATCGCTATGGCTTAATATTATTTGATTATTTTGGATCATCGCACATGCTTCTTTTCAACTCCATCACCGATGTTATCAATTATCTGAAAACCAATTTAGATGATACCGATATAACCCTCAATAAGGGGGCAAGCAAAAATCAGATAGAAGCTGTAGAAAACGCCTACAACATAAAATTACCTGACGACATCCGGCAGTTTTATGAATTCACAGACGGTTTTATATCTGATGAAGATATGTTTAGCATCATTCCACTAAACGATGTAATATGGAATAAGGAACAACGCAATTATAAAGAGTTGTATATAGCCGAGTTTATGATTTATTGTGACGCATGGGAGTTGATAGTAAACCCGGATAGCAATAATGACTATAAAATAACCACAATAGACAACACCAACGACAACATCGTTTTGACAAATTCTTTTGTCGAGTTTCTCAGAAGATTCCTAATTGGTGGATTATACGAAAAGGATGGGTTGTATGATTGGAGAGTTCAATTAAAAAGATAATCTAACTATTTTCCGTTCAAGGCGTTGTTACTACCGTATGCGAACCATCAGGGTTCACCATAATAGTTGTATTAACGGTCGTTTTAACAACAACTGAGTGCGAACCATCGGGGTTTACAATAACCGAGGTTTGTCCATTATCAACTATGGAAGAATGTGTACCATCGGGGTTGACAATAGTTGAGACCGGGCCGTTTTTTACCAGGATGGAATGCGTGCTGTTGGGATTGACAATTGTTACCGTCGCCCCGTTATCTATCCACAATGAATGTGCTCCGTTTGAGTTTACAACAGTAGCCGTATTGCCGGTTTGCGATACTACCGCATTTGTACCATCGGGATTTACTATAGTAGCTATTTTACCGTTTTTAATTATGGTACCCAGCTTACCGTCCGGATAAACAAAAGTAAAATTATACATGCTGTCCTTACTTGATTTTACGGCATTATAAACTGCAAGGTCGGTAGTGTTGAATATCGCTGTCTGCTGGGCAGATACATTTCCGGTAAAAGCTATTGATAACAGGATGAGGATAAGTTTTTTCATGATGCAGCAGGTTTCCGGGTTTGACTATTATGGCCCGAAAAGGTTTAATAACCCACTTGCAAAAACTCAAGTTACTGCTTCAATATTGTTGGCCAATCAGCTACTTACTTCCCAAACCGCTTTACCACATCGGGCGCGGCGCCTGGCAGTTTAATTTTATAGCGGTAGCCGCCGTTAAAAAAATCTTCCTCCCGTAAAAACTCATGGCTGTTTTTGCTTATCCAAAAGGTTTGGCTATAGTGCTGGCCCTTATAATCGGCTTCGGTAAGCAGCTTCCAGCAATCAACTTTTTCGTTATCTAATGTGGCCAGCTCTTCGCTGCCGGTTACTTTGTACACTGCGTATTCGGGGGTGTTGCTTACCGCATCGTAAAAATTGATGGCAAATATTTTGCCGGCTGCAAGGGGCAGCATTTCAAAAGTTTCTATATCCAGGTTCCAGTTAAAATAGGGCTCTTTAACGTTTAGCAAAAAATCCTTCGCCAGGTTATTTTTCACGGTATCGGCACCGCCAATTGTAGTAGCCCCCCAATTAAATGCTTTGGTTTTTGTGCCAATGGTTTCTGAATGATAAACCGGCGTAAAATCCGCCGCCCTGTTTGCCGAGAATGTCGACCGGTATGATGCGCTGTCGGCTGCATACCAATGCTGGGTTACGGTAACAATCTCCTCGCCATTACGGTTGCCGCTTTCTACATCGCGCAGCCAGACAGACATGCGCAAACGCCTATCGTCCTTAAGATTTTGAAAGTACACCAGGTATTGCCGCAACCCCGGTTTAAGGTTTGCTATAATGAGTCGTTTGTCCTTTAAACGGATAGTATCTGTTTGCGCCATTACCCTGGGGCAATGCGCGGCCAGTAGCAGTAAAGTAACGGTAATGGCTACTATTTTTTCAACTATATGTTCGGTTTTCATGGTAATTTATTGTGCCGGCAAGGGTGGTTAATTCTATTTATTTAATCAAAGCTGCATTTCGGGTTCCGGCAATAAAAATCATTTCAACGGTTGCAGGTTTATTTTTAACGTGTTTGCCTTTTTGTTCAATGAACGGTTAGGCTGTATGTGTCATCCGGAAAATGTAGTGTAGTATTAACAAGCATTTTCAAATTTTCAAATCTTCAAATCAATAGCAAAACCTTACCTTTACAACTCCATGTATCTGCAGCAACTATCAGTTATCAACTTTAAAAATTACGAGGAAGCCGAACTTGTTTTCAGCAAGGGGGTAAATGCCTTTACGGGTAATAATGGCGCGGGCAAAACCAATTTGCTTGATGCTATACATTACCTGTCGCTTTGTAAAAGTTACTTTAACCCGATAGATAGTCAGCAGATAAAACAAGGCTCCGATTTTTTTATCATAACCGGTGTTTTTAACAAAAACCAACAAACCGATGCCGTAGCCTGCTCGGTAAAACGGAACCAAAAAAAACAGTTTAAGCGTAATAAAAAAGATTACCAGCGCCTGGCCGATCATATTGGCTTGCTGCCATTGGTCATGATATCGCCCTATGATACCAGCATTATAACCGAAGGAAGCGAGGAACGCCGCAAGTTTATTGATAATGTAATATCGCAAACAGATAACCATTACCTTGACGAGCTGATAACCTACAACAAGGTACTGGCCAACCGTAACGCCCTGCTAAAGCTGATAGCAGATACCGGCCGGTATGATCCAAGCCTGCTGGAGGTAATGGATGAGCAGCTGGTGCAATCGGGCAACCGCATATTTGAGCGCCGCAAGGCTTTTATGGAAGGCTTTACCGAAATATTTAATAAACACTACAGCTTTTTAAGCAACGATGCCGAACTGGTTGAACTTGCTTACGAATCGCAGTTATTACAGGATGATTTTGCCGGTTTGCTGAAAAAAACGGTGGAGCGCGACAGGGCCCTTGAACGTACTACCGCCGGTATCCACAAAGACGACCTTCAATTTGGCATTCACGGCATGGCCATGAAAAAGTTTGGGTCGCAGGGGCAGCAGAAATCATTTTTAATAGCACTTAAACTGGCGCAGTATACTTTTTTATACCAGCAAAAAGGGTTTAAGCCCTTATTGCTATTGGATGATATTTTTGATAAGCTGGATGATGAACGCGTTACCAAACTAATGAAAATGGTGAGCAACAATGATTTTGGACAAGTATTTATTACTGATACCAGCGTAAAGCGGGTAAGTGAAATATTTGATAAAATTGCGGTGGAGGTTAAATTATTTAATGTGAGCAAAGGAGCTATTGATGCGTAAAACAAACGACAAATCATTAAAGGAAGCCATTGAGCAAATGCTTAATGTATACAAAATAAAGCGTAGGTATGATGAAACCGGTGTGGTTGCGGCCTGGCCCGAGCTGGTGGGTAAATCGGTAGCAAACCGTACCAAAGAACTATTTATCCGCGATAAAAAATTGTTCCTGCGGATTGAGTCATCGGTAATAAAACACGAATTGATGCTGATGCGTAGCCAGATTATAGATAAAATAAATGCCGAAGCAAGAGGAATTTTAGTTGAAGAGATTGTATTCCTATAAACTATCCTGCAAAAAAATACCCTGATTGGGAAAATCGGGTAATAAATGCATCAAACCAATACCGCAAATTGAATACTATCTTTCTCTTGATATGCGAAGCTGACGTGAGCGGATATGCTGCCTGATGCCAAGATCATCAGTAATCATAGAGTATATTAAAATAAACAAACCGGGGATAACAAAGGCTAATTGAACTTCGGGGTGGCTCTTATAAAGCAATATTGTGCATGTACATAAACATACAACAATTAGCGTATATACAACAACCTTCAAAAATAGTTTCATATTCAAATGAATTATTGGGATTTTGCCCCCGGTTTATAGCACAGTTTAGGTTAATAAAAATTCAACCTAGTTTTGTAAAGCTACAGATTTATATTTAATAAGACAAAAGCCGCACCAAAATTATTTAGGGATGTAACGGTTGTATTTACACCCCTAAATACCTGATTATTAAAACCTCTCGAAAGCCGAGAAAAAGAAACTGCCTTCAATCGCTGCATTCTCGTCCGAATCGGATCCATGAACGGCATTTGCATCAATTGACTTAGCAAACAGGTTACGAATAGTTCCTTCGTCTGCCTTTGCAGGGTCGGTAGCACCAATTAGTTTACGAAAATCTTCGATAGCGTTATCTTTCTCCAAAATAGCAGCCACTATTGGTCCCGACGACATGAATGTTACCAGGGCATTATAAAAAGGGCGTTCTTTATGCACTTCATAAAATTGGCCTGCCTTTTCGGCGCTTAAAGCTGTGTATTTAAGAGCGATTATTTTAAAGCCGCTTTTGGTTATCTTGTCTATTATAGCACCAATATGTCCGTTTGCAACGGCATCTGGCTTAATCATGGTAAATGTTCTGTTTGTGGTCATTATACTTAATTGTTTTTTGGGTTGTAATTGAAATCGCATCAAGGGGCCGCCTATTGTTGTCCCGGTGGCCAAATGGTTGCTTAATATTTAATTTTTGCCGCAAAAGTAGCTTTTTACATCTGTAAGATAAAGCTTTTTGTGTTAAAATAGATGGTTTGTATTTAATTTATTTATTTAGCTTTGCAACTCTTTTTTAAAATTGATGTTAGATTTAGCCGCGCTTACAGAACTTTTAGCAAGCCCCAGAAAAATAGTGATCACTACCCATCATAAACCTGATGGTGATGCTATGGGCTCGTCATTGGGTTTGTACAATTATTTGATACAGCAAGGCCATCATGCCACGGTTATTGCCCCTACAGATTACCCTGCTTTTTTAAGTTGGCTGCCCCGTAATGGCGACGTTATCATATATACCGAACAGGCCGAAAAGTCGGCAGCGCTGATTGCCGATGCCGAGCTTATATTTTGCCTTGATTTTAATGCCTTAAGCCGCATCAATGAGATGGGTGTTTTAGTAGGCGAAAGCAAGGCATATAAAATCATGATAGATCATCACCTGGAACCACAGGATTTTGACGACTACCGCCACTGGAACATTAACGCTTGCGCAACGGCCCAGCTTATTTATGATTTTATTGTTAACGAGCTGCACCATCGCGAATTGATTAACGCCGATGTGGCAACCTGTTTATACACTGGCATCATGACCGATTCGGCATCGTTCCGCCTGCCCAATACCACATCAACTGTACACCGCATTGTTGCCGATTTAATTGACCTGGGCGCCGTTAACTGGCGCATTCATGAACTGGTGTACAATAGTGCAACCGAAAACCGGTTAAGATTTTTAGGACATTGCCTGGCCAATTGTCTTGAAGTGCTGCCCGAATACCATACCGCAATTATTGCCGTTAATAATACCGACTTGCATAAATACGATGTTGATACCGGCGATACCGAAGGCATTGTAAACTATGCATTATCAATGGCCGATATAAAACTGGCCGCGTTTATAGTTGAACGCAGCGACAGGGTAAAACTTTCGTTACGGTCAAAAGGCGAATTTCCGGCAAACGAAATTTGCAAAAAATATTTTGATGGCGGCGGTCACCGCAATGCGGCCGGCGGTCATTCAAGTAATACCCTTGAACAGGTTGTACAACAATTCAAAACCATATTACCCGAATATAAAAAACTATTAAATCAATAAAATGAAACAAAAATTAATGTTCCTGGCCATTGCTGCAATTGGATTTTCAAGTTGCAACGGAGGCTTTAAAAAAGGAGATGCTGGATTACTTTATAACATCCATACATCTAAAGGCGGTGCACATATTAAAGACGGCGACTTTGTGAGCGTAAATATGATTGTAAAAACCGATGGTGATTCGGTATTGAGCAATACTTACGACATGGGACACCCTATCATCATTATGCCAATGCCTAAACCACAGGCTAAAGGTGATATTTATGCCGGCCTTGAATTGCTTGGCGAAGGTGATAGCGCAACTTTTAAAGTACCAACCGATTCGATATTTAAAGGTGGCCAGCAGCGTCCGCCAAACCTGAAAGGCAAATTTTTAATATTCCAGGTTAACATCAATAAAGTATTGGCAAAAGGTTCACTTACCGAGCAGGTTTTCCGTGGCAGGGTTCAGGATTACTTAAAAACCCTTACCGAAGCTATGAAAGCACAGGAGCCAGGCAAAATCAAAAAATATATTGCCGATCATAACCTTAAAGTAACAACTACCGCATCGGGCTTAAACTACGTTATTACTACACCAGGTACAGGTCCAACTCCGGCAGTTGGCGATACCGCTGTTGTTAACTATACAGGCAGACTTCCAAATGGTAAAATATTTGAAACCAGTGTTAAAGAAGTAGCCATAAAAGAAAAACAACCTATTGAACCAGGGCGTCCGTTTGCACCTCTACGCATCCCGGTTGGCCAGGCTAAAGTTATACCAGGTTGGGACGAAGGTTTGCAATTGATGAACAAAGGTTCAAAAATCACCTTGGTTATCCCTTCGGCTATTGCCTACAAAGATCAGGGCGTTGGCCCTATCGGCCCATTCACACCAATTATTTTCGAAATGGAAATGGTTGAAATTGTGAAACCTAATCCAAATGCGCCAAAACCGGTTATGCCGCAAATGCAAATGCAACAACAGGCACCAGATCAGTCACAACCTACTCAAAGATAATTTATAACGCTTTTACAGCCTTCCCGACAAGCGTCAGGAAGGCTTTTTTTATTTTTATGAAAAACATTTTTTATCTACTAACGGCTTTGTTTGGCATAGCTACGCTAACTGCCCATGCACAAACCGGTATGCAAACCACGCCAGCCGGCGCCCAATACCAGATATTTACGCATAACACCGGTGAAAAAATCAAACTGAACGACATCGTTTATTTTAATTATATCCAGATGACAGATAAGGATTCGGTTTTATACAGCTCATTTAAAACAGGCAAGCCTCAGCCGGCGCAAATCCGTCCATCGCAAAATGTAGCCGATTTAATGGATATTTTCCCGCTGCTTACCCTGAATGACAGTGCGATGGTAAAGGTACCTACCGACTCTATTTTTAAGGGGCATGAAGAAGCGCGTCCGCCCTTTTTTCCTAAAGGCAGCAAGCTGGTTTTTATCCTTAAAATAATCAAAGTACAATCGTTACAGGAAGCTATGGCCGAACGTACCGCTGCCGTTGAGAAGTTGAAACTACAGGAAGCTACTGAAACTAATACCTACATCGCTGCAAATAAACTAAGCCCTGTTACAACAGCATCAGGCTTAAAGTATATTATAACCAAGGCATCTGCCCTGCGCAAGCCGTTGGATGGCGATACGGTAATGGTTAACTATACCGGCTATTTATTAAACGGACAGGTGTTTGACACCAGCGTACAGGCCAACGCCAAAGCAGCGGGTGTTGAGCAGCCCGGCCGCCCCTATGAGCCTATCCCGGTAGTATTAGGCGCACATGGCGTAATACCTGGCTGGGAAGAAGGCCTGGCTTTATTGCACGAGGGATCAAAAGCCAAATTCATTATCCCATCAAAATTGGGTTATGGCGAGCAGGGAATGGGTAACGGCGCTATTCCGCCCTATGCAACGCTGGTGTTCGACCTTGAAATTGTAAAGGTAAAGCCAGGCAAACATGTACCCGTTGCTGCCAAGCCAGGCGTTAAGCACACGGTAAAGAAAAAAACAACTGTAGCTAAAAAGAAAAATTAAGCTTGAAAGCCTTCCTGATAAACCGGGGAGGCTTTTTACTTTTGCAACATGGTATTAACAGACACCCATACCCATTTATACTACGAAACCATTCCCGGTAAACGCGCTGCCCTTGTGCAGCGTTGTATCGACAATGATATCAGCCGCCTGTTTTTGCCTAATGTAGATGCAGCATCGGTGCCCCTGGTTTACGACCTGGTACGGGCGTATCCCAGCTTATGTTACCCTATGCTGGGCCTTCACCCATGCTCTGTAAAGGCCGATTGGGAGCAGGAACTGACAAGCATTAAAGCGGCGCAGGGGCAACATCCAATTTACGCTATAGGCGAAATTGGCATCGACCTGTATTGGGACAAAACTTTTTTAACCGAACAGGTTGAAGCCTTCAAACAGCAGATTAACTGGGCAAAAAGTCTTGATCTGCCTATCGTAATTCATTGCCGCGATGCTTATAACGAGGTTTATGAGGTATTACAGCAGGAAAATGACGACAAGCTACGCGGCATATTTCATTGTTTTGGTGGCACAGTAGAGCAGGCCCAACAGGTGATTGATCTGGGCTTTTTCTTAGGTATAGGCGGCGTGGTTACCTATAAAAATTCGGGACTTGACAAAGTTGTGGCCGAAATTGATTTAAACCATATAGTTTTAGAAACAGATTCTCCGTACCTTACGCCCGTTCCGTTCCGGGGTAAACCTAATGAAAGCTCGTACTTGATTTATATTGCCCAAAAAGTGGCGGACTTGCACCAAACCAGTGTGGAGGAGGTTGCTCGTGTTACAACCGAAAACTCCAGGCTAATATTTGGTATATAATAATTGAAATGATTTATACAGCATAAAACCTAATTAATGAGCCAGATACTGATCATTTACACCGGCGGTACCATAGGGATGATGAGCGATCCTGTTACTAAGGTGCTCAAGCCTATCAACTTTGAGCAAATAATGGATAATGTGCCCGAGTTGGAGAAACTGAACTGCCGGATCAAAGTACACTCTTTTGACGAGATCATCGATTCATCAAACATGAACCCGGCCATCTGGAGCGATCTGGCCGGCCTCATCGAATCCAATTATCATGACAATGATGGTTTTGTGATCCTTCACGGCTCAGATACCATGGCTTATACCGCGTCAGCATTAAGTTTCATGCTCGAAAATTTGGGCAAACCCGTTATTTTTACCGGCTCGCAATTGCCTATCAGTGCTATTCGTACTGATGCCAAGGAAAACCTGATGACGGCTATAGAAATTGCCAAGGCCAAGAAAAACGACCGCGCCCGTGTACCCGAGGTATGTATCTACTTTGATTACAAACTATTCCGGGGGAATCGTGCGTTTAAATATAATTCATCAAAGTTCGAAGCCTTCCGCTCGCCAAACTACCCTATCCTGGCCGAGAGTGGCGTACACCTTAAATTCAGCGTAAACGATATCAGGCACCCGCAGGATGACGAGGAGCTCATCATCCACAACAACCTTATAAGCGACGTAGGCGTGTTAAAACTTTACCCGGGCATAGGTACAAAAGTGGTTGAGGCCATTTTAAATGCTGATGTACGCGGCGTTGTAATGGAAACTTTTGGGGCGGGCAATACCACAACCGACGCATGGTTTATCAGCCTGTTGGAAAAAGCCATTAAAGATGGCAAAGTGATTGTAGATATTTCGCAATGTAAAGTAGGCACAGTTGAACTTGGCCGTTACGAAACCAGTAAGCAACTTAAGGACATGGGTGTAGCCAACGGTTACGATATGACTTTTGAATCGGCAGTAACCAAAATGATGTACCTGCTGGGCAAGTTTGACGACCCGGCCCTGGTAAAACATTATATGGAAACGGATTTAAGGGGCGAGATAACGGTATCGTAACTGCAACCCATGCGCAATTTCTTGTGCGGGTATCGGCTTGATGGCTTATTTTATAAAAAAATGTCATTTCGATAGAGCTGGGGAGCCGTGAGCGGGAGGGCGAAAGAGAAATCTTGAACCCCCCGCATTCAGATAAGCATGTTGGACTGCGCGCGTCGAAGATTTCTCCTCACGCAGTCGCTCAGTGCCCTTCCTGATTCGTCGAAATGACAATAGTTTTGATCTGGACTTGTGACTTTCGGCTCACAATCGGCTCTTATCGGCTCATAACGGCTCAAAAACATCCATTTTGCAGCCTGCACATCAATCCAAATACCGTTTCATCATCAAATCAGTTTGCAAATCATCGCCCAGCCAAAAAGGATGCGAACCAAACACCTCAAAACCATTCTTTTTATAAAAAGCCAGCGCTTTGGCGTTATGCTCCCAAACACCAAGCCATATATAGGTTTTCTTCATCTGCACGGCAATCTCAAATGCCTTATCAAAAAGTAACTGGCCCACCTTTTTGCCGTGAAAAGCTTTCAGCACATAAATCCTTTCTACTTCTAAAGCATTATCATCCTTTACGTCGGTTTGTGCTGGCCCGTGGTTAACTTTTACGTAACCAACTATAATACCATCAACCTGTGACATGTAAAATTCCGAATGAGGGTTATTAACCTCACCTGCCAGTTTCTCATCGGCAAAGGCTGTGGTTAGGTAATCCTCCATATTTTCTGGCGTATTCAAATGCGCGAAGGCCTCGTTAAAGGTTTCGATGCCAATTGCTTTTAAAGCCTGGATGTTTTGCATATCCACTTTAATAAACCGGATGCCGGCACTGTTCATGGTCATTGTATCGGTCATGATGATATTATTAAGATTCAAATTGTACTACATTGTTAAATAAATTCTCTTGCGCTGCCGGTAAGTTATTAGCAACACATTTCGTGTTAGTCAGGTACCTGAAACGCAGATAAAGCAGTGCCGATGCTACCAGCAGACCACTATAAAGCCCAAGCCAAACGCCTGTTAAGCCCATAGGGGTATGCAGGCCCAGTAAAAAAGCCACCGGCAGGGCAACGCCCCAGTAAGCAGCCAGGTTAATTAATACCGGGTATTTTAAATCGCCCAGGCCCCGTAATATGCCCAGGCTCACCACCTGCAGGCCGTCGAAAACCTCTAATCCGGCAGCTATAACAAACAGGTTGCCCACCATACTCACCACCTGCGGATCAACCGAGATAACTTTAGGCAAAACGCCCTTTAGCACCAACAACAGCACCCCGGTAACCAGGTGGAATACCACGGTGAGGTGATAGCTTGCCAATGCCGATGTCCGCAGTAAATGAAACTTTGCCTGCCCCAAAAAGTAACCGGTTTGAATGGCCGCCGCAGTGCCAATACCGTTGACCGCGTAATAGATAAACGATAGATAGTTCATGGCTATCTGGTATGCTGCCAGCTGCCTGGCCCCAATTATACCTACTATAAAAACCGCCGCGCTAAATGCGCTTATCTCGAAAATGTTTTGCAACACAATGGGAACGCTGGTACCCATTATTTTTTTGAACCGCCCTGCATTAAACTGAAAAGGGTGGCAGCCTTGCAGAAATTTGTTGAACCGCTGTTTTTTAAGCACAAATGTAGCCATAACAACAGCCATCAGCCCCCTATCGATAATGGCGCTGTAACCTATGCTTTTGGCGCCCATGGCCGGCATCCCAAACAAGCCTTTTACCAATATAACACCAACTACAATATTGATAACATTACCCCAAATGCTTACCTGCATAGCCAGCCTGGTAAAACCCAAACCTTCGGCAAACTGCTTAAATGATAAAAACAACATCAAAGGGATAATAGATAATCCTAACAATACCAACAAAGGTTTGGCCTGCGCCACCACAGCCGTATCTAAACCAATATGCGCTATTAAGTATTGCCCGCCAAGCCAGGTGATAATTAACAGCATTAGCCCCGTCAGGATATTAACTATAACGCTGTGCGACAATAGCCGGCCACATTCCCGGTAGTTACCTGCCCCGTTTTCGCGTGCAACCAGCGGGGTTATACCATAGGATATGCCGATTGCAATAATAAGCATCAGGTTGAAAAACCCATTGGCAATAGCCAGCGCTGCAAGCGGTACCGTACCGGCAAAGTGGCCCAATATAATGGATGCCGAAAAGCCCACCAACGGATGCCCCACCTGCGATATCATTACTGGGTAAGCCAAACGCATAGTAGCGCTGTAATGGGTTTTATATTTTTTAAAAAAGATCAAGCGGATTTTTATTTGCTGTAAAAGTAACTGATGTATAAATGCTAAAAAATGCTTATTTTAGATTAATCAATGATTTTTACGCATTAATAATTATGGATTTACAGCAGATAAAAAACTTTTTGGCCCTTGCCGATGAGCTTCATTTTTGGAATACATCGGCCAAACAAAACATTACCCAATCGGCATTAAGCAGGCAAATTAAATCGTTGGAGGATGAGTTAAATGTGCAGTTATTTGAGCGTACCAAGCGCAGTGTTAAGCTAACCCCCGCCGGCGAATTCCTGAAAACCAAATGGGCCGGTATTGTAGATGAGTTTAATTTTATCCACCAGTTTGCCAAAAAAATCGAACTCGGCGAAACCGGATCTATCAGGATAGCGCACCCGGATTCTATTTCGTTTTCTACCCTCCCGCAACTGATACTTGATATCTCCATCCGCTATCCCGAACTGAAGATTGAAATGATACAGCTGGCTTATGAAGATGAACAGGAATTTTTAACCAAATACAAAATCGATCTCAAATTTAGCCGCGATATAAACCGGCTGGATAATATCAGCACGATGAAAGTACAAACAGATCACCTGGCCCTGGTATTGCCCCAGGATCATGCGTTCAGGGAACTGGCCGATATTACCGCCGAATCATTACAAACGCAAAAGTTTATTATGCCCCGTTCCAACAGCAGCAGCAGCTACAGCCAGCTTACCCACAAGGTGTTTAAACACTACGGCATATCGCCCGAGTCTTCTTATACATCCGATTTTGGGTCAACCATCATTTCGCTTATCACCAGGCAATTTGGCATCAGCATAATGCCTTACTCTTATGCCAATCAAGGCTACCAGGGCATCCGTTTTATTGAACTTCCTTTTGAAAGCAACCTGTTTATACACTGGCGAACGGATGACCACAGCCCTATATTGAAAAATATTTTAAGAATGGTTGAGGGGTTAGCTTAGGAAGGAGAATGAGGTTCAAATTAAAAAAAACATTATGCTGTTGCCGGCCATTAGCATGTACTATCAACATTTTCTTTTGTCATTTTTCACTTCATAGTTTCCGGATTTTACAACTCAGTATGACATATCCAATTTCCCTATCGTCCTGAGTTATAAAATTTCGCGAAATTCTGAAGGGGGAAATGACATACTAAAGAGCGTTGTCATGCTGAGCCTGTCGAAGCATAGTAGGCAAAGTCCTCTCCGCGCGACCCTTCGACAGGCTCAGGGTGACAGGCCGGCGCATCTCGAAAAGAAAACATGTCATGGGTAGGTACGAAGGATACCCGCCGAAATTCATGGCCGACAACTATCAGTTCGGTGTTAACCATGATAAAAATTAAAGTATTGATTATCAAATATTTATAAATTTTTTATCTGAAATGTGTTAAGTTATGTTAACCCAGTTAGATGCGTTTACCTGGCCCAACAGAAAGTTCGCAAATTATTCGGATTTTTAATCAAACCCGGCCTTCTAACTTAATGAGGCTGCCACTGCCACCTGCTCAATCTTCAATGCCTTACCTTCCCGCAATAACTCCTGGGTAATGGCGCGGGTATAGGTTTTAATCTCTTCCTGAAAATCGGCAACAGATGCACCGGTACGGATTTCTTCCAGGCGTTTTTCCCAGTTACCTGTCAGTTCGGCCTGGGCTATTTGCTGATTTTTTACCACCTGGTATACCGCCAGCCCGGTTGGAGTGGGTACCAGGTTCTTTTTTTCGCGCAGGATGTAATTACGTTTTAATAATGTTTCGATAATGGATGCACGGGTAGCCGGGGTGCCCAGGCCACTATCCTTCATGGCGTAACGCAACTCTTCGTCGTCAATCTCTTTTCCGGCCGTTTCTAGAGCTTTAAGCAGGCTGGCTTCATTATACAGGGATTTGGGTTTGGTTTGTTTCTCTAACAAAGCCTTATCTGTAATAGGCAGCGTTTCGCCCTGTTGTACTTTGGGCAGGGTTGGGTTTTCCTCGTCCTTCTTTTCGTCGTCGGTATCGTTAAACACGGCGCGCCAGCCAGGGGTCTGTATAACGGTACCGCTGGCCATAAACAACGAACCCGATTCGATAGTGATCCTGGTGATCTCCTTAATACAATCCTGGTGAAAAGCTTCCAGCATGCGGCCGGCAACCATATCGTAAACAGCCTGTTTATCGGGCGTTAGCTGGTAAGGAGGCTCGCCGGTGGTTAATATGGCATGGTGATCGGTTACCTTTTTGGCGTTTACACTACGCTTGCTCAGCTTAGCCCCAGATAATAGGGTGGCCTGTTTACCAAAGTCGGGGTGCTCCTTTAGTTTTTCAATTAAATCCGGTACGCCTGCAAATACATCATCGCCAATATAACGGCTGCCGGTACGCGGATAGGTTACCAGCTTGCCCTCGTACAGGTTTTGCAGTATGGTAAGGGTTTGGTCGGCAGTGAAGCCCTTGCGTTTGTTGGCTTCCTGCTGCAGGCTGCTCAGGTCGTGCAGTAAGGGTGGTGGTTCTTTACGGGGCTTGGCCTCTACATTAATAATATGGGCGCCCTGCGGAAAGCCCGATGCCACATCTTCAACCTTATCGAAAATAACCTGCGCTTCCTCTTTAGTTTTAAAGTTATTTACCGAGATGGCTTTGAACACCTGTCCGTCCTTATCGGGCTGTATACTTACCTGGTAATAAAGTTGTGGTACAAAGTTTTTATTATCCAGGTAGCGCGAGCAAATCATGGCAAGTGTAGGCGTTTGCACCCTGCCTAACGACAGCACCCCCCTATTGCCCGACGAGAGGCTTAAGGCCTGCGTGGCATTCATCCCCACCAACCAATCCGACTGCGACCGGCAATGCGCCGAATTGAACAGCGTATCGTAATCGCTGCCCGGTTTCAGGTTACGGAAACCTTCTTTAATTGCCGCATCTGTTTGCGATGAGATCCAAAGCCTTTTAAAAGGCTTTTTGCATTTTAGATAGTAATAGATATAGCGAAAGATAAGCTCACCCTCGCGCCCGGCATCCGTGGCTACAATAATTTCGGTAGCTTCATCAAACAGGCTTTTTATAATATCCAGCTGCTTTTTAACCGATGGATCGTCAATCATACCATCCTTTGATTTTACCTTACGGATAGAGAGCTTAAACTTGGGCGGCAGCATGGGCAGGTTTTGAACGCTCCAGCCGTAATAGCCATATTCCTGCGGTGCGGCCAGTTGTAACAAGTGGCCAAATGCCCAGGTAAAAGTATAGCCTTTACCCTCCATATAGCCGTCTTTTTTGGTGGTAGCGCCAAATACTTTGGCAATTTCGCGGGCAACGGATGGCTTTTCGGCTATAATAACTTTCATGTTGGTTCATTAGTTCACTGGTTCATTCACCAGTTCATTAGTTCACTGGTTCATTAGTTTATTGGTGAATAGTTTGATACTCATCGCTTCCATATAACACAGCTTGCTTTGTTTGCAAATAGTACTATGAACGAGGCGGCCAACAAATAAATTTAGAACCGGGGAACAAATATATAAACTAAAGCGCCCCCCGAAGCAAACTAATTACCAACGAAGGGGCGAACTAATCCTAAGCCGTTATAAATCAAGCCTCCACCGGAAAAGACCAATGAACCAGCCCCCGCCAGACCAATGAACTAATAAACAAGTGAACCAGTGAACTAACCAAGCGCCTCGTATATCTCTGCAGCAAGTAAGCCGCTACCGCCGCCATAGTGCTGTACTATGCGGATATCGGGGTTACAATTACGAAAGTATTGGCTAAGGCTGGTTTCCGATTCGGGTGGGATGCCGCCGCCAAGCAGGACAAGACTAAAACCCTGCGCGCCAAAAGCCTGGATAGCCTCATCGTCGGTTTGGCAGCCGGTGGCATTCCAGGCCGGATTATTGTTTACCAGCCGTACTACAGTTGCCAATATTTCGGGGTGACGGCCGATGACTAAAATTTGTATTGTTTCCATTTTGGTTCGTGTTGCGTGTTGCTTGGTTCAGGTGTTTCCATTTTGGTTCGTGTTGCGAGGTTAGGGTGTTGGGATGCGAGGCTCGAAGTTGAAATTTATTTTCACCCGAACCACGCCCCTCGCAACCCGATCCTCAAAACATCAAAAGCTCATCGGCACTTCCATCAGTAAAAATTCCGCATCGGTACTTGCGCTGATGGTAAAAGCTCCGGTATCCCAAATGCCCAATGCATCACGGGAGCCAACGGCCTGGCCGTCAATCTGCACTTCTCCGCTTAATACAAATGCGTATACGCCGTTGCCGGGTTTGTGGATAGTATAATCAGTACTTACGCCTGCATCAAATTTACCCAAATTGAACCATGCGTCCTGGTGAATCCATACGCCGGCATCATCCGGGTTGGGTGATAGTACCTGTTGCAGTTTATTGTGGCGATCATCAAGGTTCAGGGTAAGCTGGTCATACCGGGGCTCCACGTTACGCTGGTTAGGATAAATCCAGATCTGCAGGAATTTTACCCGTTTGTTTGGATCCTGGTTATACTCGCTATGGTAAATACCGGTTCCGGCGCTCATAGCCTGGATGTCGCCATTTTTGATAACGGCCACGTTATTCATGCTGTCTTCGTGCTCCAGGTTGCCTTCCAATGGTATGCTGATGATCTCCATGTTATCATGCGGATGTTTGCCAAAGCCCATACCCGCATCAACAGTATCGTCGTTTAAAACGCGTAGTGCGCCAAAGTTCATTCTTTCGGGGTTGTAATAACTGCCAAAGCTGAAAGAATGGTAACTATTCAGCCAGCCGTGGTTGGCGTGCCCACGTGTTTCGGCTTTATGTAAAATGGTTTGTGCCATGATGTTGTTTCCTCTGTTTTGTTGATGCAAAGGTACAGCGGGATTGGCAAGGGGAAGTTGATGTAGGTCAAGAATTTGCATGTGGATTAGGTTATACGTGGTACGTTTTAAGTGATACGTATAACTTGTAAAGCCTTATACGTAAAACGTATTACGTATGACGTACAACCTTTTTCCTCATCCTGCTAAAAAACTCCGGCGTAACGCCGATGTATGAGGCTATTTGCTTTTGGGGCAGGGTATAAATCAGTGTGGGATATCGTTTGCAAAAATTGTTGTAGCGATCTTCCGCTGTTAGGCTTAAGCCGTCTATAAGCCGCTGCTGACTTGCAACCAGCGAATTCTCGACCAATACCCGGAAAAAGTGCTCAAACTTGGGTATCTGTTTATATAATGCTTCCTGGTTAGTTTTACTCAGCAACAGCACCTCGGTATCTTCCAACGCCTCTACGTTTAGCATCCCGGGTTTCTGGCTTATCAGGCTATACATATCGGCCATCCACCAATCTACCGGGGCAAAGCTCAGCACATGCTCAATGCCATTTTTATCAACTGTAAAGCCACGCAGGCACCCGCTGGTTACAAAGGCCGAGTGTTTGCATATATCGCCATCGCTCAACCAAAATTGCTTGCGCTTTATGGTTTGCGGCCGCAGCATACCGGTAAAAATGGTCTGCTCATCCGTGGTTAAATGAATATGTTTAGCGATGTTGTTTAGTATAAGGGTAAATGACATGCGCAAAGGTAAAAAAGGCCCTCTAAATATCCTTAGTCTGTTCCTCTGCTTCCTGGCCTACACCAAAATAATTTTCCAATTCTTTAAGGGTTGATGAATTGGTGGCGATGTCTTTGATGATCACGCCCTTTTCCATCAGCAGGATACGGTCGCACACATCGGTGATGTGGTTAAGATCGTGGCTGGATACAATATTAGTTACGTTTTGGCTTCTATTAAGCTCCTTCAGCATGTTTTTCAGCCTGAACTGGGTACTGGGATCTATGTTGGCAAAGGGCTCGTCCAGCATCAGCAATTCTGGTTTTTGAAGCACACAGGATGCAACACCTACCTTGCATTGGTTGCCTTTGGATAAATCGCGGATGTATTTGCCTTTTTTCAGGATCTCGCCGTTAAAAAAATCAGATAGCTTTACCAGGGTTTCATCAACGGTGGCTTTACTTTGCTGGTGCAAGCCGCCTATAAAGTACAGGTATTCTTCGGGGGTAAGGTAATCTATCAGGAAACCTTCGTCAAGGTATGATGCGGTGTAGTTTTTCCAGTTTTCATGCCCGGCCACAACTTCACCGTTGGATGATACTTCGCCTGTTTCGGGCCGGATGAGATCAAGTATCATTCGGAACAGTGTGGTTTTGCCTGCGCCGTTATTGCCCACCAGGCCAACGCTTTCACCTTTGTTAATTATTAAGTGCGGTACATCAACTACCGTTACGCCATTATATATCTTTTTCAGACTTTTTATTTCAATCATTGTTATTTATTTCTGAAGCCTTCGGCTATTGTATATCTTTTTTGTTCAAAATCCTCTCCAAGTTTTTTGATCCAGAAGTTACGGGTCAAAATGAATATCGCACCTGTAATACCTAATACAACCAGGCCAACATTGGCATGCTTAAACAGCGCGAAAGGCATGTAAATAATATATGGTGTTAAAATAAGCGGGAACGATAGCAGCATCTGGGTGGCCCCCACCCCTTCCCAGTTAAACGATGCCCCTTTTGAAAGATCAATGCGTTTGGCATTACGGTTAGCAAAAAACAACACGATAGTTGTGTTAACCCCAATGTTCCACAAATACATCACAAAATGCACCAGCAGTATAGTCCACCCGAAGTAAACGTATGGCGTAGTGAGAAAAAAGGCTACGGTTGACACCAGGGTAAAAAGCAAATACTTGGCTTTTAAAAAATCGGTAAAGCTAATTTTGCTCACCAGTATACCATCAAAATGCGATGCCTGCCAGCTAAACATAAACTGGCCATAATTAATGATAAAAATACCCGTCATAAACATACCAACAAACAGGTACCAACTTTCCCCATAATGTTTGTTGGTGTAAAAAATCAAACCGTAAAACATAAAAAACAACCCCATGATGAGGGCCGACCGCGGCCGTTTGTTACGCAGGATGAGCTTAATTTCGTTGGCAACCAAATCGCCAACCTGCCCAAAGCGCGAAAGGAGCGGTATATCGGTGCTGCTTTTGTATGATACCTTTTTATGAGCGGTAAGCTCTTCCAGGTAAAGGTTTTGTTTAAGATAGTAGAAGTTTAAATAATACATAACCACAGCCAGCACAAATGGCAGCAAAGCCAGTACCGGCATGGTAATCAGGTGACCGAAGAAGGCGTAAGAGATATCCCTGGTAGAGAACAGATGCCACCTGAAATCGCAGGTAATAATCAATATTAACACGGTAGCGGCAATCAAAAACACCCAGCCGTTAAGGTTTGATTTCCGCTTGATATAAAGCGCCAGGTAATTGTTAAATACAGTAAGCCCTGCAATAGCAACAATAAAGGCAAAGCTTACCAATGCACCCGAATCAGGACCTACCACTTTGAATATAAAGGGCAAAAATAGTACAAAAGGCCATAAATTAAAAATTGACAACGCCGCGGTTAAGGCCAGGTAGCGCACCAGCGCGTTCCTTTTTACCGGCAGGTGCAAATAGGGCTGCACCCGCAAGGTAGGTAACTCCTGCAACTGTAGCCGCATGAGCAAATCAAACAGGAAGTAAATAAGAATGATGCCGCAAAAGGCTTTCACAAGATCCTCATCCGGGAACATGCCCTCCAGCATTTTATCTAAAAATATGCCTACCACAAGCACATTCAAAAACAGGTAAAGGATTAGTAAGCCCATTACCACCCGGATGGCAATACTTTTTCCTGTATTTTTTGATCGCCAGAAGGCTTTTAATTCATGACCGATAAAGGATGTAACCATAGAAATAGAGTCAAGATTTAGAATCAAGACTTAAAAGTAGCAACATTAAAGAAATAAACCCATTAAATAGCTTATAATATCTGTTAATGGATTAAACTCAATATCGAACTGCTCGTCTACCTGTTTTGAAAAATCTGTTAGTTCACGGCTCATAACATTTAAATTTACTATGCAAACATAGTAAATATTATACCATATACCAAAACGGTATATGGTATATAAATAAAAGGTTTAGGTTTTTGTGAAATGAATATTTAGCTATTTGCCGCGTCAACTGCTATTGATTCCTGATTATCCCAGTTGATCTTTCGCGAGAAATACATCAATACCCCTACAATAATGAACAAGGCTACACTCCCAACCATCAATGCAAGGTCTTCCAGCTGGATGATCACGAAAATAAATGTATAAAATACCGATAGGATAAAAGCAAATAACACCGCCGCCATCCTGTTTTTCAATATAGAGGCTAAGAATGTTGCGATGAGGCCAATGGTGGCAACAGATGCCACAAGATAAGCGAAGTTAAAACCAATTTGCTCTGAGAAGGATAGCAGCAACAGGTAGTAAATGATCATGGCCGCGGCTATCAAAACATAGTTAAAAATGTGAATGCTTTGCTTGCGGATAACCTCTGTTAAAAACAGGGAGATAAAGGTGAGCAGCACAATTAAAATGGCATATTTGCTGGTACGGGTTGTTTTTTGATACTGATCAACCGGTAAACGAAGTTTAATTCCGAAGGTAGCATCGGCTTGCTTTTTCTCGTTGTTTAGCAAACCGTTATCATCAACCCATTGCTGCGGGAAGGGCCGGTTATAATACAACATTTTCCAATGCGATTTAAACCCTCCGCTATCTACCGTACGTTCGTCGGGAAGGTAACGGCCATCAAAACTTGGGCTGGCCCAACTGCCGCTGGCTTGTACGTCGGTAGTTTTGCCCAGGTGCAAAAAGCTCAATTCCTGGCTTCCCTTCATATCAAGACTATAATCAAAGGTAAATTCACCATCTTTTATTCCAGATAGATTTATGGCTGCCTGCAAGCCCTCGCCTGGCAACACGGCGTTGTTAAATACAGGCTCGGCAGCCAGGGTTTGGCCGCCAGCTTTAACAATGGGGTTGTTTTTTAACCCTTTTAAATCGGTGATGCTAAAAACCAAGCGTGCTTTATCCAACACAAGCTGATCGGCGGTTAAAGAAACTCCGGCCAAGCTGGCCTTTGAAAAGTTTCCGGATACTTTAACAAGTGAATTATAAACCGCTACATCAAAAATGCCCCTGTGCAATATCTGTGTATTAAGGCCTGCTTTAATATTCAAATTATCGGGTAGGATATAAAGATTTTCCATAGCGTCCTGCGTGGTTACCTTGTTAGCTGTATCCGTTTTTTGGATATGTTTTCTGTAGGGAATAACCAACACCGGCCCCGTTACCAGCTGCTCGCCCGACCATTTGTCTGATACATCATTTATCATTTCGTCCTGTCGTTGTGCGCGCTCACTAATCAGGTTATTAATCAGCGATGAGGGGATGAGCAATACAATAATCAGCACCCCGATAAAAAGTAATTTAACTGTAACCGACTCCTTGAGCCAGTCCATTATTCCGCGTGTTTTTGGTTCTTGTTGTATCATGTTATTTCGATAAAGTACTTTGCATTTCAAAGTTTGCGATTAAAAATAGAGGCCGTTTCCACAGCCCGCTTTTCCCACAACAAATAAAACAAAAGAACTTTGCATTTCAAAGTTTATTATTAAAATCCTTCACTTATTTTTAAGTCCGTATCTTTAAGCGATGACCACCCAGGAACAAATATATAATTGGCTCATAACCGGTCTGCAGCAATCACCGGTAAAATTCTCGGAAGTATTTTATTATGATAAACGTGATAAGCAGTTTTTTTCGATATTACTGACAGACTATCTCCTATTTGAGGGAAATGGCGAATTGGCTAAGGATGCATCATCATCCTATTCGGAAGCTACGTTGATATTGCTGACAGATCGGATCCGCAGAATTAACATTGATCCACAGATCATATCGATACCCCACCTTGGCGACAACGACGAAGATTACTTACAGCAAGCAGATAGCTTTTTAAATTTAAATTCGATCAACATTGATGACTCAACCATCTGGGAAGTTGAAGAAAGTGGACCGATAAAGTTAAATTTTAAATAGCTTAACCTACACCGTAATCGCTGCCTTTACCAAATAAGGCAATATCTCCTTTTGAAAAGAAACAAAGTTTTTGCGCACATCCGAATCGCTTACCGAGGTAAACGCAAAACTGAACACGATGCTTTTGCTGCATTTGATCAGGAAGCGTAAACGTTGGTGATAGGTTTCGTGTTTGCGGATTCCGGGCAGTTGAATAAATGATGACATTAGCATTTCTTCCAGCTCGTTACTCAGATTTTTTAAAAAGTCCTGGGAGTTGGTTGATTCACGGATAAAATCCCAGCCTATAAATTCGTTGCAAACGGTGTATGACAGGCGGCAGGTTTTCATGATAAGGTTATTGAGGTGTGCCTCTTCATCCATATCGGGTGTGTTGCTTTGCACCAGGTCATCAACGCTGGCTTTAATATAGTCCATCAGCAAAATATGCAATACCGCCTCTTTACTATCAAAATACTTGTAGATAGTGGCTTTTGCGATTCTTGCTTTTTTGGCTATTTCGTTAACGCTGGTTTTATGGTAACCGAATTTGCGGAATAAATCTTGCGCTGCCCGCTTTATACTGTCTTTAATTTTATCGGCTTCCATGTATCAATTGGATACAAATATCTGAAAATTATAGACACTCACACTATATGCCCTTAATGATTTGGTGGCCGGCGCTTTTACAGGCGTACCGTCGGCTAAAGAAAACTTGGAACCACTACAGGGATCGGTTACCGAAAAGCCCGAAGCATCCAAAGTAACCGCGCATTTTTTTTCGGGCTGATAGCTGCTGCACCGGTCATAAGCTACATATTGGCCAGATCCGGTACGGTAAATAATTAAACCGGCAACGCCATAGCCGCTTATAAAAACTACGCCGCCGCCACTGGTAAGCGGCGCCAGGCGCGGATCATTTATGGGTGCCGAAAAGTTCACGGGTACACTGGGTATATTGTCTGTTGCTTTGCCACATGAAAAACAGCACAAGCCAATAAGCACTATCGCCAGCAATTTCCTCATAGCATCTCTGTAGTGAACTGTTTCAAAAAGCGCGCGTCGTTTTCAGAAAATAAACGCAGGTCGCGGATAACATATTTGAGGTTGGCAATTCGTTCCATACCCATACCAAACGCAAAACCGGTAAATTTCTTACTATCGATACCGCAATTTTCCAAAACGTTAGGGTCAACCATACCGCAGCCTAAAATCTCGACCCAGCCACTGTATTTACACATATTGCAGCCCGAACCTTTACAAATAGTACAAGATATATCCATCTCGGCAGATGGCTCGGTAAACGGGAAGTACGATGGCCTGAACCTTACCTGGGTACCCTCGCCATAAAGCTCTTGCACAAAGTGGTAAAGTGTTTGCTTTAAATCGGCAAACGATACGTTTTCATCAACATATAACCCCTCTACCTGGTGAAAAAAGCAATGGGCACGCGCAGATATTGCTTCGTTACGGTAAACGCGGCCCGGCATTATAGCGCGGAACGGCGGCTTGCCGTGCTCCATCATCCTCACCTGTACCGATGAGGTATGCGTACGCAATGCGATATCATCCTTACCACTGTTCTTTTTAATAAAAAACGTGTCCTGCATGTCACGGGCCGGGTGTTCTTCGGGAAAATTTAATGCCGAAAAGTTATGCCAGTCGTCTTCAATCTCCGGGCCCTCGGCAACTACGAATCCAAGGCGTTTAAAAATATCAATGATCTCGTTTCGCACCAAGGATAGCGGATGACGTGATCCAACAGTAAAGCCGTCGCCAGGCAACGTTAAATCGATATCTGAGTTGTGAGTTGCGAGTTGTGAGTTGTGAGTTTCTTTTAACTCGTTATATTTTGCCTCGGCTAACTGTTTAAACTCGTTAAGTACTTTACCAAAAGTGCGTTTCTCTTCGGGGCCAACGGTTTTAAATTCTTCAAAAAGATCTTTGATAATTCCCTTGGTACCTAAAAATTTTATGCGGAACGCTTCCAGTTCATCAGCCTTGGCAGAAGCAAAGGCCTTTATTTCGGCGGCGTATTGGTCTATTTTATTTTGCATTATAGTGTTCTTAAAAATTGTTCGGCTGTTAACACAGAGATCAAGGCGTTCTTATAGTCTTTTATATTACGGGTGATAATTAAATCACAGTTACTCTTCTTAGCAATAAAACATTGAATCGCGTCGTCGAAATCGACAATGTTACTTGCTAAAGCAAAATCTATAGCATCTTTTTCAAATGGCAATATATCGATTGATTCGGCTAATTTCTTTATGTTTTCTTTAGTTGTATATATGCCTATCTGCTTTCTTAATATATAACTTATGTTTGCAATTATCAACGACGATGTTTTTAATTCGAGTTTTCTTTTTTCACTCTCAATTAACAAAATTTGAGTGTAAAAGAAAAACGACTCCCTTTTTAAAAACATATCCAATAAAACATCACTATCTAAGAATAGGCGTTTATAGATCATATTTTTCTTTAAAATATTCGTACTTCATATCCTTGTAATCCATGTTCTCGGGATATTTCCCTTTTAAAATACCCGTTAAACTTTGAATCCATTCAGGGATTTCTGTGTTTTTGTATTTTTCTATTAGAGGGTCTTCCTTTTTTTCCTGTTCCTCTATTTTATCAAAATACTCCTGCACCAACTTAGAAACACTTGTATGCTTGCGTTTCGCATATTCTTTCATGCGGGGCACAGAATCTGATTTAACACTCAAGGTTAGCTTTGTACTTTCCATAACAAGTCATTTATGCGTACAAATATAAAAAATCTGCACGTATTATTTAATCACTCCCAATTCCTTACCCACCTTGGTAAACGCCGCGATAGCCTTATCCAAATGGTGCATATCATGAGCGGCCGAGATTTGCACCCTGATACGAGCCTTGCCTTGCGGAACCACGGGGTAATAAAAACCTATTACATAAATGCCCTCTTCCAGCATTTTGGCGGCAAACTCCTGCGCCAACTTAGCTTCATAAAGCATAACTGGTACAATTGGGTGTACACCGGGTTTAATGTCGAAACCAGCTTCGGTCATTTTTTGGCGGAAGTACTGGGTATTGTTCTCAAGCTTGTCGCGCAGTTGGGTAGTTTCGCTCAACATATCCAAAACCGCTATTGAAGCGCCGGTAATAGCAGGTGCCAATGTATTTGAAAACAGGTATGGGCGCGAACGCTGGCGCAACATATCAATAATCTCTTTACGGCCCGATGTAAAACCGCCGGATGCCCCACCCAAAGCTTTACCTAAGGTGCCGGTAATAATATCAATTTTGCCCATTACATTGTGGTGCTCATGCGTACCACGGCCTGTTTTCCCCATAAAGCCACTGCAATGGCTCTCGTCAATCATTACCAAAGCATTATATTGTTCGGCCAGGGCGCAAATTTTGTCCAGCTGTGCAATTGTACCATCCATGCTAAAAGCACCATCAGTAACAATAATACGGTGACGGCAGCTTTCGGTGGCTTTCAGCTTTTCTTCAAGGTCGGCCATGTCATCATGTTTGTAACGCTGGCGCTGGGCTTTGCACAAACGCACACCATCAATGATCGAAGCGTGGTTCAGCTCATCGGATATAATGGCATCCTGTGCATCAAACAATGGCTCAAACACGCCACCGTTAGCATCAAAAGCGGCGGCATACAGTATGGTATCTTCGGTGCCTAAAAATTCGGCTATCTTTTTTTCAAGTTCTTTATGAATATCCTGCGTGCCGCAAATAAAACGGACAGACGATAAACCATAACCATGTGTATCCATTGCATCTTTAGCCGCCTGGATAACTTTAGCGTTGCCAGATAAACCAAGATAATTATTAGCACAAAAGTTTATTACTTCCTGCCCGCCCTGTACGGTAATATCCGCACCTTGCGCCGATGTAATGATGCGCTCTTTTTTAAATAAACCTGCATTTTCAATGGCTTCCAGTTCCTGCTGCAAAACCGGCTGTAATGTATTATACATAGTAGTTGATGGTTAAAGGCAGCAAAATTAAGCAATACCGGGCATTTGGCAGGGCTCAAACATGCTTTTTATTAATTATTAAGGGCAAAACAAAACATTTCATCGGTTGGCTGTATTTACATGTTGAATAACGATGAAAAAACACTTACTATTTATTTTTACGGTACTATGTACCGTTAACGCCTCGGCGCAACAATACCTGTTATCAGGAAAAATAACCAACCAGAAAAACGAAGCAATTCCATTTACATCCGTATACATCCGAAATTCTACTTACGGCACTACCGCCAATGAAAACGGACTGTACCAATTTAAGCTTGCACCGGGCGACTACAATTTAACTTACCGCTTTGTGGGTTATGACGAGAAGGTTGTAAAGATTACCATATCAAACGCCGACCAAACACTGAACGTACAACTTGACGACGAAATATTTGGCACCGAAAGGGTAGCTGCCATGTATCGCAAAAATCACGATGCTGCCGATACCATCATGAAACAGGTGATCAAAAAACGGAAGTATTACCTGGATGAAGCTACTTCATATTCCTGCGCGGTTTATATAAAAGGCGTACAAAAATTGTTAAGCGCACCAAAGGCGTTATTATCAAAAGAGGTAATCCGCGCGCTCGACCTTGACTCGATGGGTCGGGGGATTCTTTACCAGCAGGAATCACTATCTGATTATAATTTTCAATCGCCTGATAAAATCAGGGAAGTTACCATTGCCAACCGGATATCAGGTATCAACACTGCTTTTAGCTACAACAAGGCATCCGATCTTCAGGTGAATTTTTATAAAAACGTCTTCAACATCAATGGCTTAAGCACCCGTGGTTTTGTATCGCCACTGGCATCCAATGCACTCACTTTTTATAGGTATAAGCTCCTCGGTGTATCCAACGAAAATGGCCGGATAATAGATAAGATACAGGTTATCCCACGCCGTGCCCATGGCCAGTATTTTCAGGGGGATATTTATATAGTTGATGGCGAATGGCGATTGTACAGCGCCGATTTATACTTGGAAAAAGGCTTGAATAGCCTTAACCTGATAGATACATTAAATATCACCCAACAATACGTAGCCATAACCGATAGTGTTTGGATGCCAGCGGCGGTTCAATACAATTTTAAAGGCAAGGTACTTGGTTTTACGTTTGGGGGCTATTATGAAGCTATTTATAATAACTATAAAATTAATCCCAGCTTTCCTGAGCGTTTTTTTACCGGCGAAGTGCTAAAAGTTGATACCGTTTCAAATGCTAAAAATGCAGATTACTGGACGTCGGTACGCCCTGTGCCGCTAACGCCAAAAGAAGCCCGCGATTACCAGAAAAAAGATAGCATAGCCGCCTATAAACAAACTAAAGCCTACCTGGATACATTACAACACACCAAAAACCACATTAACTACCCCGGTTATTTGATATTTGGCTATTACGCCTCCAGTCGCGACAATAAGGATTCATTGTGGGTATCGCCGTTTATACAAACGTTTTACTACAACACTGTTGACGGTTTTGGCATCAATGCTAAAATAAGGTACAGCAAAAAAATTGATGATTTTCACGCCTTCAGCATTACGCCTGCTTTACGCTACGGCTTTTCAAATAAGATATTTAGCGCCAATATTTATTCCGACTATAAAAATGATCCTTTCCACAATGCCAAGTTTTTTACGGGTTTTGGCAGCGACGTGCTGGATTTGAATAACGTAGGTACCCGATCGTTATATTTTAATACATTGAGTACCCTGCTGAGCGAGAACAACTATGTAAAATACTACCGAACTCATTATGGTTTATTTGGGTACCAGCGCGAAGTAACCAATGGCGTATTACTATCGGGCAGCTTGTCGTATGCAAGCAGAAGTCAACTTTACAATACTTCCTACTCACATATCAAAGATGTTAAAAATCGGGAGTTTACATCAAACAACCCCTTGGCGCCGCCGGGTACACCTGCAGATGACCATTCCCTTTTATTCCCCGAAAATCAGGCATTAACATTTACAACATCAGCTACCTTTACCTTCGACCAGGAATACGTAACCCGGCCTACCGGCAAATTTAACCTGCCGTCAAAATATCCAACCTTAACCCTAAACTACAGGAAAGGGATTAATAGCCTGTTAGGCTCTGATGTAAATTACGATTTTACATCTGTTGATGTATCACAAAACAAAATCAGGATTGGTTTAACCGGTTTTTCATCGTTTAAATTAACTGCCGGCGGCTTCTTTAATGATAAAAACCTGTACTATATGGATTACAATCACTTTTTAGGTAACCAGGGTACTACCTTCGATCCTACCTATGTGGGTAGTTTCCACTTTTTGCCTTTTTATACTTACAGTACCAATGGCGCTTTTCTCGAAGCTCATTTTCAACATAATTTTGCCGGTTCGATCTTCAACAAAATTCCGCTATTGCGTAAGGCAAAGCTTGAAGAAGTTATTGGCGCAAATTACCTTACCACAAAAGCCAACCGCGATTACACAGAATTTTACGTTGGCGTACAGCGCCTGATTTTCAGGGTTGACTATGGCGTATCCTACATGGGCAACCAAAAATACATCCAGGGCTTCAGGATCTTTTATGGGATAAGGTAAGCTGAAAGCCTAAGGCTAAAGGCTTAAAGCTTTTTGCCTTAGGCTTTTTGCTTTGAGCTCAAAACACTATCTTTGCACCTCATTTAACACTGTTTACAGCAGTATCAATGGATTATGGCAATATATAATACACTACTGTACTATTGTTATTCAACAATAGCCGATGCGGAGCAATTTGCTGCCGATCATTTAAAATTTTGCAAAAGCTTAGGTTTAACCGGCCGCATTATTGTAGCAGAGGAAGGGCTTAACGGCACCGTATCAGGCACTGCCGAAGCTTGTAAAACCTATATGGATACTGTACATGCCGATAAGCGCTTTGCCGGTATCGATTTTAAGGTTGATGAAGTTACCGAGCCCTCATTTGTAAAAATGCACTGCCGCTACAAAGCCGAGATTGTTTACTCGGGCCTGCGCGACCCCAACATTATCAACCCGCAGCAACAAACAGGCAAGCACCTGGAGCCCAAAGAATTTATGGCGATGAAAGACCGCGATGACGTGGTTGTTTTGGATGTACGGTCAAACTACGAACATTCGTTAGGCAAATTCAAAAATGCGGTAACACTTGATATCGAAAACTTCAGGGATTTCCCGGCCATGATTAACGAACTGGCCAAATACAAAGATAAAAAGATCCTGACCTATTGTACTGGTGGCATTAAATGCGAAAAAGCATCGGCACTGTTGCTGCACGAAGGCTTCCCCGAAGTTTACCAGCTACATGGCGGTATCATTAAATATGGTAAAGAAGCCGGCGGCCAGGATTTTGAAGGCAAATGTTATGTATTTGACAACCGCCTTTCTGTTGATGTAAACAGCGTGAACCCGGTAGTGATATCAACCTGCCGCAATTGTGGTATAACCACCCCTAAAATGATCAACTGTGCCAACCCTGAGTGCAATGAACATTTTACCCAATGCGATGAATGTGGCACCAACCTGGAAGGTTGCTGTAGTGAAGCCTGTCAAAGTCACCCCCGCAAAAGGGTTTATGATGGCACCGGCTACTATGTAAAAGTACCGCAACCGGTAAATACCAATAAAAGGAATAACCTGCAACTGGCAGATTAATAATAAAAAGCCTACCCAACCTGGTAGGCTTTTTTATTTCTGCAACTCAAACCTTAATTTCGTAAAATTGGTTTGCTTTGCAGGCTGATGCCATTTCATAACCCATGCGTAAATCGTTACTGATTATTTTCCTGTTGTTTTGTACTCCTCCCCTAAATGCGCGCGCGGTGGATATCAAAAGCGTAGGTGTGCCTTATGTGCAAAATTACACCAAGGCCATGTACCAGTCGGGCAATCAAAACTGGAGCATTACACGCGATGAGCATGGCATCATGTATTTTGGCAATGCGCAGGGTTTGCTTGCCTTTGATGGCAAATACTGGCAGCAGCATCACATGCCCAACGGCTTAATCGTTCGCTCGGTATCAGCCGATGGCAAAGGCAAAATTTATGTGGGGGCCTATGGCGAATTTGGTTACTGGGCCGATGATAACAAGGGGGTTTTAAAATACAACTCGCTGATAAACCTGGTTCCCGCAAAGTATAAGCCGATTAATGAAGAGATATGGAAGATATATGTTGATGGCCAGCGAATCATTTTCCAGTCTTTCGGGTCGATATACATTTATTCCAAAGGGAAAATCAATGTCATAAAAACGCCCAGCCCTTACCTGTTTATGTTTAAAGCAGGTAATCGCTTTTTTATCGAACAGGTTTCGGTTGGGTTATTTGAGCTTAAGGATAATAAGCTGGTTTTTGTTCCCGGCAGCAATATATTAGGGCCAAGCGGAGTGTTATCCATGCTGCCATTCCAAAAAAACAAATTCATTATTGGCACAGCTCAAAATGGCTTGTTCATTTACGATGGCCAAACCATAAAACCATGGGCAAACCAGGCCAACGACTTTTTAAAAACCTACCAGCTTAATAATGGCGCGCTTATAGCCGGCAAATATGTGGCCTACGGTACCATATTAAATGGTGTAGTGGTTATTGATACCGCAGGCAACCTTATTCAGCATATTAACAAGGCAAGCGGATTGCAAAACAACACTGTTTTAAGTTTATATACCGATGCCGAGCAAAACCTTTGGGCAGGCCTTGATAATGGCATCGACCGCATCGAGGTTAACTCACCATTATACTTTTACTTTGATAAAACCGGCAAGTTTGGCACAGTTTACTCCAGTATCATTTTTGATAATAAGATTTACCTGGGTACAAATCAGGGGCTTTTTTACAGCGATTGGATCCCGGAAAGCAACAACAAGCTTTTTCAATCATTTGATTTTAAACTTATCCCCGGGTCGCAAGGCCAGGTTTGGGAACTTACCCTGCAGGATGGGCGCTTGCTTTGCGGCCATAACGATGGCACCTACCAGGTAAACGGCAGCACCATAACCAAAATATCCACAATTACCGGGGGCTGGACAACCAAAAAATTTGGAGCTGATAAACTTATCCAGGGAAACTATACCGGCCTGGCATTCTTCAGGAAAGATGTATTGGGCAACTGGATATTTGACCATAAAGTAGAAGGTTTTGGCGAGCCATCACGGTATGTTGAACAGGATAGTAAAGGGCAAATTTGGGTAAGCCATGCTTACAAGGGCATTTACAAGCTAACCTTAAGCCCCGACCTGAAAAAAGTAACCTCAAAGGTATATTACGATAGCCGGTATGGCCTGCCCGGCAGCTACAATGTAAACGTATTTGACCTTGATAACCGGGTTGTATTTACTTCCGATTCGGGCTTTTATGTTTACGATGATATTACCGACCGCTTTTTTAAATACACGCAGCTTAATAAAAAGCTGGGCACATTTGCCACCTCAAGCAAAATCATCAAAGCCATAGGCAAAAAATACTGGTTCATAAACCAGGGCCGGGTAGCCCTGGCCGACTTTTCGGTGCCGGGCAAGCTGAGTATTGATACCAACCGGTTCAGCATTCTTAACGGGCAAATGGTGCAGCACTATGAAACTATCAACCGTATCAATGCATCAACTTATCTTATTAGCATTGATGAAGGCTTCGTGATCCTTAATGATGAGGATGCTTTGCTCCCTAACAAGATCAGTATTCCGCAGGTACTCATACGCCAGGTTGAAAATATTACCGATAAAGTTTATGTAATAAGCGAAGATGGCAGTGGCCTTAGCGACATCGAAATACCCTACGCTCAAAACAACATTCGCATCTCCTATTCGCTGCCTTATTATAAACAGGCTAAAATAAAATTCCAGTATTACCTGGAAGGTTATTCGCGCCAATGGAGCGATTGGACACAACAAAGCCAGAAAGAGTTTACCAACCTTGACCAGGGCACCTACCATTTTAAAGTACGCGCTAAAATAAACGATCAAAATGTATCGTTAATCACCTCATTAACCTTCATTATTTTGCCGCCATGGTATGCCGGCAAACCGGCTATGCTGTTTTATGCCTTGTTGCTGGTACTGTTTTATTACCTGGTGAGGTACTATTACCGGCTTAAACTAAAACGCCACCAGCTGCACATTCACGAAAAGCTGCAACGCGAAAAGGAGGAATTTTTAAAACAGGAGGCCATTGCTAACGAGCAACATATCATCAGTATAAAAAATGAGAAGCTACAGGCAGACCTCGCCGGCAAAAGCCGCGAGTTGGCCAATTCGGCCATGAATTTGGTTTACAAAAACGAATTGCTGCAAAAAATCAGCGAAGAAATACTGCACCTCAAAGATAGTTCGGGCAAAAAACTGGCCGACGACCAGCTGCGCCGCATTCAAAAAGTGATTGACGAAGGCATGAACGATGAGCGCGACTGGAACATATTTGAAAAAAGTTTTAATGAAGCGCATGAAAACTTTTTCAAAAAATTAAAATCAGACCACCCCGATCTGGTGCCAAATGACCTTAAACTTTGCGCCTACCTCCGCATGAATATGAGCAGTAAAGAAATGGCATCACTTTTAAACATCTCCCTGCGTGGCGTTGAAATAAGGCGCTATCGACTGCGTAAAAAGCTCAACCTGGAGCATGATAAAAACCTGGTGGAGTTTCTCATCGAGTTATAATACTACATCATTACCTCTCATAAGCAATTATAAAACCGATTTACAGCTTACCCCGGCTGTAGTACGGTGGCTATACACTACCGCGCATTATTAAGCTGATTATCAGATAAATAAAATAACACCACACAAATTTTGTGAAAGTATGTTAAGGTTGATGTATTAATGTTGAGTTAATTTTTTTGACTAACTGGCATTATCTATACAGTTTTGTAAACTAATAAACCAATTATTTCTAATCCGTTTTTTATTTATTAACCACTATGAAAAGAATTTTTACTATTTCAGGGTTGATGCTATTGTTTCTTTTTTCCATAGACGCCGCGTTTGCACAAAACGTTACAGTTAAAGGAAAAGTTACCGACGCCACCACCGGCGAAAGCCTGATAGGTGTATCGGTGCAGGTAAAGGGAACAACTACAGGCACCCAAACAGATGTTAATGGCGCATTCACTATTAACTCCCCAGGGACAGGCACCTTAACATTCGCTTATATCGGATATGCAACCCAAGCTATACCCGTAAACGGGCAAACCAACATTACTATCAAATTAGCGGCCCAGGCCAATGAGCTGGCGCAGGTAGTAGTTGTTGGTTACGGTACACAACGCAAGCTTGATGTAACAGGTTCGGTAGCTACAGTTAAGGGCTCCGAAATTTCTAAACAAGCTTCAACCAACGCGCTTAGCGGTCTTCAAGGAAAGGTTGCCGGTGTGCAGGTTACCAACGGCGGTTCTCCGGGTGCTTCTCCATCTATCACCATCCGCGGTTTAGGTACGGTGTATGGCAATGTTAGCCCGCTATATGTTGTTGATGGCGTTTGGTACAGCGATATCAGCTTTTTAAATCCGCAGGATATAGAAAGCGTAAGTATCCTTAAAGATGCGTCAAGCACAGCCATCTACGGTATCCGTGCTGCAAACGGCGTTATTTTAATTGGCACTAAAAGGGGCGTAAAAGGCAAACCCGTTGTAAACTACAATGGCTACGCGGGTTGGCAAACAGTAACTAACCAGGTTAAAATGGCTAACGCCACCGAATATGCTACAGCTATTAATGAACTTTACACATCAAACAATGTAAGCCCGCTTATCTTCAGCAATCCATCGAGCTATGGAAAGGGTACAGATTGGTACGGTCAGATATTACGTGATGCGTTTGTAACCAGCCACCAGGTATCTTTAAGCGGTGGTACTGATAAATATACTTATAATTATTCATTCGGCTATCTTGATCAGGATGGTATTGCCAAAACCAATAACTATCAGCGCTTCACTTTAAAGTTATCAAATGATTTTAAGCCCACAAAAGCCTTGAAATTTGGATACACTGCTAACGGACTTTTAGGTAAATCAAAGGATGTTGATGGCGGTATTTTTCACCAGTTATTTGGTGCCGCTCCAACTTTACCGGTACGTTATGCTGATGGTAATTACGGCGACCCTAATGATTACCACACGGGCGATGGTAACAACTATAACCCACAGGCCACTCTTGATTTTACTAATCAGAGGTCAAGAAACCTTCGCTTTACTTACAATGGCTATGGCGAGGTTAATTTCCTGAAAAACTTTAAATTCAGAACAAGTTTTGGCGGCGATATTGGCCAAGCCGAATCAAGAGGTTATACACCTATTTACCAGGCTACCTTTGCACAAAAAAGCACAGTATCAAACCTGGATGTAAACCATACCGAAACCCGTAACTGGATTTGGGAAAACACATTAACTTACGATGTTAAAGTAAAAGCTCATAAAATAACTGCCTTGTTAGGTTACAGTGCACAAAATAACCAGGATAAACAACTGGATGCCCATGCACAGGGTGTGCCTTATAAAAGCAGCGGTAACCAACACACCTCTTTTCCCGATACCGCGAGTGTTGTTTATTATGCAACTCCAGGCTCTCAGCTGCACACCAGGGCATTATCACAGTTTGCAAGGGTCAACTACTCGTTTAAAGACAAATACTTGCTAAACGCGTCTATCCGTCGTGATGGTGCCTCACAGTTTTATGGCGATCATACCTTTGGCTATTTCCCATCGGTGGGTGCAGGCTGGGTAATTACCAATGAGGAGTTCATGAAAAATCAGAAATTGTTTAGCAGCCTTAAATTACGCGGAAGCTGGGGTAAGGTTGGTAACTCGGTTGTGCCTATTAACCCATCAATTCAGGTTGTATCTTCCGATCCTTACCTAACCGCAATATTTGGCAGCCCGCAAACAGCATATCCCGGCGCAAGTATTAACAGCCTGGTGCCACAAACCATCCTTTGGGAAAAAGCGGTAGCTACCGACTTTGGTTTAGAGGGTGGCTTTTTAGATAATAGGTTGACATTTGAAGCAGACTACTATAATCGCGAAACCCAGGATGCCATATTTGCTATTCCAATTGCAGGCTCGTTGGGTACCAACAACAGCAGTCTAATAGGTAACCAGGCCAGCATCCGCAACCGTGGTACCGAGTTTTTAATAAGCTGGAAAGATCAGGCTACAAAAGATTTCTCCTACAGCATCAGCGCAAACCTTGGCATCAACAACAACAAAGTACTAAGTGTACTAAGCGGGGCCAACCCAATTTATGATGGTGGTGCAGGCATCGCCAACGGCGCTTTGGCAACCCGTACGGTAGTAGGTCAGCCAATCGGCGAGTTTTATGGATACAAAGTAACCGGAATTTTCCAAACAGCTACAGAAATAGCCAACTCAAAACAAACAGGTGCCCAGCCAGGCGATTTTATTTACCAGGATAGCAACAAAGATGGTATACTGGATAGCCGCGACCGCGTAGTGTTAGGAAGCCCGCTGCCTAAATACAATTACGGCATCAATACCTCGTTCACCTACAAAAATTTCGATGTGGCTTTAGATTTCCAGGGTGTGGCCGATGTAAGCGTTTATAACGCCAACATAGCTTACCGTTTTGGTAACGAAAACTTCACCAAAGATTTTTATGACCATCGCTGGCATGGACCGGGTACCTCAAATACCTACCCGTCAGTAAATGTTGGCTCAACCGCCAACTCGGCACCAAACTCATTTTTTGTTGAAAGCGGTGCTTATTTCAGGATGCGTAACGCGCAGCTGGGTTATACACTACCTTCTGTACTATCAAAAAAATGGGGTATTTCAAAAGTGCGTTTGTATGCCAATGCGCAAAACGCGCTTAACTTCTTCGGCTATAAAGGCTTTACGCCCGAAATTGGCGGCGGTGTAGGCAGCATGGGTATCGATGCAAGTGTATACCCGTTATACGCTACCTACAATTTTGGTATTAACGTTACTTTTTAATCACTATAAAGATGAAGAACAGTAAAAAAACTATATTGCAGCAGGCCATAATTTTAAGTCTGGTTGCATCTGCTATAACATTTCAAAGCTGTAAAAAAAGCTTCCTGAATATAGACCCTGCCCAAAATACAGCGGCAACACAATTTTTTAAAACCCAGGACGATGCTACAAAGGCGGTAAGCGCTATGTATGCCAATATGCACGAGTATAACAACATTGCATTCCCTGCCATCGCGATAGAAAGCGTAGGATCTGACGATGCCGAAAAAGGCAGCAGCCCTACAGATGCTACTTATATGAATACCTATCATAACTTCACCGTTACTGCCGGCGAAGGCCAGATACAAGGTTTTTATAAAGGGCAATATGCCACAATTAACCTTGCAAACCAGGTAATAGCCAACATACCGGGTATCACCATGGACGATGCGCTGAAAACCAGGTACCTGGCCGAAGCCAAATTCATCAGGGCGTATTGCTACTTCAGGCTGGTAAGAGCGTATGGCGATGTGCCTTTGCGCTTAACGCTTCCAAAAAACACCACAGAGTATAACCTCCCACGTACACCAAAAGCACAGGTTTGGGCGGCTATTGAAACTGATTTAACTGACGCTGCTACAGCTTTACCGCAAACTTACGGATCGGCAGATGTTGGTCGTATTACCAAAGGGGCAGCATTATCTTTACATGCTAAAGTAGCCCTGTACCTTAAAAAATGGACCGATGTGGTAACCTATACCACACAAGTAATGGGCATGGGTTATTCTTTATATCCTGACTACGAACAAATGTTCAGGACTACGCACAAAAACAACCAGGAGTCTATCTTCGAGATCCAGTGTAACCTTATCCCTAACAACCCTGATGCATCAAACTCGCAATACTCACAGGTGCAGGGTGTACGCGGTTCAACAGGTGGCGGCTGGGGCTTTAATGTGCCAACTGCCGACCTGGCAGCAGCTTATGAAACAGGCGACCCAAGGCGCGATGCAACCATCATTTTCAGGGGCGAAACAACGCCCGAAGGCGATGTGATTCCTGCCGATGGCGATAACCCCAGGTACAACCAAAAATCATATGTGCCTTTTAGCCTATATGTATCTGGGTTTAACGAGGGTTGCCAGCAAAATAAAATTGTAATACGCTATGCCGATGTGTTGCTGATGAATGCCGAAGCTAATAATGAACTTGGGAATTCGCCTGCGGCTTTAGTTCCGCTTGAGCAGGTACGAGCCAGGGCAAGGGGTAGCAATGCAGCTATATTGCCTAAAGTCATCACTGCAGATCAGGCGGCTTTGCGCACTGCTATTTATAATGAACGCAGGGTTGAATTTGCAATGGAGTTTGATCGTTATTTTGATGTTATCCGCCAGGGGCGTGGTGCAGCTGTATTTGGTTCGCGCGGCTGGAAAGCAGGCAAAAACGAGGTGTGGCCAATACCGCAAAACGAGATCGATATAAGCGGTGGTGCTTTAACACAAAATCCAGGTTATTAATTTATCAATTCAGCAACGATGAAAACATTTAAAAATACACTTAAAGCTGCGCTGCTAATGGGCGTAGCTGTAAGCTTAACCATAACAGCCTGCCATAAAGGCTTTGATCCAAAATCATATGCGCCATCTAAACCGCTGCCATCATTCGGTGGCTACAGTAGTAGTAAGGACATTGAACCGGCCAGCCTGGTAGCCTATTTTCCGTTCACCAGCGGCCTGGCCGATAGTGTATCAGGAGCAACCGGGGTAGCAACAGGCACAAGCTTTGCCACCGGCTTAAACGGCAAAGGTCTGCAGGGCGCCGATAAATCATATGTACTGTATGATACACCTGCCGGCATTAAAGCGTTAACCAGTTTTACTACCAGCATTTGGGTAAAAATGCCTCTAAACACTTCGGCGGTAGGTTTAATGGACATCCAGAACAACCAAACAGGCGGCGCGGGTTTCTGGGGCAGCCTGGCCATATTTTTTGATAACGGTGGTTCTGCATCATCGGGTGTACTTAAAGTACATGCGTTTAACAAAGCCGGTATGTCAACCGGGGTAGATGGCTGGGAAGGTGGCTATGCCGTTGCCAACCCGTGGAACACATGGATAAACGTTACAGTTACTTTTGATGAAACAGCATCTACCATTTATGTTTATTACAACGGAACACAGGTAGGTAAAAACGCAGCTGCCGGTTTTGCACCTATGGATTGGAGTAAAGCCAGTAAAATGGTATTTGGTACGCTACAGTTTCAAACCACTCCGTCGCTTACGGCCAATACCGGCGCGCAGGATTGGGCCGGCTATGTTACAGGAACCATGGATAACATCAGGTTTTACAGTAAAGCACTTACCGCCACGCAGGTATTGGCTTTGTATAATCTTGAAAAAGCTAAACGATAATAATTGGGTTTGATTGATTTGGGGTTGTCCTGTCGCTTAAGGCAGGCAACCTTTTTTTAAAAAAAGGTGGGCATGAGGAATATCAAAGATTGTTGTTGGGGGCTGGCATCTGTTATACTACTTTTTTCCTGTGGTAAAAGTTCAAATAATACATCTACACCCGTTACGCCCACTCCTTCTTCGTTTACTTTTAGTGCGCTTAAGGTTAATGGCAAAAACAGCGGCTTTAGTTATAGCAATATAAATAGCAAACCGGCTATCGTTATTACGTTTTCAACACCGCTTAGCCGTACGTCGGCGGCAGCAAGCATTAGCTTAAGTAGTAAAGCAGGGGCAGCGGCAACTTTTAACACCGCCTACCAAAACAACGATAGCACCATTGTAATTACACCAACCGGCTTATCGCCCATTACGCAATATACGCTTAACGTTACTACAGGCCTAAAATCGGCTAAGAACGGCAGTTTACAATCGCCTTTATCCGTACAACTGATCACAGCTATCGATAGTACCCGAAAATTCAGCACCATATCTGACGATCAATTGCTTGACCTGGTTGAGCAGCAAACCCTGAAATATTTTTATGATTTTGGCCATCCAACCAGCGGGCTGGCACGTGAGCGTAATACATCTGGCGACGTGGTGACCACGGGCGGCTCGGGTTTTGGCATTATGGCGATTATAGCCGGTGTTAGCCGCGGTTTTATAAGCCATGCCGATGGATTGGCCCGGATGCAAAAAATTGTGGGCTTTTTAAATAACAAAGCCCAAAAGTTTCACGGCGCATTCCCCCACTGGATAAATGGCGCTACCGGCGCTGTAGTGCCCTTCAGCGCACAGGATAATGGGGCCGACCTGGTAGAGACATCGTACCTGATGCAGGGCCTCATTACCGCCCGCCAATATTTTAATGCATCCAATACCAACGAAACCCAACTGCGCACCGATATCAATACTTTATGGAATGGTGTAGAATGGGATTGGTTCAGGCAGGGCGATCAAAACGTATTGTACTGGCACTGGAGCCCCGATTTGGGCTGGGCCATCAACATGAAAATTACCGGCTGGGACGAGGCGTTGATAGTTTACGTTTTAGGTGCATCGTCTACAACGCATCCTATCCCCAAAACTGTTTATGACCAGGGCTGGGCAAAAAGCGGCGCCATTAAAAACGGCAATACCTTTTATGGCGTTACCCTGCCGCTTGGTCCCGACAGGGGCGGTCCGTTGTTTTTTGCGCAATATTCGTTTATGGGCATCAACCCTAAAGGCTTAAGCGATGCCTATGCCAATTATGAAACGCAGAATGAGGCACATACCACCATCAATTACAAATATTGTGTGGCAAACCCACTGGGTAACAACGGCTACAGTGCCGATTGCTGGGGACTGACTGCAAGCGATATTGAAAACGGTTATACAGCCAGCTCGCCTACAAATGATGTTGGCGTGATAGCGCCTACCGCGGCCATTGCATCGCTGCCTTATACGCCAACCCAATCTATGGCGGCACTAAGATTTTTTTATTATACCCTGGGCGATAAATTATGGGGTCAATATGGCTTTTATGATGCCTTTAATTTAACTAATCCATGGTTTGCCAACTCGTACCTGGCCATTGACCAGGGGCCTATTGTTGTAATGACCGAAAATTACCGCACCGGCCTGCTCTGGAACCTGTTTATGAGTGCGCCCGAAGTAAAAACGGGCATGAAAAACTTAGGGTTCAGCAGCCCTAACCTTTAACCCTGATTAATACCATTTTACATGAATAAATTTATATTAACCCCTTTGTTATTACTGCTTAACCTGTGTTCATTCGCGCAAAAACAGGCAAAAAACACCGGCGAAGATGGTATTAAACCTGTAGGCATCATCAAAAACCTAAGCGATAGTGCTTTGCTTGATGTGGTGCAACGCCAAACATTCCGTTATTTTTGGGATTTTGGTCATCCTGTAAGCGGCCTTGCCCGGGAGCGCAGCAACAAATCATTTGATTATGGCGACGAAGTGGTAACCACCGGCGGCTCGGGTTTTGGTGTTATGGCGCTTATTGTGGCCGATAGCCGCAAATGGATAAGCCATGAACAAGCTGTTGACCGGATGGTGAAAATTGTGAATTTCCTGTTTAAAGCCAACTCTTTCCACGGCGCGTTTCCGCATTGGATGAATGGCGAAACAGGCAAGGTGATCCCCTTTGGCCGCAAAGATGACGGCGGCGACATTGTGGAATCGGCTTACCTTTTCCAGGGGCTGATTTGCGCCAAACAATATTTTACCGCCAACACTCCAAAAGAGCAACGCATCCGCGATGTGATTAGCTGGATGTGGGGCGAAATGGAATGGAACTGGTACACCCGTGATGGCCGTGATGCCCTTTACTGGCACTGGAGCCCCAACAATGGCTGGGCCATGAACTTTGCCATCCATGGTTTTAATGAGTGCCTTATAACGTACGTATTGGCGGCATCGGCACAACGCTACCCTGTTGGTGCAAACGTATATACCCAGGGCTGGGCGCAAAGCGACTTTTTTAAAAACGGAAAAACTTTTTATGGTTACAGGCTGCCTTTGGGTTTTGATTATGGCGGCCCGCTTTTCTTTTCGCAATACTCCTTCATGGGATTAAATCCTAAAGGCTTAAAAGATCAGTATGCCGATTATTGGGAGCAAAATAAAAACCATACGCTGATAAATTATGCCTACTGTGTAGATAACCCAAAAAAATTCAAAGGTTACGGCCCCGATTGCTGGGGACTTACCGCCAGCGATAATTTTGAAGGCTATAACGCACATTCGCCAACAAACGATTTGGGGGTGATAACACCGACAGCTGCATTATCGGCATTCCCATACACACCGGAACAATCCATGAAAGCCCTGCGCCATTTTTATTATGACCTGGGCGATAAAATCTGGGGCGAATACGGCTTCACAGATGCTTTCAGCGAACAGCATAACTGGTACGGCAAATCATACCTTGCCATTGACCAGGGCCCTATCGTGGTGATGATTGAAAACTATCGTACCGGCCTGCTCTGGAAACTATTTATGAGCAACCCCGATGTACAGCATGGCTTAACAAAGCTTGGCTTCGAAAGCCCGGCAATAAAACACGATTAAAGGATTTTGCAGGATTGACAGGATTTTTTGTTGTGTATTGTTCTGAAAAAAATTTAACCTTTTTCTTTAGTCCTATTAATTGTTTACACGGGAAAAGCACATAAAGAAACGGGGCCGCAAAATTTCTTTTGCAGCCCCGTTTCTTTCGTTTAATCTTAAAAACCTGGATAGGCTATTCTACCAACCTCTCCGGATTTCTTGATGTATATAAAACGGCAAATAATAGCTTTTGTTTTCATTGTGTGATAAAAAATTAACTATCAGAAGATACTTTTCAGTTCGACCAAAGTAAATAGCCCGTACAGCCTCTTAATCAGGCAAGTCGCTTCCAACGCGAAACCATGACCGCCTCTTTCACCAAATATTTGAGCGAGAAATTGAATTTTTGAACTTATCTATGGCAAATTTACTGACAAAGAAATGCCGACCAACTATTTGCCAGCGTATCTACAGCCGATGGTTAAAGTAATACATTCTGCCATAAATTAGACCTTAAGCCCGGATAGACTGGCTATGTATGCTATAAAAAACAACCCGTTTATTTGTAAAGCTTAAGCAGTACATCCAAAAAAAATGTGCAGACGTTTTATCAACATCTGCACATTTGTAATTGGCTCATCATTTCTCAAACATCTGCACATTTGAAACGCCTCAGGCTTCTTGAACACCATTGAAAAACAAGCAACGGTGAAAAATCTGAAATCTGCACATTTATTATAATTTAATCTCTTCGTCTTTTGAGGAGAAGAAGTGAAACTCGGTGATCTGGTAAGCAGGATTGCTTTTAACCTTAATCCATTGTCCGTATTTCAGGAACCATTTCATTTGGCGGGTATAAATACCCTGTTTAATAAATGCTTCAATATATGGATGCACGCAAAGGGTAATGCCTTTTTCATTTTGTTCATCCAATATATAATTGAAGTTATTTTCAATGTCGTCCATCAGCAAAATGGTTGGCCTAATGGTACCTGTACCATTACATGTAGGGCACACTTCGCTGGTTACAATATTCATTTCGGGCCGTACGCGCTGGCGGGTAATTTGCACCAATCCAAATTTACTCGGCGGTAAAATGGTGTGCTTTGCCCTGTCAAGCAGCATTTCGGCACGCAGGTGGTCAAACAGTTCTTTGCGGTTTTGCGGTTTGTGCATATCAATAAAATCGATAACAACAATACCACCCATATCGCGCAAACGTAACTGGCGGGCAATTTCTTTAGCCGCTTCCTTGTTCACCTGGTAGGCGTTCTCTTCCTGGTTTTCTTTACTGGCTGTGCGATTACCGCTGTTTACGTCAATAACGTGCAACGCTTCGGTATGCTCAATTACCAGGTAAGCTCCGCCGGCAAGGTTTACGGTTTTACCAAAGGCTCCTTTAATCTGTTTATCAACGCCAAAATGTTCAAATATAGGCTCCTTATGCTTATGCATACGCACTATACTTTCCATATCCGGCGAAATCTCGTGGATG